>ERZ826613.1950-NODE-1950-length-22118-cov-5.914971_pt1 | contig 22118 bp, 18 predicted proteins | sample MGYA00519925_ERZ826613 | MGnify/ENA primary metagenome ERZ826613 (study PRJEB31778, sample SAMEA3449236) | human gut metagenome | biome: human gut; feature: human-associated habitat; material: faeces | place: United Kingdom | collected 2010/2012 ... | reverse complement strand
CGCATTAATTACTCTAATTTTTAACTAAGGAATCAAATACTGATTCGCATTAATAACTATATTAGCAAAAAGAATGAGAGTTATGATAGTTATTTTCTACTCTAAGAACAATCAGTTAATAACACAATAATGAAAGATAAAACACAAAAAAGTTTCAGGGGAATAGTCCGGATATTACTTCTTGTTTTCTGTTATACCTTTGGTAGTCATGCTTTTGCATTGGCTTTAGAGCACGAACAAACAGCGGATATTTATAAAGTAACAGATGTCCCCAATCCGCGTAATGAAAGTTCTTCCAATTGGGTCAGTAATCCGAATCAGATATTGGATGAAAGTTATGTGTGGGAGATAAATAATATGTTGTCACAGTTAGAAGATTCATTGAGTATTGAAGTGACAGTTGTTGCACTCCCTTCTATCGGTGAAGATATTCCGGCAGAGTTTGCCCACAAGCTTTTTGAACACTGGGGCATCGGAAAGAAAGCGGACGACAACGGATTACTGATTCTTTTAGTGCTCGATCAACGTAAAGTCACTTTCGCAACCGGATACGGTTTGGAAGGAGTACTTCCCGACGCTTTATGCTTTCGCATTCAACAGAATGAAATGGTTCCGTGGTTTAGAAAAAACGACTTTGACAGAGGAATGACAGAAGGAGTCCGGGCTGTAACATTGGTGCTTTATGGAAGCGACTATGAGCCCGTTTCTCAAGGCACTTCTGATAATTACTGGAAAAGTGCCGGCAATACGTTGTGGAATTTTCTGGCAAATCAGCCGCCTATGCTTTGGATATTCTTGATACTGGTAAATGTTATCACTTACCGCATGAAGGTAAATAAAGCTCGCCCCAAAGACAGTTCAGCATTAGCAGCAATCAAAGTCCTGACACTTTACACCCCACTTGGATGTCTTGTATTGTTTTTTCCAGTCTGGCCTGCACTTATTGCGGCATCCTTATGGTACAAGTTCTACCAAAAACAACGTGTTATTTTGCAGAGCAAAACCTGCGACTCTTGCAAAGCTGTGGCTTTACAACTTTTACCCAATGAGCTTGCAACCCCTTTATTATCTGCTTCCGAGCAAATGGAACACAAACTAGGTTCTGCCATCCACCGTATTTATCAATGTACTTCCTGCGGCTGGATTTTACGGTATAAATCTATCATCATAAGCGAATATAGGATGTGTAATCAATGCCATACCATTGCTTCCAAGCGTATCAGCCCGTGGAAAACAATTAAAGAACCCACATATTCCGATCCCGGATTGGAGGTTGCCGACTATTTTTGCCTGATGTGCGGAGATAAAAAGCAGACAACACAGAAGATTCCCCGCAAGACACCCCCAAATAGTGACAGTTCTAGTAATAATCACAGCAGTAGTAGTGGCAGAAGCAGTAGTAGAAGTAGTAGCGGCAGTTTTGGTGGTGGACATAGCGGTGGTGGTGGAGCGTCAAGTAGTTTTTAAGATCGACTATCCATCCGAAAAAGTCGACTAACCAAATAAAGTACATGGAAACACATCTCACCTGAATATTTTCATAGAAAGATGGTTGTTCACTCCCTTATTCTAACTATTTTTGCATAGATAACCGAACATAAAAAAGTGAAATGAATATCGAAGAATTTAGAGAATATTGCCTGTCTTTTAAAGGAGTTCACGAGAAGATGCCTTGTGTTGGGATTACATAGAAGTCCGTCACTTTATCATTATATTTTTTTAAAAACTCCATTTCGCCTACCTGCTTTAAAAGTTCCTGATTCTCAATAAAGTTCTGACCATACTTCAGCCAACGTTTAGCAAAACCTTTAAACTTTGCACAGGGAAATTTATCACACTGAAAACAATGCGTTATTCCTTTTTCCACACAACACAAATGGAATGTTTTACATTTTTCACAGCGTGCACTATTCAATTGCGCTCCCAGACAAGGATTTTTTTGCCGTGTATAGGTAGGACACCCACCACAAAACACGCCACATGCCGGGACACGACCATTATAAATCTTCATCATAGAAGGCTTTTGACCATCCAATAGTTAGTAAGAGACAGCTGATTAGCCCTGCGTTTTTGCTCTACTTCTACTATATACCCTCGCTTTTCAAAAAATGGACGGGCTGTTATACTCACTTCAGAGGTAATCCGTGTAATCCTGACTGCGACGACATAACGTTCTATCTCATTCAACAATAGTGTAGCAACACCTTTGCCCTGAAAATCCTTATGAATAAACATTGAATGTAAATAGCCCTGAGGTGTGATAGATGAAAAACCAACGATTTCAGATTGCCGATTAACAGCTACAATAAAATAGTGAGTTTTTATCATATCCTCTATTTTAGAAAGATCATCTCCGCACGATGCCCAATCTTCAACCTCTGCCTGTGAATAGTCACGCCTGTTTATCACTAACACTGTGTTTCGATATAGAGACTGAATTTCCTCTATATCCGTATTTAAAGCTACCCTTATAGTAATCATATAATCCCTAATTATTCACTATTTTATCTCTTTCTTTCTCTTTTTCCACAACTGCCACGAATTGATTATATTCTGCCATAACACATACGAACCGGGAGCCACAGAAGACAATGGATTCAAATAAGTATGCGCCATCCAAATAGCCAGAATCGTATTCTTTTGCCCAAGTGCTTGCCCACCACTGATACGGTCATTATAAATCGAGCCGATTGTCTTCCCCAAAAAGAACTGCAAACAACAGGCAATCAGTGCACCGACAGCAATCATGATTTCCGTAAAACCATCCGCTGGGTCATTGAGCAAGGAATACAATGTTTGCGCAGTTACGATAGCTAAAGATACAGCCCACAAATAAAAAGCAAGTTCATGATAACCCAATAACTTCTGATGTACTTTCGGCAAACACTTGCTCAACAACCAGGCAGCCAAAAAAGGACAAATCAACAACGGAAACACCTTACCCAAAATAACAAGAAACGCTTCCCAAAAAGTGACATCAGGATGCACCTCCACCAAAGGAAATAGAATAGGCACAGCAATAGCCGCTCCAATATTTGCTATCAATGTATAAGTGGTCAGACTGGCTGCACTCCCTCCCAACTTGGAAGTAATCACCGCAGCAGCTGTAGCCGTCGGACAAATTATACAAACCATCACTCCCTCTGCTACTATTTTATCAAAACGATAAAGCAAAAGATAAGCAGCCAACGCCCCGCCAATCTGAATCAACAACAACCACATATGGAGAGGTTTAGGCTTCAAATCACGAGGAGATACCTTGCAGAAGGTCAATAGCAACATTGTAAAAATAAGATAGGGAGTCAGAAAAGAAAGACTGATAAACAGCGGATAACCTGCAGCACCTACCAGCATAGCAATAGGTAACGTCCAATTCTTCAAAAACTTAAGCATCGTCGTACATTTTAACTTCGAAGCACAAAGTAACGGAGATTTCGGGAAAAAAGCTATCATTAAACCGAAAAAAACACAAAACTTAATGGCAAATCATGAGTTTTCTACAAATTTCTACTACATTTGCACCGTATTATAGATATGAAACTGAATAGACCGTACATATTATACATATTCATTTGCCTCTGGCTACTTTTTCTACCCTCATGTACCAACCACTTATGGGGGAAAGATTTCGTAGTAGTTATTGACGCCGGACATGGTGGACATGACCCTGGTGCTATAGGCAAAATCTCGAAAGAGAAAAATATCAATCTGAACGTTGCCCTGAAAGTGGGAAATCTAATCAAGAGAAACTGCGACGACGTCAAAGTGATCTACACCCGTAGCAAAGATGTATTTATTCCTTTGGACCGGCGGGCAGAAATTGCAAACAACGCAAAGGCGGATCTCTTTATTTCCATTCACACCAACGCACTGGCAAACAACCGTACAGCCAAAGGGGCTTCAACTTGGACGCTAGGTTTGGCCAAATCAGACGCTAACCTGGAAGTTGCCAAGCGGGAGAACTCCGTTATCCTCTACGAAAGTGATTATAAAACAAGATATGCCGGTTTCAATCCGAACTCTGCCGAATCATATATTATATTTGAGTTCATGCAGGACAAATATATGGAACAGAGCGTACACTTGGCCTCGCTGATGCAAAAACAGTTCCGCCAAACCTGTAAACGGGCAGACCGGGGAGTGCATCAAGCAGGATTCCTCGTCTTAAAAGCAAGTGCGATGCCAAGCATTCTAATAGAATTGGGATTTATTTCTACTCCGGAAGAAGAACGCTATCTGAATTCCGAAGAAGGGGCCGGAAGTATGGCCAAAGGTATTTACCGGGCTTTCCTGAATTACAAACGAGAACATGAGTTACGCCTTACGGGAGTCAGCAAAACGATTATCCCAACCGAGCAGGAAGAAGACAACGCCCCGGAAATTGCCCAAAAGGATACTGAAAGCGTAAACACAGCTCCTCAACAGCAAGAATTACTAGCCGAAGCAAAAACCAAACCTGCCGCAACAGCAAAAACAGCACCGAAGCGCCCAATTGTAGCAGAAAGCGCAACCAATGACAGTGAAATTACGTTTAAGATACAGATACTCACTTCTTCCAAGCCTCTCGCCAAAAACGACAAACGGCTGAAAGGACTGAAAGACGTAGATTATTATAAGGAAGGGGGAATATACAAATACACGTATGGATCCTCCGCCGATTACAATAAGGTGTTGCGTACGAAGCGCACCATTACGGCACAATTCAAGGATGCCTTCATCATCGCTTTCCGAAATGGAGAGAAAATGAACATCAATGAAGCGATTGCCGAATTCAAGAAAAGAAAAAATAAATAAAAAGATAAAATGAAGTACATTACAAAAGAAGTCAGAATAGGTATTGCAGGTATCGTTGCACTATGTGTGCTTATATATGGAATCAACTGGCTGAAAGGTATACACATGTTTCAGCCTTCCAGCTATTTCTATGCCAAATTTGAAAACGTAAACGGACTCACTAAATCAAGCCCGGTATTTGCCGACGGTGTCCGTGTAGGTATTGTACGTGACATCTATTATGATTATGTCAAACCCGGAAATGTGATTGTTGAAGTAGAACTGGACACCGAGCTGCGAATTCCTAAAGGAAGTACCGCCGAACTCGTATCCGAACTTATGGGAGGCGTACGTATGAATATTCTCCTGGCAAACAACCCACGTGAAAAATATGCCATAGGAGATACCATTCCCGGCACACTAAACAACGGAATGATGGAAAGCGCAGCACAACTGATACCGAAAGTGGAAGAGATGCTGCCTAAGCTGGACTCTATCCTCATCTCCCTGAACAATATCTTAGGTGACAAGAGCATTCCTGCTACACTGCACTCAATAGAAAAAACAACCGCCAACCTGGCAGTAGTCAGTTCACAGGTGAAAGGACTAATGAGCAACGATATTCCCCAACTCACAAGTAAACTGAATACCATCGGAGACAACTTTGTGGTCATCAGCGGAAATTTGAAAGAGATAGATTATGCAGCCACTTTCAAAAAAATAGACGAAACACTGGCTAACGTAAAAATACTTACAGAAAAATTAAACAGCAAAGATAACACGCTCGGTCTGCTCTTCAACGACCCGACTTTATACAATAATCTGAACGCTACAACAGAAAATGCAGCCAGCTTATTAGAGGACCTGAAAGAGCATCCGAAACGATACGTTCACTTCTCATTATTCGGTAAGAAAGATAAGTAGCAAATTCTTGTTATATAGATTTTATCTAAATAACAAGGAGCTTTCAAAAGAAAGTAGATTGCTCTTCAAATGTCTATCTATAAACCGAAATAATATTCCCGTACAAACGTACAAAGATGAGAAAATTGCTAATTTTAAGCACGTAAAACATTAATATACAAATACTTATAAAATTGCAAGAGAGGGTAAGCAGACTGTGTCCGACAACAAATACATAAGTCATTGAAAGTAAACACATTATTGTTCGCATGAAAAAAACAAGAAAAAATAGATTTGTTTTTTCCGAATAAGATTCCCAATTTTGCAAACGTAGAAGTTTTGCTTAATTAATAAATGTATTAAAAGTTACTATGATTGAATCAAATCATGTCGTACTTTGGAACCGCTGTCTCGACGTAATTAAAGACAATGTTCCTGAGACGACATATAATACTTGGTTTGCCCCTATTGTTCCGTTGAAATATGAGGACAAAACTTTGATCTTACAGATCCCGAGCCAGTTTTTCTATGAAATTCTGGAAGAGAGATTTGTGGATTTAATACGCAAGACATTATATAAGGTCATTGGCGAAGGCACCAAGTTGATGTACAACGTCATGGTGGACAAGACTTCGATTCCAAATCAAACCGTGAATCTCGAAGCAAGCAATCGTTCTACAGCTGTTACCCCTAAAAGTATAATCGGAGGAAACAAAGCTCCCAGTTTCTTACAGGCTCCTGCCGTTCAAGATCTGGACCCGCATTTGAATCCCAATTATAATTTTGAGAACTTCATTGAAGGATACAGCAATAAACTTTCAAGAAGTGTAGCAGAAGCTGTAGCGCAAAAACCGGGAGGGACCGCTTTCAACCCGTTATTCCTTTATGGAGCATCCGGAGTGGGAAAGACACACCTGGCAAACGCAATAGGCACAAAAATCAAAGAAATTTATCCAGAGAAAAGAGTATTGTACGTTTCGGCACATTTGTTCCAGGTACAATATACGGATTCTGTACGAAATAACACGACCAACGACTTTATTAATTTTTATCAGACGATCGATGTATTAATCATTGACGATATTCAGGAGTTTGCCGGTGTCACCAAGACTCAAAACAATTTCTTCCATATCTTCAATCATTTACATCAGAATGGTAAACAGCTCATATTGACTTCGGACCGTGCTCCCGTATTATTGCAGGGTATCGAAGAACGCCTCCTGACTCGTTTCAAATGGGGTATGGTAGCCGAGCTGGAAAAGCCGACCGTAGAACTTCGCAAAAATATTCTACGCAACAAGATACACCGTGACGGGTTACAATTTCCGGCAGAAGTGATTGACTATATTGCCGAGAATGTGAATGAAAGTGTACGTGATCTGGAAGGTATCGTCATCGCTATCATGGCCCGTTCTACTATTTTCAATAAGGAAATAGACCTGGATTTAGCACAACACATTGTACATGGCGTGGTTCACAATGAAACGAAAGCTGTCACTATTGATGATATTCTCAAAGTGGTATGCAAACATTTCGACCTGGAGCCGTCTGCCATACATACAAAATCCAGAAAAAGAGAAGTCGTTCAAGCACGACAGATCGCCATGTATCTAGCTAAAAACCACACAGACTTTTCAACTTCTAAAATAGGTAAGTTCATCGGTAACAAAGACCATGCAACAGTACTTCACGCCTGCAAAACCGTAAAAGGACAATTGGAGGTAGACAAGAGCTTTCATGCAGAAGTACAGGAAATAGAGTCGTTACTGAAGAAGAGAAACTGAAATTAAGTATAAAGTATTAAGTATTACCTTGGTGCGAAACCACATAATAAAGCTTGTCCGCATGGATAATACTTAATACTTTATACTTAATACTTAAAAGAATCCTTGCCGGCGAAGTACTTTCAATAGATTTTCGGACATAAATTCGTTATCTTTCTTTGTGTAACGCACGTCCGTAAAGACTTGAGCCAATGTTTCTTTTTCATTTTCTTCGATAAACTGCTTGTTTTCCGGCAATGATTCTTTGTAGGCGTAAAGTTTATCTATTTTTTCCGGTGTATAGTCGTGATATTTTTCATCGTGCACGGCAGCTTCCAAAGGCAAGCGGTCTACTTGTGCGGGAATACCATCCGGATAGCCTACCGTTATTGTGGTGAGAGGGAATACCAGTTCGGGAAGCTGGAGAGTATCGATAATCATTTGAGGATTATAAGTAGTAGTCCCCAAATAACAAATGCCGAGTCCTACTTCTTCCGCCAGTGTACAGAAAGTCTGAGCAACGAGCAAAGTATCCATGGAGGCATTCATAAAAGACATTAAATTATCATAGCCCGGCACAGCTTTCCGCTGTTCACACCATTTACTGAAACGACGAAAATCAGCACAAAAAGTCAATACGACCGGTGCATTTTTTACCATAGGCTGATTGAAATGAGCAGGCGAGAGTTTCTCCTTCATTTCTGCATCACGAGTCACAATTACACTATAAAGTTGCATTCCCCCCATCGTAGAAGCACGAAAAGAGGTTTCGAGCAAATCATTTAACAAACCAGGATTTATATCTTTAGGCAGATATTTCCGAATAGTTCTTCTGTTCTTTACGGTTTCAAACATATCTTTTTTTTGCAAATATATAAAAAGAAAAAAATATTCTACCACACTAGCAGAATAGAATAGTTTTCTTTTTGGAGAACTTTAACCTTTGAACAAAAAACACTTTCAACTGTTTATCAAATACTTAGCATAAACAAATGGAAAACTTGCAACCTGTTAATAAATTATTTCATTTTTATTTTGATAGATGAAAAAACATTCTTAGCTTTGCGGCTACATTTGTTAACGATAAGTAAACTTCTACATATTACTTATTAAAAACGAGATTTAACACAAATTGAATCGTGGAAAAACAAATTTATTCTTACGACGAAGCCTATGAAGAATCTTTACGATATTTTCAAGGCGACGAGCTTGCTGCAAGGGTTTGGGTAAACAAATACGCAGTAAAGGATTCTTTCGGTAATATCTATGAAAAATCCCCGGAAGACATGCATTGGAGAATTGCAAATGAAGTGGCACGCGTAGAATCAAAGTATCCGAATGCGTTGACAGCAAAAGAACTGTATGATTTATTAGATCACTTCAAGTACATCGTCCCCCAAGGTAGCCCGATGACAGGAATCGGTAACGACTATCAGGTTGCTTCACTATCCAATTGCTTTGTTATCGGAGTGGATGGCGCAGCCGACTCTTACGGTGCTATTATCAAAATCGACGAAGAACAGGTGCAACTGATGAAAAGACGCGGTGGTGTAGGTCACGATTTATCACACATCCGTCCGAAAGGCTCTCCCGTTAAAAACTCGGCACTGACTTCCACCGGCCTTGTTCCATTTATGGAGCGTTATTCGAATTCTACTCGTGAGGTAGCTCAAGACGGACGTCGTGGTGCACTGATGTTGAGTGTATCCATCAAACATCCGGATTCCGAAGCATTTATTGACGCCAAGATGACTGAAGGCAAAGTAACCGGAGCCAATGTTTCTGTCAAGCTGGACGATGCTTTCATGCAAGCTGCCGTAGATGAAAAGCCGTATGTACAGCAATATCCTATTGACTCTGCCAACCCGACATTTACCAAAGAAATCAACGCTTCTACCTTGTGGAAGAAAATCGTTCATAATGCATGGAAATCGGCAGAACCGGGAGTTTTATTCTGGGATACGATTATCCGTGAGTCCGTGCCTGATTGCTATGCAGATCTGGGTTACAGAACTGTATCTACCAACCCATGCGGAGAAATTCCTCTATGTCCTTACGATTCATGCCGTCTATTGGCTATCAATCTATATTCCTATGTAGTGAATCCGTTCAAACCGGATGCTTATTTTGATTTTGACCTGTTCCAGAAACACGTGGCTCTTGCTCAACGTATCATGGATGATATCATCGACCTCGAACTCGAGAAAATCGAACGTATCATGACCAAGATTGACGAAGATCCGGAAAATGAAGAAGTAAAACATGCAGAACGCACACTTTGGGAGAAAATCTACAAGAAGAGTGGACAAGGTCGCCGTACTGGTGTAGGTATCACTGCAGAAGGTGATATGCTTGCTGCATTGGGATTGCGTTACGGAACGGAAGAAGCGACAGAATTCTCTGAAAAAGTACACAAGACAGTAGCTCTCGGCGCATACCGTTCTTCAGTGGAAATGGCCAAAGAACGTGGTGCTTTCGAAATATACAATAGCGAACGTGAACAGAATAATCCGTTCATCCAACGCCTGGCAGCAGCTGACCCGAAACTGTATGAGGACATGAAGAAATACGGTCGCCGTAACATTGCCTGCCTGACAATTGCTCCAACCGGAACTACCAGTTTGATGACACAGACAACTTCCGGTATCGAACCTGTATTCCTGCCTGTTTACAAACGCAGAAGAAAGGTTAATCCGAACGATACGAATGTACATGTAGATTTTGTAGACGAAACAGGAGATGCATTCGAAGAATATATCGTATTCCATCACAAGTTTGTGACCTGGATGGAAGCTAACGGATACGATCCGGCCAAACGCTATTCCCAAGAAGAAATTGATGAACTGGTTGCTAAATCTCCTTATTACAAAGCAACTTCCAACGATGTCGACTGGTTGATGAAGGTGAAGATGCAGGGAAGAATCCAGAAATGGGTAGACCACTCCATCAGCGTAACGATCAATCTACCGAATGATGTAGACGAGGATTTAGTAAACCGTTTGTATGTAGAAGCATGGAAATCCGGCTGTAAAGGCTGTACCGTATATCGCGACGGTTCACGCTCCGGAGTTTTGATTTCCACTAAATCAAATAAGGAAAAGAAAGAAGACCTTCCTCCTTGCAAACCGCCTACGGTTGTAGAGGTACGTCCGAGAATATTGGAAGCAGATGTTGTCCGTTTCCAGAACAACAAAGAAAAATGGGTGGCTTTTGTCGGATTATTAGATGGACACCCTTATGAAATATTCACAGGTTTGCAAGATGATGATGAAGGTATCTTGCTACCTAAGAGTGTGACTTGCGGACGTATCATCAAAAATGTAGATGAAGACGGTACCAAACGTTACGACTTCCAATTCGAGAACAAACGCGGATATAAGACGACCATTGAAGGATTGTCAGAGAAGTTCAACAAAGAATATTGGAACTATGCTAAATTGATTTCTGGTGTGCTTCGCTACCGGATGCCGATTGAACAGGTTATCAAACTGGTTGGCTCTCTCCAATTAAACAGTGAAAGTATCAACACTTGGAAAAACGGTGTGGAACGTGCATTGAAGAAGTATATTCAGGATGGAACAGAAGCCAAAGGTAAGAAATGCCCGAACTGCGGTAATGAGACATTGGTTTATCAGGAAGGCTGTCTGATTTGTACAACTTGCGGTGCTTCCAGGTGTGGATAATAGTCCTACGTATGTTAATTAATATATAAACAAAAGATTAAAAGGAGTCCAATGCGGCTCCTTTTATTTTTTATTCAAAAAAATGTCTTATACTTGCAGTGTCTTATATGTACAATTAAAATCTAATATATATGATTCTATCATTTAATATTGAATACCGTACCAATTGGGGAGAAGAAGTAAGAATTTCCGGCTTATTTCCGGAATCAATTCCTTTACACACCACCGATGGTATCTATTGGACGGCAGAAGTTGAGCTTGAAATCCCCCATGAAGGGATGGCTATCAATTATAACTATCAGATAGAACAGAACGGAATAGTTATCCGCAAGGAATGGGACAGTTTTCCAAGATCTATTTTCCTATCAGGCACTTCCAAGAAGATATACAGAATCAATGATTGCTGGAAAAACATTCCGGAACAGTCGTACCTTTATAGTTCAGCTTTTACAGAAGCTTTACTGGCACATCCCGAGAGAGAAAGTATCCCGCAAAGTTATAAGAAGGGCCTGGTAATCAAAGCCTATGCTCCACATATCAATAAAGATTATTGTCTGGCGATTTGTGGTAACCAGAAATCATTAGGCCACTGGGACCCGGAGAAAGCGGTTCTAATGAGTGACGTCCATTTTCCGGAGTGGCAGATAGAATTAGATGCCAGCAAACTAAAATACCCGCTGGAATACAAATTCATCCTCTACAACAAACAAGAAAAGAAAGCGGACTGCTGGGAAAAGAACCCCAACCGTTATCTGGCAGACCCGGAACTGAAGACAAACGAAACGCTCGTGATCTCCGACCGGTATGCCTATTTCGACATTCCCGCCTGGAAAGGTGCGGGAATCGCCATACCTGTATTCTCCTTAAAATCAGAGAAAAGTTTTGGAGTAGGTGATTTTGGTGACTTGAGACGTATGATCGACTGGGCAGTAATCACCCATCAGAAAGTTATTCAGATTTTACCGGTCAACGACACCACCATGACTCACGCATGGACCGACTCTTACCCCTATAACAGCATTTCCATTTATGCCTTCCACCCGATGTATGCGGATATCAAGCAAATGGGAACTCTGAAAGACAAAGAAGCCGCATCGAAATTCAACAAAAAGCAAAAAGAACTGAACAGTCTGCCTGCCATTGACTACGAAGCAGTCAATCAGACTAAATGGGAGTTTTTCAACTTACTATTCCGACAGGAAGGAAAAAAAGTCTTAGCTTCCAAAGGTTTCAAAGACTTCTTTGAAGCCAACAAAGAATGGTTGCAACCCTATGCAGTCTTCAGTTATCTGCGCGACGCCTACAAAACACCCAATTTCCGTAAATGGCCACGACACTCTGTTTATAATGCGGAAGATATAGAAAAAATGTGCCAGCCGGAAACTGTAGACTATCCTCATATCTCATTGTATTACTATATTCAGTATCACCTGCACCTGCAATTACTGTCTGCAACCGAATATGCCCGCCAACACGGTGTTGTATTAAAAGGAGATATTCCAATCGGTATCAGCCGCAACAGTGTAGAAGCCTGGACAGAACCTCATTACTTCAATCTCAACGGACAAGCAGGTGCTCCACCCGATGATTTCTCCATCAACGGGCAAAACTGGGGATTTCCTACATACAACTGGGATGTCATGGAAAAAGACGGCTACCGCTGGTGGATGAAACGTTTTCAGAAAATGGCGGAATACTTCGATGCCTACCGGATCGATCATATCCTCGGTTTTTTCCGTATCTGGGAAATACCGATGCACGCCGTACACGGATTGTTAGGTCAGTTTGATCCTTCTCTCCCCATGAGTCGGGAAGAAATCGAAAGTTATGGCCTCACGTTCCGGGATGAATACCTGCTCCCATCTATTCATGAATCTTTCCTTGGACAGTTGTTCGGCCCCCATACCAACTTGGTAAAACAAGACTTTCTCCAATTAGTTGACGACTCCGGTACCTATCGGATGAAACCGGGATTTGAGACGCAAAGGGAAGTAGAACAATTCTTTGCCGGCAAAAATGATGAAGATAGTATCTGGATTCGGGAAGGGCTTTATTCATTAATCAGCAACGTTTTATTTGTTGCGGACAAAAAAGAGGAAGGGAAATACCACCCTCGAATCGGCGTACAACGAGATTTCGTATTCCGATTGCTAAACGAAGAGGAGAAGAATGCTTTTAACAAACTATACGACCAGTATTATTACCACCGACACAATGAGTTCTGGTTTCAACAGGCCATGAAGAAATTGCCCCAGCTGACACAATCCACCCGTATGTTGGTTTGTGGAGAAGATCTGGGGATGATTCCTGCTTGTGTATCATCAGTGATGAATGATCTCCGTATTCTCAGTTTGGAAATTCAGCGGATGCCTAAAAATCCAATGTATGAATTCGGGCATTTGAATGAGTATCCATACCGGTCTGTCTGCACAATCTCCACCCACGATATGTCTACCCTGCGTGGCTGGTGGGAAGAAGATTATCAACAGACCCAACGCTACTATAATGCAACGTTAGGACACTACGGTACTGCACCAACCACTGCTACTCCCGAGTTGTGCGAGGAAATTGTACGCAATCATCTCAACAGTAATTCTATTCTCTGCATCTTGTCTTTCCAAGATTGGTTATCAATAGACGAGAAGTGGAGAAATCCGAATGTGGCGGAAGAACGGATTAATATTCCATCAAATCCACGAAATTATTGGCGATACCGGATGCACCTCACATTGGAACAGTTGATGAAAGCAAAAACACTCAATGATAAGATTTGTGAACTGATAAAAAATACAGGAAGAGATCCGAATAAATAAGATAAAAGGCACTAACTCTTTTTATTCCAATTTATGAAGTATCTTTGCGCCGAAAAGTGAAATTGAAAAGAGATAATGGAAGGCAACCAAAGCAGACGTATTGATTTCGTGGACTTAACCAAAGGAGTCTGCATCATCCTTGTAGTAATAGCGCACGTTGGAGGAGCCTTCGAACAGCTGGATACCAATTCCATGCTCTCCTGTTTTCGCATGCCGCTTTATTTCTTTATCTCCGGAGTATTTTTCAAATCATACGAAGGCTTGTTCGGATTTATCCTACGGAAAATAAACAAGTTGATTATCCCTTTTCTTTTCTTCTATCTAAGCGCATTTCTAATGAAATATATCGTTTGGAAAATAGCACCCGGGGTATTTCAACTGCCTGTATCATGGAATGAGCTCTTGGTAGTGTTTCATGGACATGACCTTATCAAGTTCAATCCTCCGATTTGGTTTCTACTTGCACTATTCAACTGCAATATCCTGTTTTATCTGATCCACTTTCTGCGTGAGAAACACCTGCCTATCATGTTTGCTGTCACACTCCTGATTGGTTGCACAGGATTTTATCTCGGAAAGTTACAGATAGAGTTGCCTTTGTATATAGATGTTTCCATGACCGCCCTCCCTTTCTATGTAGCCGGTTTCTGGATTCGGCGGTATAACTTTTTTCTGTATCCCAGTCATCGTTTCGACAAGTTGATCCCGGTTTTCGTTCTATTGGCACTGGTAGTCATGTACTTTACCGCTACCACATTGGGTATGCGCACCAACAACTATACGGGAAATATTTTTCAAGTATATATCGCTGCATTTGCAGGAATATTTATGATTATGTTACTTTGCAAAAAAGTAAAGGAAATAAAGGTTATTTCTTACTTAGGGCGATATTCGATCATCACCTTAAGTATTCATGGACCGATACTTCATTTTTTAGGTCCATTGGTCAGCCGTTATATTCACAATAGTTGGGCACAGGCAAGTGTACTTTTGCTTATAACACTAAGTATCTGCATTCTGCTCACCCCCGTCTTTCTAAAAGTGATTCCACAAATGGTTGCACAGAAAGACCTGTTAAAAGTCAAACAAGATCACACTAAAAAGACAATATATGAAGATAAACAGTAGCTATATTCTTTTGAAAGAAATTCGTTGTTACGCCTATCATGGAGTTGCACCGCAAGAAAATCTGATCGGAAATGAATATATCATTGACCTGAAACTGAAAGTGGATATCAGCAAAGCTACCCGGACAGACGAAGTTACCGACACCGTCAACTACGCCGAAGTACATCAGGTGATAAAAAATGAAATGGCTATTCCCTCAAAATTGCTGGAACACGTGAGCGGACGGATTATACAAAAACTCTTTGACCAATTCCCCTGTATTGAAGAAATAGAACTCCGGCTTTCCAAACGGAATCCACCGATGGGAGCAGATATAGAGTCCGCAGGAATTGAGCTACACTGCAGCAAGAAATAAGATATCACATTGTTGGTAATGAAACATAAATAACGAAATGCAGATAATACGATATTAATAAAGTAATCCGTATCATCTGCATTCCTTTTTTAAGCAAAATCTGCTCCTATTTTCACAGCCGTAAACTACCGGCTTATTTTCTCTTCTTTTTTCTTCTATTTACTGATTCAACAGCTTCCGTCACCACAGGTTTATCCTGGAAACGCTTTGTATAGCCGGAATAGTCCGGATGAATGCGCTCGTAGTCAGGATCCATAAATAACGGACTGGAAATAATATGATCCGCCGTAGAACGATTACAGCAAAAAACAATATTTTCTACACCAGCCAAGCGGGTTAATGCTTTCACATCCGTATCATGCGGTTGCAGTGTCATAGGGTCAGTGAAGAAAAACAGATAGTCAATCTGTCCATCCACAATACGTGATCCCATCTGTTGGTCACCACCCAGCGGACCTGATTTTAAAATCGTAAAATCCCATTCTTCATCAGGGTGCTTCTCTTTCAATGCTTCCAATATCAAAGTACCGGTAGTACCTGTACAATAGAATTTATTTCCCATCAACAGTTCCGAATTCCACAATACCCATTCGATGAGATCTTTTTTCATCGCATCATGCGCTACCAGCCCGATGCCTCTTCTAACCTTTGCTTCCATTTGCTATCCTTTTAAATCCGACAATTGAGAGAATCTTTTGCATCCTCTCACATAAAACTGCCACAAGATACTACTTTTTGTCCGTTCAGGTATCGGATTCAAAGTTTTTTTTCTCATATTCTTTTCACGGGATAAAGAAAATGAAGGACGTAGCTGTTGGTACTCTTTTCGTGCACGCATAACAGCACGAGCATTGTCCCAATGCCCTTGCAACAAGAAGTTAAACACTGCCACATAATCGAGACAGGCCCGGATACGCATCACTTTATTTAACTCCTCCTGTGGAAGATTCTTATAGAGCATGACAAGATTATTACGGAAATTAAGAAAAGTCTTATGAGGATTCTCTTTTTTAAGAGTAGCTCCCCCTACATGATAGACAACACTTTGAGGCACACAAACAATCTCACGTCCTCGCGAACGAAGTCGCCAGCACAAATCTATTTCCTCCATGTGTGCGAAAAAACGCCCATCCAATCCTCCGGCATTCATATAATCAGCGCGTCGGATAAACAGGGCTGCTCCCGTCGCCCAGAAAACAGGAATCACTGTATCGTACTGACCTTCATCCTTCTCCACAACGCCCATTATACGCCCCCGACAAAAAGGATAACCATATTTATCAATAAAACCACCGGCTGCCCCGGCATATTCGAAATATTCTTTTTGTCGCTGGCTCCGTATCTTCGGCTGACAAGCAGCTACCTCCGGGTGAGCATCCAGATAAGCAACCATTGGTTCCAGCCAATGCTCCGTCACCTCGACATCCGAATTCAAAAGCACTACATATTCTGCATCTACCTGCTGTAATGCCAAATTGTATCCGTCTGCAAAACCATAATTCTGATCGAGCACAATCGTCTTAACAGAAGGAAATTCCTGTTGAAGCAAAGTCACAGAATCGTCTGTAGAGCCATTATCAGCCACACAAACCTCCATCCCCTCTCCTTCCGAATAGCGGACAACAGACGGAAGAAAAGTACGGAGCATATCACATCCGTTCCAATTCAAGATTACAACTGAAACTTTCATTGCTGTTCTTTCTTCTTGTTCAATTCTTCCTGTTGTTCAGCTTCCTCTCTGGTTAATTTCCAGCGTTTATGAGACCACAACCAGTATGCCGGTTCTCTACGAATTGTCTGCTCCAATCGGTGAGCAAACATTTCAGTGATTTCTCCTTCCTTGGTTTCTTTCGGCGTCTCCGTCATTAGTTTGAATTCCGCTTCACAATATCCTCTGCGTCTCTTACTAAGTTCGCAATAGAAAACAGGGAAATTCATCATTTTAGCAATACGCTCGGCACCATTCAGAAAAGCAGTCTCCTGCCCTAAAAAAGTAGTCCAATATCTATCAAATCCGCTGGGCCATTGGTCGGTAATCAGACCGACTACCATCTTTTTTCCATCACGCTTCAACTTAATAATTTCACGTGCAGTAGAATGTTTGGGAATATTATATCCTCCGAAACGAGAACGGATACGCTTAAAAAGTTTATCCAGATATTGATCTCTCAACGGTTTATAAACCTGCACGGGAACATCTCCGGGTTTCATGATCGCACCCATGCCAATCAACCATTCATAATTGGCATAATGAGGAATCATCACAATAATGCCTCCGTACTTTTCTGTCAGTTCCAGATATTGTTCCGTATTCTTATAAATCATTCTCACACAAAGCTCTTCGGCAGACATATGCAACAATTTCAAATCCTCAAGCATATAATCCGACAGATAGCGATAGAATTTGCGTTCAATCTGCAATCTCTCGGCATCAGTTTTTTCCGGAAATGATCTCAACAGGTTCCCCCGAACTACTTTCCGGCGATATTTTCCAATATGATACATCAGCAGATAATTCAAATCCGAGAACATATACAAAACCCGGAACGGAAGTGCCGAAAACAACCACATCCCACTATATACCAACCAGTAGATAAGTTTTGATCCCATACTTATATCAGAATTGTACCTTTAAGTGCTGTCATCTCTTCATTAAAATCTCCCAAACGTACATTGACCACCCTATTATCCAGCGAATCATCGCTTTCCACCTCTACACGTATATAGTTCTCCGTAAATCCATGCATCGGAGCACCTGCCTTCGATTTTTCCATCAGCACCGGCATTGTCTGCCCAATATGACGAGCATAAAAGGCCTGCGTTTTTTGATCCGACAGTGTCAATAAACGTTGGCTACGCTGATGTTTCTCTTCCGGGGAAACCACATATTCTATTTTTAGGGCCTGCGTTCCGGGACGTTCGGAATAACTAAACACATGCAACTGGGTCACATTCAAACTCTCAATAAACTGATAAGCTTGTTGGAAGTACTCCAGCGTTTCTCCACGGGTTCCCACAATCACATCCACACCGATAAAAGCATCCGGCATCACCTCTTTGATCTTCTTCACTTTGGAAGCAAAAAGAGCTGTGTCATAACGGCGGCGCATTAATTGCAAAACCTCATCACAACCAGACTGCAAAGGGATATGGAAATGAGGCATAAAACTACGGGAGTGAGACACAAATTCAATGATCTCATCGGTCAACAGATTTGGTTCTATAGAAGATATCCGATAACGTTCGATTCCCTCTACCTGATCCAGCGCTTTTACCAAATCAAAGAAACTCTCCCCTGTTGTTTTACCAAAATCTCCAATATTCACTCCGGTCAGAACAATCTCTTTTCCTCCTTCGGCAGCTGCTTGACGGGCCTGTTCAACCATGGAAGCAATAGTCCCGTTACGACTTCGCCCCCGGGCAAAAGGAATCGTGCAATAAGAACAAAAGTAATCGCATCCATCCTGCACCTTCAAAAAGAAACGGGTACGGTCTCCCCGTGAACACGAGGGAGCAAAAGAACGGATATCCTTGGTCGTCGTAGTGATAGCTTCTCCTTTTTCATGCTTTTGGAGGTCACCTAGATATTGAAGCAATTCTCCCTTCTGTTCAGCTCCCAACACTACGTCCACTCCATCTATCTTTGCCACATCGCCGGGCTTCAATTGCGCATAACATCCGGTCACTACCACAAAAGCACCTGGGTGTTGTTTTACCAGACGATGAATCGCTTGCCGGCATTTCTTATCCGCCATCTCCGTCACCGAACAGGTATTTACCACACAGATATCTGCCTTCTCTCCTTTACGCGCAGTCCGGACTCCTGCCTCACGCAGAATTTTACCGATAGTTGAAGTCTCTGAAAAATTTAATTTGCAGCCTAAAGTATAATAAACGGCTGTCTTATTTTGAAATACAGTGGTATCTATCATAAGCTGTTATAAACACATTAACTTTGCAAAGTTACACATTATTATTAGTAAAACGCTTTTGGATACGAAAGTTTATTCCTATTTTTGCACAATTCACTAAAAAACGTGCAATGATTAAAGAGAATTTCATTAAACTATACGAAAATAGTTTTCGTGAAAATTGGGATCTACCTTGTTACACCGATTATGGAGAAGATACCCAATATACTTATGGGGAGGTAGCTGAAAAAATCGCCCGTTTACATCTGTTATTCAAACACTGTAGCCTCCGCAGAGGGGATAAGATTTCAGTTATCGGCAAAAATAATGCTCACTGGTGCATCGCCTATATGGCAACTATCACGTATGGAGCAATCATTGTCCCCATCCTTCAAGACTTTACGCCCAACGATGTTCATCATATCGTCAATCATTCCGAATCTATATTTCTGTTCACCAGTGACAGCATCTGGGACAATCTGGAAGAGGAAAAACTAACGGGACTGCGAGGCGTATTCTCACTGACCGATTTCCGGTGTCTTTATCAACGTGACGGAGAAACCATACAGAAGTTTCTGAAAAACACCGATAAAGAAATGCATTCTTTGTATCCGAAAGGATTTGCCCGTGAAGATGTTCAATATACCACTTTATCCAATGACAAAGTGATGCTATTAAACTATACTTCCGGAACCACCGGTTTCAGTAAAGGAGTGATGCTGACAGGGAACAATCTGGCAGGAAATGTTACCTTCGGTATCCGCACCGAACTTCTTAAAAAGGGAGACAAGGTACTCTCTTTCCTCCCACTCGCTCATGCATACGGCTGTGCGTTCGACTTTCTGACAGCAACTGCTGTCGGCACCCATGTCACTTTGCTTGGAAAAACTCCTTCTCCCAAGATTATAATGAAGGCTTTTGAGGAAGTGAAACCCAACCTTATTATTACTGTCCCGCTAGTGATCGAAAAGATATATAAGAATATCATCCAACCACTCATTAATAAAAAAGGCATGAAGTGGGCACTCAATATTCCGCTGCTCGACACACAGATCTACAACCAGATACGCAAAAGACTGATTGATGCACTGGGAGGCCGGTTTAAGGAAATCATTATCGGTGGCGCCGCTATGGATAAAGAAGTAGAAGAATTCTTCTACAAAATTAAATTCCCTTTTACTATCGGTTACGGTATGACGGAATGTGGACCACTAATCAGCTATGCCCCTTGGGATGAATTTGTACAAGGCTCTTCCGGAAAGATTCTGGATATAATGGAAGCACGTATCTATAAGGAAAACCCTGAAGCAGAAACCGGAGAAATCCAAGTCCGGGGAGAAAACGTGATGGTAGGATATTACAAGAACCAGGAAGCAACAGAGGAAGTGTTCACACAAGACGGCTGGCTACGTACGGGTGACCTCGGTAGCATGGACAACAGCGGGAATATTTTCATCCGGGGACGGCTCAAGACCATGATCTTAAGTTCAAACGGACAGAACATCTTCCCCGAAGAGTTGGAAACAAAACTGAATAACCTACCTTTCATTCTTGAAAGTCTCGTTATCGAACGCAACAAAAAATTAGTAGCACTCGTTTATGCCGATTATGAAGCGTTGGATTCTCTCGGATTAAACAATCCGGATAACCTGAAAACAATCATGGATGAAAATCTTAAGAATCTGAACAGCAATGTAGCCGCTTATGAAAAAATCAGCAGAATCCAACTTTATCCTACGGAATTTGAAAAAACTCCCAAAAGAAGCATAAAAAGATACCTATATAACAGTATTGCTGTCGATTAGCATGTTTTTAAACATACGAAAGTGGGGAAAAAGTGGCTAGTTACAAAAAAATATATAAAAAAAGTTGGTGTTTCGAGAACAACATATTGAAAAAGTACATACCTTTGCAACGTTTTAATAAAGCAATTGATTGTATTATGTTTTTAAAAAGCAAAGAAAATGAAAAAATTAGTTTTGATGGCCGTAGCTATCGTAGCAGTATCATTCGCATCATGTGGTAACAAAGCAGCTGACGCAGCAAAAGCAACTGCAGATTCTATCCGTATCGCTGACTCAATCGCAGCAGTAGAAGCAGCAGCTCTTGAAGCTGAACAAGCAGCAGCCGCAGCAGCAGATTCTTTGAATGCTGATAGCACTGCAACTGAAACTGTAGCTGAATAATTCAGAAACAGCTTAGAGAGAATTGAAAGTCTGCCATGCGAAAGCATGCACAGACTTTTTTTATGCCTTTATTTTAGCTATTCACACGTTATTTAGCGTATGAACTCTTCACAAAAGGAGCATTCAACAAATAATCCAAGCTTACTTCCACACTCTCTTCTACCGGCATACTATAGCCCTCGATTTCAGCAACGAGATAGTTAACACCTGCAGTTTTTGCATTCTTAAAGATAGCGTCAAAACCTACCATTCCACTTTGTCCGATCTCTCTATGATCCTTCACATGGAATATCTTGAAACGACCGGGATATTTATTAAAATAATCAACAGGACTGTTTTGTCCGCGAACTACCCAATAAAGGTCCATCTGGAAGAAGACATATTCAGGATTCGTATGTTCCAGCATATAATCATACATCACTTTATCTTCTACTTTCTGAAATTCATGAGCGTGATTATGATACCCAAACGACAGACCCTGTTGTTTACAACGTTTGCCTATCTCATTATAATATGCACAATACGTTTCTAAATCTTTGAGCGTCTTAGGTACATCCATCCACGGAGCTACAATATATTTCATACCGGCAGCTTTATGATCGG
>ERZ826613.1940-NODE-1940-length-22249-cov-5.030954_pt1 | contig 22249 bp, 13 predicted proteins | sample MGYA00519925_ERZ826613 | MGnify/ENA primary metagenome ERZ826613 (study PRJEB31778, sample SAMEA3449236) | human gut metagenome | biome: human gut; feature: human-associated habitat; material: faeces | place: United Kingdom | collected 2010/2012 ... | reverse complement strand
AACGCATCGCAACAATGGATAACATCATAATACTTAATACTTAATACTTGATACTTAATACCTAATACTTTAAAACAGCTCTTTTTCAGGTAGCCAGCAGGAGTTGTCGAACATCGTATTTCGGACACGCTGGTCAGCGGAGAGAGAAGGGTCATGAGATTCTTCACAGGGCAGGTATCGTCCGCTTACGGGATCGTAGACAAAGGATGCCATTCCACCGACACCAAGATGCTTGAATTTCACCTTGTCCACATATACGCGGGTGACACCAACCTCCTTGTCACGTTCCACAATGATACCGTAATCCGCTTTGTTATAGAAATCGGCAGAGCCGTTGATGTCGTACATTTCCACACGAGGGGTAATGCCCGTGACAGGATTACGGTTCATTTTACGAGGATGGACTACAACCACGAGCAGGCAATTATGCTGCACGGCAAATTCTGTAAATTTATTCAACAGGTTGGAAATATATTGCGTTTCCGTCTGTCCCGGTTGCGGGTTGTGGTCGAAACGGTTGAGCGGGTCGAAGACAATAATGCGGCAGCCGCGGCGGACAACGAGTTCATGAGCCTTGGCCAGTACACGATCCGGAGAAACATTACCTTTCAGAGAGATATGAGAGACGTTTTCAGTCAGAAAATCTTCCGAGTTCGCAAGGAGTCCCTCCGTCATGCCACAGCCGTTTTGAAAACGGTGTCCGGTGAGTTTCTCAATCAGTTTGCGGAGATGATAGACGATAGGGGTATTTTCCGGGCTAAAGAACCCGATTTTCCATTGATGCCGCAGGCAGAGACGCAACACCAATTCGTCCACCCACTCGGATTTTCCTGCACCGGGAACTCCGGTGACGTAGACACTTCGCCCACGTTCATACGTGCAGATCTTATCCATCTCCTCCCATCCCGTTTCCGCTCCGGGACCGAAGCCGTTGTCGAAAAGAGCCCGCAAATCGTCATGCAAGTCGGCAGCGGTGAAGATCCCTTCGAGCGGAACTTCTGCTGCCTGTTCGATGGCGATACGGAGACTGGCGATACCATATTTGCAGAGATGCTCGTTGGCATCTTTACACTCCGGACCGTAAGTCACCACCCGGCAGCGTTCAGCCCCTAGCCGGTTGATGAGTTCATTGCGCAACCGGATTCCGGCAGAATCGGCATCAACGGCAATGATGATTTCTTTCAGGTCCTCGAAGTGCGTCTCCATAAAACGGTCGAGCCAGGAGAGGTTCGAATTGGCTCCGGCCGGCACGGAGATGACACTTTGAAATCCGGCGGCGATGGAGGAAGCAGCATCCAGTTCGCCCTCGTGGATGATGCAGGAGGTCTGCCCCACAATGGAGTCGATGTTGTAGGGAATCAGTTCGGCACCCTGCACCATTTTGAAAAGTTTCGGGAGAGCGCGAAATTTGGTGTTTATCAGTTGCTCCCCTTCAAAATAGTTGAAACAGATGCAACGTTCCTTTTTGCCGGATTGCGGCATAAATTCTTCCTGTTCGGTGATACGCAGAGCGGCTATGACAGACTGCGGGATGCAACGCGTCTCCACCAGCCAACGCTCCGTGTCTTCGGAAAGCGTGGTTTTCGAAACATCGAACATCGGACGCTGAAAATGCTGCGGAATGGCTGCCGCACGACGCTTGCGGGCTACCGCACGTTCGGCATTCTTGCGCTCTTCCACATCATCGGGAACATAAAAATCAGCACCACAATGATAACAGTGACAGTGGCCCGTGTCGACGTTGACACGTAGCGAACGGTCGCGCTTATTCTTGCGGGTAGGAAGACATTTTTTACAAATCGTCTTGAGCACTCCACTCGATTTACCGTGGATGTCGACATCATAGTTGGCAAAATTTCTCATAATTTTTTCCTTTTTTCTAATTAAAAAATAGTTTAAAATAATCATTCACACGCAGAAGACTTACCTGCCGGACGAGTGTCTGCCACCTGCCGGACGAACTTCCGTTACCTGCCGGACGAACATCGGCCACCTGCCGGACGAAGCCAGTCATCTGCCGGATTAATGCGCCCATCTTTTCTTCACATCATCCCACACAGCCGATGCATCGGGACGTGGCGGCGCATCAGCCGGAATAAGATGTCCCAGATACGTTCGCCGCCCGTCGACGACGCTTTCAAAGCGGTTCACATCCTTGTCGACCGTATTCTCAAGCTCTTTCAGCAAGGTTTCCCTCAACGTGCGGCAAGTAACGGAACCGGCCGCGATATAATTTGAAAAATACCGTTTCACGTCCTCCGGGAAAAGCAGTCCGGCTCCTTTGTCATAAAGCCGGATATGTTTTTTGAAGATTTCCAAAATAAGTTTTTGATGGTCTACAAAAAGCTTTCCCAAACCGGAATGTTGCCCGGCCAATTCCATATATGACTGGAAAGTAGAAAGTTGGTCCACCAACTTTTCCCAAGGCAACACGGGTTGTAACGGACCATGATTGCCTTCATCCGCCAAACGGCTCACAAGAGACGGTGTTTCTATATCACTCCTATTATTGTTTACAACAGAAACACTTCCTTTACTCTCCTCTTCTTTACTCTCCTCTTCTCTCCTCTTCTGGTTTTCAGTGGGTTTTCTCCCTTTACTGACGGGCGTTTCAGCACTTTTTGCCACCTTTTTCGGACGCCCTCCTTTCTTACCGTTTTCGATGTCCATTTTCCGCTTCTCTTCCAAGCTTTTCATCACCCTATCCAAGTAAGAAGAACGAAACATCTGTCGTTCCTCATCCAGTTCGAAGAGATCGAATTCGCGAAGTACCCGCTCCACCGCAACTACATCCACATCATACCGCCGGGCCATGGCCTTCAGTAAAACCGGTTTGCACGACGCCTCATAAGCATCTTTAGTGCGCAGATGCAACAACAAGATCACGTAAATTCCGAGTGCTTCCGCGGCATTCATCTCCGACATCATACTGGCAATATTGTCGTCATTCAACAAATTTACCTCCAAATTGAAATACTGATCTTTCTTCATTTTCATTTATCATTTATTATTCCACATTTAATACTTCCGGGGCGCAAAGGTGCGAAATGTATTTTATTCCAGCTATCGCAAAAATGAGAGGGGGATTATATATTTTTTATCAGACCTTTGCCAAAAATTATCAATAATCCCAAACAATATGGACACAAAACGCAACCAAACGTTGGAAGAAATAGAAGAAAATAAAATAGTAAGCGAGCATTATCGGAACAGAATAATGCTGATAAAAGAGCTCCTGAAAACATCACGGCTAGCCACAGTAGACCTCTGCGTGCATATCAACATCAGTGAAGCCTCCTACTACCGTTACATAAATTTCACCAGCTATATGAAAGCAGACATTTTCATACATGCTTGTCTCTTCCTCAAGCAATATATCGAAAGCAACCACATTCCTTATACCCAAGAAGAAAAACGGCTTATAAAAACATTAGACCTGTTTCAGATTTCCTCAAATAGCAACTTAAACTGCAATTAAAACACAGAAAAGGAGAAACTTATCATAAGTTTTATTACATTTGCAATGTAATAAAAGTCTTTAAAACTTAAAAAATGATTGATAGCGAAACAGACAGCCCATCAATAAAAGCACTGATCGTTTTCAGAGAAAACGGAGAAACCGACAATCTATTTGTTCCTATCTTATGCGATGCTATCAGAATGGCTGGAATCGACGTAAGATGCTCCAAGAAAGATTTTTGGGAATCGGACACCACTTATGACATCATCCATTTCCAATGGCCGGAGGAGGTAGTGGGCTGGATATGCGAAGACCACGACGTCATCCGCCGTCTGAAAGAACGCATCGCTTTCTTCCGCTCACGGGGAGCCCATTTCGTATACACACGACATAATATCCGCCCCCACCATGCAAATGATATCATCAGCCGGGCCTACGACATCATCGAATCGGAAAGTGACATCGTGGTACACATGGGACATTACAGCCAGACGGAATTCATGCAAAAATATCCCGACAGCCGGAATGTCATCATCCCGCACCACATCTACCAATATACCTACAAGGAAGATATCAGCATAGAGAGCGCGCGCCAATATCTGAACCTGCCACAAGAAGCATTCATCGTCACCGCCTTCGGAAAATTCCGCAACCGGGAAGAAATACGCATGGTGGCCGGAGCGTTCAGCAAATGGAATGAAAAAAACAAACTGCTGTTAGCTCCCCGATTCTATCCTTTTTCCAGACACAACAAATATGGCAGAAATATCTTCAAGCGATGGGCTTCAAGAATAGGATATTATCTCGCCATGCCATTGCTCAACCGTATGCTCAACTTACAAGCCGGAGCCAATGATGAACTGATAGACAACTGCGACCTGCCTTATTATATAGCTGCTTCAGACGTGATATTCATACAACGGAAAGATATTCTGAACTCCGGCAATGTTCCCCTTGGCTTCCTCTACCACAAAGTGGTAATGGGACCGGCAACAGGAAACATCGGAGAAATACTGGCCGCAACCGGAAACCCTACATTTCATCCGGACAACCGGACAGACATCTTGGAAGCATTTGAAAAAGCGCGCCAACTGTCCGCATGGGGACAAGGAGAAACGAACTATGCCTATGCGTTGGAACATATGAACATCCGGAAAACAGGAAAAGAATACGCACAAACCTATAAAGATGCGATAAATGGCTAATAACATCAAGCGCCAACTATTTTCCGGTGTATTCTATACGGCATTAGCCAAATACAGCGGCATCATCATCTCCCTTGTCGTGGCGGGAATACTGGCACGCCTGCTTTCTCCGGACGACTTTGGAATCGTAGCTATTGCCACCGTAATCATTGCATTTTTCAACCTGTTCACCGATATGGGAGTCTCCCCCGCCATCGTGCAGCACAAATCCCTGACAAAAGAAGAGTTGTCGGATATCTTTTCATTCACCGTGTGGACAGGAATGGCCATCAGCCTGCTTTTCTTCGCTGCCTCCTGGCTGATCGCCCGCTACTACGACAGCAAAATCCTGGGCACCCTGTGCCAACTTTTGTCCGTCAACTTATTCTTCGCCTCCGCCACCATCGTACCCGGAGCACTGTTCTATCGCAACAAAGAATTCAAATATATCGCCGTCCGCAGCTTTATTATACAGATAGCCGGAGGAGCGGGTGCAGTTACGGCAGCCCTCTGCGGAGCAGGATTGTATGCATTGATTATCACCCCAATCATCTCCAGCATTCTGATATTTGTCATTTCCTACCAACGCTATCCGCAGCGTTTGCATTTCACATGGGGACTGACAGCACTCCGCAAGATTTTTTCTTATTCCGCCTACCAGTTCCTGTTCAACGTCATCAACTATTTCAGCCGCAATCTGGACAAACTGCTGATAGGAAAACACATGAGTATGTCCGATCTGGGATATTATGAAAAGTCCTACCGGCTCATGATGCTCCCTTTACAGAACATCACCCAAGTGATTACCCCAGTGATGCACCCCATCTTTAGTGATTTCCAAAATGACAAAGCAAAACTGGCCGCATCCTATGAACGCATTATCCGCATACTCTCTTTCATCGGGTTGCCGCTTAGCGTGTTGCTATTCTTCACGGCAGAAGAAGTGACGCTCATTATTTTCGGCGATCAATGGATGCCGTCCGTACCCGTATTCCGGATACTGTCACTCTCCGTCGGGATTCAGATTATACTCTCTTCGTCCGGCTCCATCTTTCAGGCGGCAGGAGACACACGGAGCTTGTTTGTGTGTGGAGTGTTTTCGTCCATCCTCAACGTGACGGGAATGTTGGTCGGCATTTTCTACTTCGGCACGCTCACCGCAGTGGCAACCTGTATTGTACTGACGTTTACTGTCAATTTCGCACAATGCTACTGGCAAATGTATCACGTAACGTTCCGGAGAAATGTATGGTCGTTCATCCGTCAGCTGCTTTCTCCATTGGCAATCAGCGGATTAATAGTGCTTTGCCTCCTTCCCGTGCAATATGCAATGGAAGAAATGAACATTTTCGTGACAATTATTACCAAAAGTATCATTAGTTTTATTATCTTTGGAGGATATATACAGGCTACACATGAATATGACATCATAAGAAAAGTGAAAAAAATAGCTGGCAAGTATATAAAAAAACAGAATAAGCAATTATAGATTTGAGACAGCAACAAAGAATGAAAGCCTTATTTCTTATGTTCCACGGCTTTGATAAAGCGAATGGAATAAGTAAAAAAATACATTATCAGGTAAAAGCCCTCAAAGAGTGCGGGTTGGACGTGCGCACCTGTTACTATCAAACTACTCCTAACGGTGAGCGCCGATGGATAATAGACGACGAAGTCATTGCCGATTTCGGAACCGGATTCACTGCAAAGATATGGAAACGTGTCTACTACTCCCCCATCACTGAATATGTACGCCGCGAGAAAATAGAATTTATATATATGCGTTCCTTTCACAACGCAAGCCCGTTCACCCTGCAACTAGTCAGAAAATTGAAACGGATGGGAGCGAAAGTGGTAATGGAAATACCTACCTATCCTTACGATCAGGAATATGTGGCATGGTCGATGAAATTCAATCTCGCCATCGACCGCTGTTTCCGCCACCGGCTAGCCAAAGAGCTGGACGGTATCGTCACCTTCTCCAACGCCGAACATATTTTTGGAGGAAAAACGATACGGATCTCCAACGGAATAGACTTCGAAGCAATCCCTATCAAACGAACGATGAACGACACCTCACGCGAACTTCATCTGATTGGAGTGGCCGAAGTGCACTACTGGCACGGATTCGACCGGTTGATACACGGACTAGCCGAATACTACCGTACAAATCCGGAATACAAAGTTTATTTCCACATCGTAGGTCCCCTGTCCGGCATACGCGAACAGGAAGAAATACTGCCTGCCATCCGCGACAACCATCTGGAACCGTACGTCATCCTGCACGGCCCCCTACATAGCGACCAACTGGACGAACAATTTGAAAAAGCTGATTTTGCCGTAGGTAGCCTGGGACGTCACCGGAGCGGAATCACCTACATCAAAACATTAAAAAACCGTGAATATGCCGCACGAGGGCTTTCGTTCACCTATTCGGAAACGGACGAAGATTTCGATCGGATGCCCTATGTATGGAAAGTGCCACCGGATGAATCGCCCATCGACATTTGCGGACTGATAAACTTCCAACGCTCTCAGCAAATGTCTCCACCGGAGATACGCGAAACGGTCAGAGCACTGTCATGGACAGCACAAATGAGAAAAGTCATTCATGAAACCGAAATCTGATTTCACATAGATATATCTGAAAAAACAAACAATATCTGATGGATAAAAAGATAAAAATAGCCTACTGTATCCCCTCTCTCTATTACCCCAGCGGTATGGAGCGGGTTCTCACACTAAAGGCGAACTATTTTACGGAGCACTTCGGCTACGAGATACATATCATCCTTACCGACGGAAAAGACAAGGAGCCATATTATAAACTGCACCCATCAATCACCATACACCAACTCGACATCAACTACGACGCATTATACGGACGCCCGTTATTCGCACGGATTCTTGAATACAGCACCAAGCAACGGCTATTCAAGAAAAGGTTGAACGAATGTTTATGCAAAATCCGTCCGGACATCACCATTTCCCTTCTCCGCCGTGATATCAACTTCATCAACCAAATGAAAGACGGCAGTGTCAAACTTGGAGAAATACACTTCAATAAGTCTAACTATCGGGATTTCGACAACAACCGTTTGCCGAACTTTCTCAAGAAAATAGGTAAAAAATACTGGCGGAGACAACTCATCCGCCAATTAAAACAACTGCAGAATTTCATTGTACTTAGCCACGAAGATGCCGCTGAATGGACGGAACTGGATAATGTAAAAGTAATCTATAATCCGCTTCCTTTCTTCCCCGAACGTCAGTCTGACGGATTGCAGAAACAAGTAATCGCAGTGGGTAGATATGTGCCACAAAAAGGATTCGACCGACTCATTCCCGCATGGAGCATCGTCAGCAAGAAACATCCGGACTGGATACTCCGAATCTACGGGGATGGCATGCGAGAGCAACTCCAACAACAAATTGACGAACTCGGAATCGCCTCCAACTGTATCTTAGAACATACTGTACAGAATATTGTAGAAAAATATAATGAAAGTTCCATTTTTGTTCTCTCTTCACGTTTCGAGGGATTCGGAATGGTAATCATCGAAGCGATGGCATGCGGAGTGCCACCCGTATCGTTCACGTGTCCCTGCGGTCCGAGAGACATCATCACCGATGGTAAAGACGGACTGCTAGTGGAAAATGGAGATATAGAAGAACTGGCAAACAGCATCTGTTACCTAATAGAACACGAAGATGTCCGCCGGAAGATGGGGCTACAAGCCCGCATCAGCGTAGAGCGTTTTAAGATAGAACATATTGCCCGAGAATGGAAAAACCTATTTGAACAAGTAGTAGAATCAGGGATTAAGTGTTAAGTATTAGCCGTAGCTGCTGGCATGGCTAATACTTAATACCTAATACTTAAAACTTAATACTTAAAACTTAATACTTAAAAATGATGATTTGGTATAGTAAATATTTACAGGTTTATGAAAAACCTTTTGCAGAAGCACCCGTATCCGTCATTGAAGAAGTACGGCAGAATATTGCGAAGCTGCAGAGTGATGAACCGCTTGTCAGCGTTTCAATTATCGGATACAACGAAGAAAAACATCTGCTCGCCTGCCTTTGGTCTTTGAGCGAAATGCAATGTAAATATCCTGTAGAAATTATCGGTGTAGACAATGAATCAAAAGACTGCACGGCGGAGATATTTCAAAAATGCGGTGTACCTTATCATACAGAAACCCAACATAGTTGCGGATTTGCCCGCCTTTGCGGACTGAACCACGCCCGAGGCAAATATCATATTAATATTGACTCCGACACCATGTATCCTCCGAAATACGTAGAAATAATGGTAAACGCTCTCGAACGTCCAGGCATTGTGGCCGTCAGCTCCTTATGGAGCTACATTCCGGATGAGAGCCACTCACGATGGGGACTGAAAATCTACGAAGCAGCTCGTGACCTGCACCTGTGGGTGCAATCATTCAAACGCCCCGAACTTAGCGTGCGCGGACTTGTCCTTGCCTACCGCACAGAGTATGCACGGAAAACCGGTATCCGCACCGACATCATCCGAGGTGAAGACGGTTACCTCTCTCTCCAACTCAAGCAATTCGGCAAAATCGCTTTTGTCCGCAACCGCAAAGCACGTGCCGTAACAGGATATGGAACGGTGGGAACTGACGGAAGCCTGTTCAATAGTTTTAAAGTGCGCGTTGTAAAAGGTCTGAAAGGGCTGGGGGGAATATTTACTAAAAAGAAAGAGTATAAAGACGAAGATAGTAACCTGATAAAGAATAAGTAAAACAACCATGGGAAAACGCATCGAATATATCGACTTTATTAAAGGAATCTGTATTTTTATCGTAGTCTGGGGACATTCTATCCAAAATCTGGGAGACGGTAACAACTTCTGGGCCAATCCGGTACATGAGTTTATCTGTTCTTTCCACATGCCCATATTCATGCTGGTCAGTGGTTTCTTTTTCAACAAATCCATCGGAAAACCACTCATGCAAAATGTAACCCGAAGATTCAAACAGCTAATACTTCCCTGTTTCGGCTGGTCATTGGTGCTGGTAGCTATCAATATCGGATATATGCTCTATGCCGGAATCATCCCATCTCCAGTCGGTACTTTGAAATCTCTTTTCATGGAAACATTTACCCGTTTTTGGTTCCTGCGTTCTGTCTTTATCTGTTTCACACTCGCCATCGTCAGTATGAAAATATTCAAAAAAGATACTGCCGCTTTCGTTATCTCACTTTTGCTTTTCCTTGCATTGCCGGACAATGGACGATTGCATCTCGACAAGTTTATGTATCCATTCTTTTGGATGGGATATTTTATGCATAAGTATATTGATGTAATCATGAAGCACCGGGGCAAATTACTGATCGCTTCACTTATCCTTTTCGCCATACTCCTCCCTTTCTATCAAAAAGAGGACTATATCTACATCACCGGAATGAGTATGTACGATTATCTGGGAGGAAAGTTCGTATGCTATCTGCCATGGGAAAGGCTACCAATCATATGTTATCGCTATTTGATCGGATTTGCGGGAAGCCTGTTTATTTTCCTGCTGCTGCAACGGATCTATCGCCCTCATTTCCATGCAATAGAAAAAGTGGGTACATATACACTTGGCATCTATACTATACATATCTTGATTGAAGGTAACGTATTGAGTCGGTTCAATCTGCTGGATACTGGTTTTTTCATGTTCAACTTTATTATAACACCGATTATCTCCGTTCTATTGATTCTCCTCTGCGTGGGAATTATCAAATTGCTGGAGAAAAACAAACTGATTAGTTGGTTGATGTTAGGAAAAGCTAAAACAGTCTTATTATTGCTCATATTATGTTTGACCAATGTCTCTTGTATCAAGCAACACAATCTGTATCAAGGAAGTAAAGAAGAAGAAAATGGAAATGGAAATACTCAAAGACAGGACATTGTAGCAGACACGGACTTCTTTTATCCGTTCGGTGACGAGACGGGAGAATATAGAGCAGAAATTACTCTAACAACTCACACCACCCTATCGGAAGATAAGATAAAAGAGCCAGTGATTCCGCCCTTAAAATATAATAAATCATTGCTTCTGATGCTTACACAAGACGACTGCAAGCAAGCCGCTTTCTCATGGACTTGGGCTGCTATTCACGGAAAACCATTATCCCCGAGTTATTATTACCAGCTTGGCCACTTATCATATGATGATCTTCCACCAGATGTTTATTATCTCGGAAAAACATTGGGAAGTACCGACGGAGCCGGAAATGAAGTACGATTTTCGTTCACTACCACCCTTTCACCGGAATGGGATTGGATGAATGCCAAGACGCAAATCTATAAAGGAAATACTAAAGAGTTTTACCGCTTCTTTATGAAATCCGGACTAGTGTGGGGAGATGTTAAAGAAATGCTGAATTATGGTGTGGGTATTGCCATGCATGATATGGACATTGATAACGAAGTATTATCCGTTGAAAATCTTATCAAACATTACGAAATCGCTCAAAATATCATAAAAGAAAAACTATCTGGAAGAGGATGCAAAATGCTTACAAAGCCAAGTGGACATAATGAATATCTCACCGCTGCAGAAACTTACACGCCTTTGCAAACAATGGCTTCAGACAACGGAGAGACTATATATCCGGCTCAACTAGTGAATGATCTAAAAAAAAACGTACTCGATAGAGGTTTCTACTCTATTCAAAGCTTGAAAGAAGAAATTGAAAAACAGCAACAACGTACACCAAAAGAACGCGCTGCAATCAACGTCGGTGTACATGGTACGGACACTTCTTGGGCTGATTTCTTACTTTGGCTCAATGATAAATATGGTAAAGAGGGAAGAGATGATGTATGGATGCCTAATCAAGAAGAGTTTTATGAATATAATTTTCATCGGATACATAGCAAAACTAGAATAACTAAAGTGGATGAGCATACACTGAAACTTACCGTTTTATTGTCTAGTGAAGAGAATTTTTATTATCCCTCTATTACAGTCAATCTGCCTGGAATATCAATGAATAATATTGCTTCCATTAGTTCCAATGATGAAGTAACCGGTTTATCTTATGCAAACTACGAAAACGGTATCATGCTAAATATCGACTGCCGGAAATACCTGGCGGAACACGCCGAGAATTTCGTGAAACGATATGAAGCGAATCCGACAAATGCTTCTGCCAAAGCGGACGCAAACTACTTTGTGAATATGCTGAAAGATTCGGATAAAAAGACGGAGTTGAAGAAACGAGCTGAATAAAATGAAATAAGAGGCTAATAAGAGCTGAATGTAAACGATACAAGAAAAATAAACAAATATAGCTATGAACGAAACCATTACCCCTTGTCTTGAAATTATTTTCTGGCTTGCCCTGTTCGTTGTGTTCTACACCTATTTGGGCTACGGAATTGTGCTTTATATTCTTGTCAAGTTGAAAGAGCTTTTCGTGAAACCTGTGAAGCGTTCGTTGCCGGCATCGGACGCAGACCTGCCGGAAGTTACCCTCTTCATTACGGCATTCAACGAAGAAGATGTTGTAGACGAAAAGATGGAGAACAGTCTTGAACTGGACTACCCTGCGGACAAACTGCATATCGTATGGGTGACGGACGGAAGCGATGACGGTACGAACGAACGATTGCAGACGCGTTGGCAGGGGAAAGCGACCGTACACTTCCAACCCCTACGACAGAGTAAGACGGCTGCAATGACACGTGGAATGACGTTGGTGGACACTCCGCTCGTCGTCTTTACGGACGCCAACACCATGGTAAACCGGGAGGCAATACGGGAAATCGTACTTGCTTTCCAAGACCCGAAAGTGGGCTGCGTGGCCGGCGAAAAACGGATCGCCGTACAGACCAAAGATGGAGCCGCTGCCGGTGGTGAAGGTATTTACTGGAAATACGAATCAACCCTGAAAGCACTTGACGCCCACCTCTACTCTGCTGTAGGAGCAGCAGGCGAACTGTTTGCCGTGCGTCGTGAACTATTCGAAGCAATGGAACCGGACACGTTGCTCGATGATTTTATTCTTTCGCTCCGGATCACCATGAAAGGTTACACCATTGCTTATTGCACCAATGCTTACGCCATCGAAAGCGGTTCGGCAGATATGCGCGAAGAAGAAAAACGAAAAGTGCGCATCGCTGCGGGAGGATTGCAGTCTATCTGGCGGCTTCGTCCGTTGCTGAATCCTTTCCGTTACGGGATACTTAGCTTTCAATATACGTCGCACCGGGTATTGCGATGGTCTATTACTCCGTTCCTGTTGTTTGCGCTCTTCCCGCTGAATATTGCGATTCTGCTGTTGGGTGATTCCACGATATTTTACGGAGTGCTGCTTGCCATGCAGGTTCTTTTTTACGGATTGGGATATTGGGGATATTACCTGTCTACGAAACAGATAAAAAACAAGTTGCTCTTTATCCCCTACTACTTTTTATTTATGAATGTCAATGTGCTGAAAGGCATCCGCTATCTCAAGAAGAAAAAAGGAAGCGGAGCTTGGGAAAAGGCAAAGCGCGCTGAAAAGTAAGAACAAACGCTATTATCTTTTGTTATCCTTAATTATAAGACATAAGTCTCTATCATCTAATAAAAAACAGACATGGACAGAATATTACATGATGCGAATAACGCACAAAGAATACTGAAACTGACAGCAGACACAATGCTATTGGTTGACAGGCATGGCGTCTGCGTAGACATTGAACCTCATTGTGATCTGTGGTTCCTGCAAGAAAACATTCTTTTAGGAAAAAATATATTTGAGCTTTTACCGGAATATACAAAAGAGAGGGTGATGCCCATCTTTCAGACTGTGCTCGAAGAGCAACGAAGCATCAGCAAGAACTTCAAGTTGGTGCTGAAAGACGAAATTTTCTACTTCAAATGCCTCATGTTTCCGTATGACGGCATGGTGCTTTGCCAATATCGCGACATCACGCAAAGAAGCAACGTAAAAAGACGGTTGGAACAAGCAAATCTCACCCTGCGGGCCATCCAAAAGGTAGCCCAGATAGAACAATGGGCGTACAATACGAACAAAAATGTTTTCCATTATCTTGGATATACAGGTGTCTTGTGCGAAGAAAGTGTGCAGAACCTTGCCATTGAAAAATATGTGGAACTGATTGTAGAAGAAGATCGTCAGAGTTTTATTGAATGGTGTCACGTGAACGAGAAAGAACTCAACATGGAGAGCATCAGTTATCGCGTTCGCCTGAACGGGGAAATCTTCTATATGCGTATCCAGACTTATTTGCGTGAAGAGTGCTCCGACGGTAGTTTCAACATCGAAGGGTATATTCAGAACATCACGGACATACAGCGTCGCAGAAATGACATCAACACACTGACTCATGCTATCAACAACGCCAAAGAGAGTATCTTTGCCGCCAGACCCGATGGTACGATCATCTTCGCCAATCGTCGTTTCCTGCACAATCACGGTATTCCCGAAAGTGAGGATATCAGTCAGTTGAAAATCTACAATGTCGCCGCAGATATACCTACGCAAGAGGCTTGGGACGAACGTTGTAAAGATGTCATACACGGTGGCAGCAGTAACTTTGTGGCTCATCATCCATCGAAAATCAATAAAGGTATATTGGCTTACGAAGGTACGATGTACAACGTCACCAATGACTCCGGAGAAGAAAGTTACTGGTCGTTTGCTCATGATATTTCCGAGAGGATTCGATACGAAGCCCAAATCAAACGGCTCAATCAAATCATGGATACGACAATCAATAATCTCCCCGCGGGGATTGTTGTGAAGGAGATCAACAATGATTTCCGGTACATTTATCGAAATCAGGAGGCTTATAACCGCGATCTTTACAAGAACGATCCTGTCGGTAAGAATGACTTCGATTTCTATCCGCCTACCGTGGCCGAGAAGAAGAGACAGGAGGATATTCAAGTGGCCACCAGCGGAAAAGGTATGCACTGGACGGTGGAAGGAAAGGACCGGAACGGAAACCTGATTATCCTTGACAAGCGGAAAATCCGGGTGGATGGGGACGAACTGTCTTCGCCTATCATCGTCACCATCGAATGGGATGTCACGGAACTGGAAATGATGAAGCGGGAGCTACTGTCTGCGAAGGAAAAAGCAGAAATGTCTGATAGTTTGAAATCGGCTTTCCTTGCCAATATGAGTCATGAGATACGTACTCCGCTGAATGCTATTGTGGGGTTCTCGCATCTCATTGCCGAAAGTGATGATGCGGAAGAACGAAAGACGTACTACAACATCGTAAACGCGAACAACGAGCGTCTTTTGCAACTCATCAATGAGATTCTCGATCTCTCGAAGATTGAATCGGGGACTATTGAGTTTTCTTTCGGACCTGCCAGTCTACATAATCTCTGCCGGGAAGTGCACGATGCTCATATATTCCGTACTCCGCAGGGAGTAAGCCTTGTCTATGAGTCTTCGGACGAGAGTCTGATGATTGAGACGGACAAGAATCGAGTGTTCCAGGTGATTTCGAATCTGATTGGGAATGCTGTTAAGTTTACGAAAGAAGGAAGTATCAGTTATGGTTACAAGCTGGTGGATAACCAGATTGTTTTCCACGTAACGGATACCGGAACGGGAATTGAGCCGGAGAAAGTGGGTCTTGTGTTCGAACGTTTTACCAAGCTGAACAATCATGCACAGGGCACTGGGTTGGGATTATCTATCTGTAAGTCTATCGTTGAACGGCTCGGGGGCAAGATTTCCGTCAGCTCCGAATTTGGTAAGGGAACGACGTTTACATTTACTTTGCCATACACGATTGCAAATCCTGCAAATGTGGATTCTTCAAAGAAAGAGAATGGTGAAGGAAACATCGCTGGAATAGCATCTGCCGGAAAAACTGCTGATTCGAGTGTTGACAATTCTGCAAATACACGGCATGCCTGTATTTTGGTTGCCGAAGATACGGACAGCAATTTCGACTTATTGGAGGCCATTCTAGGTAAAGAACATCGGCTTATACGTGCGCATGACGGAATGGAAGCTGTCACGATGTTCGATGAGGTGAAACCGGATCTTATCTTGATGGATATCAAGATGCCGAATCTGGACGGACTGGAAGCTACAAAAATCATCCGTGAACTGTCTGCCACTGTTCCTATTATTGCTCAAAGTGCCTTTGCATACGAACAGGACCGGAAAGCGGCTGAAGAAGCGGGGTGCAATGATTTTATAGCTAAACCAATAGCGGATGATAAGTTGAAAGCAATGATTCATAAATGGTTGCTTCCTTCGTAGAGAGCTTAATCCCTCATGATATAACCAGCAAATAATTTAGATTAAATGAAAGCCTTTTACAGACTGTTTTATTACATATCCATCGTGCTGACCAGTATTTTGGCAGGAGTTACCATTGCGGGTGCTTTCGTAGGCAATGCCGCACCGGATAGTTTCAAATTTATGCCTTTCATCGGTTTGGTACTACCGATACTTTTATTGGCTAATCTTGCTTCTGCTATCTACTGGACGATTCGTTGGCGGTGCTGGGTTTTCATCCCTCTGATTGCTATATTCAGCAATTGGGGGTATATGAGCTGTGTATTACAATCGCCTTTTTTCAGTCCGGCTTCGTCACCGATGGTTAAAATGAATGTATATACTCCGGGGGTGTTGACGGTTGCTACTTACAACGTCGATGCCTTTAACCACGAGCATACCGGCTACTCATGCAAGGAGATTGCTTCTTACATGAGAAACCTGCAAGCAGATATTCTCTGTTTTCAAGAATTTGGCATAAACGATGAGTTTGGCATCGATAGTATATCCGCAGCTCTTTCTAATTGGCCGTATCATTATATTCCTTCTTCGCCCGAAGGGAAAAATCTGTTGCAACTGGCTGTTTTCAGCCGTTATCCTATCAAGGAGGAGCATCTTATCATCTATCCTGATTCGAAAAATTGCAGTCTTGCATGTGATATTGAAATCAATGGTCGCACCATCCGCCTGTTCAACAATCATCTCCAAACAACGGAAGTAAGCCAGAACAAGCGCAAACTGGAAAAGGGACTTCGTACGGATGATTCCCAAAGAGTGGAACATGCTACCCTGGGACTTATCGACGGCTTACATGAGAATTTCCGGAAACGGGCCGTACAAGCTGATCTTCTCAAGCAACTGATAGCCGCCTCCCCCTATCCTACTCTAGTCTGCGGTGACTTTAACTCTCTGCCGTCTTCGTATGTTTATCACACTGTAAAAGGTGATAAGTTGCAGGATGGCTTTCAAACGAGCGGACATGGGTATATGTATACTTTCAAGTACTTCAAGCATCTGTTGAGAATCGACTATATTCTCCATTCACCGGAACTGAATAGCACGGATTACTTCTCGCCGGATCTTAATTATAGCGACCATAATCCGGTGGTGATGAGGATGAAATAAAAAAGATGCTCCGTTTATTGAACGAAGCATCTTTTTATATAAATATTCTAGAATGTAAACTTAACGCCTAACTGCATCTGCCATGCACTACCTGTAGAAGCAGTATAATCCCATTTAGAATTTTTCTGGAACACCTCGCGAGAAGATGCATTCATCTGATAAGTAAGAGGTTCTCCTACCTTACTTGCTGTTTTTAACAACCTTACATTATCATAACTCTGCAAACCGCAAGAGCGATAAGCCCCCCACTTCGAATTTAATAAGTTACCAATATTCAACATATCAAGACTTACTTGAATACCGTACTTACGGCTACCAATCTTAGCATAAAAATCCTGTGCTATCTTCATGTCAAAACGGTGAATCCACGGTTCTAAAGAAGAAGCACGTTCTACATACTGCCCCTTGTGATCATTCAAATAAGAGTCATTATTTACATAGTTCCAAAAATCTTCTTGTTGGTCTACCGCCGAATAAGTCACATTATTTTGTTTATCTTTAATATCCACAAATGTCATTTCTTCTTTAGAAGCAGGCACATACATCAAATCGGAATAGTTTCCGTCACCGTTCATATCATTAGAATAGGTATAAGAAAAACGTCCTTGTTGGTAACCTGTATAGAACAAAGAAACAGTCGTTTTCATATTCGCATAAGCAACTTCATAAGAAGCATTAGCTATCAAACGATGCGGGGTAGAAAATAAAGAATAAGAGACACCCGGATCATTCAATGAATTAACTGCAACATTATTCTGCCATACTGAAGCCGCCGATGAACCTGGATTTGCCGTCATATCTTTAGCCATTGTATAAGTGTACCCAAATGAACCTGTAAAGCCAAAATCAAATTTCTTCGTTAATACTGCATTAAAAGAATATTGATAACCTTTTTCATCCCCATTAGTCAACTGTATAACGGTTTTCGTCTTAGGATTGTCATAGTAATTATTCTTAGTCCAATATACACGTCCCGGTTGTTCATTATAGGTTCCAGAAGGGGCCTTTTCGTTCATATTCTTCTGAACAACATTATATATATCACGTGTATACATAGCACCAACAGAAAGCATAAATCCATAAGGTAACTGAAACTCTGCATTTACATTACTACGCCAAACTTGAGGCATTTTAAAATTCGGATCCACATAAGCTATAGCACCGGGGACCTCATTTCCCGGAGTTGATGGAAACATATCCGGATTTTGGGTAAGAGTTTCTTTATAATTTGGATTAAAAGCAAAGTTTGCCGGTAATTCCGAAGTCTCAAATTCAACCATATTTTGCATCTGACCTGCATTTGTCGGTTGGTTAGTGAACCATACAAATGGTAATAACCCTGTAAACAAGCCTGTACCTCCAGTCAAAACAATAGAACGGTCACCTTTTATATCCCAATTAAATCCTAAACGAGGAGATATTAACAATTTACTTTTCGGCCATTCGGATACGTCAACATTCGTTCCATTAAATGACTGTTCTTTGATAGCCGCATTCCCTAACAAATCATCAAAATATAACGGTAAATCAAAGCGTAATCCATATGTCAATTTTAAATTAGGTGTAATAGAATATTCATCTTGTGCATAAGCTCCCAACATACCAAATGTCAGTTCAGCTCCCGGAGCGTCTTTTCCATTATATCCATAAGTAATGCCATACAGCATCGGTTTTTCTCCCGTCATAAAATCGTCCATTGAAGCATAACGATAATATCCATAAGGAGCACGTAAATATGAATTCATGAAATACTGTCTTTCAAATGTTGCACCGGCAGTTATCAAATGGTTTCCTTTATTAATAGTTACATTGTCAGTAACACTAAATACATTATTCTCGACATCATTAAAAGGAGTAAACAATTCTGTACCCAATGTCATATACTGCTTACCGTCCTTGTAAATATCAACCATTGGAAACGCATCTCCCTTAGTTGTACGAGAATCTCGGATATGGGTATAAGTCACTAATAATTTGTTTTGTACTGAAGAAGAAAAATTGCTATTCAACTCACCGGAAAGAGACGTTACAATATTTCTAAAACCATAGTTGGAATTTCCAAATGCAAATGCATCAACCCCATAACGGTTTGAATTAGCTTTAGTGATTACCGAAGAAGTTGAACTAATACTAGCATCATTTTCTGATTTCACTGTGTTAAAACGTAATGACAGTTTATGACTTTTATTAATATTCCAATCCAAACGAGCCATAAGCTTCCAATTTTTACTCTCGAAATCATCAAATTTATCATAACTTCCCGGATCATATCCATATTTATCCTTTACAAAATCACTTATTGTCTTCAAATCCTTTATCCAAGTTCTAGAAATATGATTTTGATTATCCCCACTTCCACCTTCTTCTTGACTAGGAGTCCACAAAATACCAGGGCTAGTACTATTTTCTAATTCTCCATTTACAAAAAAGAATAGTTTATTTTTTATTATCGGAGCTCCTAATGTAAAGCCATACAAACTGGATTTATAACTTTCCACATTAGGAACGTCAACATCGTTAATAGATTTTCCTATAAAATTCTTTGGTTTCTGATATGTATAAACTGTTCCCTTTAATTCGTTTGTACCACTCTTGGTTACAGCATTAATAGAAGCTCCCGTAAAATTGGAATACGTAACACTATAAGGAGAAACATTAACGCTAATTTCATCAATTGCATCAAGTGAAATAGGCTGCGCATCTCCACCCGGCAAATTATTAGTACTCAAACCAAAATTATTGTTCAAAGCTGCACCATCCACAGTTATTGTATTATAACGTCCATCACGTCCGGCAAAAGAATTACTGCCACCCGCATAAGGAGAAAGTTTAGTAAAGTCAGTAATACTACGATTAATAGTAGGCAATGTCGTTAACTGACGCTCACTCACATTCGTTACAGTCCCCATCTTCTCTACTGTTTTCTGTGCTGTTACTATAACTTCATCCAATAATTCAGAACTTTCCTTTAAAACTACATTTAAAGTGTATACTTCTCCTAACGATAAATTTACACCTTTATAAATAGCAGTCTGATAACCAACATAAGAAACTTCAACTTTGTAAGGACCACCGGTACGCATACCTTGCAAATTAAATTGACCACTGATATTAGTCACTGTACCATAACGTGTACCTGACGGCTCGTGGATTGCAACCACAGTCGCTCCAATGATAGGTTCATCTTGTGCTGTAACCTTACCACTCATACTAGAAGTGGTAACCTGCGCACTAACGGTAGCAATGACCATGAGCATCGCCGCCACTAAGAAAGATCGCATTCTCTTTAACATAAATGTAGTTGATTAGTTAATATAAATTGTTTGCTTTTAAAAACTGTGCACAAATATAATTAATAATATTTAGAACTACATTACGATTATACTACATTTTTTTAAGAGAGATAAACGTTTCACTACCTTATAAAATGATAAAGGCTCTACAATATTTGCAGAGCCTTTTATTTTGAAACAGAAAGCATTAGAAATGCTTCAATCTATTACTTTATACTAGTCAGTCATTAACTTTCTATAACGAACACGCTTCGGCTCTTCATTTCCCAAACGTTTCATTTTGTTTTCTTCGTATTCTGAATAAGACCCTTCGAAGTAGAATACATTGGAGTCTCCTTCAAAAGCCAGAATGTGTGTACAGATACGGTCGAGGAACCAACGGTCATGCGAGATAACTACGGCACAGCCGGCAAAATCTTCCAGACCTTCTTCCAAAGCACGCAGTGTGTTTACGTCAATATCATTGGTAGGCTCATCGAGCAACAGTACATTGCCTTCTTCTTTCAAAGCCATCGCCAAGTGTAAACGGTTTCTTTCACCACCGGACAGTACACCGCAAAGTTTTTCCTGATCGCCTCCGGAGAAATTGAAACGGGAAAGGTATGCACGCGCATTGATGTCACGTCCTCCCATGCGGATCAACTCATTGCCACCGGAAATTACTTGGTAAACACTCTTATTCGGATCAATGTCTCTGTGTTGCTGGTCTACATACGCCACCTTTACAGTCTCTCCTACTTCAAATTCTCCTTTATCTACTGTCTCCAATCCCATAATCAGACGGAACAGTGTCGTCTTTCCCGCACCATTGGGACCGATCACACCAACAATACCATTAGGAGGAAGCATAAAGTTCAAATCGTCAAACAACAGTTTATCGCCGTATGCTTTAGCCACCTGTTTCGCTTCAATGACTTTATTACCCAGACGCGGACCATTCGGAATGAAGATTTCAAGTTTTTCTTCTTTCTCTTTCACGTCTTCATTCAGCAACTTGTCATAAGAGTTAAGACGTGCCTTACCCTTTGCCTGACGGGCTTTGGGAGCCATGCGCACCCATTCCAACTCACGTTCCAGTGTTTTGCGACGTTTGCTGACGGTCTTTTCTTCCATTTCCATACGTTTTGTCTTCTGTTCCAGCCAGGAAGAGTAGTTACCTTTCCAGGGAATACCTTCACCACGGTCTAGTTCGAGAATCCATCCGGCAACATGATCGAGGAAGTAACGGTCGTGCGTCACGGCAATAACCGTACCTTCATATTGCTGAAGATGTTGTTCCAACCAGTCGATAGATTCTGCATCCAAATGGTTGGTAGGTTCGTCCAGCAAGAGCACATCCGGTTTCTGCAACAACAAACGACATAAAGCTACCCGGCGACGTTCACCTCCGGACAGGTTTTCTACCGGCTGATCTTCAGGCGGACAACGGAGGGCATCCATCGCACGCTCCAGTTTGCTGTCCAGATTCCATGCATCAGTCGCATCAATGATATCTTGCAGTTCGCCCTGACGAGCAAAAAGAGCATCCATCTTATCCTGATCCTCGTAGTACTCCGGCAAACCGAACTTCTGATTGATTTCTTCGTATTCTGTCAGTGCGTCAACAATGGGTTGCACGCCTTCCATTACTACTTCTTTTACTGTCTTTGTGTTGTCTAAATAAGGTTCCTGTGCCAAGTAACCCACGGAATATCCCGGAGAGAACACCACTTCTCCCTGATAGGATTTCTCCAAACCGGCGATGATCTTCAATAACGTTGATTTACCGGAACCGTTCAAACCGATAATACCGATTTTCGCTCCATAGAAAAACGACAGGTAAATGTCTTTCAGCACATTCTTATTGGGGGTGAAAGCCTTGCTCACTCCCACCATCGAGAAGATAATTTTTTTATCGTCAGCAG
>ERZ826613.1925-NODE-1925-length-22389-cov-5.361968_pt1 | contig 22389 bp, 31 predicted proteins | sample MGYA00519925_ERZ826613 | MGnify/ENA primary metagenome ERZ826613 (study PRJEB31778, sample SAMEA3449236) | human gut metagenome | biome: human gut; feature: human-associated habitat; material: faeces | place: United Kingdom | collected 2010/2012 ... | reverse complement strand
CAACGCCTCTGTGAATGCAGTGACAGTTTATTGATTCTCCCGCCGGAAGTGCAGGGTCACGGGGATAATCCGCAAGATATGTTATTCCGTCAGCTCCGGTAAGATGAAAATTACTGTTTTTCGGAACTATCTGACCGCTCATTTTAACATGATTTTCCCTTGGTTCATTGCGATAGCTTCCGGTATGCACCCACTCTTTGAATTCCGCCGCAGGGCATTGCTGTATGGCTTCTTCCTGTGCAACACTGTGTGCCCTCAGAGTTTCGGTAAGCGCCGCACGTCTTGCCTTGTAAAATTCATCACGTATTCCGGCATCAAGTATATTCCTTGCAATCTCTGCAACGGAACTTCCTGTTTTCATGCCGTCTGAAAGTATGCCTTCAAGTTCTTTATGGGAATTCAGATGCATAAGTTCCGAAACTTCCTGACTCCATTGTGAAATCCATGACGACGTTGTATCAGATATCTGTTCTGCGACCAGTTCGTCATCAAGTCTTCCGATGTAGATGTTTGTAAGCTTCGGGATATACTCCGTGAAATTTTCCAGAAAAGCAATCAAGAGCTTGTCATACGTCTTGTCATTTTTTATAAAGTCTCTGAAAAGCTCGCCGAGAGATTTATTGGTGTCGGAATCATTATCCTGTTCCATAGCCTTTTTCAGCATCTTTGCAAACTCTTCAGTCTGTTCGCCGAATATGTTTTCAAGTTCCTCTTCAAGCTGTTCTATATGCCTGACGGTATCTTCCGGATCTGCAAAGCCTTCCTTGCCGAGAGCGTCGGAAAGCTTTTCGTCAGCCTTTCTTATGTATGCGTCAATTGCAATTATAAGCTGTTCACAGGCAGTACACATTATGCACCGCCCCTTTCACGAAGCAGTGCCCTTACTGATTTCATAACTGCAACTATTTCATCATCATGATTTTCCGCAGCCTTTGAAATCTGAGTATCAATACCGCCGAGCATTTTACTGTACGCAAGAGGGATGTTGCCCCAGTCGCCCTCATAATCGTCACTGACTTCGCCGAGAGCGTTGTAAGCTACTTCCTTTGCCTTGTTCGGCGGAAGACCTCCTGCATTGCTGCATACGTTCAGTATCTTGTAAAGGTCGTCAGGATTGGTGATATCCGGTTCTTTAAAATATACCTCAACGTGTTCAAAGCAATACTCGCTTAAAAGTCTGTTGTTTATCAGCCATGCAAGCGACTGGCGTTCCGGCTGAAACACCTGCTTTTCCGTAACTTCCATTGCGGTCTGTGCAGTTGCTCTGTTGAAGTCGGTGGTATATCCCACATAGAGGTCAGGCAGTCTGAACGATGACTGAACTTTCCTCCGGTTGTTGTCGAGATAATCCTGAAACAGCTCGTCATGCTGAAGCATTCCGGCAAGATCCTTAATTTCAATGTCAACCGCTTTGTCCGCTTCCATTCCGGTCGGGTTGTTGTTTTCCGCTTCGAGGAGCAGGAAGGAATGCTGTCCCGCTTCGCCTTTGATGTCGTTCATGTAGGTTTGCAGTTTCTCAAAGCTTTCGGAAGTAAGCGTACCGCCGTTTATAATCACAGCAAGGGGAGTATGTCTGCCGTTTTCAAAATAGTTATTGTTGAGGTTTTCAGCTTTGCGGCTGCCGTCAATGTTTATAGCCTGACCGCTCCAGCGAACCTGTCCGTAAGGCTTTGAACCGATTTTAATTTCAAGCAGTTCATTTGCCTGCTTTTCATACGGCACATCATCGCTGTATTCTCCGGTTTCAAGGTTCATGATACGCTTGTCACCAAACTCCCTGAAATAAACAGTCTTTCCGTTTACAAGCTGTCGGTACTTACGAAAACGCTTTTTGTGCTGCATGAGCTGCCCCTTGTAATAGTGACTGCATTTGCAGACCTGCTCCTGACGGATTGTCTTTTCGATGCTCGTAACATCTTCAACAAGCTCTATTTCGACAACTTCTCCCATACCGTTTCTGATAACTTCAAGGTAGGCAATGCCATAAGTTTCACGCATTTCAATGAGATTTTCAAAAATTTCCTTTGTATCGCATTCAAGCGTCAGCAGCTCTACAATATCTTCAAGCTTTGCAAATTCCTGTTCATATTCCGCAGTATCCTTAAAATCACCTTTGTACCGCACACCGATACCAAATCCCGCAATATTTGCCTTGTACGCTGCTATGCACTGAGGAAGTATTGACGAGTTTTCTGTCATTACTTCAAGACCTTTAAGCGGCGGCTGAGGAATCCACTCGCACAGGCTGTGTTCCTCCGGATTTATATTCTGCGGAGTTTCAGCCTTTCTGACTGTGCTTTTTATTATCTCCGCCCTGACTTCGGCAGTTTTCTTTTTCAAAATTTCACCTTCTTTTCTTCGGTTTCACCGGCAGACAGCAAAGCAAAATACAGTCGGCTTCGTCAGGGGAGTGACCGCCTCTGCTCTTGATTGCGTCCTTGCTCTCCACACGGATTTTTGATTTGTCAGTCATGAAATATTTTCTGCCCGAAAGCTGTGCTATCATGTCATCGTCTTTCGGCAGTATCAGTCCGGCAGGTTTCGGCGTTCCGTCCTCGTCATGCGGCGAAAGCAGATTTCTGACCACCGCCATCATGAATGTGGTTGTGTCATCATAATACTGATGCTTTATTTTCAAGCCAAACTTAACCGGTATGATTTCCATTCTGTCAAAGCGTTTCGGATTGCTCCGCTTCATCTGACGGAGTCTGTCAACCACTCCGCCGCCTACACCGCCGTCATCGACTTTTACATAAACAAAGCCCTTGTATTTGGGGTACTGTCTGAGCAGCTTTTCAAAGCACATCATGATATCATCAGCAGTTTTCATTGTGTCCTGACCGTTCCGTTTGCAGTAAAAATCAACCTTTTCGTTGACCTTGTATCCGATAACGGTTTTATCGTCGCCGTAACGTGCAACGTCACAGCCGATATGGATAATATCCGGTATCTGCGGTTCTTCAAAGTCAGTATCGACCGAAGCATAAACAAGTTCCAGCGGCAGAAAAACATCATCTTCCTGTTTCGGAAATTCACCGTCTACACGGACACGGATAAAATTGGAATCCTTGCCGTATTTGCGTTCCATAGCCGCAATATTTTCTTTATTAGTACGGGAACTGTCACGGGAGCTGACCTTATGACAACGGTATAGCGCCCTGTCACAGTTATGGGAATCGTAAAATGTGCCGGAAGTCCTCGTAGGGTTGCCGCACATCAGAAGCTTGTTATTGGAGCCGGAAAGCGTACCCAGAACAGCCTCCATAATCGGGTCTGCAACGCCGGAAGCCTCGTCAACGATAAAGAGCATATTTTCCTCGTGGAATCCCTGCATATTTTCCGGTTTGGTTGCCGTTCTGGCAGTTGCAAACCAGCGTTCCTCATAGCCGATAACGGAAACCTTTGTCTTTGTCCATTTGAGTACTGCCTTTAAAAGCGGACTCTTTGACTGCCATTTTGACACCTCAGCCCACAGCACATCGTTCAGTTGCTGTTTGGTCGGAGCTGTCGCAACAACACGGGAATACGGAAAACAGGAAAGAAACCACAGACAGAGGATCGCTTCGCAGCCTGTCTTGCCGACACCCTGTCCGGAACGTACCGAAACTTTCGGATACTTAGCAATATCAGCAAATACAGCTTTCTGCCATTCGTCCGGCTGAAATCTGCATACCTCCAGAGCAAATAACTCAGGGGAACGGCGGTAGCGGGGGATACGATTCCGAAAAAATTCAGTGTATCTGTCAGTCATTTTCTTCACCATCAATTACGCTGTCGACCCATGCTTTTACAAAAGCGTTTTCAGCGGTATCTCCCGACAGCTGGTCTTCTTTCATTTTCAGTTCTTTTTTCTTCAAAGCAAGTTCTTCAGTTGAATTGTCCTTACCAAGAATGTTGCGTATTTCACGAATTGCAGAAACATCTCCTTCGGCAGCTCTCAGAAACAGCCCTTTTAAAATAACCATTTCATTGTCAGAATCTTCCACATCAATGCCGATTGCCCTGAGCTGTTCGGCATCATTGTCGCAAGCGGGGAGAGAAAGCAGGAGTTTCATTTTCTCCCGCATGGACTTTTTCCGGCGGCGTACTTCGCCGGATTTTTTGCCGCCTTTTGCTCCGGCTTCTCTCACTTCGCTCGTGCTTCGTTTGGAAAATGGTATTAAGTTTTCATTATTCACGCCACCACCTCAGTAAATCAGGATATAAGAAAAGCACCTCCGGAGAGATGCCTGAAAGATTTTTAAATCACGCTTTAAAATATTTAATAAATGTTTTATGCTATAAGAAAACCGCTCTCAAACGAAAGCAGTTTAAACTAAGATCCACTATTATTTTTTATTTGTTTTATGGGTATTGTCCTTCAAAATTGCCAAGTCGCTAAATAATGCTTTTTTATCTTCTTCTTCCTGGTCAATAGACTTTATTATTTCTTTATTGCTGATATTATAGAATCGATAAAGTATAAAAATAAATTTAATGAATGAAATTACAGATATAATAATTGAAATTATTAATATAAAATATTTATAATAAAAACATGGGGAAAGCAAAATATATAGAATTAAAGTCATGTTTTCTAAAATGCCCCCAACCACCACTATGCCAAGGCCTTGCTCCTTATTATGATTTATCAAAGCTCTGATAACTGTGGATTGGGATGTTGATATGATACATAAAATAGATACATATATCCCTATGGTTATTGTAAAAAATGTAATCAGGTCTGAAGTATTCAACCCGTTATTAACGTTTGAAATCCATTTAAATACGCATGAAAAATTAATATGTGGAATCTTATCAAGAGTAATAAATAACAATGAAGCTGCGGCGAGAGTGATTTCAAGTTTGAATTCACGCCATATTTTTTTCAAAAATATCTCTCCTTAATAATGAACAAAATATTTTCTGACTGCACTATTAATATCATTAATATTTTTTCGAATAATTTCTTGAATTCTGCTATAATTTTCAATTTTATTTTTTTCTAATAGAAAATTATACGTTAAATTAAGTTCGCTTTTAAAACAATCGTTTAAAATTACATTGCATTTTTTTAATTTTGCAGGTGTTGTTTTCTCTTTTTCATTATTGGCATAATATACCTCTATTTCTTTAATAAACTCATCTTGAATATTTAAGCTTTCCAAAAAAATCAAAAGAGAATCTCTGTCAAGCTTTTTATTTTTGTCAGCACTTAGAGTTAAACACAATTTATTTGCATCAATCTGCTTTGAACCGGTTGCTATTTCTTTTACAGACTTTAAAAATGATTCCTTTTGCTCATTTTGGCATTGTAGCCTTTGAGCTATAAACCCCCAAGAGCTTTTGCTAAAATCAAAATTAATAATAATTTTGCTGATCCTATTGGCTTTTTTTATCTTTTCTAATCCATCTGTCTTATAAATGGGATTTATTTTAATTTGAACTTTTTCGCTTTTATCCACAAATTGATTTAAATAAGTTTCTATTGCTTTGTGACTCGGTCCAGGTTTATCTTGCGTTAAAGCCATGACTTTGTGTTGACCATCATAATACATTAAATTAACGTCATAAATATCATAGTCTAAAACGCGTAAGTTTTGCTGAGTATTATCTTCTATATATGACACATTGTTTTTGAGTTTGCCAAAAGGTAATATAAATTGTTTTGGTATGTCATCTTTTATCAATGAAAAAATTCTGATCTTTTTTTGATCAGGCAATGTTTTTTTGATATCTTGTATATTATTATTCAGTTTATCATTTAAATTATACAAGAAATCAGAAACAGAACGTGAACTTACATTTCCTTCGAAATCTTCAAATGCAATAATATAAAATCTTACTATGTTTGACATAATTTTACCCCTTTTTATTTTTATATTACCATAAATTTACAAATAATGCAATATATTGGCGAAAATTCAATGTAAAAATTTTGAATATATTTTGTACTATTTCAACAAAAATAAAATATATAAGCCATCCAAATAAAAGAATGGCTTATACAAAAAGGGGGTAAAAATACGGAAAAGGGAACCGGGCGAGAGAATGCCCGGAAAGCCTGAAACATTTCCGTTGGCTTTTGAGAAACCGGACACAACCACTTGCCCGATTTCTATGTATACATCATAACACAGATGAGGGGTGCAAAACAATGCAAACTTTATCAAGAGCTGCTTTGTGCTTATATTTTACTGCTCTTACACTGTAATTCATATTTTCGGCAATCGACTCCATGGTTTCTCCGCTCAGATATCTGTATATCAGCAATGTTTTAAGCTCGTCATCATTAATGGTATCGACAGCCGCTTCGATTTCTTTTCTGACAGCATTGTATTCACAAAGAGCCTGCTGATATTTTTCTTCCGTTTCAAGATACGTCATATAAGCTTCATATGTGCCGTTTTTGTGCGTTTCAGATTTACCCTCATTGTTACCCTCTGCAATACCGCTCATGCCCTCAGCACGCATTTTGTCACGTTCTGCGAGTGATTTAAGTGCTTTGACTTTTTTATCCTTGTGAAATGCACGGTTCAGCCATATCGACTTGGCAATCTGTTCTTCAGTCATGTTACCTCCCTCCATACTCTACCCGAAATCACGCAGTGTACAGTCGAAATGCTCACATGATACTTTGCCGCAAGTGCTTTCTGAGTACAATTGCCGTCAGCATAAAGCCTGCGTATTTCCTTTGCTTTTTCGGCGTTGAGCTTTGCACCTCTCACCATCTGTTTTCTGGGTTTATCTTCATAGCAAGTCGGTTTTTCCTGATTTTCTTCTTTGCGTCTGCGGTATTTCTGCAAGCATTTCCATGAGCAAAAATAGTACAGTTTGTAGGTTTTGCCCTTTTTGAAATACGCCTTGTATGCGTATTCGGGATCGTGCGTGAATGTCTTTCCGCATTCCTCGCAGGTGTCTTCTTCTCCTGCGTATGTATAAAATGACATTTTTATTCCTCCATATTCATCTTAGCCCCGCGGCTCGCAATTTTTTATATCTTTTTGCTCTTGACTGGCGGTTGCTTATCCTCTCACTCTCTGTTGTGATAACGTGCATCGGTCTTACATAATCATTTATGCAGTCATCAAATTTACAGTTAAAGCAGTCCATAACACCGCCACATTCGGGGCTAATCATAATTATTTTTCCTTCATTTCTCTGTTCCAACAATTTGCGCACATGTCATAATTGCAATAATATTGTCGTCCATCTCCATAGACGTTCTGCCAACACGTCTTCGGCATTCCGTCACTATCTTTTGGCGCATCCGGAAACTTTCCGAAGAAATCCATAGCGTAGGTCTTGGCAGGGTGTTCAGATATCCACTTGTCAACAATCTCATCGGCATTGTCAGGCAAATCCCCGGGTGCACATTGGTACCTCGACATAGGGCAATTTTTACATTCGGAATAATTATTACACATTCTCTTTAAATTTTTAATGCTTGCCATTTTATTCTCCTTTCGGCAGTTCGGGTCATCATAACTGTTGCCGATAACTACCAGTTCTTTTGCACAACAATCACAAAGATCTACACTATATCCCCAGGAGTACAAATAAAACATAGCTTTATGGTTGTCCCATGTAACCACAAAGTTATTTGTAGTGCCTGCGCTGTCAGTCCATCTTACAACATCCCCCTCAAAAATCTTTGTACCGTTTTTATCAGTCAGACCTGTATACTGTCCAACTGATTCGGGGATAACCTTATTGCAACCGCCGTCACCGTCTTTTACCATAATAAGCAGGTCACCTTTTTCTGTAAGGCGAAACAGATATCCTTCTGCCCATTTACCTCTGTTTTTACTATCGTTTGTACATTTACCCCTAAACAATATCTCACGCATTTTTTCCACGCTCCTTTATTAACTCTCTCTTAATCTCAAAATCCCTACAAGGTATCTCCCTTGACCTCTCCGGGCATCTCTTACAGTGTCTGCACTCTTTGCAGGTCATTATGTATCAGCCTCCGTTATTTCATCCAGTGAAACTATCACCACACTTTTCTTCTGCTTTGCATCAGTAAGTTCAGCAAGGTAATAATATTCACCGTTTTCCTTTTGCCTGAATATACAGGCGGTCAGTATATAATCTTCGTCCTTTATGTGATGCTTCGGACTGTTGAATTTAACGATCCGGTTCATATTTTTCTTAACTTCGCTGATATTCATAATTCTTCAATCCTGATGTATATTCCGGAAGGTTCTCCCCAGAACTTTTCACAGACCTCGCTTGCTACAAGAGCATCGTCTGTCCAAAAGCCGCAGAGTGTCATGCAGTCTTTCAGCATCTTCTGCAAATTATCCGTATCAGGTTTTGTTATACGGTATTCGCCATTTTGGTGCTTTCCTTTCGGGAATATCCATTTGACTATCAGTCTGATTCCGCAGCAGTAGCAGTTAAAAGGACGATGAGTGGAAAGATTTGCTGACAATTTATTTTTTGCTTCTCTGACTTTTGGCGGATCGTAGAAAATGGGTTTTCCATTTCTGATCATGACTTTGTGTTCCTGAGCTGTAATGGTCGGCGGTATCATCGCCATAAAAAATTCTGTTGTCATGCACTTCACCTCGCTAAAGTGTTTTAATTTTTGAATTCTGCATTTGTCAAGGACAGGGGAAGGAGTTGTTGTGCGTGAGCTTCGCACAACTACTTTCCCCCTTGACCGTAGGGAAAGGAAATGTTTTATATATACGTAGTATATATAGATTTTCCTTCCCTCGGAAAATATCGGTTTTTTCTCCTTTTTTTCCTTCGGGAAATTTTTTCGACTTTTTCCTTCCTTCCCGCGGGAAAATTTTTCGATATTTTCCTTTCCTTCCCTAAGGAAAATTTATCGACTTTTTCCCTTTCCCTTTAAGCCACATTCACTTTTTTCAACCCAGAAACCGCCATGTTCTTTTAGTCTTGATCTGACTGATTTCTCGGTAATGGCAAGATATTCTGCAAGGTCTGAAAGACGACATTTTCCATTTTCTTCCACACCACTAAATGCAGTTTCGATACTTTCTTTACGTTCCTGACTCCGTTCCTGATTAGATCTTTTTTTGCTGAAATTCTTTTTCCAGTTTGCAGATTCTCCGTCAACTTCACAATCTTTCAGAACCCCCGAAGAATCTTTTTTATGTATAGGATAATCAAACCACATATGAAGTGGTGCAAATTTCGGAAATTCTCTGAGAGTTCCTTCAATACGCCATGCAGTCCTATTGAGTACAGTCCGCTTTATACGTTCTATTTCTTCAAGCATCAGCACAAATGACTTACGCTGTAGATTATCTTCTGCCAGTTTCATTATGGCTGATGGAGTCACACGGTCGTCCTGAGAAACATACATATCCTTGTTAAAGCGTTCAAGCCATTTGTAGGCTATATTGCAGACCGCTTCGTCCTGTTGCTGTTTTATCAGATTTTCACTTACTTCAAGCTCTGTAAGGTCAAGCAATGCGTCCGGATCACGGGCAAAAACTCCCGAACCGCTTGCTCTGTCCATAGATCTTTTGCCGCCCTGAGCTCCTTTGCTGTGATGATGGCAATATATAACTGCACAGCCGAGTTCGGTGCATACCTTGTCAAACTGATTACAGAAATGAGCCATCTGGTCAGCAGAATTTTCGTCGCCTGTAATAACTTTGTAAATCGGGTCGATTATAATAGCGATAAAATCTTTTTTGCCGGCACGCCGGATAAGCTTTGGAGCAAGCTTGTCCATTGGTACGCTGTGACCTCTCAGATTCCAGATATCGATGTTTTGCAGATTATCCGGTTTAAGTCCCATTGCTGTGTATACGTCTTTAAAACGATGCAGACAGCTTGCATTGTCAAGTTCCAGATTTACATACATAACCTTTCCCTGTGTGCAGTCAAAGCCGAACCATTTTGATCCTTCTGCAATTGCAATACACATTTCTATCAGGGCATAAGATTTTCCGGCTTTTGAAGGACCTGCTATCAGCATTTTATGTCCCTGTCTTAACACTCCGTCAATAAGCGGCGGAGCAAGTGACGGCATATTGTCCCATACGTCAGCAAGGCTTTCAGGGTCAGGCAGGTCATCATTTATACTTTCAATCCAGTCTTTCCATTCTGAAAAACTTCCTTTTCCTATGTTGGTATCAATAATAAACTGCTTTCTGCCGTTTCTTTCAACTCCGGGGAGCCTTGAAAGTCTGGAGGGATTACGGTTGTTCTTATCAATTTCAAGTCCGTTTTTCTGGCATACTTTATAGAGATAATCAACACGTTTTCTGTATTCTTCATAATTCGGAGCGTCAATTTTTACAATTGCATGAATGCTCTTTCCACCGCTGTAAACCAGAACGGCAATTGGAAGTTCAAGCTCACGCATTACGCTGTTCTGCTGTTCTATTGGCATGGAATCAGATTCAACAAGTGCATATCTGAAATCGGTAACATTTTCATTTTTAACGCCTTTGCCGTCAAGAGGATTGAATCTTATCCATGCACCTGCCGCAGGATTATAATCACCGATAACTGAACCGATATCACCCTGACAGCTGTTGAGGAGCTGAATAAGTTCGCCGGCTGTTCTGTCACAGACTCCTTTTGTAGGCAGGAATTTTTTCTTGTCATTATTTGAATTTTCCCATGCTTCCGTAACGTATCCGACATTATCACCGGATTCAAACAGCGTTTCAAGATATGTTACTATCTGCATAACAGGATTCCAGTTTTTAGGCTCTGCAATTTTTATTCCTTCTCCGGAATTACATATAAGCATCCCTTCTTCGGCTGAAATTTCATCGTTCCAGTCAAATTCAATGAAGCTGTCAGAAATGTATCCTCTGTCTTTTGCCATCTGAACAATTGTTCCGGCTGTGACCGGAGCTGAACTGCCATTAAAGGAATCCCATTTTTTCTGACATTCACCGCTGTGATAACGGCTGTCTGACTGAGACCATCTGTCCCAGTCATCAGCAGAAAAGCCTTCATGTTTCAGAGCCATTCCGACATTTACCCATTCCTGATAATCACAGTCGGCAGGGGAGATGTATTCAAGGATTTTAAGTAAGTTTTCCATAATGTTATCCTTCAGGTGTGAATTCAGGCGGATTGATACCCGAAGGTATTCTCCAGCCGTTGGCGGATATTCGTGCTATCATTTTGCTTGCCTGTTCAAAAGACCATTGACCAACGTGTTTAAAGCCTTTCTGTTCAAGCAGTCTTATTTGCTTGGGCGTTGTAAGTCCTGCATTTTTTCGCTTTTCCAGTCTGTCAAGAATAAGATTTGCTTTGCCGGCATTTTCAATTCCGTCCGGAAAAATTCCGAGTTTTTCAAGTGCTGATTTCTGCTTGTCGCTTGGCGGAGCACATTCCCAACCAAATGCAGGAACGTAAGACGAAAGGTCCTGTGACTGTATTGACATTTCATACTGCAAAGGGTCAACAAGCTTTCTTTTACGCTTTTTCATTTCTTCAAGCTGCTTTGCAAGGGATTCCTCACGTTGTGCGACAACGTCTTCACTTGCCTGATTTTCGGCTTCTTCTATGTCAACCGGACAGCCGGCTTTTTCAGCAAGGTTTTCAGTCATTTTTTTTGCAACATCTTCATTGTCACAAATCAGATGTGCAGGACGGCATAGTTCGTGCCTTTCAGTATGCCATAAAAAGTCGAGCAGAAGCAGTTCCTTTTTGCCTTTGCAGAGCCTTGTCCCTCTGCCTACCATCTGACAGTAAAGCCCACGCACCTTTGTCGGACGCAGAACGATAACGCAGTCAACACTGGGGCAGTCCCACCCCTCGGTCAGCAGCATGGAGTTACACAAAACGTTGTATTTTCCCTTGTCGAAATCATCAAGTATTTCTGTACGGTCAGCACTTTCTCCATTGACTTCTGCTGCCCTGAAACCTTCACTGTTTAAAATATCACGGAATTTTTGTGAAGTTTTTACAAGGGGAAGAAATACAACGGTTTTTCTGTCTTTGCAGTAATGCTGCATTTCTTTTGCAATCTGTTTAAGATATGGGTCAAGAGCTGTGTCAATGTCGCTTGCTCTGAAATCACCAGCCTGAACAGATACCCCCGAAAGGTCAAGCTTTAAGGGGATTGTAACTGCTTTTATCGGCGAAAGATAACCCTCTTTAATAGCCTTTGGAAGTGTGTATTCATAGGCAAGGCTTTCAAACACACTACCGAGGTTTTTCATATCACCCCTGTCAGGAGTTGCAGTAACTCCGAGAACCTTTGCGTGCCCGAAATGTTCCAGAACTCTCTGATAGCTGTCTGAAATAGCGTGATGTGCTTCATCTATTATAATAGTATCAAAGTAATCACTGCTGAAACCTGCAAGCCGTTTTGTTCTCATAAGTGTCTGGACAGAGCCGACAACCACACGATACCATGAGCCGATGCAGCTTTGATCAGCTTTTTCAACGGCGGATACAAGTCCGGTAGCTTTTTTCAGCTTGTCCGCAGCCTGTTCGAGCAATTCGCCACGATGTGCAAGTATCAGTACACGGTCGCCCCTGCGGACACATTCTTCCGTTATTTTAGCAAATACTATCGTCTTGCCGCAGCCGGTAGGGAGGACAAGCAGCGTTTTGAGTATGCCGTCATCCCATTGTTTTAAAACTGCGTCAAACGATTCTTTCTGGTAAGGTCTCAGTTCCATTAGAATACACCCGGTTTCCAGCCGCCGGATGAAGTTGCAGCACTGCTTGTTTTCTGTACATGTGAAACTGTGCTGACGTTTTCGTCATAGGCATAGAGCTTTTTTATTTTGTTTGACTGTCCTTCAGAGCCGTCATTTTTAGTGTATTTGTCTATGTAAACGTGGCATTTTCCTTTTGCTCCGGTAACGGCTGCCCAGTTCATTTTTAGAGGTTCTCCATGTTTCTTTAAACCTATTGCAAGGAACAGTGAAGAAAGTTTCCATTCAAATTTATTGCAGAGAAAGAAATTTTCAGTTATTTCCGTCTTGTCTTCCGCACCCCATATTGTAAAGGTTACTTTTGCCATATTGCATGGCGGTACTTTTGCAGAGCCGCTGTGCCTTGCCCTTTCAACCCTTGCAACTGTAAAATCATAGTCGCCCTCAGGAAACAGAACAAAATCTGCACCTTCCTTATTAATTTCATCATCCCAGCCGTATTCCTTAAATTCGTCCATTGCATTAACTCCTTTTCATTAAAATGGTGGTTTTCTGTTTTCTCTTACAGAGCTTACTACATTCTGCCATACCGTCAGAAGCCAGCCTGTTATAAAATCCGGAGGATAGTTTTCAACCGGCATATCATAAGGGAAGTATCCTTTGTTTGATACAACAAGCCGTATTTCGTCTTCACCGATGCCGTCAGCAATCATCATATCTCTGAGTTCTTTCGGAATCTTTTCGGGGATATTTACCGGCGGTGATGAAGATTCAGAATTCTGAAATTTTTCAATATCATGAAAACCGGAAATGTCTGAAACAAATTCCTCAACAGAAGCATTTTCCGCTGCAATTTCCTGAGTTTCCTGTTGTACCGGAGCAATTTCTTTTTTATCCGGAATCACAGGTTCAGGCTTTATCGGTTCTGAATGTGTTGCCGTATCTCCGAAAAGGTGCGAAATTCCTGCATATTCAAACGGCATTTCCGGCGGCAGTCCATCTCTGTTTTTTGCGTCCCAGCAAGGGTGATGAGAGGTATACATAACACGTTCTCCGCCCTGTGCCTTGAACTTCTTGCCCTTGTCATCGACAGCAATAGAGTAGGTTTTGTAGTTTGCAAACAAAACGGTATCAGCCCATTCCTTGACAAGAGGGGAAATCTGTGAAGAAGTTTTCTTTCCAAGTTTCAGTTCCCAGCGGTCATAGGCTCCGAGCTCGTCCGGCTGTTCAAATTTTCTCATTTGTGCATGGGCTGTAAGCACGACATTTATGCCGCTGTCAACAATGTCCTGCAAGAGATTGAGAAATCTTCCGAATTCTTCTTTTTCATAGATGTAGCCGTTGCCGTATCCGAAATCTTCAATTCCTTTTTTCTGATATCTGTCACAGATTGAATTAAGGCAAAGCTGTTCTGCCCAGTCGATAGTATCAATAACGAGAGTTTTGCAAAGCTTTTTTGACATTGCTTCTCTTATCTCGTTGCAGAGCATTTCCCAGCTTGTTGGTTTCGGAAAACGTTTTACATTCAGCTTTTTTGTACTTCCTTCGGTATCAATGAATAAAGGGTCGGGGAACTGTGAAGCAAAGGTTGATTTTCCTATTCCTTCAGGTCCGTAAACAACTACTTTCTGTGCGGAGCTGATAACTCCTGACGTTATTTCAAATGACATTAAAATACACCTGCTTTCCATGTTGCTTTTGGTACGGCTTCTGTATGTACAGCAGAAGTTCCGTCTTCAATAATAATACTGCATTCATCACCGGTTGAAACTCTTGTTGCTATCGCCTGTAATCCTTCCTTTTTGAGCCAGTTTCCAAATTCGGAAAGAGTGTCAAAATCCATCTGTTCAAGCTTGTCCAGGAGTACAAATCCGCATTCAGGATTAAGCTTTCTTACAATAGATGTGGCAACGATAAGCTGGTCGGCTCCGGACATACTGTCCCATTTATAGCCGTTGTAAATAAGCTCGCCATTTTCTACAGAAAGTCCGGGGAGAGGAAGGTCGGCATTATTGAGCAGATTTGTTTTTTCATTGCGGATATTTTCAATCTGTTCCGTAAGCTCCTTATACTGATTATTATAATTTTCTGCATCTATCTCAGCTTTTTCCCTGTCAAGATTAGCACGGATTTTCTTATTGAGTTCCTCAATGTCAGCAATATTTTTTTCAAGTTCCGTTGTTGATTCATCAGTCAGATTTTCAGCTGACATTCTTGCCACAGCCGCATTTCTTTCAGCTTCTTCAAGTCTTGCTCTTGCTTTTTCAAATGTCGTTCTGGCTTCTGAAAGTTCATGTTCGTAAATATCACGCTGTTGTCTTTTACGCTGGTTTTCACCGTTTCGGGCAAGAATTTCCTGCTGTTGGCGGATAAGGTCTGAAGCTGAAACAGGTTCAAGCGGTACGCCCGGATATATTGTCATTTCTTTGGCAAATTTAGTCTTCTGGTCAGCAATCTGACCGATAGTGCGTCTTTGGTTATATAAGGTTTGCTCATCTGATTCAAGTTTATAAAGCTTGTCACCAACACCGATTATTTTAAGAAGTGTTCCTGCCTTCTCTTTCCCTGACTGATTCATGAATTTTGGCAAGTCAAGTGCAAACTGTTCAACAAAGCTGTTTAAAAGTTGCTGACCGCCTTTATTTCCTGTAGAATCGATAACTTTCAGAGAGCTGTTTTTTCCAGAACGTTCTACTACTATTCCGTTATCAAGCATTATTTTAAGATGTGGGTCAACAACAGAATTTTCACGATGCGGCGAAGAAGGTTTAAACTTGTCGCCTCCGAGCGTCCATGCGATAGCGTCAAGAACTGATGTCTTTCCCTGACGATTTCTTCCACCGATAATAGTAAGTCCGCTTTTGGTTGGTTCAATCATTACGGCTTTGATTTTCTTTACATTTTCAAATTCAAGACTGTTTATTTTAACCATTGTAATTTCTCCTTTTACAACTCCATTCTTCAAATTCTTTAAGCTCTTCCTTTGTGGGTTCGTTCACAGTTTTGCCTTTGTCAAATCCAAGAGTACAGCCGGATTCAAACATACACCCTTCTAAGTCTTCTCGTGTCTCAACCCATTCAGGATAATGAACATAGCCCCATTTGCACCCCTGACAGTACTTCATTACAGGGTCGATGCAGCGGGTAGGTTTTTCTTTCATATTCATACTTGATTTTTTCCTTTCATTATGCTAAAATAGCATTGTATGTATTTTTATTGACCGTCCGTCACTGTTGCCGCAGTCCGGGCGGATTTTTTTCTTTTTGCCTTGTAATCGTTGTACTTTTGCCTATACTCATAACTCTTGCCAAAAATATTCCACGCAGCTTTTACAACATTGGGCTCATATGGGCGTATCAACTCAAGATCATCAACTGCCTTGTAGGAGATAGGACAGCCACAGCAGCCCGTCCTGGTTAAGCCGTAAACCTCATACGCATCAGAGTACTTAATCCCATAATAGTCTTTATACCATTTTTTATCATCGTCTGAAACATAGTAAAGGGGTCTAAGCCTGTATTGTCCACTACTGGTTTGTGTAAAACACAATGTGGTGTTATCTTTTCGGGGTACTGACCTCACCCCACCCTCTGCACGACGCTCACCCGTGATTATCAAATCATAGCCTTTTTGCACCTTGTGTGCGACTTGCTTTTTGCAATAATCACAGCATTTAGCAGATATCTTAAAATCTGGTGGGTACTCTCCAATAAAATCACGCATGTACTTTGAGCTGTTAATTACAAGCTGTATATTAGGTCTCGGCTCTCCAGCAGAGTTACAGCAACACAAAAAGTTTATTAAGCTCTCACACTTGGGGTAGCGTTCTTTCAGTTCCTTTCTTTTTGCCGCTTTATCTTCCGCTTTATCGTATTCTTCCACAATAGTCAACGGCACACCTTTTTTTTGCCAATCGCTCAGCCCCGCACTCATAATTTTTGATACAAAAGGTATCCCATAAATCCTAGCTGCTTGTACAATGCTTATCTTTGGACGGCATTCTTCGATTTCGATGTTGTATTTTTTAGCTGTTTCTTTGACATGCTCTTTGATTGCTCGCATTTCAAGCCCCGTGTTAAAAAAAGCGTACTTAATTGGCGGCAACCCAAACAATTTTTTGGTTCTTTCAAGCAAGTCAATCATAATATCGCTATCTGAGCCGCCTGAGTATGAGCAGATTGCCTTAGGATATTGTGCTAACCTTTTAGCAATAATGCTCTGTATTGCTGTAAATTTTGCTGGCGCATCAAAATCCGCATAATCTGGTCTGTCTGTGTAAACACGACTTTTATAAGTAGTTTCCATTCGTTTTTTCTCCATTTCTTTTATCATATTCTCACCCATATTCTCACCGCTGCCGCTTCTGCACACAGCGTTTTCAGTGCTTCATGTACTTCTTCCGGCATTCTGAGGTTGCCGCCTTTATCGTAAACATGATTGCCGTCTGCGAGCCATGTCATTGTTGTCTCCTGATATCCGGTTTTTTCAGCAGGAGGGAGCACGCTTCTCTCAATGATTTTCATTTCTGTTCTCCTTTGGCAAGAATTGATTTTATATTTTGAACTATTTGTTCGTTGCTTACATTCAAGTATTCAGCAAGCTTTACAGGATAAATTCTATAGCACCACTTTGAATTACCCCGAAGCTTGTCAGCTGTGCCAATAGGGGGATTGAAAAGCCCTCTTTGCATTCTTATCCTGACATACTGCGAAGAAGAGCCTATTATTTTTGCCGCTATATCGGGTGTTATTGCCTTTGTCAGCAGCATATTGTCATCTAAGATTTTGTTCATTCAATTCACTTCCTTTCGTTTAATACATTGTCCGCTACTTTTTAAGCTGCATTCATTTCCACATTGGGGAGAATTCCCTCAGACTTTAAAAGATTGTAAATAAACAATCTTCCTTTCTGTGTCCAGTAAGTATGAATTTTAGTATGAACTTCTCCGTCATCGCCGTTATAGCTGTGAGTTTTAGTATTTGTGTATCCCTGCTGAGCGTATTTCTGATAAAGCAGCCATACATTGCCCTGTTTAAACTGCACACCTTTTTCATGAAGATAGCTGTTTAACCATTTCGCAGACTTCCCATAATCCTTCGCAATAGCAGATGTTGAAACAAGATCTTTGCAGTTAAGCACGACATCATAATAACTTGCTTTAGGAGTCAGTTCAGATATTTGTTGTTCCTGTACTGCTATTGTCGTGGAAAGCTGTTTATTTTCAGCCTTAATGCTGTCAATCTGTCGCTGTGCAATCTGTAGGGCACGTCCCATTACCATTTCAGGACTGTTCCACGCTTCCTCAATCGAAATAAAGTACTGGCGGAACTGTCTGCCAATATCGGTACGCTGAATCATACAGAGTTCCTTTGCCATTGGAATTGTCAGCATATGGTCGGTAATTTCTCTTGTGACTTGTCGTTGTCCTTCCATACGAACCTGCTCAAAATTGAGCGGGTTGAAATCTACGCTTTCAATGAATCCATATTCACACATTCTCGGAAACCAATCCTTGTACGCAGTTTTAATGCCAAGGGCTTCATGAAGTTCACGTCCTGATACAACAGGCTCTTCGGGGTTGTCATAATTTACTTTGATTAATTCGTTCATCTTGGTTTTTACTTCCTTTCGTTTGATATATTGACATTAGCGTCCTGCTCGGAGGATTGGCTTTGACCTGAACGGAAATGGCGACTAAGCCGTTCATCAGTAGTAACTGCATCGAGCATACATATTGCTATAGATGATAAGCAAGTAGTTTGCTTCGATGTAGTTGAATTAAATATTTCTGTTAAGCGGCTCATCATAGCCGCTTTTGTTTTAGAATCCATGGATTTTCACGCTCCTCTCAATTATGATGTTTCCTTTTCCCAGGCTGTAACAATTTCATTACAAGCTGAAAGAATCTTATCGAACTTAGGAGCCTGGTACCTACCGCTTAACGCGTTGCTTAGAGCCGCTTGATCTGCTTTTATACCTCTTTTAGCAAGCTCAGGAATAAGTTCATATTGTTTTTTCCCAAGTTCAATAAGTCTGATTTTAATTCTGAATGGCAAATTACCACGTCCTTTCTATTGACAAAAATTATTGTCAATGTTATAATAATTGTGGATAAAAGTACATTTTTTCAACAAAACATTTTTGTTTGTTTTGGGTATGTGCTTATTATATCCCCTAATTAGGGGAATGTCAATATAATTTCACCGATTTAGGGGATAAAACGGAAGTTTGCATAAATTTATGGAGGCGATTTTATGTATAATTCACAAGAAATATCTAACCGCATCAAATTTATGGCAAAAAGGCGAGGAAAATCAATCAGTACTGTTTTGGCTGACTGTGAACTTGGTAAAAATACAGTTTCAAAAATAAGTAACGGAACTGACATTTTAACTTTGAATTTCGCCAAAATCGCCGATTATCTGGATTGTTCTGTTGACTACCTTCTTGGAAGAACAGATAATCCGGATTCGCATAAGATTAAGTAATCATAAATGAGTGGACTAAACATGAAAAATTTTATCTGGATATACATCACAGTGTTTTTAAATTTAATAGGTATAGTAGGCTTTTGGATTGCGTTCAAAAATAAAAAGAATGCGGTTATAGCGATATTAATATTAGCAACTTTATCGCTGATAATATCCGTAGTTAAAATTTGCTTTCAAAAAAATCGCGAATTAAAAGTAAAAGAAAAGGAATTGCAACAAGTTCAAAATGAGCTTAAAGATATAAAAATCAGGCATAAGGCATTGTCTAAACAATTTAATGCCAAAAAACACAAATTGGGTCTATATGAAGATAATTGGGCGGCACTAAATATTGTTTTTATTAATGCTATTCAAAGCAGCGACAAAGACCGATTTAATACTGCATATAACTTGTATAAGATGTTCACGAATGCAATAAATGCAGATAAAAAAGGAGAATAAATACAAATGGAAAAATTTAAGGTTGTTAAAATTATTGATGATATGAACATTGTTATAAATTGTGGCGGAAGAAATGCTGTTTCTATTGGCGATAAATTTAATATTTATTCAACGAAATCTGAAGAAGTTGTAGATCCGGTTACATCTGAGTCATTAGGTGAAATCCGCAGATTAAAAGCAACAGTAAAAGCAACAATAGTATATGACAAAATGTGTATATGCCAAAATGCTGCATCTAAGATTGTATCAGCTATGATGGGAGTATCTGAAAAATTCATTGACCAGCCAGCTACATTGAACGTTGATCCGGAACAAATATCTGGCGGTTTAATTTTAGATGAAAATGAACCTATAAAAATTGGCGATATAGTTGAAAAAGTATAACTATATTACATTTGCCTTGTTTAATGGAAATGTTTCATCATGCTTTAATCTGACCTTTGCGATTTCAGTTAAATGATCTGTATAGAAGTTTTCAAGCGATTCTAATTTATCATCTATAGATGCCAGCCTATAGAAAACGTCATTCTCATTTTCAAAGCACATAGCAGCATCAAGTTCTATTTCTGTAGGAACTGGAATATGATATTCATTCAAAATTCTTATCAAAGTTCTTTGATAGGCTTCGAGCTGCTCTATTCGTTCAACTAACTTTTTATCAGATTCTGATTGAACACGATTCGTATTTTCTTTGTGTTTTAAATTCCTGACGATTTCATGCAAGATTTCGGCAGGTTTCTTTTTGTCTTTCAATTTTTATCATTCACACTCCTTTCGTATTATTGTAATATAACAATAGATTTAAGAAATCTTACTTGTTGACATATATTTCCATTAACTAATCTTTCGTTTTGGTTTTTTCAAGCTCGTCCACCAGAATCTTTAGTACCCGATTAAGTAAATTGATTGTTGTTACTGATGCAGATAGCTTATCTTTTAAAAAATGTACTTCATCAAACGCCTTTGGTGCATTAACTTCATTTGCGTTCGGCGGGATGTTTTCTTTTTTATCAATCATAAAAATTCTCCTTTCGTTATGATGTTGTTGACTTATTGTCTACACAATCAGCAAAAAAAATATAATTACGTTCCTTGTAAGTCAATTTGAACATGTCTGCAAGTTTTTTAATTTCGCTTGCTTTAAATTCTGAATTATTTTTCAGCTTTTTTGCTAATCCCTGCCGTGAGATTCCAAGATAATTTGCAACATCCTGTAAAGTGTATGCAGAATTATCTATTTTTTCTCTGAGATATTGAGTATTTGCCACTTTTTTCACTTCCTTTGCATGTGGATTGTAGGCGTTTTGTCTACAATCCAATCATAACATACTGTAGACAATTTGTCAACATATATTTACTTTTTTTCTGTTTTACACAAAAAGTAAATGCTACTTTTGTTGACATTTTGCCAACTTGCAGCGTAAATTTTTGTTGACAATAAGACTACTTTATGATATTATATTGATGAGGTGATACGGACATGAATATCGGTGACAAAATTAAACAATTACGACAATCGCTTGATTTAACACAAGATGAATTAGCACAAAAAGTGGGATATAAATCAAGGTCATCAATTAATAAAATCGAATTAGGAGAGCGTGACGTTTCACGTCCTATGATAATAAAATTTGCCGAAGCTCTTAATACTACACCAGCGTATCTAATGGGCTGGGAAGATGATCCAAATGAAACGGATCAAATCGCCGAACTTATAAATAAATACGATAATATCAGTTCTGTAAAAATGAAACGTTTTCCTTTGCTCGGGGAGATAGCCTGTGGTGAACCTATATTTGCACAGGAGGATAAGGAAAATTTCATAATGGCAGACATGGACATCAATGCAGATTTTTGTCTGACAGCTCATGGCGACAGCATGATAAATGCCCGTATACATGACGGTGATATTGTCTTTATAAAACAGATGCCTATAGTTGATAACGGAGATATAGCGGCGGTTATAATTGATGATGAAGCAACGCTAAAGCGTGTTTATTATTATCCGCAGAAGAATAAACTTGTTTTATCTCCGGAAAATCCGAAGTATGAACCTTTTGTTTATGTGAACGAAGAACTTGACCAGATTCATATATTAGGAAAAGCAGTTTATTTTATGAGTCCATTGTAAAAACATTTCCCCGGGGAAATGTTCCGTTTTGTGCCACCGGGGACACATTTTGAAAAAATATAGTATATTTGTTACACATAGTATAAACCTTTTGTCGGCGAAATATTTGAAAAATGCTGATATATGCCATTTTTGTATACTTTTGTTACATTTTGACAAATATTTGAAGAAAAGTTTTGATATTTAGCAAATTGTAATACTCTTTTATGTATGGTATAATTTAAAATATATTAATATAAAGGGGATAATAAAGTGTGTTTTTTAATATTAAGGATTTTGATATAGAAAAAATAAGAGGAATCTTATATGAAAAATTTAAATATCGATCACAATATGAAATAAATTTTGTTATGAGTCATGATTATTCCATGGCTTGTTTTGTTGAAGATTTATTTTTTATTACAGATGATTACTTTGTGCCAAAATTAATTTATCATCCAAATTCTCTTATAAATTCCTGTGCAATTTCTGATGACGGTTCAATAGCGATATGCCAGACAGCAAATAATAGAGAAAACAACGATGATAGTGGCGCTTTTACACTGATAGATATAAACAATCAGGAGTTGATTGGTAAAAGTGAGGTTGCAACTGGTTGGAAAAAATTAACTCACTTATTTCTTGATTCGAAAAATAGGATATTTTACTGTTACTACGATGGAATAAAAGTGGGTTATGATTTTAGTTTTAAACCAATTGATGAATCACAAGTGGATTTATATAATAAAAATT
>ERZ826613.1909-NODE-1909-length-22526-cov-4.843977_pt1 | contig 22526 bp, 18 predicted proteins | sample MGYA00519925_ERZ826613 | MGnify/ENA primary metagenome ERZ826613 (study PRJEB31778, sample SAMEA3449236) | human gut metagenome | biome: human gut; feature: human-associated habitat; material: faeces | place: United Kingdom | collected 2010/2012 ... | reverse complement strand
AAAAGTTCTGCGATGGTTTGAAGAAAGTAGGAGATTGGTGTAAGGACCATTGGAAGCTGATTGTTACAGTTGTTATCTGCATTGCTGCTATTGCCCTGATATGTACAGGTGTGGGCGGTATTCTTGGTGCCGCTGCGATTGGTGCATTGATTGGTGCTGGCTCAGGCGGTTTATTGGGTGGAATCTCCAGTGTATTATCTGGAGGGTCGTTCCTTGACGGTTTTGAAGAAGGCGCTTTCTCAGGTGCGATAAGCGGAGCTATTATGGGAGGCATTGGCGGTGCCGGTGCACTATTTGGAAAGACGCTGACTTGCGGCACTAAAATTGCCAATTTCATAAATACCACTGCTAAAGTCAGCGGAGGAATGTCCAGTGTAATGGGTGGATTTGATACGCTTGCAATGTGTGCGGGAATGATAGACCCAGATAATCCATTAACTGCATTAAATGACAAACTTCATCAAAGCAAGCTGTATAATGGATTCCAGGAAGCCACCGGAGTTATTGCAACATTTACCGGTGGAGCATCGAGTACAATGGCTTGTTTTATTGCAGGTACATATGTACTTGCATTAGACGGATTTAAGCGAATTGAGGATATCGTTGCCGGTGACAAGATTATGGCAGCTGATCCGGACACTTTTGAAATTGCGGAGAAAACTGTTCTTGAGACTTATGTTCGACAGGTAGATAAGCTAGTACATATTACTATCAATGGCGAAGAGATTGTCACAACCGATAATCATCCGTTCTATGTACAAGGAAGAGGTTTTATCAATGCAGGCAGTTTGCTTGTGGGAGATAAGCTTGTTAGTGTAAATGGCGAGGATTTAATCGTTGAAGATTATTACATAAAGTTGACAGAAGAGCCTGTTTCAGTGTATAATTTTCAGGTGGAGGATTTCCATACTTACTTTGTTGGTGATTGCTCTGTTTGGGTGCATAATAAAAATTGTAAGCCACGATCTCCAAAATCAGATGTTGTTGAAAAGGTTGAAAATGCTGATGGTTCAATAACTTATACGAAAAATATAAATGGAAAAAATGTTAATGTTACTTATAGTAAAGAAGGATATCCAGATTTTTCGCCTTACTCACATCCAGATTATCCGGATCCGGTAGAAATTAATATGACAGGCAATAATTATAACGACTTTAAAGAAGCAAATAAAGCGATTGGATTGAGTGGTGCAAACCCTCCTGATGGATATACATGGCATCATTTAGAAGATGGAAAGCGTATGTTATTGGTGGATTCAGATATCCATGATGCAACTAGTGGTGGATTCCCACATACAGGTGGTGCATCAATTGTCAGAAATAAATAAAAGGAGTGTAGAAATATGAATATGTTAAATTGTGCTGAAAAGATTTCACGTGAAGAGATTTTAAAGGTTGAGAATTACTTAGGGGTAAAATTTCCTGAGGAGTATATAGCCTTTATAATTAATTCAAACGGTGGTACACCTGAATTAGATATGCTGTACAATTTTTACGATGAAATTTCCGAACAAAAAAACACATCTGTAATAAGAAGATTTTTTTCTGTATGTGTAGATGAAAGCAATCAAAAAAACAATATAAAACTGATATGTAATATAATGAGAAAAGAAAAAATGATTCCGTTTGATATGATACCAATTGCTGATGATCCAACTGGAAATATAATTTGTATATCATTTAATCAAGATGATTACGGAACCGTCTATTATTTGAATCATGAATTTGAAGATATGGATACAGGATATTTAATGAAAAGTAAAATCTCTGATTCTTTCAAAAAGTTTATGGACAGCTTATATGTAGATGAGTGATACTGAATTGTAGTCAACTAAAAATTGGTGTATATTAAGTCAGAATAATCTAATTACAGAATTGAATTAGAAGCTTCATCAAAGCGACCTATATAATAGTTTTCAGATGAGTGTAAGCCTGGTATCATCGTTTACGGGTGCTGCATCACAGAATATGGCTTGCTTTATTGCAGGAACTATGGTTCTTACTGCTACAGATTTTGTTGCAATAGAAAAGCTTGCCGCAGGAGATAAAATTATATCAACAAATCCCGACACGCTTGAAACTGCTGAGAAAACTGTTCTTGAAACCTATGTCCGACAGGTAGACAAGCTTGTACATATTACTATCAATGGTGAAGAGATTGTCACAACAGATAATCACCCGTTCTATGTACAAGGAAGAGGATTTATCGAAGCAGGCAGTTTGCTTGTGGGAGATAGGCTTATTAGTGTAAATGGCGAGGATTTAATCGTTGAAGATTATTGCATAGAATTGACAGATGAGCCTGTTTCGGTGTATAATTTTCAGGTGGAGGATTTCCATACTTATTTTGTTGGCGAGAATAAAGTTTGGGTGCATAATAGGACATGTACATCTCAAGAAAGACAAGATATTAAAGACCATCTTGAGGGAAATAAATCAACAGATGGTGCCAAACTTGATGGTAGAATAAATGGCTGCCATGAAGAAAGTCGCTTTTTAAGTGAACTTGATATTGCTGGTGGGGATCTAACAGATAACATCCAAAGTGTAAGTGGTGTAGATGGTGTAACTTATGTTGAATATACAGCAAATACAAGAACTGGAAAAGCCTCTAAGACGATATATGATTCAAATGTCATCAGCACTGATGATTTTATTGATCGCGGTTTGGAAGCATACGCTAATGTTCCTGAATCTGTAAATGGAATAAATCCAGCAACTGGAAGAACAAGTGGAGTATCTGTTACTGCATTAGATAATTCTGGTAAAGAATGGAATTTTTATATTAGAGATAATAAGCTTATAACCATGTATCCATCAGTTTAAATAGAAGGAGTTTTTTATGAATTTACTTGTAAATAATGAGGCAAATGAATGTGTTGAATTACTTATTAATACATTACCAGCGCGTCACTTTCAAAAGTTTATTGAATGTGTTAATAAGAAAGAAAACTGGACAGCTGAGCTTTGTTGGTGTTTTTTTGAGAAGTCAGATGATAATAAAGAATATTATCAATTTGAAACTTTTGAGGATGATACTTATAGAATGTCTTATGATGATTTTTTGGATATTGTAAAACTTGCAATTATCAGATTTTATCTTGGCACTGACGATGTTGAAATTAAGGAATCATTAAAAGAATATATTAAGAACACAGTATTTGATTCTGTTCTTGATAATATTGATTCATCATTAGCATCGGGTGTTCCTCTTGTTTATGGACAGTGATGTTGATAAAATTTTGGATTAATGAAGAACCATAATTATATTGCCATCTGTTCTTAGGTTGTATTTTTGTACAAAATATCGAAAATCAAATAATATTGTTGTCAGGTAGACAGCTTGTACATATTACTATCAAATGATAGATCCCGATAACCCGTTAACAGCATTGAATAATAAGCTGCATCAAAGTGATTTGTATAACAATTTTCAAATGGATGTAAGTCTGGTATCATCATTTACAGGTGCTGCATCACAGAATATGGCTTGCTTTATTGCAGGAACTACGATTCTTACAGCTACAGGTCTTGTTGCAATAGAAAAGCTTGCCGCAGGAGATAAAATTATATCAACAAATCCCGACACGCTTGAAACTGCTGAGAAAACTGTTCTTGAAACCTATGTCCGACAGGTAGACAAGCTTGTACATATTACTATCAATGGTGAAGAAATTGTTACAACTGATAACCATCCTTTTTATGTACAGGATAGAGGATTCATTAATGCAGGCAATTTGCTCGTAGGTGACAAGCTTATTAGTGTAAATGGTGAGGATTTAACTATTGAAGATTATTACATAGAATTGACAGAAGAACCTGTTTCAGTGTATAATTTTCAGGTGGAGGATTTCCATACGTATTTTGTTGGTGATTTCGCTGTTTTGGTGCATAATGCGGAATGTAAAGTGAGTCCTTCAAGAAGAGAACATATATTAGAAGGAGAAGGTCCTAATGATCCTGGTCATGGTCCTAATAGAGGATTTGGTAATAGTGCTTTTCCTGATACTTGGACAGATGATTACGCTATAAAAGCAGTGGAAAATGTAGCCAATAGTCCAAATTCAACATGGCAACAATCAACAGGACCTGGTGGAGGACGCAACGCTCCCGTTACAATAGGAGGTCCTGATGTGAATGCACCGCTAACTACAAGAAATGGACGACCAGTTAGGTTTGTTGTTGAAGGTAGAAATCATGGATTAGATGTTAGAGTTATTGTTGAACCTGGTGGTGAAGGAATAGTTACAGGATTTCCGATTAATCGATAAATTTCTAGGAGATTAAATGATGAAAAAAGAAGCATATGATAGGTTTATGTCAAAAATGTCAAGTGAATTTGGCAATGTTGATAGTGTAAAAGAATTTCTTTTAGATGCAGAGGAATTAGCTAAATATGGAGAAAAACGAGTAGCACTTGAAAATCTACTTGAAAATTTACTTGAAAATGAAATATATATTTCATCTGAATTAATAAATTTGGCGGAGGAAGCATTTAGTGATAATCCGACAGATTATGATAATGAATTAATTTATGACATAAAACAATTTTAACTAAATCTGTTATTTGAGGAGTACTATGATTATGATTGAAAATAATAATGATTTGGCAGAACTCATATCCAACTCACAGGTAGCATTTTTAAATGGCAGATATCAAGAAGCATTTAGCCTTGCAAGGTCAGCAATCAAACTTGATCCTAAATGTGCTGATGCATATCAGTGTGCTGCTAATGTATGTATGTCGCTTAGCAGATATGAGGATGCGATAGAATACTACCAGCAGGCTGTAAACTGTGATCTGGATAACGGAAACCGTTATTTCAATCTTGGATATGCACAGGCGAGTATCAATAAAATTGCCGACACGATGCAGAGCTTCGCTAAAGCAGATGAACTTGGCTTAAGTGAAGATGCTGCAGCACAGATGTATCATATTCTTGGTATAGTCAATCAGCAGCTTGGAAGACTTGATGATGCACTGATCAATTTGAAAAAGTCCGAATTGCTTGTACCGGCTGATATGGATGTTATGAAACGTAAAGCGGCTATCTATGGAATAAAAGATGATATTTTGAACGGACTGAATGTAGCGAATCAAATGAAACTTTTTGCACCGTCTGATTACGCAGGATATCAGGTCGCATATATCATGTTGAAACAGGCGAATCGCTTGGAAGATGCATTTAAGGAACTTGTCTATGCAAGAAAGAATCTCATGGATTTTCCTTTTGCACTCTGCGAAGATATGGTTAATTTTGAGTTGACTGCATATGAAAAAGATCATGATTTAAATCGTTTTCAGAGAGCACTTACGTATATCAAGCACTATATGAAAACAGAAAAGCCGACACAACAAGAAGTAGTAGAATGCTACTTGACAGCGGCTGATTTGTATTTACAGATTGAAGATGCTGACGGTGTGCTTATGTGCTTGAAAGGTGCAGAAAATCCTATTTTCTCATATAATAACGGAGTTTTTTATTATGAGTATAACCCGAAACAAGCAGATTCAAATTCAATTTTAAATGAGATGAATGCAAACTTGTATCGTTATGAGCAGTTAAGTACAGAACAATTGGAAGCCATGCGAAAAAGTGGAACATATCTTTCGCCGGTTGAAAATGAGAATGCACAAAGTGATGAATATAAGCTTTCTGAAAGTGATAAGGTTGATATTTCTCCGGAAAATAAGGACAGAATCAATCGCATATACATCGGTGCATATACTTTGAAAGAAGATTTCAGAAAGATTATGTATTATGCCCTTGAATTGCAGAAGAGTACACAGGAGTACCTTGTTGAACTTGGTTGGTATACAGAAGCCAAGGCAATGAAAGATATGAATCTTGCTGGATGGCAGGATAAGTATACAGAAGTTCAGAAGAAATTACGTAATGTGATTTTGAAAGATCCTACCGATCTTAATGCTATGATGCTGCGAGTAAGATGCCTTATTGATATGCAGCAGTATGAAGAAGCAGAAGAAAAGTGCGGTTACTTGAAGAAGGAATTGCAGGAATCCCTTCTGGAAGAAATAAACAAGGCAAGGAACGGAGGTACATAATATGGCATTTCTGTTTCATGATATCGTGCTTGATGATACTGCATTTACGTCAGCTTCACAAGAGATGGCTGTTTTGAAACAAGACGCAGCTAATTTGAAATCTAAGCTTGAAAAAATGTATGAAAATGTATCAACCGCATTGGATACTACAGCAGGCGAGGAAATTCAGGTTACTGCAAAAGATGTGTTACTACAGCCAATTGAAGATATGAGTGTGGTAATTCAGCATATTTCAGAGACTCTGAACACAATTATAGGTTCAGGATATTACAAGGATATATTCGTACAGTATGAAGAACTGAACGGATAATATAATTTTTAGGAGGAATCAATTATGGCAGGTATGGGAAAAACCGGAACGGTAAATATTACACCGGAAATGATGGATGCTGCTGTTAAGGCGATTACTGAATATCGTACTACAACAGGAACTCTACATACGAGTGTTGAAACAGAGGTAAGCAATCTTATATCAAGTGACTTTACAGGCTCTGCATCAAAAGGGTTTGAGAATTTTTACACTAATAATATTAGTAAGGCAACAGGCGAAAGCCTTACAAAAATATTAGATACGTTGGAACAGATTTGTAACAGCATTAAATCCGCAATACCGGATACAGAGGGTGTTGACGAACAGCTGGGTACAGCAAATACATCAAGTAATCAGCAATAATAAGGAGGTATTTTATCATGGCAGGTTGTAGAGTTGTAAAGGCATCTATGGATGCAAGCGTTAAAAATCTGAATGACTTTGGCACAAAGTATGAAGATGCTGGAACTACCTTTGTAACTGCATTCAAGGCAGCAATTGAAGATATGGAAGGCGATTCAAAAGATGCCTTGGAAGAGTTCTTTAATACGAATATTGAAGGCTTTGTAACAACAGACTTACCAGGTGCAGTTAGGGGACTTGCATCTCTTTTGGAAGCAAATGGAACTAATTTTGACGATACGGATGCACAAATAGCAGCAAGTATCAGGGGTAACTAAAATTATTGAATCTGTAACGGAGAAATAATTTGTGACTGAAAACAGCCTCAGGCTATTCTTATGGCTGAGGCTGTTTTTTTCATATATCGGAGGTAAATTTACATGGCATTTAGAGAATTAAGTGAAGATGAAATTTCTTTGCTGAATGAATCGGAGAGAACACAGTATGAAAAACAATTAAAAATATACCGTGAGAGAGTAGCGCTTGTTGAGCAACTTGAACAGATTGAAAATGCAAATATTCAATATACAAAACCGAAATTAAAAAGAATAAAACCGGTTCCAAAGTTGGAAATTCCAAAATATCATTCGATTGGAACTGTTAAGATAAAACTGCCAAAATCAGAAATAAATAGAAATTTATTTGTACAACAATTAGAAAATCGATCTGTATGTTCTCTGAAAATTAGAAAAAGAATGGTTGAAAGTTCGGCTGTATGTGTAAGAATAAAACCTATGACTAAGGTTGTTATTCCTTCATTGAAACCGTATCATAATATGCCGCAGCAAACAGTTTCTTTACCAAAGCCGAGTGTAATTATCCCTTCAGTTTCGTTTAACGAAAAAATAAAGCACTTGATTCATGGCATATCGAACTGTACTAAAACAATTGATGTTCCGCAATGTAAATTCACCGAAATTACGCCGAGAAAAATAACAGGGATTCAAAAGAAAAATGTTCCGCACATTACGATATCTTTTTCTAAGCCTGTTACATTTAGTTTTACTGGCAACGTTAAAATTATGAATATGCCATCTCTTTCCAAAGCAGAAGTATCAAATGTGACTTTTCATGCTCCTAAATGTGAGACAAAAGATATTCCAAAGATTGATATTAGTATTCCTAAAGTCCAATTTAAAGAATCGAAATATGAAATTCAAAATATGCCTAAATTACAGATTCCGGCAGTCAATTGTGACTTTTCAGCCATACATCAGCAGATCAAATCTGCTTTGTTAGGAAAAGTGAAGCCATTAAAGAAGAAAATGATGTCTGTACCAAGTATAAAATCTTATGTGAAGCCTGAATGCAAAGTTTCTATTTTACCATCTGAACCTGTTTCAATACCGTCTGTGAATAAATTCACACCTCCGACAAGTAAAAATGTAGACGTATTAACACCGCAGAAATTCAAAGAACTACATATTTCTGTGAAACCCATTAAAAATGTAACAATTGAAAAAGATAGAATTCCCAGGATAAATATACATATGCCGAATTATTCTGAAATTGATGTAAAAAACATTTTTAATATAGTACATAGGGAATTACAAGGAGTATAGCTTATGAAAAATAATGAAATTATGATTTCAGTACAATTCAATTTTCCAAATGATGATATATATGGAGAATTTTCTGGAACTAAAGACAGTCTTGCCTTTCTTGTAAAAGATGATATAACGTTGAAAGCATTTTTAGAAGGACTTTACTATGGACTGCATAATAATTTCATAAGTCATTTCCTTTTGTATAAGGATTATATCAAGCATAGAAATCAAATAGCAGTTAATTTTACTCGAAAAGGTGAATTTAAGGTTATTGATTGTGAAAAAGAATTGAAGAACGCTAAAGTCACGTTAACGGAGTTAGGATTTGTAACTTCAAGTGTGTTGATGATAACAATGGATCCCAGCTTCGAAGAAACGGTTTTGTTTGAAGAAATACCCAGCAGCTATATATTAAAATCGGATAACAATTCTCTGGAATACAACATAAGCAGCCGTACATTAGAGGCTGTTGAGTCATCTGATATTGAAATATTGCCTCCAGGCGAAGTGCCGCAAAAAGAAGAACGCTCACTGGCTGATATTTTGATACCTACAGTTATTTCTACAGGAGGTATGATTGGTGTACGTGCGTTTATGTCAAGTTCCTCGAGCTTAGGAGGAACAATGTGGATGATGACAGCTGCAACAGGTGTAATGACATTGGTTACAACAACATATAACTACTTCAAACAAGGAAAAACAAACCGTAAAAAGAAGAGTGAATGGAAAGAAAATTATGAAAACTACATAAAGCGTGTCATAGAAAATATAGGTAAATGGCAGCAGGCTGATGTAACATATCTTCAGCAATTGTATCCGGATATGTCGGAACTTTTTAAAGATCTTGCGAGACTTGATTCTGCTATTTTCGCACGTTCGCAAAATGATAATGATTTTATGCGCATTTCACTTGGAGTATCCGAGAATGTGAAGCCGCTATTTAATATAAAATATGACAAAAAAGATGAGATATTCTCTGATGTATATTATCGTTTATGCTATGAGAATTTTCAAAACGGTAAGGAAAAGCGAATTTCAGGCATATATATTGATATTCCAAAGGAAAAAACCAAAAGAAAGGATGCATTAAAAAAACAAGAACTGATAAAAAGCGGGAGAATGTCTGAGAATATGTTTCTGCTTTCTGAATTATCATATCATTTCTCAACAGAATATTTTCGGTTTTTAGATGGAAAAACTTGGGGAAGTGCTGGGGTAAAAGCACCTTATATGCTTGATATCAGAAATGCAGGTGCTGTAGGTATTATTTCTGATGACAATCTGTATGCCCACGACTTTATTAGACACACGATATTAGATCTTGCTTATTATCATTCTCCGGAGGATATTCAATTTGTGTTCTTCTTTGAGGATGAATTAAGTATCGAGGAACAGGAAGAAAGAGTGAAAGAATATAAATTTCTTCCGCATTGCAATGAACTGCTTGAAAATACTTCTCAATTCGTTTTCAATCAAGAAAGTGCCGGAGAAGTGTATGGACAGCTTCTGAACATTATGAATCAAAGGGCAAAAGAGAAACAGTCTGATGAAGATGGTGATTCTGTTTCTGAAAAACTCACACAGATTGTTTGTGCTATTTTTGGTGATTATGGGATAAAGTCTACGGGCTTTTCAAAATATCTTCCTGAAGCTCCAAAGGAAGGGGAGGATTATCAAAATAAGTTAGGATTGACATTTTTGTTTTGCCGGGATGACAAAGATAAACTTCCACGTTATTGTGGTGATATCATTTATTTGAATATTGGTAATAACAATACCGGATATGGTTACGTTGTTCCAAGATACAGTGTGATGACACGTGAAAATATTCTTGCAACTGTTACGGAAACAAAGAAATATCCTAATTTTTGGAATGACTTTATTTTTAAAGCCGATGAATATAAAGAGCAATATGAACTTGCTTATAAAAGATTAAGTGCCATTTACTATACTCGTATTGCTGAAAATGGACAAGTTCCAAGTATGGTAACTCTTTTTCAATTGCATAATATTTCCAGTGAGGATACAAAAGTTGAAATTAACAATTCTGCTAATTCATTATCTGCGACAAATATAGCAAATAGAATACTGAAATGTTGGTCAAGTACAAAAGAAGAATATGATGTAACCAGAAATCTTCGTGTCAATATTGGTGCAAACGAACATGGTAATATGCATCTTGACTTATATGAAAAAGCTGATGGTCCTCATATGCTTGTTGCAGGAACAACAGGTTCGGGTAAATCTGAAACGATCATTACATATTTAATAGGTCTTTGTATGAAATTCTCTCCAATGGACTTGAATCTAATGCTTGTAGATATGAAAGGCGGAGGCTTCTCGGATCGATTAGGAGATTTACCTCATTGTGTAGGAGTCGTAACCGATACAGCAGGTGAAAGTGAAGGAATATCTTCGGCTTATATGTTGAAGCGATTTCTTGAAACATTAAACGCTGAAATAAAGAAGAGAAAGCTGCTCCTTCAGGAATTTGGCGTTGATACAGCAGATGCATATATTCGTGCAAGAAGAATTATGGTTGAAATTGACAGCCTGATAAATAAGGAAGATAATTTGTCATTACAACAGGCATATACTATTTATAAAGAATTAAAATCAAATCAGATCGCAATAGAGAAATCCGAATATTCTGAAAGCGTACAGGCTATTTTAGAAGAAATTGGAAAACTCAATGAAAAGCAAATCAATGTTTTGAAAGAAAAGGGAATTGAAAGAATTAAACATCTTTCGCATCTTGTTCTTGTTGTCGATGAATTTACAGAATTAAAGAGATTTTCTAATGAGAGTAATGATGCCGATTTTATTGCTGAGATTACAACCATTGCTCGTGTAGGTAGAACACTTGGTTTTCATATTATTCTTGTTTCTCAGAATATTGAAGGCGCTATTACGGATGACATACGTGTTAACTCAAAAGCAAGAATATGCTTGAAGGTAGCTACAAAACAAGCTTCTAAGGAAATGATAGACAGTCCGGTTGCAGCTGCTCCAACTATGCCTCTAAATGGACGTGCATATCTGCTTGTTGGCACGGGATCAAGATTTGAATATTTCCAATCAGCTTATACTGGTGCAAATCAAAACTTAAGCATTGAAAGCCCTGTTAATATTACATATGTTCCTAACAGTGGAAAATTTGATGACAAGTTTTATCGTTCACAGAAAGACAATGAAGCACAAAAGCAAGCTCAAAAGAACGTTGATCCGAATGCTACTCAATTGAAATTTGTTGTCGATACGATAATAGCCATAAATGAAGGCAGGCCAACGCCAGAAAAAATATTTATGCCGCCTTTGAAAACAAAACTCGAAAATACTACAGAATGGAGGATGTGAATTGGAAGAGAAAAAAACAATGATATGCACCTTAGGACAGTATGATATTCCTATTGTGCAGAAGCAGCCACTATTTAAGGTTGATTTACTTGATAAAAACATAGCTCTGTTCGGTGCTTCAATGAGTGGAAAAACAAACTTTATTAAGTTGCTTATTCAAACTTTACATATGACAAATGATGTAGATGATGAACAAATCTTCATTCTGGACTTTGGCGGTGCATTAGCCTCTTATAAAGGTTTTCCTTTGGTTTCAGCTTATTTTGATAACTCAAATGAGGAATATGTGAAAAGAGCGTTTAAGATATTGGAGGAAATCATAAAAAATAACACAAAAGAGCTTGATGGTATAGGCTTTTCATCATTCAATAGTGAAAAGAAAATAATTCACACAACGTTTATTATTGACAACCTCAATGCATTTCAGGATGAACCAAGATATTTAGCATATCAGGAGAAATTAGCTAAAATATGCCGTGATGGATTATCCAAGGGTATTACGGTAGTATTTACTGCGTCTGATACCAAAGGACTGTCATCTTACTTGAGCAGCTTCGGACAGAAAATAGCACTTGAAATGCCGGTAGATAAATACATGGATATTTTTAATGCTAAGGTGACAGAAATAGGTGCAATTGCCGGTAGAGGTTTTGCGAATGTAACAATTAAACCTGAAGGTATTGAAGGTACTTTCAGAATGAATTCACCTTATGAATTACAATGTTATATTGCCGATTCACTTGATAATACCACGAATTATATTCAAACGTTAAAAGACAAATTCAAATTTGATAAAGATTCAAACGTTTATACCAGATGCGTGAAAAAGTACTTAACTTTTTCAGGTGATTTGACATTCAGTGAATATGACAGATTAAAGCAAACGCAAATAACTTCTGATAAAAAGTCAGAAGAGAATTCCTGTCTTGTATCAGTGGGACTTGATTATATTGACTTTTATCCTGTGACCGTGGACTTTTCAGAATCAAGAGTGATTGGTATATATGGTAAAAAGGAATATGGAAAGAGTAACCTTCTTCGTTTGATCCTTGATCAGTTATTTAAAAAGAAATCCCATGCAAAATTTGTCTTTTTTGATGACGGCAGAAAGCAGTTGAAAGAATTTTATGATAAATGCGAATCTCTTGGTTTAGATTGCAAAAAATTCATAGAATCTAAAAAAAATATGACATTGCCGCCGCATGAAACAGAGAATTCATCTTTCGATATGTCAAATGGTTTTATAGATGTTATCGGCAAATCAGCTGTTTCGGGAAGTATTAGAAAAACGTTATCACCGTTTCAGCAGTTTTATCATTTCATAAATGATAACTATATGGATTTAACATGGAATGGTTTATCAAATAATCAAATTCATTCACCTATTGCAACGTATATATATGGAGAGGCAGATGCTGGTTTGATGCCATCTTATAATGAAAGCAGAAAGCCAATTAAGCCTACTGTATTTGTTCTTCAAAGCAAAATGCTGTATTTGAGTGCAAATGGAGAAAAGCAATTTATTAATAATATACTTCCAAAGCTTGCAGCAGTTGCAGAAGAAGAGGATTTGATATTTATCTTCACAGATATCCAGAAAATTACAGATCAGGAAATGAATAATTTCTTTAACAATACACTTAATTCTGTTTTTCTCTTGGATAATATAGCAGAATTTGCCTCTGAGAGAGGTCAAAAGTCTGTTTTTGGAAGTATGGATGTAAAAGGTCTGAAAGAAGAGTATGCCCGTTGTGAAAAAGGCGACGGATATTACTATGACATAGAAGCAGACAGACTTATTAAGATGAAATTTATTAAGACAGAGTAATAATTGGAGGTAAATGTTATGGCTGATGGTAATAATATTCGTTGTGCCGATATTGAAAAGCTTATTCAGTTTGAATCAGATAGTCAGGAGGCAATAACTGAATTCGATAGAATTAAAAGTAAGTTCAAAGAGATCAATGATAATCTGCTTACAAAATGGCGGGGTGCAGGAGCAGATCAGTACAAGAAAGAGGTCGATCATATTCTTGAAAAAATCGGAAGTGTGGCTGAAGTACTGAATGCTATAAACAACGATGCTTTAAAGAGTACAAAAGATGTATATTTACAATTGGATGCTGATTTAGCTGCATTTAATGAAAACCCAACAACTGAGGCTGGTGAGTAAAGTTGAGCAAGGAAAATGAAGAAAAATCAATGAATCTCGCTAACGTGAAAATCAAAGAAGAACAGTTGGCAAAAGAGAGCCGTATTAAGCTGAATATATTAAATGAGGGAAGTAACGGCACCATTTTTGACTTGCTGAAACTTCCGGAATTAGATGCAAAAGGAATAAATGCAAAATGAGTACTCAAATACAAGGGACAAAATTCCTTTATGAAATTGATAAAAAAGATTTTCCTGACGGTTTTATTGCCTCTGGAACTGAAAGTTTTGTTTTTAAAGGCAGAAAAGTTTCTATAGATGAAAATGGCAAGTCTGATTTATCTTTCTCTTGTGTATTAAAATTTAAACCAAAATCAAGTGAAAGACTCGACAGGTTTAAGAATCAGGAACTTAAAATCTTTGAGGAACTTCAAGAATGTCGAAGCGTTGCCAGAATATATGATGTTGTGGAAGACATTGGTGAAAACTTTGAATTGGAAATTCCGGGAACAAAAGTGTTTATTCGTAATAGTAACCCGAATAATTCTGAAGATATATTACCTTGTTTTTGCGTTATTGAAGAATTTATTGATGGTTGGTCGCTGGAACAATATTGCAGAAGAGAATTTTGGGGACTTGAAAAATATAAAGATAACAGATGGGTTAAATTTCATGATTTTTCTGATATCGAAAAACAAGAGGTATTAGAAAAATATAAGGATGAGAAAACTTTTTTTCGGTATCAGGAAAAATTGCTTCGATTCATGCAAAGCTTATGCGGAATATTGATGTTTATCAGTACAACTTCAAAGAAAAAGGTTCTTCATCTTGACATTAAACCTGAAAATATTATGGTGACACGTCAGAGTGAAGAACTGGTTTTGATAGACTTTGGGCGTTCGGTATTCTTACCGGATGATACAACATTTGTATATCATGATCTTCAAAGTGTAAACTATAATGAAGCAGAAGATATTAATTCTCTCTTTTCACATGGAACAATAGGTTACGCTGCACCTGAATGTTATGCGGCTGCCAACAATGAATCGAAATTTCCATTCTCACAAGAGGGCTATGAAATTGGCAGAATGTCAATAGAAAGCGACATATTTTCATTTGGAGCAACGTTTTGGGAATGCATGAATATTGTGGAGCTTATGACAAATAGTGAGCTGTTTGCTGAATCACCTCATAATTTTTATGAAGCAAATCTTCTGAGTGACGAAGCGTATTTTAATAGAGATTTATCACTTGAATGTACCGGACCACTAGGGGGTCGTTATCATTTATCACTGCAAAAGATTATAAGCAAATGTACAAGACTGCGTAAGGCGGGATATCTTGAAAGTGATGATTATTACCATTATTATAAAGATCTGAAAGATGATCTTGACGATGCCCGAGATAGTATTCCTTCTGTAAAAAAAGGAGAGAACAAGCAGGTGAGAAATGCTGCTACTATTTTTGGTGCCTGCATCGGATGTATTATAATTCTACTGTTATTCTCATTTGTTTATAGGGTAATTGGTTATCAGATCGCTACAAGTGACTGGGAGAAGCTTTTGGAAGAAATAAACAGTCATAATGAAAATACCATAACATATCAGGCAACGCAGTTCGGAAAGATATCTGAAATATCACTTAAAAGAATGGAACTTGCTGATGATGGACAGAAAAAGAATGTATGTAATGAATGTTTTGATTACCTATCTAAGGACGATGTCATTAGTACAATGGAAGCGTCTCTTATGGTATCGCTTCTGGAGCGGTTTGATGATGATAATGAAAAAATAATATATGTTGATAAAATAATGGAAAAGGCAAATGCAGCCGAACTTTCTTCTATTTCTTCAGCAATAAGTGAGATGGAATTGTCAGAAATCAGCACTGCATATGACTTAGCTATTGCTATCCACAGTGTAGAGAACATTAACAATTACAACTACAGCGATGCATATACTTTGCTGGAGGAAAACGAAAATAATTCTGTATATAGATATTCTGTGAGACACCTTGCTATTGCACTTAACAATAAGGGCGATATAGCAGTAAATGCAATATCAGAGGCGAAAGGCATAACACGTTCAGAAATTGCAGAATTTTTAGATCGCCTGGAAAAGAATGACTGAGGTGAATTATGGAGAGTGTACAAAAAATTAAAGCTTATCTGAATAAGCGTTTTCAGAAGTACCCCATAGCGGGATATATAGTTTATGGTGGATTAATAGGTTTTGTGGGTTCTCTTTGCGTAATATTATTGGTGCTCGGTGTACTGGCAATAACTGGAATATATAACAGACTGGGTATTGATTATCGGACGTGGAGAATTTATATTATAATAGCTGCTGTGATTGCAGTTATTGTATTCGTCATTGGAGCTACGGCTTTTTTTCCGTATAAAAGAAAGGGAAACAATCTTTTCAAGAAAGAATATACCAAGGGAACCTCTTATAAAGCTTTGCATAATTTGTTAGTGAAACAGAGTGATGAGAAGGAGTGATATTATGGAAGATAAAAAATATAAATATGCGTTGTTATGCAGCATTTTGTGTTTTGCTGTATCTTCAATGTCATTTCTTATAATTCCTATGTCCAACTTTTATGGAACACAAATTCAACGTATTCTTGCATATATGGTCGGCATATTGTTTTGGTTGGGATTTATTATTGGATTGACAATTACGTTTGTATTGGGAAGAATGCGTAGGAAAGTAGGATATAAAAAATATCGTATACCGGGACTGTTTTGTTTTTTTAATAATAAAATCGGGAAAATCTGTGATATCGCAATGCTAATTTCCCTAATAGTTATAATTGCCGCTAAAATTCTGTTGAAAGATTATAACTTATTATGGCCGGTAATGCTGTCGATTGCAATGTTTTTAATCTTTATGCACTCAATTATAAACGGTAATAACTATTCATATGCTTTTCAGGAGGATGTAAAACAATGAGGATTGTAAAAAGAATACTTGCTGGTTTTTTAGCCGTTTCTGTTTTATTTAGTTCTAATATGATTTGCTTTACAGCAATTGCAGAAGGAACTAATGATACGAATATTACAATGCCGGACAGCAATGTTACAGAAGGAGATTTTGAATTAACTATTGATATTCCAGAACAGTGGTCAAATGATATTAAGAAATGGACGATCACAATTGATGATGCAGATTTGTTTTATAAAATAAGCGATGATATTATAGATGAGAAAGAATGGGGTTCATATACTGATGATGATATTAAAAAATGGAATGATGGTGAAGATTTCGATGAGGGCGAAGGATACATTAAATTCTGGGCTGTAAAAGAAGTGAATGGTGAAGAAAAATTTGTTACTAGTACGGCTGTTCCTTATAAATATGATAAAACTTCTCCAAATCCATTTGAAATTGAAAAAGTTGAAGTGGGAGAAGAAACAAACGAATTTGTACTTAAGAATAAAGAACCGGTAAGTGATAACCTTTCTGGAATAGAAAAAGTATGGTATATAATAAATCCTGAAGGTGTACAGACGGTTGAAGATATTTACACTTTAGGTAAGAATGCCGAATTTGATGGAGAATCATTTGAAATTCCTTGTACCAAGGAAATGAATGACTGTAATGTTACTGTTTATTTGATAGATAAATCCGGAAATTATGCAAGCAGCTCCATAAATGTAGATACATATAAGGATTTATCTGCACCGGATTTAATTGTAAGTGGTATTGATAGTAATCATTGGGTAAATAATTTGGATGGATGGAATGTCAGCTCAGATTCTTATGGTGCTAATATATATTATAAAATTTCAGATACTGATCTTGAAAAATGGGGTGATTGTCCAAAAGAAGATGATTGGAAATATTCTAAGGAGAAAATTCCAGAAGGGCATAAATTTATTCATTTCTGGGCAGTTTTTGAAGATCAAGATCGTGAATGTGCGGAAATTACAAAGGAATATAGATATGATGCTACAGCACCAAATAGTTTTTCAATTAAATACGATTATAAAGGTAGTTATATAGATGAAAATAATGATTGGAATGAACCTAAATTTGTTGTTTATGGTTCTGAAATATTTGATGGGGTTTCCGGAATCAATCAGGATAGAATTTATTTCAAAGTTAAACAGAATGGAAATGAATGGGAACAAGGCACGGTAGAAATAAAAAATCAAGAAGTTGATGACGATGGTACAATTAGTTTTACTCTCGATTGGAGTAATGCTGAATGGCTTAAAGATGTAAATGTAACATTTTATATTGTTGATAATGCCGGAAATGAAACATCTTGCCCTTTGAATGAAAAGGCAGTTTCTTATGATTCTTCACCTCCAATTATAATTACTGGTAAAGAGAATTTGTGTATTACATCAAGTTCTGATAAAAATGCAATGCCTTTAGAGCCTTTTACTTATGGAGCCGAAGAATTGGAAAATCGTTGGAGCTCTGTATATGCCAATGACAAATGCTATTTGAAGCTTACAATTGAAGAAAGTGATCTTCATGAAATTATAGTTACAGTAGATAATGAAAAATCAGTTGCTTTTACAGCTGATGGTAAGAATAACACTAAAATATGGGAGTGCGTTGAAAGCGGTAATAACAATGAAACGAAAGTATATTTCCTGAAAATTTTAGATTTGGACATGTATGCAAATGAAAAGCACTCTTTGAGTATAATAGCAAAAGATAGTCAGAATTCAAGTGAAAAAGCTGTATTGACTGCTCAAATTGATGATAAGGAAGTTGAGTATACTGTTTTGTATGACCCTTATTATCCTAATAAGCCGGATAATAGAAATGATTGTAATATTAATGTCGATTTTCCAAAGACAAATAAAATTGATGAAAAAAATTACTATGGAAAAGATTTTATAGATAAAGTTAATATTACGATAAATGACGATAATGGTATAAAAGGTTACTCTATCAATATTATTGGACCTGAAGAATTCAAAAAAAATACTGGCTTAATTGATATTTCTGAAGGAAATGATATTGAAGAAGAAGTAAGGGATGAAGAGGATAATATAACAGAGAAAATTACATATAAAACACCTTATAAAGAAACTTCATATACTGTATCAATTGATAATGATGTTTACAAGTATGATGGAAAGTATACAATAATGGTACAAGTTGAAGACCTTGCAGGAAATACAAGAACTGAAACTGATGACTTCTATGTGGACACAACTTCACCGATCGTTATAGAAGAAAGCTATACTTATAAGCCATCTATTCTGAATTATTTGACATTTGGAATATTTGGAAATAATACTATAGATATTGCAATCAAAGTTAAAGATAATGATGATGGCTGCGGCGTAGATAAAGAAGACGTTTACCTGCATTGGGGAGAAAAGGAAATAAAAAAAGTTTCGGCTGAAGAAGATGGTGTAACGGTATTTACATTTGAAGGATTGCCAATTGGCAAAGATGATATTCCATACATTGTTATAACAGATTTATTAGGCAATACAGCTAACTATTATTTTAAAAATGAAGATGGAAAACTGTCAAATAGAGATGATGAAATACACTTAGTATTAGAAAATATCAAACCGACTTCAGAAATTATATTATCTAAAGAAAATCAATATATCATTAATGGAGAAATCTGGTATCCTTCTGATTTTGATTATAGTGTAACCGCACGAGATAAAGAAGCAGGGCTAAACAATGTTTTAGTTAATGAAAATGTTTTAAACAACTACGGTTTGATAAAAGAAAAATCAAAAATTACTGAATATGGATTTGCTATAGACGATGAATATATAAATTTTGAAGACATGGCAGAACGATTTACCAAGGAAGCTAAGTATCAGTATCATATGGAAGATGAAGGCAATTATCAGATTACTGTTGATGCACAAGATAATGCAGGGAATAAATCATCTGATAATTCTGATAATCCCGATGATTCAGATAAAAGAAAAAAGATTGTTCACATTGATAAAACTAATCCTGAAATAACAGAATTTCAATTTAGTGACAAAAATGACAGCGGCGCTGATATGGAACGTGGAACATACGGATTTTATTTTATGAATGATACAAAAGTGAAAGTATTTGTAAAAGATGAGGGCAATTCTTCTGGAATCAATTATGTAACATTATATCGCAGAGATGTAAATGGACAGGAGAAAAACGTAAAGGTTTATAGTTCAGGCGCTGATTATCATGTGGAAGATGGTACAGAATATGCAGAATTTACTATTGAAAAGGGATTTAAGGGACAGGTTTGGGCTTTAGCAGCCGATAATGTCGTATCGGAAAATCCTTTGGAAGATGGATTTAAGCATACATCTGGACTCAGATATGCTGATGGCAATATTATTGAAGATGGTGAATTGCACAAATTGGTATCAGATATTACAATATCGGAAAATATTGAATCAAATAAATCAGACTCAAATGGTATTCCATTGTATAATACAAGTGTGCCGCTTACTATAAATGTGCAGGATACGTTTTCAGGCATTTCTACAATTGAATGGTCTATTGCTAATGATGGCAATTCAGGTGTAATTACAATTGGAAATGATGGTTCCTATCAGAGTGATTCTGATATGGTATCAATTATTTATGATTCAATATCAAGAGATTCAAATCTTATAACCAATTTAAGCTTCAACGTTACTGTTTCCAGTAATACTAATGACAATGAGGTGTATATTAAATTAACTGATAGATCAGGTAATGAGAGTGCAGCTAAAAAGCAGTATAGCATAGATACGACAAATCCAACTATAACAGCATCATTAAGCAATCAAAATCCAGTAAATAAAATGTATTATAATACAGATCAGGTCGTAACGATATCAATCACTGAAAGAAACTTTAATGCTTCTGATGTAAGATTTATGCTTAATGGAAATGAACAGATTATTGGCAATTGGGTTTCAACAGGAGAAGGTGATACAGCAGTACATATAGGAACATTCACAATCAGTACTGATGGTGATTACAGTTTTTCCATTAATTTTACTGATATGGCTGGAAACATGGCAGAGCCATTTAGTCAATCTATGTTTGTTGTAGATAAAACAGCTCCGGTTTTAAAAACGAATTTTGATGAATTTAAGACTTCGAAAGAGGAACATTACTTTGGACGTGACAGCATAAATAAAACTGCGAAAATCACAATTATTGAACACAATTTTTCGGCATCTGAGGCAAACGTAGAGATCCTAAAAAAAGAATCAGGTCTTAAACATGATAAAAATAATATGAATTCAGTTCCCGCATATGGTTGGAGTGATAATGGAGATGAACACACATTAGAAATTCAATTTAAAGAGAATAATGATGGTATTTATTGGATTAAAGTCTCTCCGGTAGATTTGGCATCCAATTCTACAACTGCTCAGGAAACTGTTGTGTTTGAAATCGACTTTAAAAATCCGATTATTGCTGAGAGAAACGGAGTTTATGTAAAGGACGAGAAAAAATCATATGAGAATCTGGAAATATACAATGAACAATCAAGTATAGAAGAAGATTTCATACCATCTGTTGCATTTTCTGATATCAACTTTGATCATATTGAATATGACCTGACTGTTTATACTCCTGAATATTCAAATGGAAAAGAAATAGGCACAATTGTTCCTGAAACTGATAGCGGAACTATTTCAGACAAACTCTATGCATTACCTGAATTTGAAAAGGATGGTGTTTATTCAGTAGAACTTACAGCAGTGGATAAGGCAGGTAATCGAAGTGTCCTTTGCAGAAATACCTCGGTGTTGATGATGAAATCTTACGTTCTTGCTTATATTTCTAATAGCAACAAGGCCGAATCGAAAGGATGGTATTCATTACAAAAGGATGAGAATACACCGATAAGCAAAAGACCTGACGCTTTCAGTGATTTGAATATTACGGTATTTGCACAGGAGAATTCAAAAACAAGCATTATACTTCGTGATGAAAACGGTGAAACTCAAGATACCGGAATAACCGCTGACAATTCTGAAGATATGTATGCAGTTGGTGTTTACAACTATATGTTGCCAAAAGAATACTTTGCAGACAATTATCCTGAGGGAACAAATAAAGATCTTTATCTTTGGGTAGAAAATACTTACAATAAAGAAACATCACATATCACACTTGGATGGATTCGTATTGATGCACTTGCGCCGACTTGCACTGTTCCTTCCGATTTAAAGAACTGGAAATCATATACAAGTAAAACAAAGACGATTACTTTATCCAATATCAGTGAATCACTTGATAAATCACAGTGTGTAATATATGACAATGGGAAAGTAATTTCAGCGGCTCATTTTGATTATTCAGATGAAACAGATACATTGTCCTATACTTTGGAAAAGGGCTGGCATGATTTAAGTTTTGTTCTTGTAGATGAGGCCGGCAATACTTATACCATACAAGAAATTTCATCAATTCAGGTAGGATTGTTTTATTGTTTGTGGTTCAGAATTCTATGTGGTATAATTGCAGCAGGTGTTATTGCAGGTGTGTTAATTATCATTGTAAAAAAGAAGAAATCCGTTAACAAATAAAATTTGCAAATGTGTCACGGAATTTCTTTTGTGATACATTTGCTTTAAAAATAGATTATGCGTCATTGATAAAACAACCTGCAATATCGTATAATTTAGGAAAGGATGAATTTATGGCGACAATTGAGCTTTATAAAGATAAGATCAACAGCATGTCCAATTACATAGAGCAAG
>ERZ826613.1904-NODE-1904-length-22598-cov-3.406956_pt1 | contig 22598 bp, 15 predicted proteins | sample MGYA00519925_ERZ826613 | MGnify/ENA primary metagenome ERZ826613 (study PRJEB31778, sample SAMEA3449236) | human gut metagenome | biome: human gut; feature: human-associated habitat; material: faeces | place: United Kingdom | collected 2010/2012 ... | reverse complement strand
GCCCTGACCGGCGCGAGCGCCGCGTGCCTAACGATCTACGACATGTGCAAGGCGGTCGATCGCGGCATGGAGATCGTCGACGTGCGCCTGCTGCACAAGGAGGGCGGCCGCTCGGGCATGTGGGATCGTGCAGAGCGTCAGGCTGCTGCTGTTGAGGCCGTGGGTGCCACGGGCAACGCGCCCGCGAGCGCACCCGTCGCCGTTGCGTCCGCAGCTCCGGCACCGGCCGTCCCCGCGATCGCGTTTATCGGCTACCAGAACTCGGGCAAGACAACGCTCGTCGAGAAGGTCATTGCCGAGCTCACCCGCCGCGGCCTGCGCGTGGGTTCGCTCAAGCATCATGGTCATCATGGCTTTGATATCGACGTGCCCGCCAAGGACACCTGGCGCCATCACCAGGCCGGATCAAAGCACGTGGGACTCATCTGCGCTACGCGCTGGGCGGAGTACGCCGACACGCGCGAGGAGGACGAGATGCCCGCGCGCGAGCTGCTGTCGCGTTACAACGATGTCGACGTGGTGATCATCGAGGGCTACAAGACCGAGGGCTTCGACAACATCGTCGTCGCGCGCTCCGGTGTCGACCGTCTGCGCGGCAAGAGCTCGCTCGACCTGGTCGATGGCCACACGCTGGCCCTTGCCTGCAACGAAGCCCTGGCGCGTCAGGCCTTTGACGCCGGCTTTGCGACCCGAGCCATCAACATCAACGACGCTCGAGCCATCTGCGATCTGATCCAAGATTATCTGGCCTAAAACCTGCCAAAAAGGGACAGGTTTGTTTTGGCAGGTTTTATCTGGGCAAACGTCATTTCCACCACAAAGGGGCCAGGCACCTTTGTGGTGGTTTTTGCTTTGGTAGATGTGTGGGACATGTCTTACAATCTACCAAGTAGTTCATGACGGGCGAAAAACGGAGAGAAGGGTCCTGATGCGTCCTTAATGTTTCGTGCGGATAGATTGATTTGACAGACGGTGGCGAATGCCCACCGTCCGCATTCGTATGAAACAAGGAGTCTCCATGCTCGCCTCTCTTTTCTCAAAGCCTCAACCTTCGCTGTCCGTGCAGGCCAAGCGTCTGGTGGCGATGCGCTTTCTCATCTACACCGGTTTTCAGACCAGCTACTTTATCGGCGTCATCGGAACGCTCACCTATGCGGACGATGCCTCAGTCGTGGCGACATCGTTGGCCGTCCTGTTTATGAACGTATTCGTGATCTTGGGATCCTTTGCGGGTGGCGCGGCGCTCGACGCCTGGGGCCCGCGCCGTCATTTCTTGCTGAGCATCATCGGCGCTCTCGCAACTGGCACGGCAATCATCGCCTTTGGTAGCGCGACCGGCGTCGTCCTGCTCGGCGCGGTGTTTCTGGGCTTTACGATGGGATTCGCCCAGCCCATTGCCACGTCCTATCCGGTCTACCTCACCAACGACCCCGTCGAGCTCAAAGACATCAACTCCGCCATTGCCATGTTCTCAAACGTGAGTATCATCGTTGGCCCCATGCTGGGCGGCTTTGTCGCGGCGGCTGCGTCGTCGCGCGCGGTGTTCGTGCTCATGATGCTCTTTACCGTGCTGGCGTTCGTCGTCGGTTGGGGATTTAGGCCGCAAGCAGGTCGCGTCACCGCGCGCGAAAGTACTCCCGCGGATAGCAGCACAACGGCAAGTACTGCCAGTCAAAGCTCCGACTCCAACAAATCCACCCGCGCAACCTTCGCGACCAGCATCAAGACAGTCTTTACCAACAGCGTTCTCGCCCTACTGTTCTGCATTATCTTTCTTTCGAACTTTGGCTATGGCGCCTTTGACCCGCTGGAGTCGTTCTTCTACCGCGATGTCCTGCACGTCGGTGTTGAGTGGATGGGCTGGCTCTCGTCGGCCAGCGGTGTGGGCGCGGTGCTGGGCGCCGTCCTCGCGCTCCGTTTGCCGCCGCACCTGATCAACCTTAAAACGCTGCTCTTGGCGCTTATGTCCGTGGGCCTGGGAAGCCTGCTCTATGTGGGGACGCCGTACGTAGGCGTGGCCCTCGTCGGCCAGATTGCCCTGGGCGTGGCCTGGGGCGTCGTCAACCCGCTCCACAACACGATCGTGCAAACGACGGCTCCTCTCGAGCAGCTCGGCCGCGTCAACTCGGTCATGGGTTTTGGCAACATGTTCGCCGGCGTGGCCCCGCTGGCGATTGCCCCGTGGCTGGCGGCGACGTTTGGCGTGCAGCAGACACTCGTAGGGGCGGGCATGGTCGTGACGGCGGCTCCTGCGGCGCTGCTGCTGTTTGGCCGCTGGCATTTCGATCGTTCTGCAAGGCGGTAAAACCATCACAACATTCGATGAAAATCGCGATTTTGCCGAAAAACGTCGAATGTTGTGATGGTTTGCGCTCCGGGCCGGGACACCCTTCGGGTCCGGCCACCACAAAGGGGCCAGACGCCTTTGTGGTGATCGGGTCCCAACGGCCTGTGCCTTGGTATACCATGTACGCCGTTCACGAATGCACCCCACACCGCCGCACAACCCAGAAAGGCTCCCATGGACACCACCTTCAGCCACATCAAAGCCGTGTTCTGCGATATCGACGGCACGCTGCTCACGAGCCGGCACACGGTGTCCCCGCGCACCGTGGCGGCGATCCGCGCCCTGCGCGAGCGCGGCGTGCTCTTTGGCCTGTGCACCGGGCGCGACGCCCACGCGACCGAGGCCATGTACGAGCTCTGGGGCATCGAAGGCCTGGTGGACGTACTCGTGGGCTGCGGTGGCGCCGAGGTCATCGACCGCGCGCACGACATCAACGAGCTGAGCTATCCGCTGCCGGGCGAGACCATCGCGCGCATCTGCAAGCACATGGCGGACCTTCCGGCAATACCCGTCTGCCCCCGAGACGGCGTGTTCTACGTGCCCGAGAGCAACGCGTGCGTCGAGCACCTGTCGCGCGTCGATGGTGTGCCCTACCAGGTGGTCGACTTTGCCGAGTTTTTGCGCGAGCCGCAGCCCAAGGTGATGTTTACCATGGCGCCCGAGGTAATGCCGCGGGTGATTGAGCGGGCGTCGACGTTTGCCGATAACACCGTTAAGGCGGCCGCTCTGCAAACCACGCAGCGGCTCTACGAGTTCATGGATCCGCGCGTGTCCAAGACGCGCGGCCTTGTGCGCGTGGCGGAGCTCAACGACATGGAGCTCCAGGACATCTGCGTGTTTGGCGATGCGGACAACGACACCTGCATGGTGGCTGACGCCGGCGTGGGCGTGGCCATGGCAAATGGCAGCGATGCCACCCGTGCCGCCGCCGATTTTGTAACCGCGAGCAACGACAAAGACGGCATCGCGATCTTTATCGAGGAGCATCTGCTGTAGCGCCGGGGGAGAGTCACCGCAAAGGGAACAGGCTCTTTTGCAGTGGCCTCAGGCGATTTGGGCGAATTGATACCAAAAATCTGTGTGAAAATTCAAATATTGTTGTCTGAACATCATGCTTCTAACCACCGATGGGTTTAAGATATTCTCATCAATTTGGTAGGATATTCATCCCGGTTAATGATCTACCGTTCATGGTCGTTTTCGACTGTTCACAGGATGTTTACTCTTGAGCAAAATGTTGTGCAAATTAATCTAATGCCATTAAAAAATGATTGGCAACTAAATTACCAGTAGAAACAAAAAATAAATAGCGAATAAACGAAGGTAAATCTGAGAAAATGTCAAGAGAATTGAGAATTCGCTACAAAATTATCGGTTTTGTTGCTCAGATGTTCAAACAATCGTTACAATATGGATTACTAAACGTGCGCAATTACAGGTTGCGCAGATACGTTTGATAGTGAAAGAGCAAGATCGCGGTCTCTTGGGGAGGAGACATCGATGAAAGCGAATTCAGACAAATCTAAGCAGAGTAATAAAGCGACGCGCCGTGTACTGGCAGGCGTTTTGTGCGGAGCCTCCGTGTTGAGCCTGGTACTGTCGCTCGTCATGCCTCCGATCTCGCAGGCCATTGCCAACGATGATCAGACAGTTTCTGCCGAGGAAACTGTGATGGGGGGTTCCTCAAGTGAGTCTACTGATGTAGACAACACCAACAACGGGGATACCGACAACCAGAATAGTGACGACGCTGAGGGTGGCGAGTCTGGCGACGCTGCCGCGGCGGGCCCGTCATCCGATGATGCGGGCGCCAAAAGTGCCGAGCAGCCTGCGGATGATGGCGCCAATGATGAGAATGATGTCATGCCGACCGCAGCGGACGGCTTTACCGAGCTAAATCAAAGCAACATACATAATCAATTCAGAAATGGCGGAACGCCTGGTAACTACCGTCTCATTGGAGATCTTGAGTACGCGGACACTATTACGTTCGACCATGACGAAACCGTAATTGACCTTAACGGCCACAAGATTACACATACAAGTGATAGTAATTCCCTGTTCAATATCACCGGCAGTGCAACGTTAACCGTTATGGACAGTCAGCAAGCTAAAGTGGACGATCCGATCGCCAGCAACTCCGAATGCTCCGACATCACACTCAGCAAAAACGCCAACCTTGCCTCTGTGGTTTATAAGACTTCTAAAATTCCGGACAAGCTCATATATTACGTAACTGGATCGTCTGTTAATGCAAATGGTACCAGCACTACTGAGGCTCTTTATAGACACGAAGTGACTATCGGTGGTGCCATCGTGGCGTGCAACAGCAGCAACAGAGTGAGTCTCATCAATCTCAATGGTGAGGGCTGTACGTTTAACCTTCAGAGTGGCGTGCTTACTCAAGAGGAAAATCGCAACGTTGGTCACCTTATCCATGCCGAGAATCGCTCTATCGTCAACATGAGTGGCGGATACGTTTGCGGTGCTTCTGTGGGCAGCAGTGGTTGTGGTGCTGGAATTCATGTCGATGGCTCAACCCTGGTGATCTCTGGCGGCGTAATCGCTGGTAACTATGCCCCCAGTGGCGGCGGCGTTTATGCCATGAATTCTACGGTAAACATGGTTGGCGGTATTATCTCCGGCAACGGTACAAATAGTTATCAAAGAGGTTATGGCGCGGGAATTTGTGCTGTGGACTCTATGGTGACCATTACGAATGGTCACATCACCAATAACAAATACCAGTTCTACCAGGACGCTGAGAATGACTGGGGGCATCTCGGTTTCGGTTGTCACGGTGGTGGCGGCATTGCTGCCTTTAGCTCCACTCTAGGACAGAAAAAAGGCGGTCTGGTTATTAGCGGCGGCTACATCACGGGCAACTACTCTGCGGAGGCTGGCGGCGGCGTTTATGCTGGCGCTTGGAATCAAGCTCTTTCCGGGTTTACGTTTTCTGGTGGAATCATCGCCAGCAATGTGGCGCAAAACTCAGAGGGTGGCGGCATCCGTATCGCTGCGCCTACAGTTGGCGTATTTAATGTGAGCGGCGAGAAAGCCTACATCACTAACAATACGACCAATACCACCAACGACTGGGGCGGCGGTGGCGTATTCGTCCAGGGCAGCAGCGACAATAACGTTCAGCCGGCAAGCCTCGGGATATATAACGCGCTGATTGCCAACAATCATGCCAATGGCTTTGGCGGCGGGTTTGCCGCTTGCCCGACTGGTAAGACTGCCATTACCGATACCAATGGCATCGCGATTTTCGGTAATTCTGACGGTAAACCTGACGGTAATGGTTATAACCGATCGGGCGGCACCAACGGCAAGAACGATGACGCGGATAAACTCCCTGACGGCGGAGGCGGCGAAATAACTGAAGACTTTAAAAATGCCGGTCACCAGGATCTTTTTCTTATTCGCGATAGTACTAACCCTGAATCGCTGCCGTATATCGCTGCCGTAACAGGTCAGATGCTTGGTGGCGGAGCTGCCAAATGGACGGGCACGATCGACGGTAAGCCTAAGACCATCAGCAAGTATGACGGAGCCCAAGCCAAGTACATGATTGGCCTAAGGTCCGACTCGTTCGTTGATGATCAAAATGTCGCTATAGGGCTGGCTTCGTTATATATCACAGGCAACAAATCCAACATCCACGGTGGCGGAATCATGACCAACGGCGACGTTGTCGCCGGCTCCACCAAGGAAGTGAAGGTTTACCCCAAGATGAAGCTCAACGGCACCAAGATGCTTAAGGGCCGCAATCTCAAGAATAATGAGTTCGAGTTCATGCTGCTCAAGCAGAACAAGATTGTTAACGAGAATGGCGGGACTTCATATACAGCTCCGAGCTTTGACTCCAATGGCATTCTTCAGCCCAATCGCTGCTCGGTGGTCAATACAGTGAAAAACGATGGGAACGGACAATTCACCTTTGATCTGGGTGAAGTTTATGCCGACGACGATCTTGTTTACTACTTGGTAGAGGTTCCGGGCACGGACAAGGACGTTAATTATGACAAGACTATCTACAAGATAGATCCTACAGTTACAGAGGATCCGACCAAGACGCACGACGTGCTTGGCATTAAATACAAGTACTACACGGTAAGTAACGTAGAGATCACCAAGATGTTTGATGGTAAAACTGAGACTTCGGACGTTACACCAACGTCCGAAGATGGTGTTGCATGTGTTGCGCTTACTGGCGGTGCGACCTTCACCAACAAGTACACTCCGTACACTTCCACCGGCTCTTGGACTCCTAAGGCGACTAAGGTCGTTGAGGGCGGCGAGATGAAGGAGTTTACGCTTCAGCTTGCAACTAACAAGGAGTTCACGGAGAACGTTCAGGATAAGTCGACCCAGGCCGCTGGTGATAAGTCCCAGACCCTGAGCTTCGCCGAGATCGAGTACAAACTTGATCAGCTCGACAAGCTCGCGTCTGACTCCACTGGCCGCGGTGCAAACAAGACCTTCACCTATTACGTTCGCGAACAGCAGCCGAGCGCACTGTTTACGAACTACAAATACGATAAGTCGGTCTACAAAATCACGGTCACGGCAACTGATCAGTCTGATAAGACGATCAAGTGCGATGTGACTTACACCAAGATCGTCGATGCCAAAGGCAAGCCTATCCCCGAGAACGAGCAAAAGGCGGTCACCTACGTTCCGGCTAAGGACGAGGCCACTGGCAAGGAACAGAGCGTTCCGGTCTTCACCAACACCTACTCCACCTCTTTGCCCCTTTCTGGTATGTCGGGCGTCACTCTGACGTACCTTGCCGGCGCGGCGGTGCTTTGCGCTGCTGCGGCCTGGATGCACATTCGTCGCAAGGCGAATGCGAATGGAGGTGAGCGTCGTGAATAAGAAAGTTTGCTCCTTCCCGATCTTGTTTGCGCTGCTTGCCCTCCTGATCGGCACCTGCGCGGTTGTGTTCCCCGCTTCCGCGCAGGCCGCGCCGACCTCGACCGGTTCCATCACGGTGAGCGGCAACGTAGCGCGCAGCTACGACGCCTACCAGATCTTTAGCGCCAACGTCGTCGACGGCGACGGCGACGCCAAGATCGCCACCGACCTCGCCTGGGCAAGCGACGCCGTGCGCGACGCCGCGCTGCCCGTGCTGCACAGCGCCGGCATGCCCAATTCCCAGACCACCGCGCAGGAAGCTGCCGAGTGGCTCAACACCGATTCCCACCTTACGAGCGCGCTGAGCGCACAGCTCGCTCGTTCCCTCCAGAGCTCTGGCGCCGTGTCCGTGGCCCTTAACGCGGGCACGACGGCCGAGCTGCCCTGCGGCTACTGGCTCATCGTCGCCGACGACGACGTCATCGCCCAGGACGAGGCCGGCACCGCGCCGATCATGGCCCTGGTCGGCGGCAGCGCCGTCACCGTCAAGCCCAAGGCCGCGACGCCCAAGGTGTCCAAGCATGTGCTGGAGGACAGCACCGCCGCCTGGCAGAAGGCCGCCGACGCCACGGTCGCCGACGACCTGTACTGGCGCCTCTCTGCCACGGTCCCGGCGGGTCTTACCGCCTACGACACCTATACGGTGCAGTTCGTCGATACTATGAGCGCGGGGCTCGATCCCTCCAAGGTGGTCGCGAGCGTGCGCGTGTACGTGGCGGCGAGTTCGGACGGCGGCTTTGACGCCGTCTCGGCCGGCAAGGACGGGCGCACCGGCACCGAGCCCACGAAGGGCTGGACTGATATCACGGCCCAGTGCAGGGTCTCGGTCGACGGTAAGACCTTCACCGTGCGCACCGGTGACCTGATCGCCGCGCTCGGCGGGGCCGACGCCTTTACCGCGGGCGCCCGCGTGGTCGCCGTGTACAACGCACCGCTCAACAGCGCATGCAACCACGGCATCGCGAAGGGCAACCCCAACGAGGTCTACCTGCGCTATCCGCGCTCGCCCCTCGCCGACCAGTCCGGCGACGCCGGCTTCACCCGCACGCCGAGCGACGACGCGTGCGCCTACACCTGGGATCTCGCGCTCACCAAGCGCGGCAGCGACGGCGACAAGCCGCTTGCCGGGGCGGTCCTGAGCATCGCCGACGACCGCGGCCGCACGCTGGCGGCCGACGGTACGTGGGATGCGGAGGACAAGGCCACCGTCACCACGGGCGAGGACGGCCGCGTGACTGTCTCGGGCGTGGACTCGGGCAAGCTGGAGGTCCGCGAGCTCAAGGCACCCAAGGGCTACACCGCCTTTGGGGGCACGCGCTCCGTGACGGTCAAGGCCGAGGGCCTGGACGTCGACCAGGTGGCCGCCGCCAAGCCCAAGCTCACCATCACGGCCGAGTCGCCCCTGCGCGCCGACAGCGCGGACGGGTCGACGGGCAGCCTGGAGGCGTCGCTCATCAACACGCCCACCGGCACACCCCCTAGCATTACCACCGGAGGCTTTATGCCCTCGACTGGCGATATGGCAATGTACGCCGCGGCCGCCGCAGCGGTCGCCGGAGCCGCGCTCATCGTGGTCGCGCTCCTGGTCAAGCGGGGAGGTGGCAGCCATAAAGAGTAGCTGGCAGCCCCACAGAGAGCGGGGCGAGACGTAGCGAAGTAGATGCTAAGACACAGACAGACAGATTTAGATCAAATGGAATTCGAGCAGAAAGCAGAGGAAAAGAAGATGAGCATGAGCAAGAACATCGCACGCCTGGCAGTAACCGCCGGCCTCACAGCAGCGCTGAGCTTCGGCGGTGTCATGGCCCCGGTGAGTATGGCGTTTGCTGCGGAGGCGAACGGCTCGGTGACCATCGGAAAAGCGTTGGGGAACGATACCGAATTCATGGGTTACAAGATCTTTGACGCTGATGTGGCAAAGGATGAGAACGGCCAGACGCTTGTGAGCAATATCGCATGGGCGAACGACAAGGTTGGAGCTGCTGTTAAGAAAGCGATTGAGGAATTCGATACGGGCGCCACAATCGCAACCGCCCAGGATGCTGCGGATTGGATTAGCAACAACGTGATGCACACCGGTGAAACGACTAGCGTAGCATCTGACTCTGCTGCATATAAGATTGCGGCTGCTGTGGCTAAGGTGACCGGTCTGGATGATTCAAGTGATTACGCGGCCACTTCGAATGGTGTTGCCAGCAACCTTTCACACGGCTATTGGCTCTTTGTGACTAACGCCCTTACTGTCGCAGGCACCGAAACCGCCACCGCCCCTATCTTCGCTGTCGTCGGAGATGATCCGGTTTCAATTACCGAGAAGACCAGCATTCCCACTGTCGACAAACAGGTTCGTGAGGGCGATGCCTGGGGAAAGGTGAGTGACTCGTATATTGGCGAGGAGGTCGAATATAAACTGACTGGCTCCGTTGCGAGCAACATCGACACCTTCACCAAGTACGAATATACGTTCCAGGATCATCTTTCTGTTGGACTGGAGGCTATCAAGAGCTCCGTTAATGTGACAATTAACGATAAAGTTATAAATGGCTACACGGTAGACCTTGTGGACACTAAGAACGCTTCTGGGAACCTCACTGGTGGTCAAGACCTGACGATTTCCTTCTCCAATCTTAAGGATGCTGCAAAAGCTGCAGGCGTGACGCTTACGGGCGGCTCTAAGGTCGTTGTGACCTATAAAGCAAAACTGACCGATAAGGCTGAATACACTGCCACCGGCAACACCAATGATGTTAAACTCGTTTATTCGAATAATCCCATGACTAGCGACACCGGTACCTCCACGTCGAAGCGAGTTACCGACCATGTCTTCCGCCTGGATGTGACCAAGGTCGAAAAGGATAACGAGGGCCAAAAACTTGAAGCTACCTTCCAAGTTAAAATGACCAAAGAGGGAGGGAAAGAGCTTAAGGATAATAGGTGGCTGACCCAAACTGGCGGCATTACCGACAAAGAGGAAAAGGCCGGAAAATTCACGACCAGCAAGGGCGCTGACAAGATTTATATCCCTGGTCTTGTTGCAGGAACGTATGAGATTACCGAATGCAATACTCCTGCTGGTTACAACACCCTTGCTCCGTTTACCATTACGGTGGATCCGACATACGACGAGAATGGCACTCTGACGGGACTCGATGTAACGCCCAGCAATACCGAAATGGTTACTCCCAGTACTACAAATGACGCGACCATTCCTGTCACCATCAAGAACAAGAAGGGCTCCGGCCTCCCACTCACCGGTCTTAACGGCGTGACCTTCACTTGGATCGCTGGTGGCGCGGTGCTGTGTATCGGCGTGGCACACCTCATCCGCAGCCGTAAGCAGGCTGAGGAGTCCGAGCAGGAGTAACGCTCGCTCACCCATCCCTTTGGCAGGTGGGATGTGATGGCCATGAGACTTGCGGACACTTTTCTCGTCCATCCACTTTCTTGCTTTGCCATTCTCTTTTCGGGGCAGACTCCGCACTGGAGTTTGCCCCGTTCTTTTTGGGATAACGCAGCGGTAGTGTCGAGAAAGTTGGTGTAGAGCCCCATCCGAAGCGAGTCGGCCCGGCGTCCTAGAATCTGGAATACGGTTGATATCCTATGCCGCCTCGACCCTGTCCGCAAGCTCGAGGCCGGACTCGAGCATCTTCCTGGCCTCCGCCTCAAGCCGCGCCCAATCGACGGGACCGTCGATTCCCCGGGTGCGACCGTCATCGTAGAGCTCGTTCATCCTCACCTCCGAGAAGTACCTGGACTCCTGCCATATCTCGTCCTGCTCGCACATGACCGCGCCCGCGAGCCGCACCAGCGAGCCCGTGGAGGGGAACACCTGCACGACGCGCGACCTGCGCTTTATCTCCCGGTTGGTCCTCTCCTGCACGTTGTTGGTGCGCAGGCGCTTCCAGTGGGTCGGCGGGAAGTCGAGGTAGGCCAGCGCGTCGGGCTCGGCCTCCTCCAGCACCGCCGCCGCCCTGGGGCAGCACCCCTCCAGCATGTCGCACGCCGCGTGGTACATGGCCGTCACGGTGGCGGCGTCGCGCCCGCGGAACACCTGCGACACGATCCTGCCCACGCGGCGCCTGAGCTGCCAGGAGCCGGCCTCGCGCATGCAGTCGCGCATGAGGTGGACCGCGCAGCGCTGCCACGCGGCGCCCTGGAAGACCTCGCCGAGCGCCCGGACGAGCCCCGGGTGGGCGTCCGAGACGACGAGCCGCACGCCCGCCGCCCCGCGCGAGCGGATAGCCCGCAGGAAGGCGAGCCACGAGTCGTAGGACTCGGTGTCGACCACGTCGACGCCCAGGACGCGCCTCCAGCCGCCCGCATCGCAGCCGATGGCGGTGACCACGGCGGTGGAGGCGACGCGCCCCTCGCGGCGGCACTTGACGTAGGTCGCGTCGAGCCAGACGTAGGGCACCGGCGAGCCGCCGAGCGGCCTTGCGCACAGGTCCTCGATGTCTGCGTCCAGGCTCGAGGCGATGGCGCTCACCTGGTCCTTCGAGAGCCTGGAGACGCCCATCTTCTCGGCCACCCTCTGCACCTTGCGGGTGCTGGTGCCCGTGGCGTACATCTCGGCCACGGCGGCCACGAGGGCGCGGTCGACGCGCTGGTAGCGCTCGAGCACGTCCTCGGGGAAGAAGCTGCCGGAGCGCAGCTTGGGGATGCGCAGCGTCAGCGTGCCGACGCAGGTGGCGAGCGACCTCTCGCGGTAGCCGTTTCGGCTGTTCCCCCCGCCACCGCAGAGCTGGTCGGCCTCGGCGTCCATCACGGCGTTCACGACCTGCTCGGCGAGACGCCTGAGCAGCTCCTGCATGTCGATGGCGCCGTCGTCGAAACGGGGCATGGCGAGCATGTCCGGCGTCGGGTCTGATAAGATTTCCATAGCGGTCTTCGTCCTTTCCTAGAACCTGTTGTTGTGGTGATTTCAGATTCTAGGACGAAGGCCGTTCTTCGTTAAACGGGCGCTAGGGCGTCACCCTTACACCAACATTTTCGACGCGATCAACGCAGCCAGCCTCCATCGTCCGATGCGGGCACGTTCGTCATCGCGTTTCTTGACTCGTATGAGGTTCGGTTTAAGGTCCGTAGGCGCACGCGCGGTGCGGACGGTAGAAGGCATTTGCGCCGCAACAAGCGCAAATAAGAATGCCCGGGGTTAGAGGCCCGGGCATTTAACAACACCGGAAACTGGTCGCCCGCGCTCCAAAGTACTTACGTGGGATGCGTCGTTTCCTATTGACATTGTATCCCGAATCGCCCCGCCGATTCGGGACATTTTGAAAACTCAAATGCGGGCTTATGCACGAAAGGAATCTCGTCAATTCCGAAAATTATGTATAATTCCAATATAAACTGGAATCAAACGAAAATGATGGAAATGAACGAAGCGCTAATCTACTTACAAGAAGCACTAGGCCTCTCCGCCAAGGCCAAAACTTGGCCTGGATCCACACGCTTGCCGCTGCATCTGCGGGCGGTTGAGGTCCGCGCTGTTGACGCAAACGGTTTTTCGTTTTTGCTTGCAAGTTTGCCTACTGGCGTCGGGCTTCCCGAGGCTAAGAGAGTCTATAGTCAGCTAGCCTTACGCGCGGAGACTCCTGTTGTCGTTTCGTTTCCTGATGCCAATGCACGTCAGCGCAAAGCATTGATCGCACAAGGGATTCCCTTTGTCTGCCCAGGTAGACAGGCTTTTCTTCCATTTATGGGCACAGCCTGCACGGAGAGGGGCGGTGCCCGGTTTCGCAATCGCGCGACCAAGATGTCACCCAACGCACAGGCTGCCGCAATCTGGGGAGTAGCCCAGGAGCCATATCGTCCCTATGACCTTTGTCGTGCGCTTGGGATTTCGGCAAGCCGCGCGAGTGAGGCCATAACCGAGCTTGTTGACAGGGGGCTCGCGAGGCGCGAGCGTCGCGAGCGACGTGTCGTCGTGTTCCCTGTTGCTGTTGATCTTTTGCTCAGTGAGCACATGGCAGAGCTCTCCTCGCCTGTCTCGAAGGTCTTTTTTGCAAGGAAGACGCCGCAGATCGACTGTCTTGTTGACGCCGGGGAGACGGCGCTCGCCGCGCGTTCGATGCTCGCTGCGCCGGGCATGGAACAAAAGGCCGTCTTAAGAAGTGCATGGCGTCAACTGAGCGACCTCGAAGTCGCAGACGGGGAGTTGCCGGATAACGAGACGGCGATGATCCAAGTGTGGCGCTATGCGCCCGTGTTTGCCGACTCCTCCCGTGTCGACAACATTTCGCTTGCGCTATCTTTGGCGGCAATTGACGATGAGCGAATTCAGCTCGAAGTCGATCGAATGTTTGAAAGGGAATATCCATGGCAAGAAGCGCTGTAGAAGGCCTCCAAGAATTTCAGCAGCATATGCAAGAAGCTGCAGGATCGTATGCCCTTATCGGCGGCACGGCATGCGACATTTTGCTCGCGGAGGCGGGACTTCCGTTTAGGGCGACTCACGATTTTGATGTGGTAATTGTCGCCGATGACCGGTTGCCTCAGACGGTAGAAGCCATATGGACTTTGGTGCGTGATGGCGGTTACCGCTGCGGCTGGGGCGAAGGCAAAGGCTCATGTTTTTATCGGTTCACAGAGCCTAAGAGGCCGGGTTACCCCCATATGATCGAACTCTTCGCGAAGTGCCCCGACTTTCTAAAGGGTCGTGAGGGGATTGATGTGGCGCCACTTCACGTTGATGAAAACATAAGCAGTCTTTCGGCAATTTTGTTGGACGATGCTTACTACAGCTTGTTCCTTCAGGGAATTCGGACCGTAGGCGGCGTTTCGGTCCTGGGTACGGAATACATTGTCCCGTTCAAAGCGAAGGCGTATCTCGACCTAAAAGCTAGAAGGGAAGCGGGGGAGAACGTTGATTCGAAGAAGGTAAAAAAGCATAAACGCGATGCGCTGAGGCTTGCTCAGCTGCTTGGCGAGTCGGAAGGTGTCGACCTGCGCGGAGAACTGAAGGACGATATGATTGCGTTTGTTAAAGATTGTGAGGTGGGCGACGTCAATCTGAAACAGATCGGGGTTGCGGGCGCAACGATGGCGCAGTTGCTTGAGACGATGAAAGCAACATATGGCTTGATTGGTTGAGTGTGGTTACGTGGCCCGGACGGTGCAGTCTAGCTGCGTTGTCCGGCGCGGAAGCTCGCTAATCGGCTATTATTTGTTTAGACAACCTGAGCTATAGAGGAGTGACCGGCGATGGTGCAGGGCGCCAAACATATGAAGAGCAATAACGCCGCGGCCAACGGCGGCTCAAGCCCTCAACCCAAACCTCAACCAAAGCCCAAGCGCCGCCGCAAGCGGCTGCCGCGCTGGGCCGACCGGCTCATCACCATCGTCATCATCCTTATTGGCGTGGGCCTTATGACCTGGCCGTGGATCTTGGACCGGCTCGAGGCCTCGGGCGTGTTCAACCAGATCAGCACGGTGTCCAGCACCGTGGACGCGCTGTCTGCCGAGGAGCGCGAGCGCATCCTGCTCCAGGCGCGCTCTTTTAACGAGCAGCTGGCGGGCGAGGCCACCGAGCTCCCTGCCGACCAAATCGAGCCCTACGCTCAGCAACTTATCTTTGACCGCGACCCCATGATGAGCTGGGTCGAGATCCCCTCCATCGACGTGAGCATGCCCATCTACCACGGCACGAGCGAGGAAGTCCTTATGGCGGGCGTCGGCCACCTGGAGGGCACGAGCCTGCCGGTGGGCGGCACCTCGACGCATTGCGTGCTCACCGCGCACTCGGGCATGCGCAACTTGAGCATGTTCGACGACATCCATTCGCTGGAGCCCGGCGACCTGGTGCTGCTGCACACCATGAACAAGACGCTCGCCTACAAGATGGTGGACTCCGAGGTGGTGCTGCCCGAGGAGATGGAGTCGCTGACCATCGAGCCCGGCGCCGACAAGGTGACGCTCGTCACCTGCACGCCCTACGGCGTGAACGACCATCGCCTGCTGGTGCATTGCGTGCGCACCAAGTACAGCAAGAAGGACGTCGACAAGCAAAAGTCGCTGGCCGGCCGCCACTGGGGCAAGCGCGAGTTTGCCGTGCTCATCGTGGTCGTAGCCATTGTGCTGTTGCTGCTGGACATCGTGATCCACGCGGTCCGCAAGCGCCGCAAGGCCAAGGCCTCGGCATAGGACATCGTTCAGACCCACCACAATGGGGACAGGCACCTTTGTGGTGGTCGGGGCTTCCAAACCATCACAACATTCGATGAAAAACGCGATTTTGACGATAAACGTCGAATGTTGTGATGCTTTTCGTTGCGGGCGAGACGGTTTTCGTTGTGGACGCGACGGTTTTCGTTGTGGACGCGACGGTTTTCGTTGTGGACGGTGCGGTTTCGTTGCGGAACCGCCAGCCCGCCGCCTGCCAACCGCCGTCCTCGTTACGTTTTCGCTGCATTTGGGTAAAGCACCTGCTCCAAGCGGCGTTGCCTTGTATACTAGAGCGGTTTATCTGTTATGCGGAAGGGAGCGCCTATGGCACTCAGCGAGAAAGACGTGCGCGGCATCGCCGAGTACGCAAAGATCGCACTGACCGATGACGAGCTCACCCAGATGACGTCCTACCTGAACGACGCCGTCCAGATGCTCGAGCCCGTCTTGCAATATGACTTGCCCGACGTGGAGCCCACGTTCCATCCTATCGGAAGCCTGTCCAACGTGATGGGCGATGACCTGCGCGAGCCCGAGCGCGACCTGCCGCTCGACGTCGCGCTCGAAAACGCCGGCAGCGCGCGCGACCGCTACTTCCGCGTGCCGTCCATTTTGGGAGAGGGGGAGAGCGAGTAATGGCGCAAAGCTTCGATTCCCTTACCGCCGCCCAGATTGCCGCGGGCGTTGCCGCCGGCGACTTTACCGCTACCGAGGTGGCCCAGGCCTCCCTTGCCGCCATCGAGGCGCGCGAGGGCGGGGTCCAGGCATTCCTGCAGGTGGCACCCGAGCTTGCGCTCGAGGCCGCTGCCCGCGTGGATGCCGACCGTGCCGCAGGCAAGCCGCTGCCCCCGCTCGCGGGCGTGCCGCTGGCCATCAAGGACAACATGAACCTCGTGGGCACGCGCACCACCTGCGCTTCCCGCATGCTCGGGGACTACCAGAGCGTCTACACCGCCACCTGCGTCCAGCGCATGCTCGATGCCGGCTGCCTGCCCATGGGCAAGGCCAACATGGACGAGTTTGCCTTTGGCAGCTCCACCGAGAGCTCAGCGTTCCACCGCACCAACAACCCCTGGGATACCGAGCGCGTGCCTGGCGGCTCCTCGGGCGGCTCCGCTGCCGCCGTCGCCGCGGGCGAGGTTGCGCTCTCGCTGGGCTCGGATACCGGCGGCTCCATTCGCCAGCCGGCGTCGCTGTGCGGCGTGGTGGGCTTTAAGCCCACGTATGGCGCAGTGAGCCGTTACGGCGTGGTTGCCTTTGGCTCGTCGCTCGACCAGGTGGGCCCCTTTGGCCGCACGGTCGAGGATGTCGCGCTGGCCATGAACGCGCTTACCGGCGCGGGCCACGATCCGTACGACTGCACCAGCCAGGATTGTGCCGTCGACTTTACCGAGCACCTCAACGACAGCATCGAGGGCAAGCGCGTGGGCATCATCCCTGCGTTTATGGAGGCCGAGGGTCTGACGCCCGAGGTCAAGGCCGCTGTTCAGCGCGCCGCCCAGGAGTTGCAGAACCAGGGCGCCGAGCTGGTCGAGGTCGACCTGCCGCACCTGGACGCCGCCATCGCCGCCTACTACGTCATCGGCCCGGCCGAGGCGTTCTCCAACCTGGCTCGCTTCGACGGCATTCGCTACGGCTACCAGGAGGAGGGCTGCGCCAACCTGTCCGACCAGAGCTCGCTTTCGCGTGCCCACGGCTTTGGTGCCGAGGCCAAGCGCCGTCAGATGCTCGGCGCCTACCTGCTGAGCTCGGGCGTGTATGACAAGTATTACTACGCTGCGCAAAAGGCCCGCACGCTCATCACGCAGGACTACGACGCTGCGTATGCCAAGGTGGACACCATCCTTATGCCCGCCTCGCCGCGCACGGCCTTTAAGTTCGGCGAGATCAGCGACCCCACGCAGATGTACCTCTCCGACCTATACACCATTTCGCTCAACATTTGCGGCAACGGTGGTATCTCGGTGCCGCTGGGCCTGGGCGAGGACAGCAAGCTGCCCGTTTCTGCCCAGCTGGTGGGTCCGGCCTTTAAGGACCGTCAGCTGCTCACATTTGCCCGCGCCCTGGAGCGCGGCTTTGCCGATGCCGCTACGGGTGCGCCCGCGCTTTCCGTCGCGCCCGATTTTGCCGGGAAGGGAGGCGAGCTGTAATGAAGGAGCTTTCCGAGGTCCTGCAGGATTGGGAGGCCGTGATCGGCCTGGAGATCCATACCGAGCTCACCGCACTCGATACCAAGATGTTCTGCAACTGCAAGCTCAGCCACGATGACGAGCCCAACGCCAACGTGTGCCCGGTGTGCCTGGGCCTGCCCGGCGCCCTGCCGGTGCCCAACAAGCGCGCCATCGAGAGCATCGTCAAGGCCGGTCTCGCCACCAACTGCGAGATCCAGCGCCACTCGATGTTCTACCGCAAGCACTACTTCTATCCCGATATGGCCAAGAACTTCCAGACTACGCAGGGTCCGGTTGCCTTTGCCATGTACGGTCACCTGGATCTGGACGTGACCGGTCGCGGTGCCGCCGAGCGCCCCGACTGCGCGTTTGGCGAGGCCGAGGCCCAGGGCCTGGCGAGCGCCTCGGCCAACGCCGAGGGCCTGTCCACGTCCATGACGTCAACCATGCGCGAGGGTAACCAGCGCGCCGGTCACCTGGCCAGCTACGACGCGTCCAACCTGCAGATGCCCGAGCGTCGCGAGGACGGTTCCTACACGGTGCCCATCCGCATCCTGCGCATCCACATGGAGGAGGACGCTGCCAAGATGGTCCATGTGGGCGGCGCCGAGGGCCGCATTACCGCCGCGGCCGAGTCGCTCGTCGACTACAACCGCTGCGGCACGCCGCTCATTGAGCTCGTCACCGAGCCCGATCTGCGCACGCCCGAGGAGGCTCGCCTGTTTATGGAGAAACTCCGTCGCATCTTTGTGACACTGGGCATTTCGGACTGCTCCATGGAGAAGGGCTCCATGCGTTGCGACGGCAATGTGTCGCTGCGCCGCCGCGGCGAGACCAAGTTGGGCACCAAGACCGAGCTCAAGAACCTCAACTCGTTTAAGAGCCTGCACGATGGCCTTGCCTACGAGATCTGCCGCCAGGCCGAGGTGCTCGAGGAGGGCGGCATCATCTATCAGGAGACCCGCCACTGGGAGCCCAGCCGCAAGCGCACCGTGGTCATGCGCGTCAAGGAGACGGCCGACGACTATCGCCTGTTCCCCGATCCCGATCTGGCGCCGTTCGATCTGGACGATGAGTTTATCGACCGCTGCCGTGGCGAGATTCCCGAGCTGCCCGATGCCAAGCGCGCCCGTTTTGAGGCCGACTTTGGCATTAAGGCGGCCGATGCCGAGCAGATTGCCGGCGACCCGGAGTTTGCCGAGTTCTTTGAGGCTGCCGCCGCCGGTATGGTTGGCAAAGAGGCCCAGACGGTTGCAAACTTGCTGGTGAACGAGATGATCGCCTACCTTAAGGGTGCGGGCGTGTCGCTCGCCGAGTCCGGTATTGTGCCGGCTCAGGTGGCGGCGCTGGCCAAGCTGCTGGCGACCGATGCCATCAGCTCCAACCAGGCGCACGAGGTCTTTGAGGCCATGGCCCAGACCGGCGACGACCCCAACAAGATCGTCGACGAGCGCGGTATGCGTCAGGTAAGCGATGCCGGCGCGCTGCAGCCGATCGTGGACGAGGTGCTGGCAAACTGTGCCGATCAGGCGCAGCAGTATCGTGAGGGCAACCAGAAGGTCATCGGCTTTTTGGTGGGCCAGTGCATGAAGGCGAGCCGCGGCAAGGGCAACCCGAAGCTCTTCAACGAGTTGCTGAGAACGTCGCTTTCGTAGCTGCGAGGCCGGGGAAGCCCCGAGTCGCCGGGGTATTTCCTCCAAATTTCAAACAGTCCTATGCAAGACGAAGGCCACATTAAGTGGCCTTCTTTGCATGCGGAACTCGCGACAAACGTAATGCCCGCCCGCCTCCGACCGACGGTCGAGTGAGATTACTTCGCAGCACCTGGGATTCCGTGGGAGGTTTTGGCGGTTTTGGCTCCGTTTACGATGGCGGTTTCCAGGGCCCTTACGGCGAGCATGCCCAGCAGGTCTAGGGGAACGGCGGCGCTTGCCTGGGCGCCCAGTTTGCCGCTGGCGAGGGTGTAGATGGTGTCGCCGTCGTTGGTGGTGTGTGTGGGGCGGATGGCGTGTGCGTAGGCGTCTGCGGCCATCTGGGAGACCTTGGTGGCTTGTGCCTTAGTGAGTTCCACGTTGGTGACGATGCAGCTGATGGTGGTGTTGGTGCGGTCGAGCGGCATCTGCATGGATCCGGCGGCGGCAAAGGCTGCGAGTTCCATGTCGACGATCTGGTCGCTATCGGCTGCGGCGCGCATGCCGGCGACCCACTCGCCGGTGAAGGGGTCGACAACGTTGCCGCAGGCGTTGACTGAGACCACGGCGCCCACCTTGATGGGGCCGAGCGCCACGGCAGCAGCTCCAAGGCCGGCCTTCATGCAGGTGGCAGGCCCCATGAGCTTGCCTACAGTGGCGCCGGTGCCGGCGCCTACGTTGCCCTGTTCGAGCTTGGTGGGGGTGTGGTCGAGTGCTTCGCGCACGGCGGCGATGCCGGCCTCAATGTCGGGGCGCACGGTGGGGTCGCCAAAGGCAAGGTCGAAGATACAGCTGGAGCACACGATAGGCACCTGCGTGGGGCCGACGGGAAGGCCGATGCCGCGGCTCTCAAGCTCGCGAGCGACGCCGCTTGCAGCCTCGAGGCCAAAGGCCGATCCACCCGAAAGGCAGACGGCGTGGACCTTGTCGACGGTGTTCTCGGGTCGCAGCAGGTCGGTTTCGCGCGATGCTGGAGCACCGCCGCGAACGTCAACGCCGCCGGTGGCGCCCTCGGGTGCCACGATTACGGTGCAACCGGTGCCGGCCTCCTCGTCCGTATAGTTGCCATAGCAAAAGCCATCGACATCGCAGACGTCAATGGCCTCGAGCAGTGTATCCATGTTTAACTCCTATCGGTTTTCCGCCGCGCCTTGTGCCCGGTCGGGATCCGTACGGTACGCCAAAATTGTAGGCGCCGGGGGATACCCAGCGCCAGATGCAATTACGAGAGTTTTTGAATCGCGCGCGCGACGCGGGCGATGGGTAGGCCCACCACGTTATAGAAGTCGCCCGAAATATCGTGCACGAGCATGCGTCCTCCTGTGCCCTGAATGCCGTAGGCGCCGGCCTTGTCCATGGGCTCACCCGAGGCGACGTAGTGCTCGATCTGCTCGTCGGTGAGCTCGTAGAACGTCACGTCGGTCACATCGACAAAGGACAGGCTTTCGGCGGCATGCGGGGCGGCCGTATCGCCTGCCTTAACGATGCAGACGCCGGTTGCGACCTGGTGCGTGCGGCCCGAAAGCTCACGGAGCATAGTGCGCGCCTCGTCCTCGGTTGCCGGCTTGCCCAGAATCTTGCCGTCAAAGGTGACGATGGTGTCGGCCGCGACCGTCAGCTCGTTGGGCTCGGCATACTCGGCAGCAACGGCAGCCGCCTTGGCGCGTGCCAAGCGCTCGACAAGCGTGAGCGGGGCCTCGCCATCAAAGGGCGTTTCGTCGATATCCGCGGGAATCACGCGAATGTTGTAGCCTGCCTCGCGCATCAGCTCTATGCGGCGCGGCGATTGCGAAGCCAAAATCATAGTTGGATGCCCTCGGCGACCTTCTCGACGGCCTTGTCGCCGGCGAGCGTGCGCAGCAGCTCCAATGCAAAGGGGAGGGACTGTGCCATGCCGCTGGCAGTGATGATGTTGCCGTCTTGCGTGACCTTCTCGCCGGTATAGGCGCCTTCGGGGAAGCTTTTCTCAAAGCCAGGGAAGCACGTGGCGTGGCGCCCCTCGAGCAGGTCGAGCTCGCCCAGGATAAACGGGGCGGCGCAGATGGCGGCGACGTGCTTGGTCGCGGCGAACTCGCAGACCACGTCGCAGACGCGCTGATCGGCGCGCAGGTTGGTGGCACCGGGCAGGCCGCCGGGCAGCACGACGCAGTCGTACTCGTCAAAGTTGATCTCATCAAAGAGCGCATCGCAGGTCACGGGGATCTGCAGCGAGCTTACGACCTCGCGCGTGGGCATGATCGAGACGAGCGTGGCACGCACGCCGCCGCGACGCATGACATCGACCATGGTCAAGCACTCAATAGTTTCAAAGCCATCGGCGGCGAGAACGGCAACGCTGGGCATGAGGGTTCCTTTCATAGGCGGCATACAATTAGCCGTCTTATACCCCGAAGACCTCCGCTTGCCACGCTCGATTTCCCAATGTTTAAAAAAGCCCCGTCCGAATTAGCTACCCTCACCCATCCTCAACAATCTCAATCTGTAACATCTAGACCCACTTTTGACCCCTAACTGTTACAGATCAAGACAAACGGAAACCGCTCCGACAAAATGTCTAAATCTGTAACATCTACGGACCAAAACCGGGTCTTACTGTTACAGATCGAGACAGCCCCCAGCAGCACCGCCCCGTTCGGGGAACGACCGCCACAGGTACGGCGGGCAGAGGCTCACTTTTTTCCTCGGTTTTTTTCTTGACGGAATCTCACCTGTTGTAGTACTTTGTCCCAGTCTAAAAACGCGTGGACTTTTCTGGGTGCTAGCCACCTTTTTGCCACGCAACCGAGCAGTCGGTTGCGTGGCTTTTTTCGTCTTGGCAGCAGGTACCACATGCACCGCCAGAGGACCGCACGAGCCCACCTTCCGACTGCAGGGAACAGACGCACGAGACGTGCATCTGCAAGACAGCAGACGGAAGGGAGCCTAATGGCAGGAACAAACACAATCAAGCAACAGGCCGCCGGGGCAGGAGCCACGGGCGCGGGACAGGCCAAGGCGGCGCTCCAGGTCTTTGCGGGCGGCGCCTGCTACGGCGCTATGGCCACGACCTACAAGCTCGCCTACGCCGCGAGCTTCACCTCGGCACAGGTGGTGGCGAGCCAGGCGTGGTTCGGCTGCCTCTTCTTCGCCCTCGCCACGCTCGCAGGGCACGCACTCGGGCACCGCTGGCAGCGCGTGGGCTGGAAGCTCGCCCTCAAGCTCATGGGCCTGGGAGCCCTCACCTGCCTCACCTCAATCCTCTACTGCTACGCCATGAGCGTGCTGCCCGCCCCGGTGGCGCTCACGCTCCTCTTCCAGTTCACGTGG
>ERZ826613.1903-NODE-1903-length-22608-cov-3.554649_pt1 | contig 22608 bp, 14 predicted proteins | sample MGYA00519925_ERZ826613 | MGnify/ENA primary metagenome ERZ826613 (study PRJEB31778, sample SAMEA3449236) | human gut metagenome | biome: human gut; feature: human-associated habitat; material: faeces | place: United Kingdom | collected 2010/2012 ... | reverse complement strand
ATCTTATTCCATGGGGCAGGCTTTCCTGCTGACGGCGCTGATTCTGCCGACACGATGCTATGAAGTGCTGCCGATTGCCGTGATGCTCGGCTCCATTTTTACGCTCTCGCGGCTCGCTTCAACGAGTCAGTTTACGGTCCTTCGCGTCTCCGGCATCGGACCGTGGCGATTCTGCGGCATGCTCCTTATGCCGGGTATCGTCCTTGTGATCTGTGCTTATCTTCTCGGAAATTTGGTTGCGCCTCCGGCTCAGCGTCTGGCAAAGGAATTCAAACTGGATATCAGCGGCTCAGCCTTTACCGGCAAAGAGCTCGACTCCGGCATCTGGGTTCGCGACGTGCAGCGCAATGAAGCAGGCGAACCGAAGAAAATCAGTTTTGTAAACGTTCAGAGGCTGCGTCCCGGAGAGGCGGCTTACGACTGGGTTATTTACGTCTTTGATCGTCCCGATCATCTGACGTCGATTGTGACGGCTAAGAGCGGTACGTATTCCGAGCAGGACGGCTGGGTGCTTCATGATGTCGTGGAAGAAACCGTACCGACGCTGCCTAAAGAGTCCAGAGCGCAGACCCAGGCGAGGGTAGAACGAAAAGTCATGAAGTCGATGGTTTGGGGCAAGAGCTTAGACGGCAACATCTTCGGCCTGCTGATGATTAAGCCTGAGGACATGTCTCTGCAGGAACTTCACTATTACATTGAATATCTGAAAGAGAACGGCCAGACTTATAAGCGCTTCGATACGGCGTTCTGGTCTAAAGCCTTCTACCCGCTGGCGATCTTAGTCATGCTGCTGCTTTCGATGCCTTTTGCTTATCAAAATGCGCGAGCAGGCGGTATGGCGATCAAGATTTTCTGCGGAATCATGATCGGTATCTTCTATTACGCCCTGAACAATCTCTTTGCGTTTATGAGTGCATTGGATAGTGTGCCGTCCATTATTTCGGCGATCCTGCCCTCGGTCATGATGACGCTCGCGGCCATTATTGCTATGTGGTATGTGGAGCGAAGATCCTGAGCAATAGATAGAGCAAAAGCGCCGATTCGGCGCTTTTGCTCTTGCATGAGGCTGGAAAAAATCAGTCTGTTTCTTCCTTTTCTTCCTCTTTTGTTCGTTCTTTGATGTCTTGAATAATGCGCTCAGCGGCGAGCATGTCTTCTTCTTTACGGAGGTTCTCTGCGATCACGCAAAGCGATTTTTCAAGGTTATCCAGCTCTTCCTGACTCAAACCAACGAGTGCTCTGTCCTGCATTCGCTTCATATTGGTTTTGAGGCCTCGTTCGATATCGCAGCCTTTTTTCGTTAATTTGACATACTTGCAGCGAAAATCGGCAGGGCTGTTTTTGCGCGTAATGAATCCCTTCGCTTCAAGACGCTTCATTAAACCGGTAATTGTGGGGTGAGACAACAGCAGCGCAGCTTGGACGCTTTGCTGGGTTACCTCATGTTTGCGGTTTTTGAAAAGGAACATCATGACGCTTGCTTGAGAGGATGTAATACCCAATGCGTCAAAATCCGCATTGCGGCATCGCTCCATCTGGTTATAAACGTAACGAAGGACTTTCAAAACGCCTTTCTCGTACTGATCACTCACTTTTAACTCCCACCTTTAGAGCGAGAAAACTACGTTCACTCACCCTTATGAACGAACAAATTATATGAATAAAAAAAATAAGCGTCCTTTGCAGGACGCCTATAGTGGGAGAATGAAGAAATTAAATTACGCAGTTTGAGTTTTCTTCAGTTTTGCCGTTTCCACGAACTCCTTTAAAGCTTCGGCGGTATGGGTGGAAGCCTTGAGTAAACGCTGGGGTGGGCCCGCAAAGACATTTTTGCCTCCTTGGCTACCCCCTTCGGGACCCATATCGATAATCCAGTCGGCTTCTGCGATCACATCCAGGTTGTGTTCAATGACAATAACGGTGTTGCCGGCATCGACAAGTCGATGCAAAACTTTTATCAATTTATCGACATCAGCCATGTGGAGACCGACGGTCGGCTCATCAAGAACGTAAACCGTCTCCGGCAGCTTACGGCCGCCTTTGCGGATGTCGTCCTTTACCTTAGAGAGCTCAGTGACGAGCTTGATGCGCTGGGCTTCGCCGCCGGAGAGTGTCGGAGAAGGCTGGCCCAAGGTCAGGTAACCGAGACCGACGTCCTGCATCAGTTTCAGCGGGTGAAGAATAGACGGGACCGACGCGAAGAACTCAACGGCTTCATCGACTTCCATCTTGAGAACTTCACCGATGCTTTTGCCTTTCCACTTCACTTCCAAGGTCTCGTCGTTAAAGCGCATCGAATCGCATACGTCGCAGTGAACCTTCACATCCGGCAGGAAGCTCATTTCCAAGGTTTTAACGCCCTGGCCTTCACAAGCTTCACAGCGGCCGCCCTTCACATTGAAGGAGAAGCGGGAGGCGGTGTAGCCGCGAGCCTTTGCTTCTTCGGACTGAGCAAAGAGTTTACGGATATCGTCCCAGAAACCGATGTATGTGGCAGGGCACGAACGCGGTGTCTTGCCGATCGGAGTTTGGTCTACTTCAAGGATGCGGTCAACCGTTTCCCAGCCGGAGATACCTTTGCAGCCTTCCGGAGCCGGGACGGATTTTCCTTTCTCTCGAATCAAGGCGACCATGTTCTTTAAGAACACCTCGCGGGCTAAGGTCGACTTACCTGATCCCGAAACCCCGGTCAGAACGGTTAAACGTTTGAGCGGGAAGGAAGCGGTGACATCCTTGAGGTTATGAGAATTAGCACCGTTGACGGTGATCATCGGATCGGACTTCAATGTGCGGCGTTTTGCTTTGCACGTATGCACCAGCGGATGCTTTAAATAGTATCCGGTCAGAGAATTCTCAGCGGCCTCAATATCTTCAACGGAGCCTTGAGCAATCAGGCGTCCGCCTCGGGTGCCGGCGCCCGGACCGATATCGATGACGTGGTCGGCGCAGCGAATCGTTTCCTCATCGTGTTCTACCACCAGCAGAGAGTTGCCCTTGGAGGTGAGCTGCTCAAGTGCGGAAAGCAAAATCTTGTTGTCGCGCGGATGCAGACCGATTGTCGGCTCGTCCAGGACGTAACAGACACCCTGGAGGTTAGTGCCGAGCTGGGAGGCTAAGCGGATACGCTGAGCTTCACCGCCCGAGAGCGTCGGTGCAGAGCGATCCAGGTTGAGGTAAGAAAGACCGACTTCCTTCAGGAAGGACAAGCGAGAGCGGATCTCCTGGAGCGCATCTCGAGCGATGTCGGCTTCACGGCCGGAAAGCTTGATAGTGCTGAAATAGTCCGCAGCCTGATCAATCGTCATCGCGGCAACATCTGCGATGGACTTGTCATTGAAACGGACATTGAGCGCGATCGGATTGAGTCGCCGGCCGTGACAGTCAGGGCAAATGATCAGCTCTTCAGACATGGCTTCGGCGGTCAATTCACCGGTATTCTCGTCCACCGCCAGTGCGGTTTGGAACGGCTTAAAACCGTTGCCCATACAGGTCGGGCACCAGCCGTGCTTAGAGTTGTAAGAGAACAAGCGCGGGTCAAGTTCGGGGAAGCTCTTCTGGCAGTTCGGACAGTTGGAGGTCGAAGAGAAAGTGCGTTTTTTGCCCTTTTGCTCGATATCCAGGATTCCCTTGCCGAAATCTAGTGTGACGGCGACGAGCTGTTTGATTTCTCCTTCGTTTTCGGAAACTACTTTGACCGTACCGGTGGGCAGGTCGATGTTGTGTTCCGTGAAACGAGACAAAGAAGGAAAGCGGAGGGTAGAGACTTTTTCTCCGTCCACGATCAGGTGCTCATAGCCTTTGTTTCTCGCCCAAACCGCCAAATCTTTGTAGAAGCCCTTGCGGTTTTTGACCAGAGGTGCAAGGAAAGTAATTTCCTTACCCTTATAAGCTTTCATAATCGAAGCGAAGATCTGTTCCTTAGACTGCTTGATGACCGGCACGTTGCAGGTCGGGCAGTACTGTGTTCCGAGCTTCACGTAGAGCAGACGCAGGAAATGATAAATCTCCGTCATGGTTGCGACGGTGGATTTCTGGCCGCCGCGGGAGGTGCGCTGTTCAATGGCAACCGTCGGCGGGATACCGTAAATGGCGTCGACATCCGGTGCGCCTGCAGGCTGCACCATTGAGCGCGCAAAGGCGTTGAGTGATTCCAGATATCTGCGCTGACCCTCGTTAAAGATCAAATCGAAGGCCAAAGTTGACTTACCCGAGCCCGAGACGCCGGTGACTACGGTGAACTTGTTGCGCGGGATCTGAAGAGAAAGGTTCTTCAAATTGTGTTCGCGTGCGTTGACGACCGTGATGGCGTCTTTGGGGTAAGACAGGGCCTTCGGCTCTTCCTGAGGCTTGAAGTCCGTGAAGTAGGCGCTCGGATTTTTTTCCTTGAGGGCTTTGTTGTAAGCGGCCAAAGCCAAGCCGGTCGGTGTGTCCTTGATACGGAAATCTTTGGGCGTGCCCGCAAAGAGTTCACGTCCGCCGCGCTCGCCGCCTTCGGGTCCGAGTTCGATAATCCAGTCGGATGCGTTGATCACGTCAAGGTTGTGTTCAACCAAAAGGACGGAGTGACCGGACTGAACCAGTTCCTGCAGCGACTTCATCAGTTTGAAAACGTCGTCAAAGTGCAGGCCGGTCGTGGGTTCGTCAAAGATGAAGAGCGTGTGTTTGCTCTCGCCTTTGAGAGCATCGGCAAGGTGCTTGGCGAGTTTGAGACGCTGAGCTTCGCCGCCGGACAAGGTCGGAATCGGCTGAGCTTGAGATAGTCCAGGCCGACTTTAACGAGCGGCTCGAGATTGCGCACGATTTCCTTGTTTTCTTTGAAGAAGTCGAGAGCTTCGGCAATCGTCATATCGAGCACTTCGGCAATGTTGGCTTCTTTGCCGTTGCGAGACAGTTTGACCTCGAGGATCTCACTGCGGTAGCGGCTGCCTTTGCATTCCGGGCAGCTTAAATACACATCGGATAAGAACTGCATTTCGATGTGTTCGAATCCGCTTCCGGAGCAGGCAGGGCAACGGCCCGTTCCGGAGTTAAAGGAGAACGTTCCGGCTTCATATTTACGCTTCTTGGCTTCCGGAGAAGCGGCAAAGAGACGGCGGATGGTTTCGAACGCGCCCATGAAAAGCGCAGGCGTGCTTCGTGTCGTTTTACCGATCGGGGACTGATCGACAAAGGAGACATCGCTGATGTTTTCGGTGCCGAGGAGTTTCTCGAATTTGCCCGGGGCCTCTGTGGACTTACCCTTGGCTTTCATCAAGGCCGGAACCAGGATGTCTTGGACCAGGGTGGACTTACCGGAACCCGAGACGCCCGCAATACATACGACCGAGTGCAGCGGAATGCGGATGTCTAAGTTTTTAAGGTTGTGCTCGGACGCACCCAGAAGAACCAGTGCGGGGTTAGCCGGGTTGATGCGTTTGTGGGCAGAATGCGGGAAGGTTCTTTCGCCGCGCAGGTAAGAACCCGTCAGCGTACGTGCTTTTTTGAGCTCTTCCGGCGTGCCGTCAAAAACAATTCTGCCGCCGTTGGCGCCGGGTCCGGGACCCATATCAATAATGCGGTCGGCCGCGAGCATCACCTGAGGGTCGTGTTCGACGACAACCAAAGTATTGCCGGCGCGGCGCAGGCGTTTCATGACGGAGTTCACGCGGTCCATATCTTGCGGATGCAGACCGATAGAAGGCTCATCGAGAACGAACAATGTATTGACCAGCGAAGTGCCGAGAGCGGTGGTCAGGTTAATACGCTGAACTTCTCCGCCGGAGAGCGTGCGGCTCTGACGGTCAAGATTGAGGTAACCGAGACCGACTTCCGTGAGGTAACGCAGGCGGGAGCGGATTTCGTCGAGCAGCATGCCGCAGCCTTCTTCGAGCGCCGGAGAAAGTTTGAGCTCATCGAAGAAGATTCTGAGTCTTTCGATCGGGAGCAGCATCAGGTCACGGATATTCAATCCGGGCAAATCGCGAAGCATGGCATCGGAGAAAGTTGCGTTGGCCGGGCGCCAGCGCGGATGAGAGCCTAACGCATGATCGGCGTTTTCTTTGGTGCCGATGCGCCAAAGGAGCGCGTCGGGTTTAAGACGAGCGCCGTGGCAGTCCGGGCAGGCAGTGTAGCTGCGATAGCGGGAGAGCATGACGCGGACGTGCATCTTGTAGGCTTTCGTTTCGAGCCATTCGAAGAAATGTTTAACGCCGTACCATTTCTTGGAGCGGAAGCTTGTCCATTTCGGATCGCCGAAGCAGACCCAATCCTTTTCTTCCTGGGTCAGATCACGGTAGGGCTTGTTGACATCGAGCCCGCGTTCGGCGGCATAACGCAGAAGGTCATCCTTGCATTCGGAATAGCTTTCCGTATTCCAAGGTTTGATCGCACCTTCTTTAATAGAAAGGCTTTCATCGGGGATGACTAAGCCGTAATCCACGCCGATGATTCTTCCGAAGCCGCGGCAGGTATCGCAGGCGCCTAGCGGAGAATTGAAGCTGAAGGTCGAATCATGCGGGCGCGCGTAGGTAATTCCGCACTCAGGACAAGTGAGCGCAGCGGAAAATTTCCAAACTTCTTCATCGGCGCCGGGGACGCGGACTTTGAGTTCCATCAAACCCTTGCCGAGACGGAGCGCCGTTTCGACGGCTTCCACGGCACGGCTGCGGGTGACGGACGGTTTAAAGCGGTCGGCAATGACCTCAATGTCGGAGCCGTTCGTTTTGCCCTGAGAAACGACAGTGCAGCGTGTAAAGCCCTGAGCCTCCAGGCCGGCAATGGCGGTTTCGGGTGGAAGCGAGGCAGGGACGTGCACGTGGAAGCACACGCTTAGGCGTGCGTCCGGAGAAACGTTTTCTAAGCGCTCGGCGATGTCTTCCCAGATATCCTGAGGGCTTTCTTCACGCACCAGGCGTCCGCAGCAGCGGCAGTAAAGCGAAGAAGCCTGAGAAAAGAGCATCTTCAGATGATCGTTGATCTCAGTCATCGTGCCCACGGTCGAGCGCGAGTTTCTGACCGGATTGGTCTGGTCAATCGCGATAGCGGGCGGCACACCTTCGACTTTGTCGACCTTAGGGCGATCCATACGGTCCATGAACTGGCGAACGTAGGGGCTGAAAGTTTCGACATAGCGGCGCTGGCCTTCAGCATAAAGGGTGTCAAAAACCAAAGAGGACTTACCCGAGCCGGAGACGCCGGTGACGACGGTTAATTTGCCGTGTTCGAAAGAAACGTCGATATTTTTTAAGTTGTTTTGTTTTGCTCCGCGGACGGAGATAAATTCTTTTGCGTTGTTCTTAGTCTGCATGTTCTTCCAAGTTAACGGAGTAGGCCGCCTATAGTGGAATCCGAAGGCGATTTTTAAAGACGGCACTTTGGTAGCGTTAACTATACTCTCGTCAAGATTTCAGGAAAATCAACGAGTTGTGAGGGAATGTTTGAAATCAAAACGAAAAGAACCGCGAACGGAAGGCAAAAAAAACCCCGCCTCGGCATCTGTCGGGCGGGTGTCGGACTCATTAAAGAGTCTGCGGTTGCATCAAGCAGAAAAGAGGATTAATTGCCTCTGCGCTTTGCAGCATTGTCTTTGACCTGGCGGGCCAAAGAGTCGAAAGCAGCGCGAACGGCTGCGTGGGCGTCTTCGTTCTTCGTGTTCATGATGAATTCGTGGCCGGGAGCGTTAAGAGAAACGCGAACGCTGCACTCTCTGCCTTGGTTCTGGTGGCGGCCTTCGCTTTCAACGGCAACGCGGCAGCTGATCAGATCAGCGTCAAACTTGTGGAGTCCTTCGACTTCTTTTGCGATTAAATTTTCAAGAGCTTCAGAACGATCGATACCGTGGAAACTAACTTGCAGTGGAAGCTTCATATAATCCTCACTTTCTTTTTAAAACTTCTACCCCCAATTGTTTCATATTTTTCGAATAATTGTTAGGGATTTTTAAACTTGCTTTTTTGGAGCAAAATAGAAAAAGTTGTGTTTTCGCAGAATTTCACTGGAAAATAAACGAAGTTAATAGAAATTCGGCGTTTACCTAAGAGAAAACCCCTCCTTGCTTAATTCTCTTATTCTTCCGGCCGCCTTTGTTAACTCGTTTTAGGCTGTAAAAAAGGCTGATATCGATAATTTTTAGACCGGATTCGTTTAATACGGGACAAAAGACATCAATTTCGGCAGACTCTTTTACAAGAGAGAGAAGAAAATTCGGCTATCGGTCTGCTCGTTGTGTTAGTTTGACGATACAAATCCGGCTTTTAGTTCCACCGCCGGAGATTAATCAAAGAATCTACGAGGCTCTTCCGGATGATTGGAACCACAGAATTGATAGCTTCTCTGGACTTAGGGACGACAAGTGCCCGAGCGATTATTTTTAATGCCGAGGGGCGGCCCCTGGCAGCCTGTCAAAAACCGCTCACTCAATATTTTCCGCACGACGGCTGGGTCGAGCAGGATGCCGAGGAAATCTGGCTGAAACAAAAAGAATGTTTGCTAGGCGCATTGGCCGATCTCAACCTGTCCGGATCGGCGCTGCGGGCGCTTGGCATCACAAATCAAAGAGAGACCACGATCGTATGGTCGAAGAAAACCGGAGAGCCGATCTATCGCGCGATTGTTTGGCAGGACAGGCGTACTGCGGCTTTTTGCGAACGGCTTCACGACAATGGGTTTGAGCCTTTAATTCATGACAAAACCGGACTTTGTCTGGATCCTTATTTTCCGCCTCGAAGGTTCGCTGGATCTTAGACAACGTTGAGGGTGCGAGAGAGAAGGCTTTGGCCGGCGAGCTTTTATTCGGCACTGTCGACAGCTGGCTTATTTGGAATCTGACAGGAGGTTTAGAGCACGTCACGGACGTCTCGAATGCTTCCCGCACACTCTTATTTAATATTCACAATTGCCGCTGGGATGAGGAGCTGCTGGATATCTTCGGCATTCCGGCGTCCATGCTCCCCCGCGTTGTTCCAAACTCCGGCCTTATCGGCAGGACGGCGCCTGCAATCCTTGGCGCTTCGATTGACATCTGCGGCGCGGCAGGAGACCAGCAGGCAGCTACCTTCGGGCAGGCATGCTTTCAGCCCGGCATGACCAAAAATACTTACGGCACCGGCGGCTTCCTCCTTATGAATACAGGTTCGACGCCTAAGTTATCCGACAACCGGCTTTTGAGTACCGTCGGTTGGAAGATTCCGGACGCAACCAGCTATGCTTTGGAAGGAAGCGTTTTCGTGGCCGGTGCTGTTGTGCAGTGGCTTAGGGAGGGTATGGGACTGATTGAGACAAGCGCGGAAATCGAGAGCCTGGCGCGGCAAGTTAAAGACAACGGAGGCGTTTACTTGATTCCGGCCTTTGTCGGGTTGGGTGCCCCTTACTGGGATCCTCATGCACGAGGATTAATGATCGGTCTGACTCGTGGAACGACACGCGCGCATATTGCTCGGGCTGCATTAGAATCAATAACATTCCAGTGCAATGACGTACTTCGGGCAATGATGAATGATGCCGGCGCGCGGCTTACCGAGCTGCGGGTAGACGGCGGCGCCTCGGAAAATGACCTGATGATGCAGTTTCAGGCAGATATTTCCGGCGTTCCGGTCGTGCGTCCCGAAGTGGTTGAGACTACGGCTTTGGGAGCAGCTTACTTAGCCGGTCTTGGCTGCGGGGTATGGAAGAGCACGGAAGAAATTGAAAAGTTGTGGCGGCGCGAGCGGACGTTTGAGCCGACGATGTCGCAGGATCAACGCGAATTTTTAACGACACAATGGGGCCGGGCAGTGGCGCGGTCTAAAGGATGGGAGCAGTAAGAATGGACTTCAACGCAAAGACTAATCCGGGGCGAGAAAGCCGTCTTCAGCAATTGGAAGAGGACAAAGTCTGGGATGTGCTCATCATCGGCGGCGGTGCGACCGGCGCCGGTATTGCGGTTGATGCCGCTGCTCGCGGTTTTTCCACAGTGTTGTTTGACACGCAGGACTTTTCCGAAGGTACTTCCAGCCGTTCAACCAAATTGATTCACGGCGGCGTTCGCTATATGAAGAATCCCCGCGACTGGAAGCTGGTTCGCGAGGCGATGATCGAACGCAAATTGCTTTTGGGCAACGCACCGCATATTGTCCATCCGGAGCCGTTCATTCTTCCCTGCTACGAGAACTTTGAGCGTGAATACTATATGGCCGGCCTCTGCCTTTACGGCGCCATGGCCTACGGCGGCTACGAAGTCGGCAAGACAGAATTCCTTTCTGCGGCCGAAACCATTCGCCGTTTGCCCGGCGTCAAAGCCGACGGCTTAAAGGGCGGCGTGCAGTTCTGGGATGCTCAGTTCGATGATTCCCGTCTCAATATTGCCTTGATGAAAACTGCCGAAGCCCGCGGTGCGCTTTTACTGAACTATGTGCCGGTCGTGGGATTCGAAAGGGGATGCGGCGGCGAAATTACGGTTGTGAAAGTCAAGGATAAGTTCAGCGGCAAAGAGTACAGCGTTAAGACCCGCATGGTCTTTAATGCAGCCGGCGTCTGGGCTGATGAAATCCGCCGCATGGTTTCTCCGGACGTGAAGCCCTTTATCCGCGCCTCCCGAGGCTCTCATATTGTTGTCAGCACGGATCACTTCGGCGGCAAGACCGGCATGTTTATTCCGAAAACTTCCGACGGACGTGTGCTCTTCTGCATTCCCTGGCACGGCGTTCTTGAAATCGGAACCACAGACAAGGAAGAAAAAGACATCTCCTTCAATCCGGAGCCGACAGAAGAAGAAATCGAATTCATGCTCGAGACGGCCCGCAAGTATCTGGCCTATCCGATTTCGCGCAAGGACGTCTTGGCTTCCTTTGCCGGACTGCGTCCTCTTTTTAATCCGAATGCCGGCGGTTCGACCGCAGCTGTGTCCAGAGAGCACTCGGTCATTCCTGAATTCAAGAACATGATTACGGTCACCGGCGGCAAGTGGACGGCTTACCGCAAGATGGCAGAGCATGCCATGTCTGTGGCCGTGGACCAAGGCTTAATTTATAAGCGTCCGTGCCCGACGAAATATATGTCGATCTATCGGGACAACGAGTTCAATCCTGACGAACTCGAAGCCGAGATTCTCAAAGGCACGCTGACGGATGAACAGCTGAAGGCCTACGCAGTACACTGCCGCGACACGCAGTTTGCGATGACACGGGAAGATGTTCTTTACCGCCGTCTGAGAATCGGCCAGATGAATAAGGCCAAGACAGAAGAGCTTCTGCCTAAGATCAAAGAGGTTTTTGAAGCTGAAGCTTCTTGATGAAAAGATTGGCCAAGCAAAGTTTGCTCGGCCAAATTGCAAAAAACTTTATCAAAGAGGTATCAAGTTGAATTGACTTGATTTTTTACGTATAATCCTGTCCTCTCTGTTGGAGCGTTGTCCTTTCGTCATCGCTCGTCCGTTGTAAATAATGTCGTCTCGGGAATTAATCCGCCCGAGCTTAAAGATAATTTGCGGCGCATTTGTATGCGCCAAATTTATAGGTGAATAGTAATGAAAACCTTCTCGGCCAAGCCGCTTGAAGTGAAGCGTGAATGGTACGTGGTTGATGCAACCGATAAGGTTGTCGGCCGCCTTGCCGCTGAAATCGCTCTCAGACTCCGTGGCAAAGACAAGCCTGAATACACACCGCACGTCGACACGGGCGATTACATCATTGTTGTCAACGCTGACAAGCTCGTCATGACCGGTGCTAAAGCTGAAGACAAGAAATATTTCCGTCACTCCGGCTACCCCGGCGGCGTATATGAGACCACTTTCCGCAAGATGCAGGAAAAGCATCCCGGCCGTGCTCTCGAAATCGCAGTTAAAGGCATGCTTCCGAAGGGCCCGCTTGGCTACGCCATGTTCAAGAAGCTCTTCGTTTATGCCGGCAGCGACCATAAACACTCCGCCCAGCAACCCAAACAGCTTGAGATCTAAAAAATGATTGGAAATTACAACTACGGCACTGGCCGCCGCAAGAGCTCCGTTGCTCGCGTTTTCATGAAGCGCGGCACCGGCAAGATCGAAATCAACGGCCGTTCTCTTGATGAGTACATCCACCGCGAAACCGGCCGTATGGTCGTTCGTCAGCCGCTCATCCTCACCGACAACGTCGAAACATTCGATATCAAAGTCAATGTTCGCGGCGGCGGTGAATCCGGTCAGGCCGGCGCTATCCGTCACGGTATTACTCGCGCTCTGATCGATTACGATGCAGCTCTCAAGTCTGTTCTGTCTCAGGCAGGTCTTGTTACACGTGACGCTCGTGAAGTCGAACGTAAGAAAGTCGGTCTTCGCAAGGCACGTCGTCGTAAACAGTTCTCCAAGCGTTAATTCGCTGCAGAATTGCGGAAACTGCCTTCCGGCAGTTTTCAACAAAGGTCGCTTCGGCGGCCTTTTGCTTTTTCTACCGCTGAAAACTTTTAGCCGCAGACAGCCTCTCGGGTGCCACCGACGATATACTTTCCGAAAGTTTGTTCAAATCCTCATTCCTAAAGGCTCAAAATGAAAAAAGTAAAAGTCGGCATTGTGGGCGGTTCCGGTTACACGGGCATTGAATTACTCCGTCTTTTAGCACAGCATCCGCATGCGGAGATTGTCACGATTACGGGTCGAAAGGACGCCGGAACGCATGTTGCCAAGATGTTTCCTTCACTCAGAGGACGAGTGGATTTGGTTTTTGAAGATCCTGCTTCCGCACCTCTGGATCAATGTGATGTCGTCTTCTTTGCGACGCCGCACGGCGTTGCGATGAGCATGGCCGAAGAGCTCACTTCTAAAGGCGTCAAGGTCATTGACCTCGCCGCCGACTTCCGTCTGAAAGACAAGGAAGTTTTCAAAAAGTGGTACAAGATGGACCACAAATGTCCCGATATTTTGGCGAAAGCCGTCTACGGCCAGCCGGAAAGCATGCGGGACGAAATGAAGAAGGCAGATGTTCTCGGCATGGCCGGCTGCTATCCGACCACCATTGAATTGGGACTTATGCCGCTGCTCAAACTTCATAAAGAAGTCGGTGATATTGTTAACCTAGACGTTTCGATTATTGCGGACAGCAAGTCCGGCATCAGCGGCGCCGGCCGCAAAGCCGATATCAGTCTGAACTGCGCCGAGTTTTCCGATAATTTCAAAGCCTACGGGGTTGCGGGACACCGTCATGAGCCGGAAATGGTGCAGCAGCTGAGCCTTTTTGCCGGAGAAACTGTTCCTCTGACGTTTATTCCTCATTTGCTGCCCAATATTCGCGGCATCTTCTCCACGATTTATGTGCGATTGAAAGAAAAGGGCAAGAGCGTCGATTATCAGGCTCTTTATGAAAAAGCCTATGCCGAAGAACCGTTTGTCGACGTGCTGCCGGCAGGCTCGCTGCCGGAGACGAGAATGGTGCGCGGCTCCAACATGGTCCGTATTGCGCTCTACCGCAAAGAACCGGATCTTTTGGTGATTTTGGTAGTTGAGGACAACTTGGTCAAAGGCTCTGCCGGGCAAGCTGTACAGGCCATGAACCTTGTCATGGGCCTTCCCGAAACTGAAGGTCTTGAGCAAATCGCTTTGGTTCCGTGAGAAAGCGACCAATAAAAGCCGAAGGGCCGCGAAAAGCGGCCCTTCGTGCTAAATGCGATTAAGAATTTTTCAGCAGCTTCGGGTTCAGAGTGTAAGTCCCGACGGTGGAGGCCGACGCGAGGATGTGGCCTTTCATGGCTTTTATGACATCTCTGCCGTTGAAGCTCCCCTTGAGGGGCAGCAGCGGAAAGTCGACTGCGTAAACAGTAAAGACATAGCGGTGAACTCGTTCATCGTTCCACGGAGGGCACGGACCGTCATAGCCATAATAGTGTCCTTCGTTGTTCGGGTCGCCTTTGAAAGCATCGGTATAGTCGTTGAGTCCCTGGCGCATGCCGTTGGCACAGGCCGGCCCTCTTTTGCCGCGGGGAGAGATGCCTTTAGAAAGCGAGGCTGCATCGATGCAGGGCTCTTCCGGCACGATATCAACCAATACCCAGTGAATAAAGCTTGTTCTCGGAGCATCGGCCGGAATCGTTTCTCCTTCGACGTTGGCTTTGGAAAAATCAGCAGGGACGTCGTTGTCTTCGCAAATGACGATTAACGACTTTGTTCCGAGAGGCGGGTTAGACCAGGCAATCTGAGGATTTCGGTTGCCTGCCGGCAGTGTGTGTTCTTTTCCCATCGGGTCGGGTTTTGCAAAGGCAAAACCTTCGGGGATGGGCTTGCCGTCTTCAAAAGAGTCGCTCCAAACGCGAAAAATCGTATCCATTATTTTTCCTAGTCTTTCTTCTTTGGGTAGCAAAGGCGGAACGTCACCGGACCGTCGTTAACGAGGCTAATCTGCATATGGGCGCCGAACACGCCTGTCACCGGGTTAAAGCCGAGGGTCCGGAGCTTCTCGAGAAAACGCTCATAAAGGGTCTTTCCGAGGGCGGGGTCTGCTGCCGGAGAAAAGCTCGGGCGCGTACCGCTGTTGGTGTCGGCAGCCAGCGTGAACTGGGATGCCACGAGAATTCCGCCGCCGACAGCCTTCAGGCTCAGGTTCATCTTGCCGTCGGCGTCACTGAAAACTCGGTAGCCGGCGACCTTCTCTGCGAGGGCGTCGGCATACTCGAGTTTATCGTTTTTTTCTCCGCATACCAGAACCATCAAGCCCTGACCGATACTGCCGCGGAATTCACCGTCGGCAGTAATCGACGCTTCTGAGACGCGCTGAATCAATGCGATCATGACTGGAGGTTACTTCAGTGTGACCTTAGCCCATTTTCTCTTGCCGACCTGAAGCGTATAAGTTCCGGGCTGGACCTGGAGGGCTTTATCTGTGACCTTTTCGCCGTTCAGATGAACGCCGCCTTGCGTGACGTTGCGTCCTGCTTCAGTGGTAGACGGTGCCAAACCGGCTTCTTTGATGAGCTTAAGGATGCCCATCGCTTCGCCGTTGTTTTCGAGCGTGACTTCAGGAATGTTTTCAGGAACGGCACCCTTGCGGAAGCGATTGATAAATTCCTGCTCGGCAGCGTCGGCAGCTTCGGCGTTGTGGAAGCGCGTGACGATTTCTTTAGCCAGCATGACCTTGGCGTCGCGCGGATTGCGGCCGGCTTCGCACTCTTTCTTGAGCTGCTGAATTTCTTCGTTGCTTCTCATAGAGAGCAGGTCGAACCAGTTCCACATCAGGTCATCGGACAAGGACATGACTTTTCCGAACATTTCGTTCGGTTCTTCAGTGATACCGATGTAGTTGTGTTTGGACTTGCTCATCTTATTGACGCCGTCCAAACCGACGAGCAGAGGCATCGTGATAATGCACTGAGCTTTCTGGTTGTACTGACGCTGCAGCTCACGGCCGACCAAGAGGTTGAAACGCTGGTCGGAGCCGCCGAGTTCGACATCGGCTTCAAGCTCAACAGAGTCGTATCCCTGCATCAGCGGGTAGATCAGCTCGTGCATGGCAATCGGTGCCTGGGAAGCAAAACGCTTGGCGAAGTCGTCGCGTTCAAGCAGACGGGCAAGCGTATAGCGGGATGCGAGTTTGATGAAGCCGGCCGAGCCCAATTTATTGCACCATTCGGAGTTAAAACGAACTTCGGTTTTGTCTTTGTCCAAAACTTTGTAGGCCTGATCGAGATAAGTCTTAGCATTGGCCTCGATCTGTTCACGAGTCAGCGGCGGACGAGTGGTGTTGCGGCCGGAAGGATCACCGATCGCGCTGGTGAAGTCGCCCACAAGGAAGATCACCGTATGACCGAGGTTTTGGAATTGACGAAGTTTGTTCAAGACGACGGTATGACCCAAATGAATGTCGGGAGCCGTGGGGTCAAGACCTAATTTAATTCTCAGAGGTTTGCCGGTTGCTTTCGAACGAGCCAGCTTTTGTTCGAGCTCTTCTTCAACGAGGAGCGTGTCTGTGCCGCGTTTAATCAGCGCCATCGCTTCCTTAATATCTTCCGTTACCGGAAAAACGTATATAAAAAGAAGCAGGATGAGATCTGTATGTTTTCCGCAACGAGTCCTCTGAAAGAGATGGAAGAAACTGCCCGGCGGATTGCCAGACTTGTCCGTGAAAAAGACTGCCGTTACGGTGAGATCGCGGTGATCACCGGTAACCTGGAGGAGTACGGAAATCTTGCGAAGCAGGTGTTTACAGCAGCCGGGATCCCGTATTTCATTGATGAGAAACATACGGTTCTGATGAATCCTTTTGTGGAATATTTCCGTGCGGCACTTGAGATGGCAGTGCAGGATTTTTCCTATGAGAGTGTATTCCGTTATCTCCGGTGCGGGATGTCCTGCGTGACCAGGGAGGAAGCAGATCTTCTGGAGAATTATGTGCTGGCTCTTGGCATCCGTGGATTTAAGAAATGGGATGAAGTATGGGTGCGTATTTACCGGGGGATGCCGCCGGAGAGCATTCAGAGGCTTAATGAGATCCGGGAGCGGTTTGCGGATGAGACCAGGGAGCTGGCGTTAAGTTTTAAAGGCGGGAAGAAGACGGTACGGGAATACTGTACCATTCTCTATGAGTTTGCCCTGAAGAGCCAGGTGCAGCAGAAACTGAAACATCAGGAACTGAAATTTAAGGAACAGGGCGACAAGGCCATGGAGAAGGAGTATGCTCAGATATACGGGATCGTTATGGAACTTCTGGACAACATGGTGGAGATCCTGGGTGAGGAGACAGTGAGCCGCCAGGATTTCCGGCAGCTTCTGGAGACCGGTCTTAATCAGGCCAAAGTAGCATTGATTCCTCCAAGTATGGATCAGGTACTTGTGGGAGATATGGAGAGAACCAGGCTGAAAGATATCCGTGCACTGTTTTTTGTTGGAGTCAATGAGGGGAATATCCCCAAGAATACTTCCGGTGGGGGAATTTTGACTGAGCTTGACCGGGAATTTTTTCAGGATCAGGGGATACAGCTGGCACCTGGTCCGAAAGAGCTGATGAATACGCAGAGATTTTATCTCTATCTGAATATGACCAAGCCGAGAGAACTTCTCTGCCTTTCTTTCTGTCAGTCGGACAGTCAGGGAAAGGCTTTAAGCCCGGCATTTCTGATTAATAATATCCGGGAAATGTTTCCGGAAATGGAGATCCGGCAGTGTGGGGAAGCGCAGGACTCCATGGAGCTTCTGGAACTTCCGGGAATCAGTCTGGATTATCTGCTGAAAGGTCTTGCGGGAGAATCGTATCGGGATGATGCAGTGTTCCAGGAACTGTACAGCTGGTACCTTCAGAGTCCGGAATATAGGACACTTGTGAAACGGCTGACAGAAGTATCTTTTTCGGAACGTCCGTCGGATATGATCGGAAAAACGGTGGCAGGAATTCTTTACGGGGAAGTTTCTCCGTACAGTGCTACCAGGCTGGAGCGGTTTGCGGCCTGTGCCTTTGCACATTTCCTGCAGTATGGCTTGAAAGTGACAGAACGGGCGGAATATGAATTCCGTGCTATGGATATGGGAAATGTGATGCACATGGCACTGGAAAAATTTGCGGCGGAAGTCCGAAAAGAGGGACTGGACTGGGCGGATCTTACAGAGGAAGAAAGAAACCGTATCATAGATGACTGTCTGGATCAGGTTTCCGCAGATTACGGAAATACAGTTCTCAAAAGCAGTGCAAGGAATGAATATATGATCGAGCGGACCAGACGGATCTTAAGGCGTACGGTGTGGGCACTGCAGGAACAGCTGAAACATGGAGAATTCCGGCCGGAAGGTTTTGAGGTGAAATTTGAAGGTGGCCGGATCGATCGTGTGGATATTATGGAAGAACCGGAGAACAACCGGGTCTATGTAAAAGTTATTGATTACAAGACCGGAAATACTTCCTTTGATATGCTGGCGCTGTATCATGGCTTGCAGCTGCAGCTGATGATCTATCTGGATGGTGCACTGAAGGTGGAACAGAGAAAGTATCCGGACCGGGAAATTGTTCCTGCGGGAATTTTTTATTATAATGTGAAGGATCCCATGATCCAGGAGAAGATCCATGCGGACGTAGAGAGGGTCCAGGATCAGATGCTGAAAAAACTGAAAATGAACGGTCTGGTCCAGGCGGATGATGATGTAAGCATAAAGATTGATGAAACTCTTGCATCCATACCAGTGTCCAGAAATAAGGACGGAAGTTTCAGCAGGCGGTCTTCGGTGGCATCCAGGCAGCAGTTTGATGCGCTGGGAGAATATGTGCGCCGTAAGATCTGCGATATCCGGGAATCGATCTTGGACGGAAATGCGGCAGTGGCACCTTATGAGCTTGGAAAAAAGAATGCCTGCACTTACTGTCCGTACAGTACGGTCTGCGGATTTGACAGAAAGATACCGGGATATGAGTTTCACAGATTGCCGTCGTTCACAGAAAGTGACCTGTGGAAAAAAATCATGAAGGAGGACGAATAAATGGCTGTGAAATGGACGGAAGAACAGGAAAAAGTCATTACGCTCCGGGACAGGAATATTCTGGTCAGTGCGGCGGCCGGTTCCGGTAAAACCGCAGTGCTGGTACAGAGGATCTTAAGTAAGATCATGGATCCTGTGAAACCGGTGGATATTGACCGCCTTCTGATCATGACTTTTACAAGAGCGGCAGCAGGAGAGATGAGAGAACGTATTGAACGTGCCCTGGATCAGGCACTGGCCGAAGATCCGGATAATGAGCATCTACAGAGACAGATGACACTGATCCATACTGCACAGATCACGACCATTGACGGATTCTGCTCCTATGTGATCCGGAATTATTTTCATCTGATCGGACTGGACCCGGGTTACAGGACAGCAGATGAAGGAGAACTGAAGCTTTTGCAGGAAGACGTGCTCAAGGAGCTTTTTGAAGATTATTATGCAGAGGGCGATGAGGATTTTACCACTTTTGTGGAATGCTATGCGGCAGGGAAATCCGATGAAAGCCTGAAAGAGCATGTTCTGGATTTGTATGATGCGTCCATTAGTAATCCCTGGCCCGAAGAGTGGCTGGATGGCTGTGTGGAGAATTACTGCCTGGACCCGGAAAAAGGAATTGTGGAAACAAAGTGGTACCAGTCTCTGTGGGAAATTGTGGACAGTGCGCTGAAGGAAGCAGAAGAACTGAACCGGAGTGCCATGGAGATCTGTGGAGAAAGTGAGGGACCGGAACTGTATCTGGATGCCCTGCAGAAAGATCTTGTGCTGATCCGGCAGTTGCAGGAACTGTCCGATAAACAGGACTATGATCAGATGGTACAGACTCTGCAGAATCTTTCATTTGCAAGGCTTTCCACAAAAAAGATGGAAGGGGTATCCGGCCAGCTGAAAAGTCTGGTAAAAGATATCCGGGAAGATGCAAAGGATATCCTGAAAGATCTGGGAAGCCGGTATTTTCAGTGCAGTCTTGAGGAACTGACGGAGCTGACGCTGGCATCTGCAGGACCATTAAAGATGCTGGTAAAACTCACCAAAGATTTTGCACAGCGTTTCAGTGACAAGAAGAGGGAAAAAAATGTCCTGGATTTCTCAGACATGGAACATTTTGCCCTGGAGATCCTTCTGAAAAAAGAAGGAGATATCTGTACGCCAAGCCAGGCAGCAAGGGAACTTTCCGAGAAATACGATGAGGTTCTTCTGGATGAATATCAGGACAGCAACCTGGTTCAGGAAATTCTGATGCAGAATGTTTCCGGCTGGGTGAATGACCGTAAAAATATCTTTATGGTAGGAGATGTGAAGCAAAGTATTTACCGGTTCCGACTGGCTCGTCCGGAGCTGTTTATGGAGAAGTACAAAAGCTATTCTCTGACAGACAGCCTGGAGCAGAGGATCGATCTTCACAAAAATTTCCGAAGCAGACCGGAGGTTCTGGAAAGTGTCAACTTTATTTTCCGCCAGATCATGGGTGCGGATCTGGGTGGAATTGATTATGATGAGGCGGCAGCTCTGTATCCGGGAGCCACTTTTTCAGAGGGACAGGATAGCGAATTCGTAAAGACTGAGGTTCTTCTTGTGGAAAAAGACGGGGAGATCCTGGAGGATTCCGATGTGGACGCACCGGAAAATGAAAGGGAGCTGGAGGCTCTGGCCATTGCAGGAAAAATCCGTTCCATGGTGGGACATGACCTTGTGCTTGACAAGGAAACCGGGGAGTACCGTCCTGTACGGTATGGAGATATTGTGATCCTGCTCCGCTCTGCCACCGGATGGGCAGAGACTTTTGGGGAAGTGCTGGCTGCAAGAGGGATTCCGTCCTATACGGCGTCCCGAACCGGATATTTTTCCACAACAGAGGTTGTTACACTTCTGAATTATCTCCGGGTGCTGGATAATCCTCTTCAGGATATTCCTCTGACCGGTGTGCTTCGTTCTCCCATTGTGGGATGCACCACAGAGGAGCTGGCAGAGCTTCGGATCGCATATCCGGAGGGAATGATCTGTGAATGTGTGCGGGCATTTGTGGAGGATTATCGGGAACACCGGATTTTTGAGGAGAAGAAAAAAACTCTGGGAGAGAAACTATCCCGTTTTTGGGACACAATGAACGGACTCCGGGATATGGCTGCATATACGCCGGTTCACCAGCTGATCCTGGAAGTGTTGGAACGTACCGGATATGGAAACCATGCAAAGGCTATGCCAGATGGCGCACAGAGAAGTGCAAACCTGAACATGCTGGTGGAAAAAGCCATGGAATACGAGAAGACAAGTTATCGTGGTCTGTTTAATTTTGTACGGTATATCCAGAAGCTGCAGCAGTATCAGGTGGATTACGGAGAGGTGAACCTTTCCGGGGCAGGAGAAAGTGCTGTGCAGATCATGACCATTCATAAGAGCAAGGGTCTGGAGTTTCCTGTTGTGTTTGCGGCAGGAATGGGGAAAAGGTTTAATTTCCGGGATATGAATGCAAGTATTCTGATCCATCCGGATCTTGGCATCGGTGCGGACGCCATACTGCCGGAAAAGAGGATCATCGCATCATCCCTGTGCAAACAGATCATCCGCCGGGAACTTCTTAAAGAAAGTCTGGGGGAGGAACTCCGTGTGCTGTATGTAGCACTTACCAGAGCAAAAGAAAAACTGATTCTCTGTGGAACAGTGGGAGATCTGGAACAAAAATTGACATCACTGTCCGTATTAAGGGACAGTAAAGAAGAGCTGCTTTCTCTGGGACTGCGTATGCGTGGAAAAACTTACTGGGATTATGTACTTCCATCTCTTGCAAGGCACAGGTGTATGTCGTCACTTTTCCATGAATATGGAATATTTATGAACCGGATGAATCCACTGTATGGGGATCCTTCGGAATTTGTGGTGACGAAGATCACAGCACAGGATCTTACAGAAAATGAGATTGTGGAACAGGCAGAGCGGGAAATGAAGAAAGAAACTCTGGAAAACTGGAATCCGGGCAGAGTTTTTGACAGTGAGATCCGGGAAGAGATCGAGAGACGGTTTTCTTTCATATATCCATATCAATATCTGGAAGATCTTCCTGTGAAAGTCAGTGTATCAGAACTGAAAAAGAGAAGTTACCACAGTGAACAGGATCTTGAAGAGACGGTGGATTATGAGACGGAAGAAGAAATTCAGCCGATAGTTCCTCGGTTTATCGAGGAGAAAAAAGAGAAAGGTTATACAGGAGCACTTCGCGGAACGGCTTATCATCGGGTGATGGAGTGCCTGGATTACGGACATGCCGGAAGCCAGGAGGAAATCCGCAGTCAGCTGAGAGAATGGGGTGATAATAAGAAGATGGAAAGAAAAGAGGCTGAGTCTGTCCGGGTAAGAGACATCTGGAACTTTGGGGAATCATCTCTCGGCCAGAGGATGAAAGCGGCTTCAGAGAAGAAGCTGCTGTTTAGGGAGCAGCCCTTTGTGATCGCAAGAAAAGCTTCGGAGCTGGAACCGGAGTGGCAGTGTGAGGAAGATGTTCTGGTGCAGGGAATCATTGATGCGTATTTTATAGAGGCGGAAGAAATCGTTCTGGCGGACTATAAAACGGACTTTGTGAAACGTGGAGAAGAACAGAAACTGATCGACCGTTATCGTGTTCAGCTGGAAGATTATGCCCAGGCGCTAGAGCGGATGACAGGCCGGAAAGTGAAGGAACGGTATATTTATTCGTTTACGCTGGGAAAAGAAATTCTGTTGTGAGAAATATTGTTGTGAAAAATAAAAGTCAGAGACCGAATACTTACTTTGCAGAAAGGTTCGGTCTCTGACTGGCAAATGCGATATTATATTGATGTGGGGAAATATCCTGCGGCGGAGCGCTTATACTCTCCAGCCCGCAGGATATTTGTTTTTCAGGATTCCGTTTACAAGTTTTCCGAATCCGAGAGGATAACCGTCCACGCAGAGAAGATGCCAGCCTTTTTTGTGAGCGGCCTCTTCCGGCTCGATCATAAGAGTTTCGCCTTTCAGATAACGGGTAAGCCGCTCATCAGAAACTGGCAGAGAGATAACGGCTTCCACATCTCCTTTATGAAGAGCCAGCGCCAGTGGCTGAGACGGCTCAAATCGGTTTTTCTTCAGATCACCCAGATAGAGACCGTTTCGAAGGAAGGAGATCCCCCGGAGATCCAGCGGGAAAGGCAGCTGATAGTACACTTTATCTTTGCGGACTTCCACACGGTTCCAGTCAAATTCCTGACCGCCAATGG
>ERZ826613.1902-NODE-1902-length-22623-cov-9.226382_pt1 | contig 22623 bp, 17 predicted proteins | sample MGYA00519925_ERZ826613 | MGnify/ENA primary metagenome ERZ826613 (study PRJEB31778, sample SAMEA3449236) | human gut metagenome | biome: human gut; feature: human-associated habitat; material: faeces | place: United Kingdom | collected 2010/2012 ... | reverse complement strand
CCGCACCTCGCTCGCCGTATCGGCACTTAGAATTATGCGGTATTGCCCTAAAAAGCACAAAAACAACCACCGCCCCGGATGCCGAATCTTTCAGCATCCGGGGCGGATTTTTGTACGCATTTTGCCCGTTCGGGCGGGGTTTGCGCAAATGTCGAATGTATGGTAAAATACAGGTAAAATCAGCTTTTTGGGGGTCATCTTATGGGCATTGTAGTCATCGGTGCGGTTTTTGTGGACATCAAGGGGTATCCGCTGTCCACCTATATCCCGGGCGGGCGCAACGCGGGCCGGGTCGAGCAGGTACACGGCGGCGTCTGCCGCAACGTGGCGGAGGACATTGCCAATGTTGAGCTGCGCCCCACCTTCGTCAGTCTGGTGGACGACACCGGCTCCGGCCAGGACGTCATTGACAAGCTGGCCCGGCACAAGGTCAACACCCGCTACATTCAGCGCATGCCGGACGGCATGGGCACCTGGCTGGCCGTGTTCAACAACGACGGCGATGTCTGCGCCGCCATCTCGAAGCGGCCCGACACGACGCCGCTGACCGCATTATTAAAGGAAAAGGGCGACGAGATCTTTGCCGACTGCGACGGCATCGCCATCGAGTTTGATCTGGAGAAGGAGACCGTCAAGCAGATTTTGCACTACGCCAAAAAGTACCGCAAAAAGGTCTACGCCGCGGTCTCCAACATGAGCATTGCCATGGAGCGCCGCAGCCTCCTGCAGGAGGTCGACTGCTTTGTCTGCAACCAGCAGGAGGCCGGGCTGATGTTCTCCGACGATTACGGCCACCTGACGCCGGACGAGATGTGCGCCACGCTGGCCGCCAACGTGCGCAGCGCCAACATTTCCTGCATGGTCGTGACGATGGGCGAGCAGGGCGCCGTTTACGCCCGCACCGACGGCGAGAGCGGCATGGTGCCCGCCAAGAAGGTCGATGTCATCGACACCACCGGCGCGGGGGATGCTTTCTTCGCCGGGACGGTCATCGGTCTGACCTACGGCAAGACGCTGGCCGAGGCCTGCGAGATCGGCAGCCGCCTGGCCGCGTCGGTCATCTGCATCTCGGAGAATGTCTGCCCGCGGTTCCGCCCGCAGGAGTTCGGGCTGGATGTGCCGGTCACAGACTGATTTTTTCGGTTTTTGGGCACGTATTTCCCTTATTTTGCCATTTTTCCGATTTCGCACATTTTGCCTTTTTAGCAGTTTTCTGTCCGCACTTTTTCGGCTCGTGTGGCAGTTTCAGTGCATTTCAGTATCGGAATTTTGCGCACAGTTTTTCGAAAATTCAAAATATTTAGTTACTGTATAACCAGACATGAAAACAGACAACCTCATCCCCGCAGCCCCGCTTGACCGGCGGGAGCTTGCACCCGGCGTGCAGCTCTGCTTCACCCGGCTGGACGCGCCGCTCTGCCCGCCCCCGCTGGACTGGCCGCGGCTGCTCGTCTTTGATTTCTGCCGCAGCGGACGACGCGCCATCCCGGACGGCGCACAATATGCCATCGTGACGGAGGGTCATGCCGCCGTCAGCTTTGCTGTGCCCGGTGCGGACTTCTACCTGCCCGGCAGCCAGTACGAGGCGCTGCAGCTTTTCATTGACCCCGACGCTGTGCAGGCGGACAGCTTTTTGACGCTGATGGGGCTGGAAATAGGCGGCATCGCGGATTATTTCTGCCGCGGCGGCGTCCACTGCTGCCCGATGAGCGACGCCATCACGGCCATTGTGGACGAGGTCTGGGACGACGCCGCCTACGCCGCCCCCGGCGAGCTGCGCTATGCCGCCGTGCGGCTGCTGTATGAGCTGCTGCGCCTGCCCGACGAGGCCGACACGGCCCGCTGCCCCGCGCGGCAGGTCGAATGCGTGCGCGAGGCCGAGACGCTGGTTCTGCAGGACCTCTCGGTCCGCCGCCCGGCCCGGGAGCTGGCCGACCATTTTGGTTTGAGTGAGAGCGGCTTCAAGCTGTACTGCCAGAACGTGCTGGGCGAGGGGTATCTCGCCTACTTCCGCCGCCGCCGGCTCGAAAAAGCCGCCGAGCTGCTGCGCACGACCCCCCAGCGGGTGCAGGACATCGCCGCCCAGGTCGGCTACGAGAGCCAGGGCCGCTTTGCCCAGGCGTTCTACGACCAGTTCCGCCTGACCCCGCTGGAATACCGGCGCTTGTCGAAATAAAATGCCCCTGGCCACCTCCCTCGCAGAGGGAGGCAAGAAAGCCACGACCCGAAAGGAGCGGAAAATTGAACAACATCACGCGCTCGATTTTCCGTGCCATTCATGAGGGGCGGTGGTTGAGCATTGAATACAAAAACCAACAGACCCAGCAGACCAAATACTGGGTCGCTATCCGCGGGCTGAACCCCAGGACCCGCACCCTGAACGTTGACGGGCTGCATCTGGGCAAATTAAGCGTGCAGGCGCTCGACCATATCAGCATTGACCGCATCCAGACCGCCGAGGTCGTGGACGGCTCGTGGTGCCCCGTCAACCAGACGCTCATCGACGACATCCGCGACAACCCCGGGCGGTACGCGGCGCTGTTTGACAATGCCGCCAACCTGCGGGTGCTGGACTATCTGGCCGCCTGCAACCGGCTGGACGCCACGCCCTACCAGTCCAACTACAGCCTGATCCATCAAATTGACGCCGACTGCTTTGCCGATTATAAGGAGGACACGCTGGAGCTGACCGACGACCAGTTCCGTGAGCTGGTGGGCCGGTTCCAGCGCCGGGTCGAGGACCGCCGTCAGAACGCCGCCCGCCCCAGCCTGCCCACGCTGGGGCTGAACCTTATCAGTATTGACACCCGGCAGGGGCTGTACGTGCTGGCCTACCGCCCGCTGCGGCTCGACGTGAAAAAGCGCGCCCTGCGGGCCGAGCCGGAGCCGGTCATCTGCCGGGAGTTCACCGTCAACGGCAGCAAGCTGAGCATCCATCAATTTCTGGATGCCGACGACTATACGCTGCTGGACGAGTTCACGAAGCACGCCGAGACCATCAAGGACCGCATCACTCGCAGCAACCCGCGGGTGCGGGTCGATGACCTGCCCTACCTCGTCGCCATCAGCCGCGACTGCCCCGTGGACTTGGAGCATGAGTACCGCGGCATCCTTACTATGTTCGAGGATCCCTCCGGCGAGACGGCCACCGCCCCGCTGCGGGCCTTCTTCGGCGAGATGACCGCCAAGCCGCGCCGCCGCAAGTCCTACCCGCTGGCGCTGCTGAACAACAAGGTCAATCTGGACCAGCTGCTGGCCATCAACAACGCCATGCGCTACCCGCTGGCCTACGTGCAGGGCCCGCCGGGCACCGGCAAGACCAACACCATCGTCAACACGCTGACGACGGCGTTTTTCAACGAGCGAACGGTGCTTTTTTCCAGCTACAACAACCATCCCATCGACGGCGTTGTGGAAAAGCTGCAGGCCGTCACCTACCACGGCCAGACCGTGCCGTTCCCGATCCTGCGCCTTGGCAACAACGAGAAAACCGCCGAGGCCCTGCGCACCATCGACCAGCTGTTTGAGCAGTGCAAAAAAATCCCCGTGCCGGAGCGGCTGCTGGACAAAAACCACGCGGACCGCACGGCCCGTGCCAAACAGCTGACCGCCCTGCTGGAACGGTATGAGCGCATCCTTGATTTGCGGGAGCGGCGGGAGACCATCCGGCGCCTGCTGGATGCCCGCGGCCAGATGAACTTCCAGTACGAGCTGCAGGCCGGGCAACTGCCGCAGGTGGACCGTGAGCTGGCCGCCTACGGCAGCATCGACTCTGCCGACGCGCTGGCTCTGCTGGACCGCAACGAGGACGAGCTGCTGCGCTACCTCTACTACACCTCGGCCCGCTGCATCCGCCGGTTGGAGGAGCCGAAATACAACGATTTAATGAGCATCGTCCACAGCCCCGACACCGACAAGGAGCGGGTCACGCAGTTCAACAAGTACATCTCGGAGCCGGAGAACCTGAAAAAGCTGCTGCGCGTCTTTCCCATTGTGGCCACGACCTGCATCTCCGCCCACCGCCTGGGCGACCCGGAGCCGAGCTTTGACATGGTCATCATGGACGAGGCCAGCCAGTGCAATACGGCCATGTCTCTTGTGCCCATCCTGCGCGGGGCGTCGCTGATGCTTGTGGGCGACCCGCAGCAGCTCTCGCCTGTCATTCTGCTGGACCCCGCCGACAACCGCACGCTGCGCCGCCGCTACGGTGTCACGCAGGAGTACGATTACATCGAAAACTCGATCTACAAATGCTTTCTGGCCTGCGACGCCGTCAGCGACGAGACGCTGTTGAGCTACCACTACCGCTGCAGCCCCAAGATCATCGAGTTCAACAATCGCAAATACTACAACCACAAGCTGCACATTGCCAGCCGCGAGACCGACCCCACGCCGCTCGTCTATGTGGACGTGCCCAACGACACCACCGACGAGAAAAACACCGCCCCGCAGGAGGTGCGCCGCATCGAGGCATACCTGACCGCGCACCCGGACAAGCAGGTGGGCATCATCACGCCGTTTGCGAAGCAGCGCGCCGCCATCGAGGCCATGCTGCGCACGAAGCACTTTGAGAACGCCGCCTGCGGCACGGTGCACGCCTTTCAGGGCGACGAGAAGGACGTGGTCATCTTCTCCCTGGCGCTGACCGACCAGACCCGCCCGCGCACCTACGACTGGCTGAAAACGAACAAGGAGCTCATCAACGTGGCGACCTCCCGCGCGCGGGAGCAGCTGGTCATCCTCTCGAATCAGGCCGCGCTGGACCGCCTGCACGCCGACAGCACCGACGACGATATTTACGAGCTGGTGCAGTACGTGCGCAAAAACGGCCAGTCCGAGGTGACCGAGAAGCCCGCCGCCAGCCGTGCGCTGGGCATCAAGCCCTACAGCACCAAGACCGAGGATGCCTTTTTGGAAAATCTGAACCACGCGCTGGACAACGCCTTCCTCGACGGCAGCCGCTGCACGGTCTGCAAGGAGGTACCCATCGCCCAGGTGTTTGAGGATAACCCCGGCTGCGCCGACCTTTTCTACACCGGGCGGTTCGACTTCGTCGTCTATCAGCGGGAGGGCCGCCGCCTGATGCCGATTTTAGCCATCGAGCTGGATGGCCGCGAGCACCGCGACGACCCCGCCGTCCAGCGCCGTGACCGCAAGAAGGACCAGATCTGCCGCGAGCACGGCTTTGAGCTGATCCGCGTCGAGAACAGCTACGCGCGGCGGTATAATTATATCAAGAGTATTTTGATAAATTACTTCCGCAAGGTGTCGTAGCACCCGCAAACGGGCATCGCTGCGCTTGCCCACCTCCCCTGTAAGGGGAGGCTCTTTGCGCGGGCAGAGCCCGCGAGAAAGCCTCCTCACGAAGTGGGGAGGTGGCCGAGTGGAACGAGGCCGGAGGGGCTTTGCCCGCGCATCCCAGCGTAAAACCGAAAAGTCCTGCCTCCCTTTCCCGGAGACAGGACTTTTTCCTTTTTACCGCCAGTGAAACGTAACCATGCCGTAAATATAAATAAACAAAATCGCACCCGGCACAAAATACTTAAAAATCGGCTTCATCCAGGGGCGGACCTTCAGGCCCCTGCCGGTGTTGGCTTCGGCCACAAAATTGTCCCAGCCCCAGCCAAAGCGGTTGCAGCAGAACAGCGCCAGCACCAGCGACCCCAGCGGCAGCACATTGTTGCTGACGATGAAGTCCCAGAAGTCCAGCCACGCGCTGCCCGGCGCAAACGGCTGGAAGTGCAGCACGCTGTAGCCCAGCGCCGTCGTCAGCGCCAGCAGAAAGATGCCGACGCCGCAGACCACGCAGCCCTTCGGGCGGCTCCACCCGGTCAGCTCACGCACCATGGCAAGGATATTCTCGCAGACGCCCAGCACGGTGGACAGCGCCGCAAACACCATGAACAGGAAGAACAGCACGCCCCACCAGCGGCCCCCGGCCATATTGCCGAACACCCCCGCCATCGTGTCAAACAGCAGACTGGGGCCTGCCGTGACCTCCAGCCCGTAGGTGAAGCACGCCGGGAAGATGACGATGCCCGCCAGCACAGCCACGAACGTATCGAGAAAAATGACCCGCAGCGACTCGCCCATGAGCGCATGATCCTTGCCGATGTAGCTGCCGAAGATCGCCATGCCGCCCATGCCGACGGACAGCGAGAAAAACGCCTGGTTCATGGCCGCCACGATGACCCCGCCGTCAATGGCCGAGAAATCCGGCACAAGGTAGAACCGCAGCCCCTCCGCCGCACCGGCAAACGTCAGGCTGTGCACGGCCAGCACCAGCATCAGCACCAGCAGCGCACTCATCATGTATTTGGTCACGCGCTCCAGCCCGCCCTGCAAATTAAAGCTCAGCAGCACAAACGCCGCTATAAGGACCACAAGCAGATAGGTCACGTTCAGCCCAGGGTCGGCGATCATCTGCGCAAAGCCGAAATCCGCATGCTGCCCGGTCAGGAACTTGACAAAATAGTACAAGATCCAACCCGTAACCACCGTGTAGAACGCCATGATGGCAATGTTGCCGATGAGGCTGACGACACCGAATACGCCCCACTTATGGCCGGGCTTTTCCAGGCGCTGGTACATGGTAACGGGGCTGGCCTGGGCGGCGCGGCCCACGGCAAACTCCATGATCATGACGGGCAGGCCCAGCACCAGCAGGCAGAGGATGTAGAGCAGCATAAAGCTGCCGCCGCCATTCTGGCCGCACATCCAGGGGAATTTCCAGACGTTGCCGCAGCCGATGGCGCACCCCGCCGACAGCATGATAAAGCCCAGGCGGCTGCTCAGGCGCTCGCGTTCGTTCATAAATCAGTTTTCCCTTTCGGTAGTGATTTCCGCGCAGACAATTTCCGTGCGGCCCTGGGTGCGGAACTTGTAGCCCCAGGTGCCCGTGCCACCGCTGACGATGGCATCGCAATGGTCTGCAATGTGCTTTTTGCCGTAGTTGCGCTCATTTTTGGCAACCATGCCCACCGCACCCGCAGGCCAGACCTGCCCGCCGTGGGTGTGGCCGCTCAAAATCAGGTCCGCCCCCGCCGCGGCAGCGTTCTTAAAGTCCCGCGGCTCATGGTCGAGCCAGACCGTGTAGTGGTCGTCGGGGCTGCCGGGCATAAGCTGCGCCGCCGTGAAGCGGCTGCCGTTCGTGTACAGATAATCCTTGCGGCCAACGACACGCACACCGCAGGGCAGCAGGACGGACGTGTCCTCCAGGATGCGCACGCCCGCGGCGGCGAACCCTCGCTCCAGATCCGCACGGCCAAAGCTCGGCTCCCGCCAGTGGTGGAACAGGTCGTGGTTGCCGAGGACGTAATACTTGCCCAGCGGCGCGTCCAGCTCGCCAAACAGCTTGCAGAAGGCGTCCAGCTCCTCCGGCTCGGTGAACTCGTCAAAAATATCGCCGGTCAGCACAAGCAGGTCGGGGCGGCACACCTCGATTTTTGCTTTCAGCTCCGGGATGCGGGTGTGATCCATCGCCGCACAGGCGCGCGGGTGGACATCACTGACCTGCACGATGGTCAGCCTGCCGTTCGGCAGATTTTTCCGCGTTGTCAGGCTGTATTTTGTCGTACAGAGCCGCAGCGCACGCCGCCGCCCCCACCACATGATAAGGCCCGTCAACAGCCACGGCGTTATGCCGTCCAGCCAGATAATATGCCAAACAGCTAGCGGTGTGCCACCGATGCGCCGCAGCGCCAGCCCGATGGCGGTACCGATGCAGTAGAATGTCACAAGATGTCCGGCAAACACGATGCCCAGCCCGAGCGGGTCGCGGCTGATATACGCCAGCACGCCCATCAGCACAAGCGGCAGTCCGTAATACAGCACCGGCCACCGGGCCACCAGCTGTAAAGGCGGCAGCTGCAAAAAGTTCAGGTACAGCAAAGCATCCAGCGCCACCTGCCCGAGGCGCGGAAGAACGAATTGGAAGAAAGGATGATACATGGTTGACGCCTTTAATTAAATAATAGATAAAAAATAATAAATATGGTGGAGTTTTCGCCCTTGGGCGAAAACAAAATGCCCTGCAGGGGTCAATGCTTGCATCGACCCGCAGGCTTTGCGGCCAACGCCAGCGTCCCGGGCGGATATGGAATCCGCCCCTACGGCATAACGCACAGCAAGCCGTTTCTCACCGTATCACCACTATTTTTTGATCACGCCGCCGCGGGCGGCGTTCCTTCTTTATTATTTCTTATTTATTATTTTTTATTTGAAAAAACAGCCCTGCACCAAATTCGGTGCAGGGCCGAAAGACTGTTTTACTGTTCCTTCGCCTTGATGGCCGCGTCAATCGCGCGGGCAGCCTCTTTACCGGCACCCATCGCCAGAATGACCGTGGCGGCACCGGTGACGGCATCGCCGCCGGCGTAGACCATCGGGCGGCTCGTCAAGCCGTCGGGGCCGTTCGTGATCAGGCAGCCGTGCTTGTCGGCGTCCAGACCCGGCGTGGTGGAGCGGATCAGCGGGTTGGGGCTGGTGCCCAGCGCCATGATCATCGTATCAACGTTCAGAACGAACACGCTGCCCTCCTTGACGATGGGGCGGCGGCGTCCGGACGCGTCCGGCTCACCCAGCTCCATCTCAACGCAGGTCATACCCTTGACCCAGCCGTTCTCGTCGCCCAGCACTTCCGTCGGGTTCGTCAGCGTCTTAAAGACGATGCCCTCCTCCTCGGCGTGCTCGACCTCCTCCTTACGGGCAGGCAGCTCGGCCATGCCGCGGCGGTAGACGATGTAGACATTCTCGGCACCCAGACGCTTGGCGCAGCGGGCAGCGTCCATGGCGACGTTGCCGCCGCCGACAACGGCAACGGACTTGCTCTTCATGATGGGCGTGCGGGAGTCCTCCTTGTACGCCTTCATCAGGTTGACGCGGGTCAGATACTCGTTGGCGGAGTAGACGCCGTTCAGGCTCTCGCCGGGGATGCCCATAAAGCGGGGCAGACCGGCACCGGACGCGACATAGACGGCCTCAAAGCCGTAGTCGTTCATCAGCTCGTCGATGGTCAGCACCTTGCCGATGACCATGTTGGTCTCGATGTCAACGCCCAGCTCCTTCAGGCCCTCGACCTCGTGCTGGACGATGTCCTTGGGCAGACGGAACTCGGGGATGCCGTACATCAACACGCCGCCCGCAACGTGCAGGGCCTCGTAGACGGTGACCTTGTAGCCGAGCTTTGCCAGATCGCCCGCGACGGTCAGGCCGGACGGGCCTGCGCCGATGACAGCGACCTTGTGGCCGTTGGGCGCGGGAGCGGTGGGCTTGGTATGTACGTTGTTGCGGTACCAGTCAGCGACAAAGCGCTCCAAGCGGCCAATGCCGACGGCCTCGCCCTTGATGCCGCGGACGCACTTGCCCTCGCACTGGTGCTCCTGCGGGCAGACACGTCCGCAGACAGCGGGCAGCGCACTGGACTGGGCAATCACGTTGTAAGCGGCCTCAAAATCGCCCTCGGCGACGTGCTTGATGAAGCCGGGAATATCAATTTCAACGGGGCAGCCGGAGCGGCAGGGGTGGTTCTTGCACTGCAGGCAGCGCTTGGCCTCGTTCACGGCCATCTCCTCGGTGTAGCCAAGGGCGACCTCTTTAAAGTTTTTGTTGCGGACGTTCGGCTCCTGGCTGGGCATGGGGCACTTTTTCGGGTCCATGTTCGGCATAATTACTGCACCTCCTGCTTCAGCAAATTGCACTCGGCCTCGCGGGCGTGTGCCTCAAAGGGCTTGTACATCGTGCCGCGGTGCATAGCCTCGTCAAAATCGACCTCAAAGCCGTCAAAGTCGGGACCGTCCACGCAGGCAAACTTGGTCTGGCCGCCGACGGTCAGGCGGCAGCCGCCGCACATACCGGTGCCGTCGACCATGATGGGGTTCATCGACACAACGGTCTTGACATTGTGAGGCTTGGTCGTCTTGACGACAAATTTCATCATGATCAGGGGTCCGATGGTAATGACCTCATCAAAGTTCGCACCGTCCACAATGCGCTGCTCCAGCGGGGCGGTGACAACGCCCTTCTCGCCGTAGGAGCCGTCGTCGGTCATAATGATAAAGTCGTCACAGCAGGCGCGGAACTCGTCCTCCAGAATGACCAGATCCTTGTTGCGGAAACCGACAATGCCGGTGACCTTGGTGCCCTGCTCGTGCAGTGCCTGGGCAATGGGCAGCGCAATGGCACAGCCCACGCCGCCGCCGACAACGCAGACGTTTTTCAGACCCTCGATCTCGGTGGCCTTGCCTAAAGGGCCTACAAAATCGTGCACAGCCTCGCCCTCTTTGAGGGAGTTCAGCTGCATGGTACCTGCGCCGACAACCTGGAAAATGATAGAAACAGTGCCGGCTTCGCGGTCAAACCCGGCGATAGTCAGGGGGATGCGCTCGGAGTCCTCCTTTGCGCGGACAATGATAAACTGGCCGGCCTTTGCCTTCTTGGCAATGAGCGGCGCATGGATGCAAAGTTCGGTTACGGTGGGGTTCAGCTCCCGCCGTTTGATGATAGTAAACAAAGCGATCTCTCCTTCTCTTTGTTTTTATAAATATACAATTATATTGTAGCGTATTTTGCGGGGAATGTAAAGAAGAAAGTTAAGGAAATGCGGGCGAGGAAACGGGAGTAGGGGGCGGCGTCCCCGACGCCCCCGGAGGGGTCAAGCCCCCTCCCTACGATGCAAAAGATAAAGGGGATACAATGGCAAGGCTGCGGGCCGGGCATGCCCGGCCCCTACGGACTACTGTGAACGGGTCGCGCACGAAAGGGGCGCGCGGGTGGCTGCCTCTCCCGTTCAGCCCCACAAAAACAAAAAAACGAGACGGCCACTGCCCCGTCTCGTTTTTTCTTAAAAAGAAGGAGAAAAACAGAACGTCTCGCCGGCGCCTGAATGCGAACGGAACCACCCCTCTACAAGTGATACCCTCCCTACGGATTCGGCAGGGCGCTCTGGTATTCTTCCTCTTTAGCTGTCGCTCGGAAGCTCTCGCTTTCGATGTACTTATAGTACACTATTTTTGTCGAATTTGCAAGATGCGTACTTGTACAACATGCTACATTTACCCCATCTTGTTTTGTATAGTTTGCACAATCGTTCACGGATAATTCATACAAATAGCGCCCGGAGCGTTCAAAGCCCCGGGCGCAAGAAATATGCTGTTTTCAGACCGGAAAAGCGGGATTTCTCCGCTTATTCCACAGGAACGATCCAGCCCTTGGTGTCGGGCAGCTTGCCCCACTGGATGCCGGTCAGCGTGTCATACAGCTTCTGGGTCAGCTCGCCGATGTGGCCGCCGCTGATGTGGGCAACCTTGCCCTCCCAATCCAGCTCCTTGACAGGGGAGACAACGGCAGCCGTGCCGGTGCCAAAGACTTCCTCCAGCTTGCCCTCGTCGGCAGCCTTCATGATGTCGGCAATGGCAACACGCTCCTCATGCACCTTGTAGCCCCAGTCCTTCAGCAGCTCGATGATGGAGCGGCGGGTGACGCCGGGCAGAACGGTGCCCACGCAGGGGGCAGTGTAGATCTCGCCGTCGATCTTGAACATGATGTTCATGGAGCCGACTTCCTCGACGTACTTCTTCTCAACGCCGTCCAGCCACAGCACCTGGGAGAAGCCGCGCTCCTCGGCCAGCTCGCCGGCCTTGATGGACGCGGCGTAGTTGCCGCCGCACTTCGTAAAGCCGGTCAGGCCCGGGGCGGCGCGGATGTACTCATCCTCAACATAGATGCGGACGGGGTCGAGGCCCTCGGCGTAGTAGGCACCGGAGGGCGCGCAGATGATGGCGAAGCGGTAATGCTTGGCGGCGTGAACGCCCAGGCCCACATCGGTAGCGATGCAGAACGGGCGGATGTACAGGGACGCGCCGTCGGAGTGGGGCACCCAGTCGCGGTCCACATCGACCAGCGCCTTGACCGCCTGCACGAAGTCCTCCGGCGGGATGGGGGGCATGCCGAGACGGTCCGCGGAATCGTTGAAACGGTTCGCGTTGCAGTCGGGGCGGAACAGCTGGATCTTGCCGTCCGCGGTGCGGTAGGCCTTCATGCCCTCAAAAATTTCCTGTGCGTAGTGGAACACGGTGGTAGCCGGGTCCATCTCCCACGGGCCATAGGGGACGATGCGGGCGTCATGCCAGCCCTCGCCCGCGGTATAGTCCATCAGGAACATGTGGTCGCTGAACTGCTTGCCGAAGCCGAGCTTCGACTCGTCCTGCGGCTTTTCCTTCGGATGGGTCGTTTTGGTGACTTTAATGTCCAACATAATTTCACACTCTCCCTTTTATATTCAAGCGCACCGCCGCACAGCAGTGCGGGTGATGGTTAGGTTTATTATAGCGCTGTCGTGCGGCGAGTGCAAGCCCTTATTTACAAAATGTGTATTTTGTGTTGCAAAAAGCGCAATTCGCGTTTTCCCCGGCTTTCCACAGTTTTCAACAGCGCCGCTGTGGAAAATGTGGAAAATAAACGTTTTTTCTACGTAGATTTTCCCGGTTTTCCGCTTTTGAACGGGTCCGGGCGGCAGAGTTTTCCACGCTTTCCACGGAGTTTTCAACATTTCCACGGTGGATAACCGTTATACGCCGTGGATAACTCGGGGTGAATATACGGAATGTGAACGGGGTGTGAACAGAAAAAGTGGTCTGCCGCCGCAAACGGGCAAAGCCCCTCAGGCCTCGCAGCCTCGGCCAGCTCCCCTGTAAGGGGAGCCTTTTTGCGCGAGCTTCGCCCGCGCGAAAGCCTCCTCACGAAGTGGGGAGGTGGTCGAGCGCAGCGATGACCGGAGGGGCTCTGCCTGCCCCGCGCCCAACCAAAAAAGCGTGCCGCTCTCTTTCCCACAAGAGAGCGGCACGCAGTCCAAACTCAATTTTCTTTTCGGTGCACCACAAACATCACCATGCTGAACACCAGCATGAACGCTGCCAGCCCTGCCGCAATCAGCAAAATCAGCTGGAAGACCTTCACGTTAAAGTTTGTCTGCAAATTCTCCCGCGCGGCGGAGACCACATCCGAACCGGAGGAAACCGTCGATTGGGCGTTATTGGCCATCTCCTCGGCGGCGGTCAGTGCGGCCTGGGCGGCGTCGGTGTCGCCCAACGCCTCCAGCGCGTCGGCCAGTGCCTGCCCGCCCATGGCAACCAGACGGTCATTCGTCTCGCTCTTGATCTTCTCGTGATTGACCGCGTTGGCCAGGTACTCGGCAAACAGGTCTGTTGCGCCGCGCACGGCGGGGGCGTAGTCGTCCTTGATCTGCCAGCCCTTGACGGTCCACATACCGTTCATGTAGAACAGCAGCTGCATACCGGAATCCTCCAGCAGAGCGCTGTACACGGCGTCCGCAAAGGCCGTGCTCGAGGTATCCACCGTGCCGAAGCTCAGCGAGATGAACTCCTTGACGCGGTCATACTCGGTCAGATTCGCGTAGTAGCTGCGCAGCGCCTCGGCCAGGTCGGTGTCCTTTGTCACCTTGGAGCCGACGACGACGGAGTCGAGGTCCGCCCGCAGGTCCCCGTTGCTGAAGCGGCTCAGCGTGCCGTCATCGTCTATATTAAAGGAAGCGCGCATCGTCTCGGCGTAGCCCGCGGCATCGCCGGCCTGGCCGTAATACTGCCTGGCCAGCTCCTCACAGTCGCCGCCCCAGCTGCCCGTGATGGGTATGCCGTTGTAGACAAGGTTCATCGACGCCAGCAGGTGCCCAAAGTCGATGCTCTCTCCGTTGGGCAGGACGACGGTGTTCATATTCTGCAGCGACGCCAGCTCGGGGTCACTGCTGTTGACGCAGCTCTCAAACCCGGCATCGCGCACACCGGCGGTCAGCTGCCAGATCGTGCTGTTGTACTCCCCCGTGCGGGTGTAGGCCAGCGTCAGCTCGATCGGGTCGGGCGTGTCGGCCTGACTGGCCGAGTACTCCTGCGCCAGCGCCTGCAGGCGGGACAGGCGGTCCAGCACCGTGTCGTAGTCCTCCGCATGGGCTGGCAGTGCCGCCGCGCAGAACAGCCCCAGCAGCACAAACAGCATAGCCAGCAGGCGGGGCATACGGTTCGCTATAGAATTCGTAGTCAAGCACCTCCGGTAAAACAGGACAAAAGCCGGGGCAAGGCTGCGCCTGCGCCCCGGGTCTGACTTTTTAACCAATTTGTAATCTTTAGTATACCACATCCGCCCCGGGTTTGTCACCTGTTTTTTTGTGTGTATTCTGTGCGTCTTGACTTTTTGCCCCGCATAGGCTTTAATAGAGGCATTACGGAGGTAATTCTATGCACAAACAAACGCATAAACGCGCTTTTTATACCCTTGCAGGCTGTATTGCCGCGCTGGCGCTCTGCGTGACGGCATCGCTTTTTCTGCTGACGCCCGCACCGAAAGCGCAGGACGTCACCATACCCGGCACGCGCGGGGACATTTACGCCACGGTACAGCTGCCCGGCAAGCTGGCCCGCGGGGAGGAGCTGCCGCTCGTCGTGCTCTGCCACGGCTTTACCGGCAGCCGCAGCGGCGACGGCCACTTTGCGCCGCTGGCCGACGATCTGGCCGCCCAGGGCATTGCGACGGTGCGGCTGGATTTTCCCGGCTGCGGCAACAGCACCGAGCCGTTCACGGCCTACACGCTGTCCAACATGACCGACGACGTCGAGAGCGCCATCACCTACATGCAGCAGACCTACGGCACGGGCCGCACAGCGCTGGTGGGTCACAGCATGGGCGGACGGCTGGCCAGCCTCTACCCGCAGCGCAGGGGCGGCATCACGGCGCTGGCGCTGTGGAGCCCCGCCAACGGCGCGGGCCTGCGCGGCATGGAGTTTTTGAACATCGACGACTTTTCCGCCGTGGAGGCGCTGGCCGCTGAGGCCGAGGCGGGCGGCAGCATCAGCACCTGGGGCGTCGATGTCAGCGGAACGCTGTTCACCGAAATGCGCGATTCCGACCCGAACGCCGCCCTGCGGGAGAGTGCCCTGCCGACACTTTTGACCTACACCGGCCATGAGGGCATTTTGAGCGACACGACCCAGGCCGAGACGATAGCCGCCGTCGAGAGCCTGCCCGACGGCAGGGTCGTGCTGGAGCCGTTTGCCGAGGGGAACCACAACTATCTATCCGAGGACGCCGCCACCGCCGCCGCGCTGGACAAGGCCCTGCGGGAGACGACAGTGGCGTTTTTGGTGGAGTATTTGAAGTAGGCCCGCCGCGCCTGCGAGGCCGACAGGAACGGTCACCTGACGAAGCCCTTTGAGACCGTGACCGGCTGAAAACATCGGCAAAATACAGAAAGAAAGCAAAAACCGCGGAGAAGTGCAAACTTTTCCGCGGTATTCTTATTGCAGATTTACCAGCACATAGTCCCCGCAATCGACAATCGCCCCCGCCCGGGGGTATCCCGGCAGGTCGTGGGCGTCGGCGTAGGTCTGCGCCTGCTCATGCAGGGCAGCGCTGTGGGTCATGTCCAAAGCAAAGCCATAGTAGCGGAACAGGTGCTCCGCTGCCTGGCCGTAGATGTCGTCCACCTCGGAGAAGGCCGTGACCGACCAGTTCAGCACCGAGTTGCAGTTGGTCTCGACGTACTTGACGGTGTCGCCGCTCTCCCAGCTCGTGTGCTCACGGAAGAAGCGGTACAGCGGGTGCTGCATCGGGTCAGCCGTCGTGTACCGGGTGATATTCTCCCCCAGCGTGTAACGGCCCACCAGCACTACGGGCTTGTCGGTGCCGTAGTCGCGCACAAGCTCGGTGCCCAGAGTGCGCACCACAGCGGCCTCCTGCTCGGAACGCTGGTAATCGACGGCCAGCAGATGGTTCAGGTACATGGCCTGGTGCAGACAGAGCAGCGCCGCCAGCAGCTGCACGCCGCCCAGCAGCACAGCCCGCCGGGCCGCGGCGCGGCGCAGCAGCTCATACACAGCCAGCACCGCCAGTGCCACAAACAGCGCAAACACCTGACAGGTGCGGTAGGGCGAGCACTTCCCCTGCACAAACGACAGCAGCACCAGTGAGAGCAGCATTCCCGCACCGGTGAGCAGCAGCAAAGGCCGCTTTTTGCGCACCGCAAGCGCGATAACCAGTACGATAAATACAAGCGCCGCCACCGCCAATTCAGCAATGGGCAGGTAGAAACAGCCGCGCAGTGCGTAGTTAATCAGAATGCTCTTGACAAGCAGCTTTGCAAGATAGATAAATGGGTAGAATGCCCACAAAATTTCGGTGGCGCCGTTGGCCGCAGCCTGCGGCAGCACAAGATGGATGCCCGACGTCACCAGCACGCGCAGGCAGAGCCCGCCGACCAGCGCCGCCGCGTACCACAGTCCCTCGGTCAGGACCGCCGCAAGCCGCGGGCGCTCTGCGGCCAGCAGCTGCTCCAGCGTTAAAAGCGCAAAGACAGCCAGCACAAACACCGCCGCCAGTGACTCATAGGACGAGCAGACCACCATCAGGCAGAGCGCCGCCGCGCCCATGCGCAGAGCCCTGCCGCGCCACGGCACGCCGGGCTGGCGCGCGTCCCACAGCAGATTCAGCGCAGCGGCATCCAGCAAATAGCCGCCGCAGACGCAGACATTCGCGCCGCTGTACTCCCAAATTTCGTTCATCAGCGGGTAGGAGACAAACAGGCAGGCAAACAGCCCATAGCCGAACATGCTGATGCAGTCCTGCGCGGCCTTGCGCAGCAGCGCACAGAAGCTCACCGCCGCCAGCGCCAGCAGCAGCGCCGCCAGCAGGTCAATGCCAAAGGCATAGCTCGGCTCGGCCCTGCCGTAGCCCAGCACCGCGGCCCAGAGGTTCATGCCGAACCGTCCGGTGGACAGCATGACGCCGCCCGTGCCGATGTAGCGGTCCCCTTCCAGCGAGTCAATGCTGACCCGTGTCGTGGCGATGGCATAGCCGTAGCTGAGCAGCAGGGTCAGCCCCAGCGCCGCGCGGAATTTCGCGTTTTTCAGGAAATACCCAAGCTCCTGCTTCATGCCGGTCACCGGTCGTCCGGCCCAAAGTTGAGGCGTTCCTCCTCCACAACGAGCGGGCGGTTCATGATGCGGGTGTTCATAGCCATGACGTACTCACCCAAAAAGCCCAGGAACGCCAGCTGAATACCGCCCATAAAGAAGATGGCGATCATCGTCGGCGCGTACCCGGCGCGGAAGCTCTGCCAGAACAGCAGCTTGGCAATCAGATAGAACAGCCCGACCAGAAAGCTCAGCCCCGCCACCAGGAAGCCCGCGAACGTTGCAATGCGCATACCGGCCTTGGTGTAGCTGGTAAAGCTCAGCATGGCGGCGTCGTACAGGCTGTACCAGTTGTTGTGGGTCTTGCCCGCGCGGCGCTGGGGCTGGGTGTACTCGATTTCCTTGCGCTCGGGGCCCAGCTCGGCCACAATGCCGCGGATGAAGGGCGTCGGGTCCTTCAGGTTGCGCAGCGTCTGGATAAAGCTCTTGTCGTACAGGCCAAAGCCGGTGAACTGCTCGATCTGCTCGCAGCTGCTCATCTTCTTGATGAGCTTGTAGTAGCAGCCGCGCAGCCAGTACATGACCGGGTTTTCCTTGCTCTGGGTCTTGCGGCCAATGACGATTTTGTAGCCCTTTTCCCACTCGGCCACAAACCGGGGGATCATCTCCACAGGGTCCTGGAAGTCGGCGCACATCGTGATCGTGCAATCGCCGGAGGTGTGGATCATGCCGTAGTACGGGCTGTTGAACTGGCCGAAGTTCTTGACGTTGAAGATGGCCTTGACGTGCTTGTCCTCGGCGCAGATCTGCCGGATGATGGCACGGGTTCCGTCCTCGCTCTTATTGTCGATGAACAAAATCTCATAGTCGTAGTTCGGGCAGCTCTTGACCAGCTCATCGCGCACAGCCTCATAGATGGGGCGGGCGTTCTGCTCCTCGTTGTAGCAGGGGATCATTACCGAAATCGTCTTTTTCTCACTCATTTTGTCTCTTTCCTTACCCACTCAATGGTCTCGCGGATTCCTTCTTCAAACGGGGTCGCGGGCCGCCAGCCGGTGTCCTTTTTTATTTTTGCAATGTTGCCACCCAAATGCATGACCGTACCCGGACCATAAGGTACTTTTCCTAAACCGAGTGATAACGTCGGATTTATCGCATCCCGCACTTCCATAAGGAAGTCTTTAAGTTTACGCGTTTTTCCGGATCCTATCAGATAAATTTCACCGTCGTGTCCTTTTTCCAAGAGTGCGAGTAACGCCTGCGCTGTATCGCGCAGGTAGACAAAATCCCAAACCTGGTCACCACCAGAAAGTTGTGGTTCTCGTCCTGCCAAAAGTTCTCGGATTTCATAGTACAGTACAGTTTGATAAGGCGAATACGGACCATACGTGCTTAAGATACGCGGCCAGATATGCCGTATGCCTTTATTTCTACAACTCATCCGCGTCATTTGCCCTGCACACAGTTTTGCCATACCATAAGCTGTAGACGGATTTTCTCGTGTATCCTCTATTAAATCCCCTATATGCTGGCCATACTCTGCCTGCGAACCAGCCCCCATAAAGGTATGGCACCCCAGCCGCTGCGCCAATTCCACCGCATCCAAGGCGTATTGTATGTTTTGCACTTGCGGCGTAAGATTATTGCGTTCCGTACTTTTTGTGCTCCCCCACGCAAGATGAAGCATCGCATCGCAATGCACTCCTGGAATCTCCAATTTTTTCAGTCCAGCTAGCTCACAGTCAATTTTCATCACCAGCGGATGATCTGGCACACGTGCCGCATTGGCAGAAGAAAACCGAAATATTGCTACCACTTTAATGTCACGCCGAATGCATTCTTCTACAAAGAAAGTACCAATAGAGCTTGTAGCTCCTGTTACCGCCACACAATTTATCGTTCTGCATTCCATAGTCTTTTCTCTCTTTACATTTAACGCAGCGACGCAGCACCATTTACAGGCAGAACAGCACCTGTAACATACGATGCGTCATCTGACACCAAAAACAATGCAGCTCGTGCAATTTCCATAGGTTTTGCTACACGTCCCATCGGAATGGATGCATTAAAGCGGCTAAAATCACGGTTCGTAAAAATCGGTGTTTCCGTCGTGCCCGGACACAAACAGTTGACTCTTATCCGATCCGAATAGTTCAGCGCACAGAGTTGCGTAAACTGAATCATCGCTGCTTTGGAACAAGCGTATGCAAAATTGCTGCGCCCCTTCACATTCGAGTGCATCCCTACATCAGATCCAATGTTCAGCACATTGCCATGAGCTCGAATGATTAAATCAAAAAAGTGTTTACTCATATACATAACAGCATCTGTATTAGTGGCAAATACTTGGTGCCATTCTTCGGCAGAAATTTCTTCCAATGGGCTCGTCCTCAATATACCCGCATTGTTTACAAGAATATCCAAATGATCGTAATTATGCTCGAAGCTATAACGCAACGATTTTACATTTTCTTCCTGCGATACGTCACACTCCAAAAAATTTGCTTTGCCGCCATCCAGCTCTATTTCTCTGCATATTTTCAGCCCTCGGGCTTCATTGCGCCCTACCAATACCACTTCTGCGCCTTCTTGAGAAAACAAACGAGCAAAAGCTTCACCCATACCTGAAGTTGCACCAGTAATCAGGGCAATTTTTCCATCCAGTTTTCCCATTCTTACCTCCGAATCTTATGCCTGCGCATGATAAAGCTGTTCAAAGTAATCACGCGCATCCGCCACTTCCTCAATCTGCACATCGTGAACAATTTTCAAATCTTTCGCAACATTTGTCATCAGCACAGCCGTCAAATGTTCACTTGTCTGCTTTTTATCCTTACGCATAGCACTGATAAACCGCTCCAGCGGATACTCATTTAAATCAATCCCGATGTGAATAACTCTCAGCAACACTTTCTCGCTGCGACGGGCTATTTCAGAATCCAACATCCCACGACGCTCCGCTACACGGTTAGCCATAATCATGCCAATGGCAACCGCTGTGCCGTGAGGAATTTCATATCCTGTCACAGTTTCAATAGCATGACCAAATGTATGGGCAAAATTGAGTTTAATCCTCTCACCGCGATCAAATTCATCTACTTCAATGAATCCTTTCTTAAACTCCAAGCTGCTGTAGACAAATTGCTTCAGGCAGTCTTCATCGCGAGCCAAAAGTCGATCAATATTGTCCTCAATGTTTTTCAGTCCATGCTCTCCTGCCATGATGTTGAACTTAACGACCTCTCCCAGCCCACTCTCAAAATCGCGCTCGCTCAACGTCTGGAAAAATCCCGGGCAAATGTGCAAAGCATCCGGCGGGTAAAAGGTTCCCAACAAATTTTTGTACTTTTTATAGTTCAAACTCGTTTTTCCACCAATGCAGCTATCACAACTTGCCAGCAGTGTTGTAGGGACAAACGTCCATGGGATGCCACGATACAAAACATTAGCTACAAAGCCCGTAATATCCTGGATGATGCCACCGCCCACAGATACCAAATGTGCATTACGTTTTGCCGGGATTTCTGTCATTTTCTCGCAAATAGCTAATGCCGTTTCGATTACCTTATGTTCCTCCGTTGCCTCCACCAGAAACAGGCGTTCTTCCGGGATCTCTTTGAAGTATGTTTTGTAGAGACCATAAACCTTTTCGTCAATAACAAACTCAGCATTGGGGGTTTGAGACAACTCTCTAAGGAAGTCAAAATTCGACTCCATATGTACTTCATAGTCCTTGAATTTAGAATGGATAATCATATCATTTCCTCGATTCTTTATTCTGGCAAATCAATATACATATTAGCAATAAGTTCCTCATGCGGGAGAAACGGAGCCAAATCCTCCAAGGGCGGAGATACAATCTTTCCGTCAGGCAACAGCTTTGCAGAGGACTTGGGCTCATACGCCTGCTCCTTATCCACAAATACTTCACAGATTACCGCACCCGATTGTGCCATGGCGGCATCTACCGCAGCAGCCAGCTCATTGTTCTTCGTGCATCTGATATATGGATAACCGTAAGCGGCTGCCAACTTTTCCATATCCGGGAATCCCAAATCTCCGCTGTCTGGCCCCAAGCCCACAAAATGCGCTTGGAACATCCGTGTCTGCGTCAAACGGATTTGCTGGTAGCCATCATTATTGATCAGGAATATTTTGATGGGAAGATGATTCGTTAGAATAGTCTGCAGCTCCTGCAGGTTCATCTGAATACTGCCATCACCAGCCAAGCAGACAATTTCCTTCTTATCGTTGGCTACACATGCACCAATGGCTGCAGGCAGTTCATATCCCATAGAGGACAAATCGTCATTCATCAAAAACCTACTGCCCTTTTTCACAAACCACGTCTGGCTTCCCACCACACTGGCAGAGCCATTTGCAACAACAGTAACCTCACCTTCCGGCAAGTGTCGGCTCAGCGTATCCACAAAAGCGTAAACATTGGCTTTTTCCGCTTTATAGTGTTTCGACTGTGCCACAGGGTATTTCTTCTTCCATATCTGGCACTGTTTTTTCCATGCTTCACAATCTGTGGCCGCGCCTTGTTTCTGCCAGCTTTCTGTCAGACGAACCATTAACTGTTTCACGTCGCAACAGACGGGTTTGTCCACTCGAATCGTCGGTTTCTTCAATTCATATGGATCAATATCCACCACTACGGTATAAGCAGCACGTGCCCACGTTTTTACATCATATCCAGACTGATACAAATTCAATCGACACGCCAAAGACAAAAGGAAATCGCTGTTTTGTACAGCAAAGTTTCCTGCACGATCTCCCATCGTGCCGCCTCGCCCCGCGTAGCAGGAATCTTCCGTCGCCATCAGATCAATACTGTTCCAAGCTGTGACCACCGGTATCTGCAGCACTTCTACCAACTGTGAAAACTCCGGATATGCATCTGCAATGCGGATGCCGTTACCCGCATAAATGACAGGTCGCTTGGCCGTCTTGAGTTTTTCCACAATGACATCAATATCCGCCTGCTTAGGTGCGTAATCAGGCTGCTCTGTCGGCATGTAGCCTTCCAGCGTATCCGGATCGATTTTGCTGCCCTGTATATCCAGCGGAATATCTATCCAAACCGGGCCTGGTCGCCCATTCACTGACAAATAGAGTGCTTTTTCCAGCTCGCGTCGGATTTCTTCCGGCTTATGAATCATGACCGCATTTTTTGTAATTGGTTTTACCACAGGTACAATATCGATTTCCTGATTGCCTAAACAACGTAGCGGCAAGCCACTGCTTTCAATCGTCAGCGTGGACTTCGTCTGCCCTGAAATAACGATCATTGGAATGGAGTCCACCCACGCACCCGCTACGCCAGTGATTGCATTTGTGGCACCCGGGCCGCTGGTCACACAGACAACAGCAGGCTTGCACTTCAACTTGGCATAACCCTCAGCCGCAATTGCTGCCGCCTGCTCATGATGGTGGTATGTGCAGTGCAACCCATCATTGTGTCCAAAGGAATCGTTCAGGTGCATTGCACCGCCGCCAACTACCGTAAACACGCTATCGATTCCATGATTCACCAGAAAATCAGCAATATAGTCAGACAGTTTCATGATTATTGCTCCTGATAATAGCTATTCGTTACAAAGCCAATTTTTATTTTATCCGTCACTGCATGGAAAAACTTTCGTCCGCTCTCATTCAGGCTGTCAGCCTTTTCTTTGATAAAGCTGTACTCCATGTTTGTATC
>ERZ826613.1890-NODE-1890-length-22737-cov-5.192840_pt1 | contig 22737 bp, 24 predicted proteins | sample MGYA00519925_ERZ826613 | MGnify/ENA primary metagenome ERZ826613 (study PRJEB31778, sample SAMEA3449236) | human gut metagenome | biome: human gut; feature: human-associated habitat; material: faeces | place: United Kingdom | collected 2010/2012 ... | reverse complement strand
GTGTGTCCAAAAGGGATATTTCAGATTTTCCATATGATGTCGTTATTGTGGAGGATAGTCAGTCAGGATTTCAATTTTTCAAAAAGGCGACAGAAAATCATTCGCTTGAGTGCGTCACTTCCGGTGGGAAAAGCAGAATTATCCGATTTCTGAATCAATATAAAAATAAAAGAGTACTTATCATTGCTGATGCTGCAGCACTTGGTTCGGAAATACGGGATATTGTTTATTATCGAGCAATTGCTGTAAATACAATTGATTTTTTCTTTCCTGAAAGTTTTGAATGGTTGATACTGCGTTCTGCAATTTTCAAGAATATAAGTTCAATTCAAGAGATTCTCTCAAACCCGATTGATCATATAGATTGTCAGGAGTATTTTAGTTGGGAACGTTTTTTTACTTCACTACTTGTATCTTCCACAAAGAATCGTCCTAATCTTGAATACAAAGCAAATAAAAGTCAGTTGCCAAAAGGATATTTATCAGAAGCCAATATGCAGAGTATCTTGAAAGCTATGAGTAATAAATAAGTGTTCATTCTTATCGGTGATTTTGTGATGTCCTGTTTAACTTATATCAAATCACGATTTACTAAATCACGATTAGATAAAATGAATCAACGGTTAGACTTTTTTACTCATACGGGTAGAAATAAAGTGAGATTTGACCGACTTTTTTACTTGTACAGGCATTTTGAAAGAGCAGTTTTTTAGAATTTTGAAATCAAATCTGACCGCTCGTTGCACGTTGAGTGCGTGGTATTGATGTCAAGAATTACGCAAAAATAACTGAGAAAATGCCTATTTTACGAAGTTTTTGCAATGTTATCAAATCTACGCACTCGGAACATATGCTGTAAGTTAGTTCACGGAAACATATCTGACAGCAAATCTAAGCACTATCAAAATACAGCACTCGCAGGTTGATACTGTGGATTTGATAAATTTAGGCGGGTTGAGTGCGTGGAAATGTTGTCACAAGAAAGGAAGATTAAAATGGCAAGTAAAAGAGTTAAACAATCAATTATACTTAGTGTTTCCGTTATGAAAGGCTGTTACCGCCATATTCAGGTTTCAGTGAATGAAGATTTAGAAACGCTGGCAGATATTATTTTGTGGGCATTTGATTTCGATAATGACCACGCTCACGCTTTTTTCATGGACAATAAGGCTTGGAGTAATTATGATTGCTACTACATGGCAGAAGTCGATGAAGATGAAATGTACCGTCACACCTGCGATTTTAAGCTTCATCAGCTTGGACTTACAAAGGGAAAAGCATTTAAATTTGTCTTTGATTTTGGTGATGACTGGGAGTTCAATTGCAAAGTCCTTCGTATTGTTTATGAGGATACTAAAGATGCGGAGCTTATAAGAGTTGTTGGTGAACCTCCTGAGCAATATCCTGATTATGACGATTTTGAAGATGATGAATAAATAACAAAACACCCTCGCCACTATCGTATTTCCACGACAGCAGCGAGGGTGTTCGCTTATTTCACATATTTACTTCAACAATTACTCCCGACAAAAATTCAAACTCCAATTTATCCCCAAAAACCGTGACTTTTTTCAGCATACGCTTTACCAATGATTCCTCAAAGTTGTTTATTTTTGTCGGCTGCTCATCAATGAAAGATTCAAGTTCCTCAATCCGTTTTAGATAGTCATTTCTCGCATTTTCGCTCATCGTAAGCTTATCTCTCTGCTTGCGGAGAGCATAAATCTCGCTTGCTATGTCGGTGTAGTCCTCATGCTCCTCGGCTTTTGCGACAAGCTGGCGTTCAAGATCTGCAAGTTTTGCATCAATTTCTGCTGTATCATCAGGATTTGCACCTGTCAGAACACATTCAATATTCTTTTTCAATTGCTGAAGAAATTCCTGTTTTTCGGCAAGAATCTGGTTAAGTGCCTCTACAAAAGCATCTTTCAAAGTTTCTTCATTTACCGTCCTAGCGTTGCATTCTCCCTTTTTGCCGAGCCGTGTCGCACATCGCCACACAATGGATTTTTTACCACGGTTATTCCAGTGAATTCTGTTGAACTGATCTCCACATTCACCGCAGACAATCAGCCTTGTAAAGCAGTGATTCGCTGAAAAACTGCGCTTTCTGCCCTTGCAGTCCTCGACTGAGCCACGCCTTGCCATTTCCTCCTGCACCGCAAGAAACAGCTCTTTCGGAATGATTGCGGGGTGATCATCGTCAACATAATACTGCGGCATGATGCCCGTATTCTTCACTCGCTTTTTCTGTAAAAAATCGGTGGTATAAGTTTTTTGCAAAAGTGCATCGCCCATGTACTTTTCATTTTCCAATATCTTTTTGACCGTGCTGTCATACCAGCGTGTTTTGCCACGACCTGTGAGCATTCCATCACGCTCTAAGCCTTTGGCAATTTTGATACAGCTTGCACCCTCAAGATATTCACGGAAGATTCGCTTTACAACCTCTGCCTGTTCAGGATTTATCACCAGCTTTCCGTCAGCGTCTTTATCATAGCCCAGAAAACAGGCGCAATTCACCATAACTTTTCCTTGCTGAAAGCGATATTGCATACCGATTTTCACGTTTTGACTGAGCGATTCCGACTCCTGTTGTGCAAGCGACGCCAAAATTGTCAGCATAATTTCACCGCGCTGGTCGGTGGATTCAATGCCCTCTTTCTCGAAAAACACAGGGATATTCTTGTCCTTCAGCTTGCGGACAAAATTCAAGCAATCCACGGTATTTCGGGCAAAACGTGATATGCTTTTTGTGACAACATAGTCAATTTTGCCGTCCATACAATCCTGAATCATTTTGTTGAACTGCTCACGGTATTTGGTCGAAACTGCTGATATACCGTCATCGGCATATATGCCTGCAAATTCCCATGCAGGGTGATTCGTGATGTAGTCATAATAATGCTCATACTGTGCCTCGAAACTGGTCTGCTGTTCCTCGTTTTCCGTAGAAACTCTGACATAGGCGGCAACACGCAGTTTTTTGACCGTTTCCGTATGCCGTGCGGCGTTGTTGCCGATCTGCGGTTTTGGTGGGATTGTTCTAACCATTTATTTCACTCCTATCAGACTGTATAAATATTCTGCCTGCTTTGTAAAATTTTCTTGCGGTTCTCTTTCATCAGAAAGCACAAAATTTGTGCGTATTACCGGCACTTTTCGTCTTGTCTTTCCCGTAGATTTCTGACGTTTTTGCAGTTCTATCTGAACTCGACTGAATAAATTTTCATCCACGATTCGAGGATAAAAGCTGTCACCGATGTAACATTTTCTCTGTAAAAGCTGCTTTACCATACTGTGGGTAATTGGATGTCCGGCTGCTTTTGCGGATTCTGTCAAACTCATGCCCGATACATAATTCTGAAAAATCTGACGGACCTTATCAGCAGCTTCTTCTACAATAAAAATTTTTCCGTCTTTTACTTCGTAGCCGTAGGGAATGTGGCTCATAGCAGTGCCTCCTTTAACGTCAGTCCGCATTTCAGCTGAATGCCGATGCTGTGGCGATCATATACGATTATTTTCTCAATAAAATCCGTTGCAAAAAAGTCCTTAAACTCCGTCTGCATTTCTGCACTGTCAAGGAAATGCAAGAGTTTCTCGGTTTCTGCAACCATTTCGGAATTTCCGGTATCAATCTGACTCAACTGCGTGATCTGCCTGCGAAGCTCCTCTGAACGCTTGTTACTTGCGTTCTGATCCTGAATAAACATTGCAGGCTTGATGATCTTGTCCGCAAGAAGATGCCGAAGAACATCAATTTTTTCTGATTCCTTTGCAAGTTCTACCTTCAATTTCTGAATTTCCTCGGAATTTGCATTGCATTTTTTTAATCCTGCAATATACGGTACAAGTATTATTTTTCTGCCAAAAATCAGCTTGTTGATCATGGTCGTAACAGCCGCTTTCAATGCATCATCACGGATATATTTCATAGAGCATTTCTGAATGTCATCAATATGTGTGGTACAAGCCCATGCGATTTCAGAACCGTGGTCGTGGATTCTCCGCTTGAAAGTTCCGCCACATTCTCCGCAGGTGATAATTCCCGAAAACGGGTATCTTACTTGATATTTGCTGTGTCCTTTGACAATGCCCTTTTCAGCAGCTCGCTGCTCTAAAAGTCGGTTTGCAGTTTCAAAAATCTCACGGCTTATTATAGCCTCGTGATGATTCTCAATGAAGATTTGTTTTGACGAATTTTTGGTTTCATGTCTGCGGAAACTGCCGTCTGTGTAGGTTTTCTGAAAAAGAGCGTCACCCGTGTACTTCTCATTTTTCAGCATATCACGAACGGTGGAAGAACTCCATTTTCCGCCTTTTCTTGTAGGCACGTTTCTTTCACGGAGCAGCTTGCAAATGGAATGTGTGCTGTGTCCGTTTATGGCGAGATTGAAAATCCAGCGGACAATTTCAGCTTCCTGTTTATCGGGTATCATTTCACCATTTTCGTTTTTCACATATCCATAGGGTAAATAGGATTGCTTGTATGTACCGTCCTGAAAACGCTTTCGGATAGCCCATTTTTCATTTTCGGAAATCGAAATAGACTCCTCCGCCGCAAAACTGCTGAAAATGGAAAGCATCAACTCGCTGTCCATATTTCCTGTGTCTATATGCTCTTTCTCGAAGTAAATGAAAATGCCTTTGTCTTTCAAATTACGTGCAATTTGCAGACAATCCACGGTATTTCGGGCAAAACGACTGACTGATTTCGTCAAAATATAATTGATTTTTCCTGCATTGCAATCACGGAGCATATTCTGCAAACCGTTTCTCGTTTCAGATTTTGTTCCGGAAACGCCTTCGTCAAAGTAAAGTCCCGCAAACTCCCAAGTTGAATGGGCTTTGATGTACATTTCATAATGCTTTTTTTGTGCGTCAAGGCTCTCTTTCTGGTCAAGATTATCGGTCGATACTCTTGCGTAGGCAGCCACTTTTTTCTTAGGCGTTTTCGGCTGCGGTCTTGCGTCAATTTTTGTAACAGCCATTGACTTTCCCTCCTTTCGGTATGAACATATTAAACTAAATTTGGCGATATATCAAGTCTTTTCGGCAATAAGTCGGCGTAAAGGGGTGAGAAAGTCTGGCGGTTTAATGCGGTTAATTTGTCATATTCGTCAAAGGAAATCAGTCCTTTTTCAAGCATTTTTTCGGTGATTTTCTGCGCCATAAAATAGCCGAGTTCATCGTGATTTTCTTTCATTAAAATGCCCCCATTCATACTTCGGAAAAAAGTCAGCTCTTGTGATAAAAATTATCCCGGAGCAGTTTTAACAACTCCGGGATAGAAAAAATTTTGAGATAATCAGATGTCAGATTTATTTACCCAACCAGTCACATACTTGCCAATGGGTGTATTGCCGCAAAACTCCGGCTTAGTTGTCACACGCATTCTGCCGTTGACAACGATGCCGTCGTAAAGATAATATGTGCCGGAACGCTTCACACCTGTTTTTGCAGCTGCGGATGCGTAAAGTGCGGTATTTTTGAGTGTTACCTTTGCACCTTTTGCATAGGACTTTCCATTGCTGAAAACAACATTCCCATTTGCATCAAAGACAGAATGTCCCGTCTTGCAGGCTTTTTTCGCATTTTCCAATGAGGAATATGCCCCAATCTGCGACTTAGCATCAGCCCATGTTTTTCTTACTCGATAAAGCTGTTTTGCAGGTGTAGGAGTTGCCGGTGTAGAACCAGAATTAAGATAAGATTGTACCTTAGCTTTAAAAGCTACCCAATGAGGCAGAATGTACGCAGGACACATCTTGTAAGGATTTCTTGCAGTATTGAGATAATCCACAGTACCCGATTTTCCGTCCCTGACATTGAGCCAGTGCGTGTGGGTAAAGAGGTGGTTAATATCAAGATTGTATTTCTTCAGCAAAGCTGCCGCCAATCTTGCACAATTGTCCTCAGACTTCTTATCTGTCACATTATACGCAGATGACATAATGCACTCGATCGCAATTGTTCTACGATTGCCGTTTCCGCTGCCGTCAGCGGCATGCCAGCCGCTCAGACTGTGGGGCAGATTTTGCCATGAACAGGTATTATCAACGTAATAATGCACCCTGACATCTTTCATATTGCCATTAACAGTTGCTCTTGTATACTGCTCCGCAGGTGTCGTTCCGCTTGCCACAGAAATCCAGTCGGTATTGTGAACTGTTACACCGATAACTTTGCCTTCCATTGAAACAGAGGGCATATCGATTCTGTTGGGATTATGTTTTGTGAGTAAATACTCGTTGATTTTTACTCCGTTCAGAGTCGTTGTTGCATCTGGTCTTAAAATAGTCATATTACTTGTCCTCCTTGTCGGTCGTTTCTTCGGTTCTGCCGACTTTCGTCTGCAAAACATCGATTGCCTTTTTGATTGCAGGCGGGTAGGGAATCCCCATTAAGCTTGTATTTTCAATGATGGATAACAGTTCGTTCAGGCAAAAGCTGATGCAAACAGCATCCCGGATGTAATTGGTATTCAGCAGAATATCCATCCGAACTGCAACAACGATCAGCATTAAAGTGCAGACTTTTTTCGCCAGACCGAACCAGCCGGCTTTGGAAGAAAGTCCGCCGCTTTCCGTGTGTTTCGATTTTTTCATCATGGCGGTGATGATGCCGGTGAAAAAGTCGATTGCCATAAAGACAACTAGTGTCACCAGAGCAGAGTCCCAGCCGCCGAACAGGGCAGTAAAAAAGCCGCCGGCCAAGCCGACAGCTACACAAATGGTATCTTTCATTTTCAACCCTCCAGTACTTTCAGGAATCGGATTTTCGGGTGGGAATTGTTGCTTCTGCCTGCCCATGCAAGGTAATATTCGCCGTCAGAAATGCCGGTGCATTCTGTGATGGTGGTGATAAAGGTTTCCGACTGCAGCCATTGGAAATCCAGAGAAACCGCACGATTTGCATCAATCTCTGTGTTCACATACACACCAATAGGAATGTCGATCTTCTGCGGTTTCTGCACCAGATACAGGCTTCCGGCTTCGCTGGAACCCGACTGATAGGACATCACGATTTCCGCATTTTTCGTCAGAGACAGAGGCTTTGCACAAACGGTCAAGACCGACTTATCCCAGTTAAAACACGTTTGCGAGTAGGACAACATGAAATCATTTTCTACACTGCAAAACTGCGGATAAGCAGTCAGGAAATCCGCCATTGTCTGATACCTGCCGTCCAGAATCATACTGAGATTTGATGCATAGGTCGAAATGGCATTCTGCCCGGACTGAAACAGGACGGTGTAATTTCTGCCGCTTGTCAGATTATCGATTTGCTTTTGCAGGCTCTCCAAAGTACGTTCTGTCTTTTCTGAATAGACTGTAACCTTTGTGCTAAGCCCATTGATTTGTGTGCCGAAACCATCCCATTGTGCGATTTTAGCGGCAGTGATCTGATCCAATGCGGATTGATTTTCGTGGGTATGCGATTTATCTTCCAGGTGTGTGATGGAAAGTGTATGCTCCTGCAGGGTGTACGTCAGACTGTCGGACAATTCCTGCACTTTTTCATCCACATAAGTAACCTTAGCATAGGGTGTAAGGTCTACGGCTGCACCCTCTGTTAATGTCACTGTAGTTGTACCATTTTTATCTGTAATGGTGATTGTGATAACACTGCCATCCTTCACAACATTCGCAATCGGGGAAAAGCCGTCTTTACCGGCTACGCCAGCATCTCCCTTTTCACCTTTTTCACCGGGAACACCCTGCAGACCTCTATCTCCGGGATCACCTTTTTCGCCCATTGGACCTTGTTCTCCCTGCTGACCAGTTTCACCCTTTTCGCCTCGCTCGCCCTGCAATCCGGTGTCGCCCTTTTCACCTTTATCACCTTTCAAGGAAGAGAGCCAGTCTGATTCAGAGCCTTGATAACCTTGTTCTACCGCAATTTGATATGCAGATTTACCGTCTGTACCTTTTTCTCCATTTGCACCATTATGAAGCGTTGCAGAAGTTTCACCATCGGCATCGACAATGGTAATTACAACACCAGACTTCATTTGCTCCGCCCTTACTTTTGGAGAAAATCCATCTTTTCCATTTTGAAGTCCAGCAGCCTTTTCATCCAGTTTTTTCAAGAGTTGCGTATATAAATCCAGAGTCGGCGGAATTGGCGTATCCCCATCTGCGACAAAACCGGACGGTCGGATGTGAAGTGTGACGGGTACTGTTGTTGCACGCAGTGTAGTATCGCTTTCCGCATCGTAGCCAAACAAACTCATCTTCACCGCACCGGGATGCAGTTCGGCAGGCAGCAAACAAGTCGTTCCCTCTGTGCCAAGCACTACGTTGTATGTTTCTTCGCACTGCGTGAACTGTACCACTTTGTGCAGCGTTTTCCAAGCCCCATCGAACATGAACTTCACCGAAACAAATGCAATCTGGTCAGAGGCAATGACCTCTCGCTCCAGTGCTTCGATTTTTTGCTGTTTCACTAAGAATTTCATCATCCGTTTTTCACCTCGTTCCATGTATGGGTTTCCGTATCATATTCCAGATAGCCATCTACACACTGGATCTTTTTCAGATAATCGTTGTAGGAATGTTCTCCGGAGGACATCCAGTTGACCGGTTTGGTGATGGCGTTCCACTGAGCGATCGTTCCTTCATATGTGATGACCGTTAGACTTTCACAGTATGTCAGCATATTTTCCCCAAAGGTTCTGCAATTCGCAGAAAAGGTAAGGCTGGACAATGCTGCACATCTTGTAAACGCAAAAGCACCAATGGAATCACACGCAACACGAGCAGTCTTCAGCTTTGCACAGCCGCTGAAAACATACTTTCCCCACGTTTTCACGCTGGCAGGCACAACGACTTCTGTAATGGCGGTGTGATAAAATGCATGCGACTGGATTGCAGTAACTGCCTGCGGAATGGTAACAGAAGTCAGACCGGCGGTATCATTGATTACAGCATCTTCCTGTGCAAAAGCGGAATCACCGATGCTGGTCAGTGTAGCTGGAAGAGATACCGTTTCTGCATTGGAACAATGATAAAACAAACTGTCACCAAGACGAGTAATGCCATTGCTGAGTACAATTTCTTTGATCTTGTCGTTTTGATAGAATACCGAATCGCGAGAAGTATAGTCGTATGTTGCACCCGTGCCACGCAGCAGCAGTTTGCCATTGTCATAGAGAACATAGTAGATGTTTTCACCGCACTGTCCGGTCGCTAGGATTTCGCCTGCGGTCAAGTCATCCACCTTGGTTTGCAGTTCGGAAATCTGACTGTTCATTGCATCCAGACGCTTTTGCAGTTCGTCCAGCGTGGCATTCGTCTTTGCCATTTCGACAAGCATCTCCGTCACTCTGCACTTGCCAAGAATACACTTGCAGTAACCGCATTTACTCTCATCTGCACGGCAGTCTGTCAGGTCAGAATCCAGAATAGCTGTCGTCCCAGCACGCAGTCTTACAACTGCTAAAGTCAGATAAGTCGTCACATTGTTGTTGGTAAAGGTGGGAATGGTTGGACTTGTGGCTGCTGTACCTGCCAGAACACGAATCCCACAGGTACGAGTGGAACGATCACAGTAGATTCCGATCGCTACATAACGATTCAGAGATTCATCTACATAAGAAGAAAGGTCGATGGTATGCAGGGTGTCACTGATAAAATAGTGTCCATCGATCCACGCCTTGCCCGTGCCGAATGTAACGGATAAATTTTTAATTGTTGGTGCAAAACACTGCCGGTAAGTATCCAGAATCCCGTTGCAAATCAAACTGGACAGATATGCAGTAAAATCCTCTGCGGTATACACCCGGTCAAGGTTTTGTGCGTTAAAAAAGCCGTAGGAAAAAGACATATGAATATCACTCCGTTTCTTTGAAAGTCGGTGTCAGACTTCTGCCGTTCTGGTCGAAACTCTCCACCATGCCGATCAGCTGGATTCGAGGCTGAATCAAGCCAAAGCGTTTCTGTTCCATGGTTACATAGTCGCCCACAAAGTAATCCTTGTTGTACTGATACTGGGTCGAAAAAGCAGCGATGGCGGATTCCGATGCCGTTTTTGGCTGCACCAGATGTTCCGCACCGCTGCTTTTCAAGATTTCCAGATATTCCGCATCCGTCACATCTTCTTCCTGTGTGGTGTTTCGCTCGTCCACATAGACCTCATAGCGGTCAAGATAGGTCGGCTCTGTACCGGAACAGAAGGTGGTTCGCTTTCTGGCATTTCCTTCGCCGCAGCCCAGCACATAGGCAAAGTTTTTCTGCACCGCATCGTCCGCCGCATAGGAGAATGACAGCAGATTGTTGTACGCATCGGAGAATACGATGTGGGGATTGCCGTCCTGCAACAAACTGCGGTCTGTTCCGGAAAACAGATCGCATTTCAGTGCGTTTCCATCCAGCCGCACATTTGCCGAACCGCCGATGGTTTCACAAAGGCTGTACAGCCATTCCAAAATGTTGTCATAGCTGACCTGCATTCGTGCGGTTTTCTGCCAGCAGTCACCGGAAACCGTACCCATGGAAAAACCGGGCAGATTGCGGATTCCGGCAGAAATCACATTGCGGGACAGCACCTTGCGGACGATGTCCTCATAGCTGCCGTTTGCGGTGATGGTGGGATAGATGATTCTTCGTTCCAGCAGACAGGCAAGAAACCGTCCGGTGACAGTCAGATAATCGCCCTTTTCGGCATCCGTCTCCAATTGCAGAGATTCAATGATGCCGAAGTGCTGTGCATCATCGCTCCTCGCCACAATTCTGCCACGCTGAAAGATGGATACATTCTGGGGACTGGCGGCGATATACACCTCAAAGCAGCCGCACTGGTAGAACTCAATGTCCCATAAGAGCGAAGAATAGCCGTCGCAGATAGCTTCCAAAGAAACAGAAATGCGGTTTTTTTCTGGGATAAGGTTGTAAATTTCCAACTGCAATTTTCACACTCCCAGATAAGAATTGCGGTGCAGCAAAGTCACACGCAGCTTTTTCACCCCACGAACTGCCTCGACCCGAAAAGTATTTGTGCCTTCCTTCAAGGTCAGCCAAGTGGAACCGGAAACCAGCCGGTTCAGGATGTTGCTGTCCACACCATTGCGTGTCAGCGTAACGGTTTTGTTTCCGGTTTTCGTGGTAACCGTAATGACATCGCCGGTCAGAATATCGCCTTTGATTTGCAGATATTCTCCGTTTTCATTGTAGATGGTCGGTGTCACGGCAACCACTTCCTGCGGAATATCACTGGGCAGTGCCTCGATTCGCAGCGTGAAACCAGTTTCATCTCCGCCATTGGTGATAGAGAACAGATTGCTGGTGGAGTACACGCCCAAAGGAAACGGAGCATCGCTCTCCGGAAAGGGAAAGTGAAATGCTCCGGTGATGCCGCTGTAATAGGCATAGAAAAGATCCCGACTGTACCAGTAAATATCCGGACAGAGAATGGAGATCTGCCCGCTGATCTGCTGCTCAAAATGCTCTACCTCGCAAGTTTCTACATACCCCTCGGCATAGACATCGATGTTTACTGTCTTGTACCAGATTTTGATGTATCGGGACGGTTTGACCACATGATACAGCTGATGCCGCCGTTTCTCGATGCCGATGCCACGCATGGCAAAGGAGATGACTACGTTTCGCTTTTCGATGAAAGCGTTGTTCAGGTAGCTGCCGTTCATGCCTGCGTAAGAAGAAGTGGAAATCGTTCCGGCAGGCGGATTCAGACCTTCGATTTTGGAGGTCATGTATTGGTTGGCGGTGGCGGTCATATCTAATCGTTCACCGTTTTCATTTTCTAAAACCAGAGAAAAATACATTACACACCCCCATTACACATTCAACGCATTCCGTGTCAACCGATAAATCTCCAACCGTGACAGTGCCTTCGGCGATTGATTCGTCTGATTCACCGTTTTCCGGTTGTCCGTGTTGTAATAATTGTTCACCGTCCCACCGGAACTATCTGGCAGCATTGCTCCGGAAATCCCATGCAAGCTGTAATTCAAATCAGAATCCATGGTCAGCTGCATGGCTTTCGCCACACCGCCCACGGCTTTTTCCACATACTTCTTGCTCTTGTCGATGCCGTCTGCCAGTCCTTTCATAAAGTCCGGCATCCAACTCTCGTAATCTGTCAGCGGTCCTTTATCCGGAACCGAGAAGTGCAGGAAATCCCGAATGGTATCGGCAACATTGGTGACACAATCGGCAAGATTGCCAATCTTGCTTCTGATGCCGTCAATGATGCCGCTGATGATGTCAGAACCCCAGTTCCACGCATCGGACGCCAGTCCTTTCACAAAATCCACAGCGTTGTTGAAACCGCTTTTCACCGTGTCCACAATGCCGCCCACCTTATCGGAAATGGCAGATTTGATGCTGTCCCAGATACCGGAAACCGTGGATTTTATAGTGTTCATCACATTGGAAATGGTAGAGGATATGGTATTCCATGCACCGGAAACAACAGATTTTATAGAATTCAGAACGGAAGAAATCACACCGGAGATGGCGTTCCACACCGTGCTGATCACGCTTGAAATTGCCGACATGACGGTATCAATGACAGATTTGACGGCGTTCCATATGGTTTCAAACGTGGAGCGGATACCCTCTAAAATCGGTGTGAGGAAAGAAACGATGCCGTTCCAGATGGCAGAAATTTTCTCCGAAATCCAATCCATCGCCATGCCGATGAGTATCTGAATTGCCTGAAATATTGTTTCAAACAGATAGCGAAAAGCCTCTAACAACGGCGAGAGGAAGTCATAGATTGCAGTAAAAATACCTGTGATAAAATCCTTAATTGTTGTGAAAACAGTTGTCGCAACGTTCTGAATATTCGTTACGATACCGGTAAATGTGGTGGAGATTGTTGTCCAGGTATTGACGAAAAAGTCCCGGATTCCGGTAACGATTCCCGTGAAGAAGGAAGCGATGCTGTTCCAGGTATTCACAAAAAATGTTTTGATGGAAGTCCAGACTTCGTTCCAGCTTGTTCCGAACCACCCCAGCACCACATCTGCAATGCCTTTCAGGGTATTCATAATATTGCGGAACGAGTTGACAATGAAGTCCCAGATAGATGTGAAGATGCCTTTGATGCCATTCCAGCACTGTTCCCAGTCACCAGTAAACAGACCAATCAGCACGTCCAGTTGCCCCATAAGAACACCAGTATACCCTGAAAAGAGGTTGGAGATATTCTGAAAGACACCTTCAAAAATAGGAGCCAGCAGATTGCACAACCCATCCCACGCTGCTTTCAGCACATCGGTGAAACTCTCAAAGTCGAATCCCAGAGCATTTAGTCGGTCAGTGATGCCCTGTGTCAATCCGGTAAAGGTGCTTTTGATTTGCTCCCAGATGGCGATGATGTTGCTTTTGAATTCGTCATTGGTTTTCCAGAGATGCACAAAAGCAGCCACCAGAGCAGCAACAGCTGCGATAATGGCAAGCAGCGGACCTAAGGACACGCCTAACGCTCCGGTAATGGCTCCGATGCCACTCTGCACAGCAGAGAAAAGGGCGGGCAGTTTGGACACTGCGGAAAAGACCGTTCCCACGCTGGAGATGGTTTTTCCCAGCACCACCAGCATCGGTCCCAGAGCAGCAGCCACCAGTGCAATTTTCGCAATGGTTTCTTTGGTCTGTGGGTCTAACTGGTTCAGCTTGTCCACCAGTTCCTGTATACGGGAAACCACAGAACGAATGGTAGGCATCAGAATATCAGAAAAGGAAATTGCCAATTCTTCCAGTTGGGATTTTAGAATAGTCACTTGCCCGGCAAGATTGTCCTGCATGACTGCCGCCATTTTTTCAGTCGTGCCATTATAACCGTCTACTGTATCTGAACAGGTATCAATGGCATTGGACAGTTTTTCAAAGTCCGCCGGGGAACCGTTGATGATTGCCAGCATACCGGACATTGCCTCTTTGCCAAACAGCGATGCGGCTGCCTGTGCCTGTTCTGCCTCAGAAAGACCGCCTAATTTCTGTCGGAGTTGTTCCATGAGTTCCCGCAGAGAATACATTTTGCCGGAACTATCTGTCAGAGAAATGCCGTACTGTTCCATGGCAGATGCCACCGTATCGGTCGGCTTTGCCAAATTGGTAATGGCGGAACGCAGTGCTGTACCAGCCTGTGAGGATTTGATACCGGCGTTTGCCATCAGTCCAATGGCGATAGCGGAATCTTCAGCGGAATAGCCCAAGGAACCCAGCACCGGAGCGGCATACTTGAAAGTTTCGCCCATCATGCTGACATTGGTGTTGGCATTGCTTGATGCGGCAGCCAGAATATCTGCAAAGTGTCCGCTGTCCGAAGCAGACAAACCGAAAGCGGTCAAAGCATCCGTGACAATGTCTGAAGTAGATGCCAAGTCCTCGCCGGAAGCAGCAGCAAGATTCATGATACCTTCGATACCGCTGAGCATATCGTTGGTTTTCCAGCCTGCCATTGCCATGTAGTTCATAGCATCCGCAGCCTCACTTGCAGAGAATTTTGTCTTGCTGCCCATTTCACGGGCTTTTTCCCGGAGAGCGTCCATCTCTGAACCAGTCGCACCGGACACCGCTGCCACCTTTGACATGGCGGAATCGAAGTCTGCACCAGTTTTCACGGCAATGGTTCCCAGAGCCGTGACACCGGCTGTGACGGGCAGCAGCTTTTGTCCTACGCCAGAGATCTTATCTCCGGCATCCTGCATTTTTTCTCCGACCACACCCAGTTTTTCCAAGGCGGTGTGAGAATTGTTTGCTTCTGTGGTCAGGCGTTTCAGTTCATTTTCAGTTTCGATGATCTCACGCTGTAAGGCATCATACTGCTGCTGTGAAATTTCACCATTTGCAAGAGCAGTGTTTGCCTGTTCTGCCGCAGTTTTCAGTACTTCCAGCTTTTCTTTGGTGGCAGACACCACATCTGCCAGCAGTTTGTGCTTCTGGGACAAGAGTTCGGTGTTGGTGGGGTCAAGTTTCAGCAGTTTCTGCACATCTTTCAGCTGTGTCTGTGTCCCCTTGATGTCCCGATTGACACCTTCCAGGGCTTTGGATAGCTTGGTGGTATCGCCGCCGATTTCTACGGTAATGCCTTTGATGCGGTTTGCCATGTAATCACCTCAGTTCTAAAAAATTATCAGCTTTTTTATCAGTAAATCTATTGACATTTATGTAAAAATGACGTATACTATAAGTGGAGGTGTAGCGTATGAATATTATTGCAGCAATTCAAAATACCATTTCTATTTCGCAGTTCAATCGTGGACTTGCAGGAAAAATTTTTCAGGATGTCAAAAACAGCGGTGCAAAAGTTGTTATGAAAAACAATGCACCGGAATGTGTACTTCTTTCTCCGGATGAATATGTCAGCCTGATGGATGAAGTGAATGATGCCCGCTTACTCACTCTGGCTGTAAAACGAATGGAAAAATTCAATCCGGAAGAAACGATTCCGGAAGAAAAAGTTATGAAAGACCTCGGAATCACAGACGACGATTTATCCGACTTTGATGAGGTAGAATTTGAATGAATTGGGAAGTAGAATATCTGCCGGAAGCCGAAAGTGATTTAAAATCGCTTGACGGAAGTCAAAGAATACTGGTCTTAAAAGCAATCAAGAAAGTGAAACAAAATCCGCTTCCTGTTTATGAAGGCGGATATGGGAAACCGCTTGGAAACAAAAACGGCAATGATCTAACTGGCTTTCTGAAAGTCAAACTGAAAAGTGCAGGTCTTAGAGTCGTATACAAAGTTGTCAAGCAAAATGATAAGATGCTGATTATTGTAATTGGTGCCAGAGCCGATGAAGAAGTATACGGCATTGCTCAAAAAAGAATACAGGAAAATGACTTGTAATCAAAACGCATCAAAGTCACTCTGATCTGCCATCACATCATAATGACAATCGTCATTCTCCCGTTCGGTGAACATATCATTCACCAGACCAATGGTCAAAAAATCCAAATCGCCCATTGACAAACCAAGTTGAACGCACCGCAACAAAAATAGTGGTGTGGTCATCGGTCGGTCAATCGGGCGATGTTTTTTTTAGACTGAACCTGCGTTTCTACGTTCAAGCCCCAGAGATCGATCAGCTGCGGCAAAATCTCATAAATGCTGAATGTGTTGAACTGTTCCAGCCACTCGTCCGGTGATGCCGGAATGGCTGCATCGGCGTGTTTTGCCATGATATAGGCGATGTTCTCAAATACCTCAAGACTTTCAATATCCAGTGCGGAGGATTCCTCTGTATTTTCCCCCACAGACTTTTGCAGTGCCGCAAAGTCCTGATAAATATCTCTGCGGAATTTCAGACGATACAATCTGGGAACTGCTGCACTTGCCTTGAACGGCACATCAATACCGTCAATGGTGATGTTCTTCTGAATTGCCATACTGCACCCTCCTTACGCTTTTACAGATGCTGCGGATGCCTTACCACTCTGTACAGCGGCAGCCAGATTGGGCATATATACCGCCTTATACCAGTTCTCATAAACTTCGGCATCCGTTTTCTCACAGGTTTTAGTTTTTACCAAACCACTGTTCAACGCCGTTGCGGTCAAAGACAGCGTTTCCGTTTTAACTTCCTTTTCGTCTTCAATCGTTGCGGATTCCGTGGCGGGACGAGAGGCAGAGCAGCAGAACAGACAGTGACGAATTTTATTCTTATCGCCACTGAATTCAAACAGCAGTGCAAACTGCGCTACTTCTGCGGTATTGGTTTCCGTAAGAACGCCCTTTTCATCCAGCTTCTCACCGAGAATGTCTGTCGCAAACTCAAGCGGAACCAGTGCAATTTCCAGATCGCCGGTGTAACCAGAGTTGTTGTTGATGACATAGTACACACCATCGTCAGCGTAAAAATTGGATGCTTCCCCTTCTGCATCGATAGACAGCGACACTGCACCGGGAATGCGAACCGGCTTTGCAAATGTCGGCACACCTTCTTCATCATAAGAGGTGATTTTTGCATAGTGAACTTTGTTCAGACCGAATTTTACCTTGTTTTTCTCCATTGCCATATAGATCAAACCTCCATCTCATAGAGTACTTCATACAATTCTTCCGAATCAATGAATAGTTCTGTTTTTGTGTAATAAATTTCATGCTGGGCAAGCACTGCCTCCACCTGTTCTTCCAGTTCCGGCAGTTTTTTATCCGTGTACAATTCAATGTCCAGCTGCTTAAAACTGAAATATGCCACATTATCCGCTGAAAATGTATTCTCTCCGGGAGATAGAAACAGCAGAAAAGGCGGTGCGGGACTTTCACCCTCGGCAAAATGATGGTAGGCGAAAGGCAGTCCCATCTCTTCCATCATTTCTGCGATCTGTTCGTAGGTCATGACAACGCTTCCTCGATCAAATGCTCCAGCAACTGTACACCGTTTTCTTCCGCAGGAGCAATGTGCGGTTTGCCGGATACACGTCCACCGCCACGCTTGGCATGACCTTTCTCCAATAAATGTGCCAGTTGGTAACGATTCTTACTGTGGACAGTCATCTCCAAAGAGTGACTGTTTTCGCCAGTCTTTTTCGTTGCCCAGCTTTTCGCATACTTTCCGGTGTCCGCAGGAGCATTGGCAGAGATCTCATTTTTCACTTGCGTTGCAGACTTCCGGACTGCTTTTTTCATGGCAGTATCCGCAAGGTCAGCATATTCCTGTAAGCCTTTCATGATCTCACTTGCCATGTCATCAATAGATGTCACTGGGAGCACCTGCCTTTCGGACTTCTCCCTCAATTGCGAGATAGTCCATTTTTTCATAGTCGGGTTTTACACTGACAATATCAAATGTCTGTCCACGGAACAGAATCCTGTGTGTTGTGGCGTTCAAAGACAGCAGATAGGAACTCTGCCGGACAAGGAATGACACGGACTGTATTTCTCTGGTGACTCCCGTATTCACTTGTTCGGCAGAGCTTTTCACGCTGACTTTCGCCCAGCAGGAGAAAACCTCGTCCCACTTGGAAGTATGGTTTCCGATTTCGTCCACAACTGTTCGGTTCTCCAGAATGGTGATGCGCTGATTCAGCTTTCCGATTTCCATTAAAGAATACCCTCCCTTTGTGCAAACAGAATGGAGCGCAGATGCAATGTCAAGGCATGATAGTCAGGATCTGTGCGATTTTCGTAAAGATACCCCAGCGTGAAAAATATTGCTGTTCTTACTGTATCCTCATTTTCAGCAAACTGTTCTTCGTCCATTCTTCCCACGTCCATGCACAGCTTTTTGGCTGACAGAAGTAAATCCTGAATCAGCTTGTCATCCTCGCTGTGATCCACACGAAGATAGTTTTTTGCCTCTTTTAATGTTACCACCCACTCCAGCCCCTTTCTGCTCTATTATGCCTTTGTTGTGGATGTGCCCTTAATAGTCAGTGTCTTTACAGCCTCGGGCAGAATCAGCTTGCCATCTACACGCTGTGATGCGAGGAAACCAATCTGTCCGTTCATAGCGAAAAGCTCATTCAGACGCTTAAGGCTTCTGCCCTGACGGTCAGCAATCCAGTAATAGGAATAGTCGCCGAATGCGATAGCCTTTGCACCTGCCGCAATGGTCGGAGCGTAGACAGAAGTCACATAGGGACGGTTCAGAATGGTGTCGGGAAGACCAGCGGAAACAGCCGGAGACCAGATATACTGACCGTTATTGTCCTTTACCTTACGCAGTGCCTTCACCGTCTGCTCATTGAGAATCCACACCGCCTTTTTGCGGTAAGGACTCTTGAGGGAGTAAAACAGTTCAATGACGTCATCAAAAGTGATGGTCGTGCCTGTTGTTGTAGCACCGTTTTCAGCACCGCCTGCCGCAGCAAAAATGCCAGTCGGCTTACCTTTGCCGTCACCGATAAGGAATGCTTCCTCCTCCTTTGTGCCGATTCTACGTGCAAATTCCTTTGCAATATAGGATGGCAGGTCAAACACGCTGTCATTGAGAAGCTCCTCAGAGATCTTAATCGCAGTACCGACCTTGTAAGCGGAAAGTGCAATCTGACCGAAAGCGTCATCAGAAAGGGTGTAAGCCTCTTCCTCCTCCATCCAGCACGCCTCGCCCTTCTGCGTAATCACGGGGATTTTGCGGTCTCCGCTTGAGGTCTGAATCTTTGTAGCAAGGGGACGGAATACATTTTCCTCTTCAAGTGCAGAAATGAGCGTTCTTTCGTGAGGTAGCAGTGTGCCGCCTTATCATCTTTCGATGACAGGTTTGCACAAAGCCCCTCCCAAACCGTGCTTACACCTCTCGATGTACACGGCTTTCCATTCATTATTGACATGTCATTTATTTTGTTCCCTGTGAATCTTTTTGAAGCATTTCGGGCAAACAATCAACGTTTTACGTCTCATGTGAAGCATTTTCTTGCCCCATTCCGTAGTGCTTTTCAGATTCTTCATTTTACCTGCATGATAAATACAGCAGGAATCACTATTATCACCACACAGCTCACATACCCCTGCACTTAGCCGTACATATTGCGACAGCTTTTTCGTGTCAAAGGATTTGTATTGCCATGGGTCTTTATCGGACATCAATTTACCGGCTTTGCAGTCAGCTAACGAGACGAGTTTTGCATAATTGATACCACCTTTGGTTTCATAGGGAATAGCCCATTTACCGTCATGACGATACTTTTGGATAATTTTTCTCGTTGTGCTGTTGCTTTTGCTTGCAAGCGTCTTTAGACAGCTATATTCCATAAGATAACGGAAATAATTCAGCTTATCATAATTCGCTGCTAAGCAGTAATAATTGCAAATGCCACGGATTTGTGCATTATACCTGTTCACAATATCCACTTCCGAAAGATGTCTTAATCTTGGAACGCAAACCGCCCAAATTTCTCCGTTTGGCTTTTGTTCTATGATGTCGTTTTTGAACAAGAATTGCATGATCTTATCTTCGAGAGGTACAGTTAATTCTACAGAGTTATTCAGCGTTCTTTGTTTAACACCGCTTGCCTTTTTCTTTATCTTCTGGCTTCGGCGTACCGCAACGTCATAACCAAGGAAACGTACTCGTTCAGCACTGTGTGTGATCTTTGTTTTCTCAGCACTCAACTCTAAATGGTACTGCGTTGATAGAAATTCTCTCAGAATCTCCTTAATTTCTTCACAGTCTTCTCTACTTCCGCTGATTCCAATTAGAAAATCATCAGCATATCGGCAGTATACAAGCTTTTTATCGTCGGACATTCTGGCAGGTGTTTTCAGCTTTTGGCTGCACACCGCTTTATATTCCTTAATTGCCAGCTCACGTTCTTCACCTTTTACCCGGTCAATCTTCTTCTGAAGTGTCTGTCGTCTTTTTGCTAAATGAAGATATTCCGGTGTCTGGTGTCGTGTAGACTGCTTATCAAACTTTTCCTTGAGTTCCATGACTTTTCGGTCAAGCTCATGCAGGTAGATATTTGCCAGGATAGGGGATATAATTCCACCCTGCGGTGTACCGGAGAGTGTTGTGTGGTATTGAAAATCTTCCACATAACCTGCTTTCAGGAAAGCTCTGATAATATTGATAAATCTGCTGTCCTTGATTTTGACTTCTAACGTCTTGATAAGCACTGCATGGTCTATATTGTCAAAACAACCTTTGATGTCACCTTCTATGAACCATTTTACAGAACGAAAATTTGTCTTTATCTGGTCTAGAGCTGTATGACAGCTTCTCTCCGGTCTGAAACCATGTGACTGGTCATAAAATAACGGTTCATAGATTGCTTCCAGAAACATTCTAACCGCCTCTTGCAGAAGTTTATCTCGAAATGACGGAATACCCAGTGGGCGCATTTTTCCGTTCTGTTTCCTGATATATTCTCTGCGCACAGGCTTCGGCTTGTACTTTCCTGACCTCAATTCTTCAATCAGTTCATACACATATTCAGCACTAAAACCGTCAGCTGTGTCGTTGTCACTTCCGGGAGTCATTGCTCCACTGTTTGCATATAATTTCTGGTAAGCTGCAAAATAAATGTCCTCTCTCAGAAGGTAGCGAAAGAGCCTTGTAAAGACTCCGTCATGATGTTCCGAGGAACTTTTATTGACACGCTCCAAAATCTCCGATGTTGGATTCATGAGGATTCTCCTCCCTTTCATCTTCTTACTTTGGAATTAACAAACTGCTTCCCTTCGCCATGTAGTGGGCGTTACCCACCTCGGACTACTACGGAAGCTCCGTTGCCATATGGAATATTCAGTCTCGAATAGACATAGCCTTTCGGCATTTCCACTTAGGCAATCCCTGTTTAACGATGCTTATAGGCAAGTGATAACTGTCGGATAGCATTTCGGTTTATCTCACGTGGTCTCACGCTTGCTTCATGACCTATAGCAGACACCATAACGAATTCAATATTATGGTGGAATCATGAAAGTGGTTTCAGGATAATTTCCACACCCTTCCCGGAAAAAGGAGCTAACCTTTGCTTTGGCAATCCAGCCTTATCCTTATGTTATCTTGTCATTGCAGGTACTACTCGCCTCATATCCTTTTGGCGTTTCCTGCGTTTCTGCCGTGCTGTGTTCCCGTGTCCAGTTTCCTGTCATCGGTTAGGCAGATTGACAACCGCTCTGCTGTGCGGTGTAGAGCCTAATCTACTGTAAACATCGCCTTTTACAGGCGCACAAACTCATCCGGCACAAGATAACCGCCTTCGGTATCTTCGCCAATCTGCAGAGCATTTCTCACATCGGCAAAATTACGGTTGCGAATGCTGTTCCAGAAAGCAGTACGATATGCATCAGATGCAATGCCGGTCTTGGTATCACTGTGAGTGGATGCGTTCGGCTTGTTCTGAATCGGCGTAGAAGTAGGCTTGTTCATTTCTGCCTCAATCTGATCCTGTCGTTCCAGCCGCTGGATTTCCTTGCCGTATGCCACGATCTGCTGCTCCATGGCATCGTATGTCTTGCTGTCCTCTTCCGAAAGCAGACCGCTTTCATTTCGCTTGGAATCCAAAAAGTCACGGGCAGTATCCCATGCCTTGCTTCTTTTTTCTCTCAGTTCCTGAATTGTCATAGTATCAGTCCTCCTATAGTTTTTAATATTTCAAAAGCTCCAGCCGCTTGTCCAATTGGTTGATCGGCGTGCCTTTGGATGCAGTTGCAGAAATCTTCTGCAGAAAAGAATCCAGCGTTTTAGATGGTGTGTACAGCATGGATGCTGTGCTTTCCTTCTTTTTTTCATCCGGATCTTCTTTAGGAGATTCCTCTGTTTCTTCTTCATCTGGATCTGTTTTTTCTGGTTCTTCTGGAACAAACGGATTCTTTTTAGAAAAGAGAATGCCGTCTACAAATCCCAGCTGCAATGCTTTTTCTGCATTCATCCACGTTTCTTCATCCATCAGCCTTGCGATCTTATTGCGGCTGAGATGCGATTTTTCTGCATAAGCATTGATAATGGATTCCTTGACTTCGTCCAGAAGTGCGATGGCTTTCTCCATATCTGCCTTGTTGCCCATGGCACAGGTCATCGGATTGTGGCACATAATCATGCCGGTTGGTGAAATCAAAGTTACATCGCCTGCCATCGCCACCACAGAAGCCGCAGAAGCGGCAATGCCGTCGATCTTGACCGTGACCTTGCCCGGATGGTTTCGGAGCATGGTATAGATCTGACTGGCAGCAAACACATCGCCGCCCGGCGAGTTGATAAAGACGGTCACATCACCGCTGTGTTTTTGCAGTTCCGAGCGGAACATGGCGGGGGTGACGTCGTAGAGTAGGAAAGTATCGCCTTGCTATGTTTCCATAGTAGGTTTATACAGAC
>ERZ826613.1879-NODE-1879-length-22825-cov-4.058366_pt1 | contig 22825 bp, 18 predicted proteins | sample MGYA00519925_ERZ826613 | MGnify/ENA primary metagenome ERZ826613 (study PRJEB31778, sample SAMEA3449236) | human gut metagenome | biome: human gut; feature: human-associated habitat; material: faeces | place: United Kingdom | collected 2010/2012 ... | reverse complement strand
TTGGGCATAGGCCGAGGCGGGCTTGTCCCGGAAGAAGGCGGCCAGCAGTTTCGCGAGCGAGTCGGCCTGTTCGCGGAAGGTCTTGAGCGAATCCAGCCCCGGCGACGCGAAGTCGAAGGCGGCCTGATAGCGGAAGATCGAGGTGGCGAGGGGTTCGCCGTCGCGCGAAAGGATGCTCCCACGCTGCGCCGGGATGACCTCCTCGGTGAAGATGCGGCTGGCGAGGCGGTCGGCATTGTAGGCCACCTCCGCACTGAACAGCTGCACCCAGACGAGCCGTGCGAGCACGATGGCCCCGGCGAGGATGAAGAGCACGTACAGAAGCCTCACCCGCAGCAGAATATCGCTTTTGACCTTCGAACGTTCCTGCTTCATCGCCGTTTAGTTTTCGATGATCTCGCCCGGCGCCTGCGGGTCGTAAAGCTCGATGCCCCGCGCCCGGAGCTGTTCGACGATGGCCGAATGGGTCGTGCGCTGGTAACGCTGCTCCTGGAGGCGGATCGAGCGTTCGCGGAGTTTCTGCACGTCGCGCTCGAGACGCGTGTAACGCATGTCGAGGTGCAGCGACCAGAACATCACCATGATGCTCAAAAAGAACATCCCGGCGATGGTCAGCATATAGGGATAGTATTTCGAGACGCCCTCGCGCACGAGGATCGTACCCGAGAACAGCTGCCAGAAGGTGCTGGACCTGCGGCGTCGCTCGCGGCGTTCGCGTTCTTCGGCTTCGGCCCGCTCTTCGGCCTCGCGCTCCTCGTCGGCGCGGATGTCCTCTTCGGCTTCGCCCCGCTCCATGCGCCGCACCTCGCGGCGCACACGGCGCGCGAACTCCTCCTCCTGCTCGCGGCGGGCCTGCTCCTCGGGGGTCACCGGGTCGAATTCGTGGTCTCGGTACATCGTATCAGCGTTTTACGGCCGCCCGGAGTTTCGCCGAACGGGAACGGGGATTGCGGTCGAGTTCTTCGGCCGAAGGGGTCACGGCCTTGCGCGTCACGAGGTCGAACGGGGCCTGCGAACGACCGAAAAAGTCCTTTTCGACCTGCCCCGAGAAGTTGCCGCTGCGCATGAAATTCTTCACCAGCCTGTCTTCGAGCGAATGGTAGGAGATAACGACCAGCCGGCCGCCGGGCTTCAGCACCCGCAGGCTCTGCTCCAGCGCCATTTTCAACGCCTCCATCTCGCCGTTGACCTCGATGCGCAGGGCCTGGAAAAGTTTGGTCAGGAATTTCGCCTCGTCCTTTTTGGGCGTGCAGGGCTTCACGGCTCCGACCAGCTGCGCCGTGGTCGTCACGGGCGCCGCCGCACGGGCCTTGACCAGACAGTTGGCAACCTTCCACGGTGTTTCTACCTCGCCCCAGTCGCCCAGAATGCGGGTCAGGTCCTCCGCGGTGTAGTCGTTCACCACGTCGGCCGCCGTGAGCCGCCCCCTCTGGTTCATGCGCATGTCGAGCGGAGCCTCTCCGCGGAACGAGAATCCGCGCTCCACGGCGTCGAAATGGTGCGACGAAACCCCCAGGTCGGCCAGAATGCCGTCGACCTCCGTCACGCCGCGCAGCCGCAGCGCCCCCCGCAGGAAGCGGAAATTGCTCTCCACGTAGTGAAAACGCGTATCGTCGGGACGGTTCTCCAGCGTGTCGCGGTCCTGGTCGAAGCCGTACAGACGGCCTTCCGGCCCCAGGTCGGAGAGGATGCGGCGCGAATGGCCGCCTCCGCCGAAAGTGAGGTCGGCGTAAGTACCCGCAGGTTCGACAGCGAGCAGTCCCACAGACTCTTCCAGCAGTACGGGAGTATGGTATTGCGACATAATAGTTATTTGCAAAGGTCTATTTGGGTGTAAAGTTAGGGATTTTTCGAAAAAGAATGCCTATATTTGTAAATATAATCGGCAATAATTTCCCGCCTCATTCTAAGTCGTTTACGAGAGCGCAAAAGTTACGAGGGTTAAAATCAGGGTTAAAATACGATCTTTTTCAGCCACTCAAACTCTCTAACAATCATCCCAATACACGCCGACAACAATAATAACTCGCTCCCCAATAGGGCTCACTATTACACCCGCTATTCGACCGGATCGCTGGGTAGGCTCCAATAGTCACCCGTCGTTCCTTCACGTCAACGACAGCCCGTCCAGACAACGACAAAAGGGACGATCTTCAAGCGTTTCCATATCTTACCGGACAAGTAGTTCACCAGAGGTTTCCAAGGTCTAAAATCGGCCTCTCCAAGAGTTTCCCGTTTTCACGCCGCGACGTCGCGCCAAAAGTAGGCATAGGCAAGCTGGCAGATAACGGTCAATCTCCAACAACACACCGCGCCGCGGCTCGGAATAATATACTTTCGTATTTAGGTATTTCGCCAATACAAAGCCCCCCAAGCATCAACCAATAATAGGGACTTCGTCTACAAGGCCGAAAACAGCGATTTCCAAGAGGTGTTTCCTTCGGACGGGTAAATCTCCTTCGAAACGGCAGGAGCGTAAAAATCGGCATCTACAACAGCACCGCGGAGAACGCCGGGAACGCCGGCCGAGGGCGCGTAGTATAGAACGTCGAGGAGCCTGACGAGGCGCGGCGCGAAATAATATACGAAGGTTTCCCTATTAGGCGAGAGCGAGGTTATCAAGGAGCTCTTATTACAACATACGGCGTTTCTATATACAACGATTTCATTACAGCAGTATCTCTTACATTAACAACGTTTACAGCATTAACAGCAAGAGACATTACCCGGCTTTATTCAGAGGGTAATTTCCCCTCGTTTTTTAACTTATATCATAAGTCAATATTCATCACGTCTCTGACGGTTATTCAACCTAATCAAATCTATCAGGTGCCACTTTATCGCCTCGGTAAATTCAAGCTGGTAGTCCGGGTATAAGTAATCCTTTTCCCGCTCGTGACGCCTCCGCAACCACTTTCTAAAGTCGCGCTGAGCCCCTTTCGACAACAGCCCGGTATAGCCGTCCAATTCAGTATGAGATAGGCTCGCCAATCCCAGAATCTCGAAATAATCGGTCAGTTCCTTCAAGCTCCCCCGTTTAGGTCGGAACGACGGCCGACGGCCTATATTATCAAAGGCAAAAGCCTGACAATTCCGCCAAAAGAAATTCACAATCCGGGTATATTCTTCAAGCAGTCCACCGAGCGTTCCTACCTTCAACCGGGAGAGTACCTTCCGTCGCCCGCCTTTCAACGTAAATTCAACCCGAAGGGCGTTTTTCTCCGGGTAGAGGTCCGGATTCCGTATTAGCACGTTCCGATTATCTTTATTTATTTCAGCGATTTTATCATAAATTTTAGCGGTGAAAAATCCCGAAACAAACTTTCGGCATGTAGGACGCGAATCGTTCAACTCGTAGCATTTCGACTTAAATGCACGGATTCGGTGTATCATTTCGACACATTCCATATCAAACGGGATATTCAGCCCTATTTCGATCACGGAAATTTCAAAGGTTCTCAACGTATCGAACGAGATGCCAAGTCGTTTGGCCACTTTCCGCCAAGCCTTCTCCAAATCCGTTTTAGTCAGATCATCCAGCGAAGTCGCGCCGTAGTACCACTTTCGGATACTACCGTAAATTTTCATAAAGTCTTCGTAAAATTCGATTATCAGATCATGCGCATCATCCCCGGATTTCCCATTATTTAACACCAACTTATCATACCATCTCCCATTTATCCAATTCGATTTTTCAACGAAAGTCCCATAACGCAGGTGATGATAGACTTCCTTATCGTAACATTTCAAAGTAATATTATCGACCATATTTTTTCAATTTCAAAAGTTCGTCTTTACAATACCTCTTCGAACGTCCGTAGCGCATAGGCGTAATCAAACCTTTTTTCTCCCAACGATAGAGCGTCGAACGGCTAAATTTCATCGAGTCTTCAACCTCTTTCGCAGTCAGCAACTCCGCTCCGAGGAGGGCCTTCGTAAGGTAATTAATAATCCAATCCCGATTCTGGGCTATCCCCACTTTAATCAGCGTTTGGAGCATCTTCGGAGACACGGAAATTTCACTTTCCGTTCTTAATTTTAAATTTTTCATAACTTTTTAAAATTAATAGGTTAAAATTAGCGGGCAATTTCTCGCCCTTTATCTCCTAATATATAATGGTGGATAATACGAAGGTCTATTTTTAGATAATTATCTATATAACAATTAATTAACATCAAAACAGCTTCAAAATAGCCTCGAAAGAGGAGTAAAAGACCATTTTTGCCGACTTACGGAACACAAAAACCGCCCCGGTCGGGGGCGGTCTACGAGGGACGGAAGCGTCCGCGTTCTATTCGTTCAGCGCGTCTACGATTTTCTCAAATCCGTCGTCTTTACAATTATTCGGCGTGAGATAGGGGCGTCGCGGATTTTTCAGAAGCACCAGATTCGGATAACTTTCCAATCCTTCAACAGCTCTGAACCATCGCCGGGCACTTCGGCAAATCACAATCGTCACGCCTTTATTCATCAGATACCGGACCAACCTCACGGCGAACTCCTGCGTAGGGAGCAGTCCCGATTCCGATTTCACCAACCGCGTCGGAATATTCTTGTATATTTTAGAATGGTAACCCAAGTACTGCACAATCGTCAGGTATTTCGGAGCATCGGGCCAGCGTTTCAATACTTCGTCGAGCAGGATATTCCAATAGCGCGTATCAATAGCAAGCAGGTCTTCGTCTTCGGTCGGGAAGTAACACCCGTTCAAGAGCATCGCCTCGGCTTTCGTACGGAGGAATTTCCGGCGCTGGGCGGGCGTCATTTTCTTCAAGGTTCCCGCATTACCCGGCACCTCCGCAGTTTGCTCTACCCAGCCGGGATTAAGCGTCAAAAGAGCCACCTTCGCGTTAAAGAAATCGCCCTGCACGGGTTCGGGCACACCCTCGCAGCGGATTTTCCGCAGATCGGGAGCCGTTTCGTTATAGGCGTCGATCACGGCCCGTTCGTCGGGACAGACAAGATTTTCCGGGGCTTCGGCATAATCTTTTTCCGCCAGCATTTCAGCCACTTCCCGCCACGGGTTTTCTTTCAACAAGGTTTCTTTCGTTTCCATAATAAAAGGTTTAATAGTTAGGTTCCCAAAGATAAGATATTCGCGCCCTTTTTCAATATCAAGGGAGGTGACGATTTCATCCATTTTTTCTTCGCCCCGGTAGTCGATCCCGACCGTCCACGCGCTATTCGTCCCGCCGTCCCAACGAAACACCTCTTCCAGCCGTTCGCGGAGTTCGGCAGTAAGCAGGGCCGTCAGCCGGCCTTCGGAGAGGCAGGCTCTTTCCAACAGAAAATAATTCAATACAGAGGTCGCCTCACCCGTCCGCAGATAGCTGATATAGTACGCCAACGAGTGGGGAATCCGGTCGGCATAGTCGGGGTGGTTCTCTTTATAGCGACTCAAAACGACCTCCAAATCCCCGCCGTAATGAATATACAAGGCGAGGTTCAGCAACTTCTTCTCCCAGCTAACCCGTCCGAACTCGAAACACAGATCGTCCCAATAAGCCCGTCGGGCGACAAGGTCGTCATAGATTTCCCGCTTTTCAGCAACCGGCATCGCCGGGTCGCCGAGGGATTTCGAGGCCGGGGTGGCTTCATATCGGTATTTTTTAACGACAAGATCGTCGGCACTGACAGAGCCGTCCTCCATCCACCACCGCAACCATTCCGATTTTTCGGCGTCCTCCAACTTTTCAAAATCGTCGCTCTTTAATCCGTTCCTCGACAGATAGTGTAGAAATTCCCGCTCCAATCTCGCCATCCGGCTTCCTTCGGCGGCGGCATACAGGAATTTCGGGGGCAGGTCCTCAATCCACATCGTCGAGCGGATCGCATCCCGAAACCGTCTCGTCTCGATCATATCCAGCAGGGGAAATTCCCCGCAAAAGGGAATCAGCCGCGACGGGATTTCCCGGTCTACAAGCAGGCTGGCCATACCACCCGCCACGGAGCACATCCGGTCCCTCGTCGAAAGTTCACTCTTTTCCATATCCCGTTATTTCGGTTACAAACTCTTTACGGCAAAATTATCAGTCGCTTCCGCCAACCCCCGGCGCAAGGTCTAATTATTTTTCAACCGTCGAAGAGGTAAATAAAGAAAGCGTGGCGCTGAAGGCTTATCTTATACGGCAGGCTCTGGAATAGCCCGAATACTAAAATAAGCATCAGCCCACGCCCTTTTTCAGGGACATAGGAATAACAATGCTTATTCCCGTATTCATTAGAATTTTCCAGATTCGCCGTAGAGAATAAACTTACGCTTTCGCGTCAATCAGTATGTCGTAAACAAAAGTACGAAAATTTCGCGAATTTCCAATAAAAAAGGCTTCGACCTAAATCGAAGCCCTTTTAACATCGTTCTTTTTCAAGAAAATAATCGGCGAGTTATATTATCGGATTCTCTTTCCTTTTCGCCCATTTCAAGAAAACGGGCACAAGATTTATCAAAGCAAAGATTACACACAGCAGATCCGATAATTATTTCGGCAAGGCCAGCTGTTGGCATTCCGTATTCGTCGCATGTAATTTCGTAATATTCAGGTCTGTGTATAAATATCGTATTATATATTTTTTCTGTTGCTTCCGAAGGAAGGCATAAATGACATTCATTCGGACGGCCATAACCTTCATCTTCAAAACAATAATCAGTATCCGATAAGACTACAATAGCAATTTGATATTCCATAGTCAGACAGGATAACATTCTGAGAAATTCGATTATCTCATTTGATGATAATTCACTCGTTCGACCTTCAAAAGGAACTGTTAAATCATCAATATATATGACTTTAACACCTTTTTGCATAATATCCCGGATATATCTACACATCGCATTCAGATTAGGCGCAGTTGCAGTATAAACTCGATGGATGGGGTAATGGTCAAACATAAGAGGTAAGCGAAAAACAAAATTCTGATTTATCTTAGTAGTGAGAATAGCACATGGTATCTGAAATCTCATAGTTTGGTAATAAATCATCGATAACATTAAAGCCGTTTTACCCATACCTTTATTAGCAGCCAATAAATATAATTTTGGAGAAAACCCTCCTTGCATTATAGCATCCAATGAAGGAAAACCAGTCGTATATTTTAACCGTCGTTCTTCCTTTATTCGCTTAATAACCTCCGAAAGAGTCGAGATTTCCGAGTTCATAATTTTAATATTTATTACAATTACAAGTCCTAACAATTTCCGACAAAAGCTGCCCACGCTGGGCTATCCAATAGCTACGGTCGCATGCGATCACTATCCGTTTCTTCGCCCGACTTATGGCCGTATTCAACACGTTCAGACCTCGGGATATGTGATTCTTCGAATCAGAGAACCACATATCCTGCGTATCAACCACGCTGAGTATTACCGTATCCCATTCCCGCCCCTGACTTTTATGCACGGTAAGAATATTCATATCCTTCCGTTCATCGGGCATGTATTTACCAAGCAGGTCCAGCTGTTTGCGGTAAGGCGTCAGAATGACATAGCTGCCCAATCGTCCGGCGTTCTCCGTCAAGTATCGGCGGATAGCCACGACTTCGTTCAACGAGGTCCGGCGAGGGTCATTCATATCTTTTACGGCATTAAGGCACGTCAATTCCATTTCCCGGCGTTCCAAATTCGAGTGAAATCCATTCTTATAGACGTATTTATCCAGCAGGGTCGCCAAGTTCGCCGGGAACCGAAACGTCGTATTCAGTTCCATTTTCTTCATCTCGGGAATCCGGTCATGCCGATCTCTTAAATAGTTCTCCAATAAGGACTGTACCGTCATCTCAGACTTAAACATACAGCCGGCATAAATCGCCGATTCCGCCCAAAGGACCAATTTATCGTAGTTCGAGTTCCTCCCCAATTCGGTTACTTCACATACCGGAGGTAACTGGAGGTGATCGCCTAAAAAGGTAACCGGCTTATTCTGCCGGAAAAGCGGCAACGCTTTCATCAGACTCGCATATCCTACCTCGTCGAGAAACAGATGGTCGGCCTCCAAGTCCTCGGTGATATACCGATCCAACGTACAGGCTACGACCGCAGCGGTCTTTATCCGGGACGTCAGCGTCCGGGACGCCAGTTCATCGCGTTCCCGCCTACATTCAGACAATTTCGTCCATAATTCCTCCTCTTTGGCATTGGCGTATTCGGTTTTTATCAACGCGGCGAGTTCTTCTTCCTTCAAGCCGTCATCAAGTCCCAACATCGACTTATAGATCTGAATCTGATGTCCTACCTTCGCAATCTTATCGTCGAGGTTCGCAGTTTCACAGACTTCGGGATATTTTCGGACGAAATCCCACGAAGGTATTCCTAAACGCAGTATCTTATCCCGGCTTATATCGTGCGTACGGTCGATCATCGCCAAGACTCCCCGGAGTATCTGCTCCACAGCGTTATTCGTCGGCGCACAAATCACGACTCGTTTATTATTTCGGATATAGTGCATTATGGCATACGCCAATACGAATTGAGTCTTTCCCGATCCGGGCGCTCCCCAAACGTAAGTGAACGGATTCGAGAAAATAGCTTCAATAGCCCTTTTCTGCTCCTCGGACGGTTTACACTCCGGCAGATAATCGGTCGGAGCTCCGAGGTCGGGACAAGCCGCCGGAATCATCAGCTGGCTACCGTTTTCCCAATACCACTCTTCAAGCCGTTGTACCAAGAATCTCAAATCGGAACCGACGAGAATATCCCAGGCATTCAAGTGCTCGAAAGCGGGATAGGTTTCGGGCGTCGGCCTAATAATCAGAATATTCCTATCACGGTCGTAAGTTATAATTTCAGGGTCGGAATACCGGGTTCCCGTCGTCAGTATTTCGAAATACAGCGCCTCGGTATTCAATAATTTCCCGCCTAACAATAATTTTATCAGATGCTCTTTCCCGTATTCAATCGAAATAACACCAAGCGTTTGGACTCCCCGGTTCGTTTCCGTCAAATAATCATAATATTCAGACGCACTCGCAACGGCAAGATCGCGTATTTCCGTCGCTGTCATTCCGCCAAATAGTTTTTACACATTCGTTCCACTACATTTTTCACCTCCTCCCGGAACCACGCGGGTCGTAATACCTCTACGTCCGCGCCGTGCGACAGCAGTTCCATCCGGAAATCGTAGGTCGGCGCCAATCGGTATTCGAACACCGAATATTCCGCAGTCCGCTCGGTTTCACGCTGGGTAGGGTGCAGGGGCAGGGCCCGAACGTAGTTCGCCTGCTTCCCCAAGACGCGGATTTCGACCCGTTCGGCCTTCCGGCCCGGCTCGCGGATAATTCCGAAGGCGTCGGCGAAGAACCCGGCACAATCGAAATCCGAGGGGATTTCAGCCGTTTTCACCGTCGGGACCATACCATGTACCCGGTCGAGGGCGAACGCGTAAATTCCGCCCATTTCCACGCTGTCAGCGATCAGATACCAACGCCTCCGGAACGCCTTCAATCCGTAAGGCTCGACCTCGTAACGATTCTCGCGTTTTTCATCGTAGGTATGGCGGTAGACAATTTCCAAGCATCGGTTTTCCTCCATCGCCCGGAGGACGGTAGTCAGATAGGCGTAGCCCGAGGGGATCGGCTCCAGCGCGATCCGTCGGCGCAGGCGTTTACTATTTACCAAGAGGTCGTTCACGGCGAAGGTTTCCAACAGCCAACGGCGCAGATCGTCGCGCACCAAATCCTCCCCGCATTCGACGTAGTATTCGTTCGTCCGGCGGTCGCAGGCGATATTCACGTCGAACAACTCTTCAACGGCTTTCCGGTGGTTCTCAAAGGTCTTTCGGGGCAGTTCTTCGCCGCCCGACATCTCGTTCCGCTGCCAACGGGCGCGGATTTCATCAAGGGTGATACGGCCCGCGGAGTAGATCACGTCCAAGAGCCACAGATAACGGCGGAACAACGTCGCGGTGTTATTCGTCAAGGCATTCATCGTTCAAAGGTTTTTCACAAAGATAAAAACAGCTTCCGCCAAAACTCGGCGAAAGTTCCCGTTTTTTATCAAGCACTCAATTTTTTCATCGCTTCGGTCAGCTCCGTTCGCTCGGTATTCGTATAAACCCGGTGTACCATATCGAGGCTTTTATCCCCCAACAATTTCGCTACAATATAGAGGGGAACGCCCGCATTCGCCAAGTGAGAGGCAAAGGTATGGCGGCCAACGTGGAACGAGAGGCGTTTCCCGATTCCGGCTTTCTCGGCCAACATTCTCAGTTTCCGGTTTACACAAGCATTCGAAAGGCGCGGAAAAACACGCTCGTCCACAGACTCGTTCCGGTACTTGGCAAGCAGGACCTTCGGCCATTTCGACATTAACGGAATTTCAACCAGTTCTTTCGTTTTACATTGAATCTTAGAGATATAGGTCACACCTTTACTATCTTTTTTCAGGTGCGTCCACTTCAGATCCAGTACGTCGCTGAACCGCAGGCCCGTTTCACAACTGAAAATAAACAGCTCACGCGTCACCCTCATCGCCAAATCGTTTCTATCCGCCAAAGCCTTTTGCAGAAACTCGTCGTATTCATCCCTCGTCAGAAAGATCGTCCGGGGCGTCGAGCGATTCAAAAATCTTACGCCTTTTCCAAACGGATCGTCGACCGGATAGCCCAGCCGTCCGGCCCATCTCACCACCGAGCGCAAGCGGTTCAATTTCGTATTAATCGTATTATCCGCATTCCGGCGGACCGTCCGCAAATACTTTTTATACTCCTGAATAAAGAGAATATCGAGCTGGTCGATCGTCCGTTTCTTACTCCGTTTCGAAAATTTCGCCATATCCTTTTTAAGGTCCAATATACCTATAATCGTTCGCTCGCGGCGGTTATCCGTCCGCAGTTTATCTACATAGGCATCGAAAATTTCATCAAAGGTGGCGTTCGTCTTTTCACGCGGGGACGTCCGCGCCTTTCCGGTAAGTATTTCACGGATTCGCTCCAAGTCCACGGTTTCACCCAACATCTCGCACTGGAACAGATAGCGTTCGTATTCGGTTTCTTTCCCGTTCAGGTAGCTGTTAATTACGCTTTTTTCGGGGCAATTTCCGACAACACGTCCGGATTTCTTATCCCAACAAGCCGGAAAAACCGAATAGGGAGTCGCAAATTTCGTTTGACGGCCGTCGAGATACACACGCAGGTCGATACGTTTTTCCAAACCTTTTCTCGAAAGGTCATCACGCAGAATGGGTCTAATCGTTTTTTTCATAACTATCCTTTTTACAGTTTCGCTCTCTAATACTGGCAGGTCCCAAGAAAAATCGAGGAATTTTTTCCCACAAGGACGAAATTAAGGTTACAACATTAATAATCAAAGAATTAGTTTGATAAAAATTCTCGAATTTTTTTACAACGTCCTCCAATCGTCATCCAGCCGAGATTCGACAACAAACCATTTTTACGAGAAATATTTAACCGGAAAAAAGGGTCTAAAAAAGCCCTTCAAAAACAACAAGGATTAAAATTAGGGTTAAAAATTCGATACAAAGTGAAACAAGGTGAAAGGCCTACCCTTCGCCAAAACGCGTTCTAACGACGATTAACTTTCAACAAGGTGCATCTTATAGCAAAAAAACCGTATATTTGTGGATATAATTTTCCGAACATTCCATGCCCAAAATCGACATCGGCGCCGTACTCAGGCAGAAAGCCCCGCGGCTGGCTCGCTGGATTCCCCGTCCGGTCGTGAACTGGCTGCGCCGCACGATCCACGAGTCGGAAATCAACCATATCCTCGAACACTATTGGTCGCTGCCTCCGCAGGAGTTCATCCGCGCCTGTTTTCGCGAATGGCAGGTCACCTATTCGATCGAAGGACTCGACAAGCTCGCCCCCGGAGGCCGTTACCTCTTCGCCTCGAACCATCCGTTCGGGGGCATGGACGGCATGATGCTCGCCGACAAGCTGATCGACCGTTTCGGCGACGCGCGGGTGGTGGTCAACGACCTGCTGATGTACCTCGAACCGCTGCGCCCGCTGTGGATTCCGGTGAACAAGCACGGCGCGCAGAGCGCCTCCTACGCCCGGAAGTTCGACGAGGAGTTCTTCGGCGATCTGCCGGTCCTGACCTTTCCCGCGGGTCTCTGCTCGCGCCCCAACGGCGGCGAGGTGACCGACCCCGAGTGGAAAATCAGCTTCCTGAAAAAGGCCTACGCCTCGCAGCGGCAGATCGTTCCGGTCTTCGTCGAAGGGCGTCTGTCGAAGTTCTTCTACCGCGTCTACCGAATCCGCAAGGCGCTGGGCGTCAAGTTTAACATCGAGATGCTGTGGCTGCCCGACGAAATGTTTTCGCAGAAGGGCCGCCATTTCCGCATCGTCGTCGGCGACCCGATTCCCGTGGCCGAACTCCAGCGTTTCGGGTCACTGCACGAACAGGCGCTGGAAGTACGTAAAAAAGCGTATTTTTTGGAAAAAACGCTCGCCGGCCCGAATCAAAACCGCTAATTTTGGTATTTTTGCCCTGTCATGCAACAGAAAGAGAATACAGTACCCATCATCGAACCGGTCGCCCGGGAACTGCTGCTCGCAGAACTGACGCCCGCCCGCAAGATGCGCAACACCCACCGGGCAGGCAATGAAATCTACATCTTTTCGGCCGCCGAATGCCCCTCGCTCATGCGCGAGGTGGGCCGCCTGCGCGAAGCGGCCTTCCGCGGCGCCGGCGGCGGCACGGGGCAGGAGGTGGACATCGACGAGGAAGACCTCGCGGGCGACGGCTACTACCAGCTGATCGTCTGGGACCCCTCGGCGCAGGAGATCGTCGGCGGTTACCGCTTCATCGTCTGCACCACGCCCAACCCCCGCCATCTCTCGACCGAACACTATTTCCGTTTCAGCGAGCGTTTCCGCCGGAAGTTCCTGCCCCGGACCATCGAACTGGGGCGTTCGTTCGTGCAGCCCGCCTACCAGGCCCGCGGCAACGCCAAGAGCATCTATGCGCTGGACAACCTCTGGGACGGACTGGGCGCGCTGATCGTATTGAACCCCAAGGCCAAATACCTTTTCGGCAAAGTCACCATGTACACGACCTACAAGGCCGTGGCCCGCAACGCGCTGATCTGGTTCCTGCGCCGCTATTTCCCCGACCGCGACCAGCTGGTGGAGGGCATCCATCCCATACGGCTCGACCTGGACGACCCTTATTACGAGGAACTGTTCTGCGGCGCGACCTACATGGAGAACTACCGCATCCTGATCCAGCAGATCCGCAAGTTCAACGAGAACATCCCGCCGCTGATCAACGCCTACATGAACCTTTCGCCCACGATGCGGGTTTTCGACACGGTGTCGAACCCCGATTTCGGCGGTGTGGAGGAGACGGGCATCCTGGTGACGATCCGCGACATCTATCCCGAAAAACGCCTGCGCTACACCCGCTGGCTGGGGTGGCGGGCCAATCTGAAACACCGCCGCGAGGAGTTCAGCGAACGCCTGCGCGAACATTTCGAACGCATCAAGAAAAAGCGGAACGCCTGAAAACGCCCTGTTTCCCCCACGGCCGTCCGGACAATCGGGCGGCCTGAATTTTGCATGCCGTGCAGTAAACCGCACATTTCCGCATTTAACGATACGAACGACTCAACTAAAAAACACCTCGCATGAAACGATTATTTCGTCTTCTTCTGATCCTGGGCCTCGCGGCCGGAACCTGGTCCTGTGCGGACGACGGAACTCCGTCGGTCAGCATCAACGGCGGAACCGATTTTCTGTCGCTCGACCACCTCGCCCGCAGCGGCAAGATCACCGTCAATGCTCCGGCGCCCTGGAGCGTGACGCTGGCGCCGGAAAACTACGGTCAGGACGAAAAACCCGACTGGCTGACCCTCTCCGCAGAAGAAGGACCGGCAGGGTACTCCGAGATCGACGTGACCTTTGCCGAGAATCCGGGTCCTGCCCGCAGTGCGTCGCTTCTTTTCACCTGCGACGGAAAGACCTCGGCTTTCACCGTCTCGCAAAGCGCGGGCGGCACGGGATTCGACGCCCCGGACTACTATTTCTACATTTCGGTCGGAACCATGCCGACCCTCTATTCGGGCCTGCACCTGCTTTCGCACGACAAACCGAGCTACGTCTCCTACGAACGCGCAAGCACCTTCGACGCCGCCGAATTTCCCGACCGGGCCTTCGTGTACCCCGTCGCCGACCCCACGGGCCATGCCACCAACGAGGAATTACGGGCCATGAGCGAAGCGATGAAACGCCGCATCCTGGAGATCAACGCCGAGGACCCCACGGCGGTCTTCGGGCTATGGGTCGACGACCTGCGGTGCCGCCTGGGCTACGACTGGTTCGTGGCGCAGGGCATCGACTCGGCACGCGTGAAGGTGACGATGCTCTCCGACGGCACGGCGACCTACAACAATTTCCACAACTACTTCGGCGATGCCGCCACGGCCGAGCAGAACTGGAACGACTACGCCGCCGAAGTCGAAGTCCTCGACTGGAACCACGGCGGCCGTTATCCCGAGACCCGCGCGCCGGAGGAGTTCGCCTCCTACACCTGGCCCTACTACCTCTCGACGCGCCCCGATTACCGGCTGATGCTGCAAAACAGCAGCCTGATGGAGTCCTCCTGCCCGTTCATCGCCGACCGGCTGGCTGCAATGAAGATGGAGAGCGTCCAGCCCTACGAACTGCTGACGGCCCTTCCCGAGGCTTCGAAACAACAGTTCTACCGCATGGCCAAATTCGACTACGCCCGCTTCGCGGGGCTGTTCGACCTGTCGCCGAAGAAAAACCTCATCATCATCGGCACGAGCCACCGTTCCGCCGCGAGCGAACAGCAGCAGGCGGCCTATGTGGAACGGATCATACAGCAGTACGGCAGCGATTACGACATCTTCTTCAAGCCCCATCCCGCCGACAGCTCGTCGGCCGGTTACCCCGACCGGTTCGAGGGGCTGACGCTGCTGCCGGGCCAGATGCCGTTCGAAATCTTCGTCTGGGCGCTGCTCGATAAAATCGACATGATCGGCGGCTACCCCTCGACGACCTTTATCTCCGTACCGCTCGACAAGGTGGGCTTCCTCTTTGCCGCCGATGCCGACGGGCTCGTCCGGCCGCTGAACATCCTTTTCCGCGACGCCGCGAACGTGGAATGGATTCAGTAAATGCCCCCGGCGCCGAAAAACGCCACCCGGCTCGGGCGGCGTTTTTTTCGCGCAAAAAAAATCCCCCGCCGAAGCAGGGGACCAGGCAAACAATTGTTTAACTAAATGATTTCGGGCGGAAGATTACCGGACGACCTCTCCCGACTGATTCTCCAGGCTTGCATTCTTCTCCGTCTTCACCGGCTCCGATTTTTGCTCGGCGGGCTCCGATTCCGGCTCTGCGGGAGTCTGTTCCGGCTTCACGGGGTCGGGTTTCTCTTCCGGAGCGGTAGGCTCCTGCTTCTGCTCGGGAGCGGTGGGATTCTCCTTCTGGGGCGTGTCCTGCTTTTCGGGCTGCTGGGCATAAACCATTCCTCCGGCCGTCAGCATCAGCGCCGCCATCATCACAATCGTCTTTTTCATAGCTTTAAAATTTAAATGGTTGAACTTCATTCTTTCGTTAGCGGGTCGTCTTACTCGCGTTCTGACTTCTGAAAGTTCAAGCGAAGTGCCACAACGGCGCAAAATACGCAACAAGCAGATTTCCAACGCAAACGCCATTGCGCTAAAAATCGGAGAAGGTGTGGAAAAATGTGGAGACGGGACAGAAAGTGTGGAAAAATTCCACAGCCGGAGTGTGGAACGGCCGTCCGGAAACCGGAACGGGACAGGCGGGAAGCCTCCTATTCGATACCGTAAAGATGGAGTTTGTTGTAGAGCGTCTTGCGGTCGATGCCGAGCAGTTTGGCGGCCTGCGACTTGTTGCCGCCCGCCGTTGCGAGGGCGCGGCGGATCTGCTCCTCCTCGGAAGCGGGATCGCGCAGCGAAAGAGGCGCCTCCGCAGGTTCCGCCGAACCTCCGGTGACTTCGGCCGGCAGGTCGCGGCAGGTGACGTACTCGCCCGCGGCGAGCAGCGTCGCCGACATCACCGCGTTTTTCAGCTGCCGCAGGTTCCCCGGCCAGTCATAGGCGGCAAGGGCCGCGGCGGCCGCGGCGTCGAACCCGACGATCCGCTTGTCCAGCTCCCGGTTGGCCTGGTCGAGAAAGAAGTCGGCGAAGAGCGGAATATCCCCGCGCATCTGCCGCAGGCAGGGCATGCGCAGCGTGAAGGAGTTGATGCGGTGGTACAGGTCGGCGCGGAACGTCCCGCGCGCGATGGCCGCTTCGAGGTCCTCGTTGGTCGCGGCCACGAGACGGATGTCGACGGGAATCTCGCGGTTACTGCCGACGGGACGGATACGCCGCTCCTGCAGGGCGCGCAGCAACTGCACCTGCGTTTCGTAACCCAGGTTCCCTACTTCGTCGAGAAACAGCGTGCCTCCGTCGGCCGCCTCGAAAGCGCCCGTCTTGTCGGCCAAAGCCCCCGTGAAGGCCCCCTTGACATGACCGAAAAACTCCGAAGCCGCCAGATCGCGGGGAATGGCCCCGCAGTCGACCGCCACGAAGGGCTTTCCGGCCCGCTTGCTTTCCCGGTGGATCAACTGCGCCACATGCTCCTTGCCCGTGCCGCTCGCGCCGTTGACCAGCACCGACATATTGGTCGGGGCCACCAGCCGGATGTGTTCGTACAACTGCCGGGCGGCGTCGCTGCGGCCCTCGATGTAGTTGAGCGGCTGCTCCGAAAAGCTCCCGGCCGCACGCGGCGCGGGCTTCGAAGCGGATTTCGCGGCCGGCGCCGCCGGAACATCCAACGCTTCACGGATCTTTTTCAGCAGTTCGTCGGGATTCACCGGTTTGGCCACATAGTCGCGTGCGCCGAGCTTCATGCACCGCACGGCGTTCTGGATTTCGGCGTAACTCGTCATCACGATCACCGGCACCGCGACACCCGCTCCCGCCATCCATTGCAGCAGGGCGATGCCGTCCTCGTCCGGCAGGCGCATGTCGCTCAGCACGAGCGAGAAGCCTCCCGCCTCAAGGGCCGTGCGCGCCGCCGCCACCGACGAGGCGGTCCCGACTCCGAAACCGCGTTTCGAGAGCCACGTGCGCAGCATCAGGGCAAAAGTAATATCGTCGTCGACAATCAGAATCCGCTCTTCCATAGGCTTCACAAAGATAGCGTTTTTTCAGCTTCCGCGACAATCGCGCGGATTTTTCCCGCCGCCGCACGCAGTTCGCCGCAAAGGGCCTCCGGCAACGGCCCTTCGCACGTCTCGCCCCGGCGCAGCGTCTCGGCGACCTCCGCCGCCCCGAGCATCGTGAAGATCGGCAGCATCTTGTGCGCCAGCGTCTTCACCGTCGCGGCATCCCCCTCGCCGAGCGCCCTTTCAAGCTCCGCGCAATTTCCCGCCGTCTGTTCGGCAAACGAGCGCAGGATGCTTCGCGCCGCCTCGGGATCGTCCCCGGCATAGGCCGTCAGAGCCGTAAAATCGGCCCCGTCCGCCGACGGGTTCTCCGGGTCCCCGCCCTGCGGAACGATCTCCCCGCTGCCGCAGGCCGCCCGTATCGCCGCCACCAGTTCGCTGTAAGTGAACGGCTTGCGGAGGCACCCCGCAAAACCCCGGGCCGCGAAATCCGCAGCGCCCAGGTCCCCGCGCGCCGACACGGCGACCACTTTCAGCCCGGGATCGACCCCGCGCACCGCCTCCAGCACGCCGAACCCGTCGGCCGACGGCATCTGCAAATCGGTCAGCACCAAATCGAAACGGCTCTCGCCGACGAGTTTGGCGACATACTCGGGATATTGGCAGCTCTCGCATCCGATCCCGGCGCGGCGGCACATCGCGGCGGTCATTTCGAGTTGCAGGGGATCGTCGTCGACCAGCAGCACGCGCAGTCCCGCCTGGGGCGCAGACTCTTCGGCTCCGGCAGCCGCACTCCCGACCGCCGCTTCGCCGACGGGGACCGACACGATGAATTTGCTCCCCTCGCCGAGACGGCTTTCGAGCGAAATCGTACCGTCCAACAATTTCACGAGACGGTCGACGATCGACAGTCCCAATCCGAATCCGTCGACTCCCTGCGCCGAACTCAAACGCACGAACTCGGCGAAGATGCGTTCCCTCTCCTCGCGGCCGATGCCGCGGCCCGTGTCGCGCACCGAGAAGACCAGCCGCCCCCGCACCACGTCCACGCGGAGCGTCACCGACCCCTCGTCGGTGAATTTCAAGGCGTTGGAAATCAAGTTGTCGGCGATCTGACGGATGTGGAGCGCATCGCCCGACACCTCTCCCGCGGCGGCCGGTTCGGCCTCCAGACGCAGTTCCAACCCCTTTGCGGCGGCCGCGGCGGCAAATCCCGCACGGATGGTTTCGAACAGCTGCGCGGGACTGAACGCCACGCAGCAAACCTCGATCTTGTTAATATCCAGCCGGTAGAAATCCAGCAGACTGTTGACCAGCGCCAGCAGGTGTTCCGACGACCCTTTCATGTTGCGCAGGTAGAGTTCCTGCCGCTTGTCGCCCGTCAGCCGCGCAAGCAGGTCGATATAGCCCATCACCGATCCCAGCGGGGCCTTGATGTCGTGCGTGATGGCCAGCATCAGCTTCTCGCGCGCCTCCAGCAGCGACTCCTTGTCGCGGTTGGCGCGCTCCAGCTCGCGGCGGTAGCGGTTGCTGCGATTGATGTCGCGCCAAAGCATCCCGACGAACAGGAGCATCAGCACCACGGCCCCGATGGCCACGCCGCCCAGGATGCGCGACGACCGCCTGCGGAAAGCCTCGTTACGCTCGATACGCTGCATCAGGTAGGCCGTGTCCTCGGCCTCGAAGTCCATGATCAGGCGGTATATCTTCGTATTGACCAGTTCGTTGCTGTAACTCAACCGCAGCCCCTCCTGCCACGCATGGTCGTAGATGCCCTGCCGGTTGCTCGTGACGCTGTCCTGCAAGGCTTGCAGCACCAGCACGATGGTGTCCTTCACCGCGTCGACGGGGATGACCGGGGCGATGGTCTCGCGCCGCGAGATCACGAGGCTCGAATCGGCCTCCGGGGGACTGAACAGATCGCCCAGCCGCTGGAAAAAGCGGCGTTTGGCGCGCGGCACGGCCGTCGTGTCCTGCCGCACGATGCTGCGGAACGGGATCGTATCGGCCACGACGGCCTCCCGGGGACCGATCAGACTGCGGATGTTCTTGTCCAGCAGGCCCGCCGTGGCCCCGGCGCGGATCGAACGGCGCAGGCTCACCGTGCGGCGCTCCTTGTCGGCGATCAGCCGCGTGATGCTGTCCAGACGCATCGTCTGCAACGAATCCCCGCCGACGGTCAGCGCCCGGAGCGAGTCGATCGAGGCCCGCACGGTACGCAGTTCCCGTCTGTAACGCGCCTCGTAAGAGGCGTATCCGGCGATCATCAGCTGCCCGTAGCTTTCGGCCTGGTAGAGGTGGTAGAGGGTCCGGTTGACGGCGCTGCGCTTGGTATGCAGCAGAGCGTAACTGCGGTCGGGCGCCGAGAAACGGACCGCCACCCGGTAGACGTAGCCCACCGAGAGAATACAGACCGCAATCAGCAGGAGATAGCCCGCCACGATCTTCGTTTTGACGAATTTCGACTCCTTCACAGGCCCAAATATACGAAAAAGCCCGGAAACCCGCGTGCGGAAAATGCACGGCGGCACGATTTAATGCTTATCTTTGCGACGAGGGCACGGACAAAACCGGCGCACGAAAACCATGAGAAAGCATTGGGTACTGATTACGATAACGATTGCCGCCGTGCTGGCGGCTGCTGCCTACTTCCGGTTCTTCTTCGTCTTCGGCGAGGGCGTCAAGAGCGGAGAACTGAACTACGTCGTCTACAAGGGCGTGCTTTTCAAGACCTACGAAGGCAAACTCATCCAGACCGGCATCCGCTCGAAAGCCGCCGGGTCGATCCAGTCCTACGAGTTCGAGTTCTCGGTCGAGAACGAAGCGCTGGCGCGCGAGCTGATGCTGCAAGGGGGAAAGACGCTCGAACTGCACTATAAGGAGTATTTCGGGGCGCTGCCCTGGCGGGGCTTCACGAAGTTCGTCGTCGACAGCATCATCACCGTCCGGCCTGCGGAGCAGGGAAAACAGGGCGTCGACCGATAAAGCGGCCCGCTCCGCACAAACGAAAAAACGTTGCAGGCAAAGGCCCTGCAACGTTTTTTTTCGAATCTGTTCCGGGTTTTCTAAAACTCCTTGACCTTGCCGCGGTTCAACAGCGGCAGCAGGAACGAGATGACCGCCGCCGCAAGCCAGAAGATCGCCACAGGGCCGAAATCGTAGTGTTTCACCCCGTCGGCGGCAACGGTGATGTTGGAATCGATCAGCCAGCCGCTCGCCACGTCCTGAATGCCCGCAGCGATATAGGAAGTCATCCCCACGACGCCCAGCGCGGCGCCCGTAGCCTTCCGCGGCACGATGTCGACGGCCATCAGGCCCCCCAGGAAGCAGATCAGCACGCCGATGGCGATGCCGAACAGCACCATCGACAGCACGTTGACCCACATGGCGTTGCCTCCGTAGAAGAACAGCGCCAGCGCCGCGGCGTTCAGCACGCCGAAAATCAGCGCCGGAACCTTCCGGTCGCCCTTGAAAAGCTTGTCCGAGAACCACCCCGAGAGCACCGTGCCGAGAATGCCCAGCAGCGCGTTGATCGAGACCACCGAGATCGCCTCGACGTCCGAAAAACCCTTCGCCTCCTGCAGGAACAGCACGCCCCAGCCGTTGATCGCGTAGCGCGAGATATACATGAAGGCGCTCGCAGCGGCAAGAATCCATACCGCGGGGGTGCGCAGCACCTGCTTCTGAATCTCCTTCACCGACTTGTCGGCCGAGGCCGCCGGTTTCTCGTGCGCCAGCGCCTCCACCGGAGGCAGACCCTTCGATTCCGGGGTGTCGTGCAGCATCAGCAGGATCACGACCACGCCGATGGCCCCGGCTATCGCCGAGCCGAAGAAGCCCGCCTGCCAGCCTGCGAAGGTCACGATCGAACCCACGAACAGGAACGAGAAGAACTCCCCGAGGTTGTGGCTCGCCGAGAAGAAACCGTAGTAGGTCCCCCGCTCTTTCAGCGGATACCAGCGCGAGAGCGAGATGATCGCCGGGGCGGCGCCCATCGACTGCGACCAGCCGTTCAGGCCCCACATCACGGCGAACGCGATGAAGATCACGGCCGTGGGGATGACCGAGTGCATCAGCCCCAGCACGCCCATCAGCATGTTGGCCGCCGCAGAGACGATCAGGCCGGTGGCCATGAAGCGTTTGATGTTGCAGTAGTCGGCGATGAATCCGTTGACGAATTTGCCGATGGCATAGGCGAACAGCAGCGCCGAGCCGATAACGCCCAGCTGCGAGGCGTCCAGCGAGCCGCTGTCGAGAATCGGTTTCTTCATCACGTTGAGGCTCGTCCGGCAGACGTAGTAGAGGCTGTAACCGAGCGTGGCGGCGATGAAGGCCTGCATACGCAGGCGGCGGTAGTATTTGTCGCGGGCGGCCTCATCCATCTCCCGGGCGGGAGCGGGGGCGCTGATGCGGTAGAAGCGGGAAATACGGTTCATTGCAGCTCCTTAATTATGCAGCCCGCGCGAGCGGAGGTAGGATATCAGCAGTTCGGGACGGTCCGTCTGGATCATCGTGGCCCCCATGTCGACCAGCTTCCCGTAGACTTCCGCCGGGTCTCCGCCGAAGGCCGCATCGTCGTCCAGCCCGCCGCAGAGCGAGGCCCAGAGCGAGTTGACCCACAGTTTCGAGCCGCCCGCCACGACCTTGTCCATGCACTCCTTCACCTCGGGGGTGTATTTGTTCCAGCAGACCTCGTAGGCAAGCGGCGCGATGCCCTTTTCCTGATACTCGGCGAAAAGCGCCCTGCCCTGCGGCTTGAGGATGTCGATGATCGGCATGTACATCATGTTGCGCGGATGCTCGGCGAACTTCGCGGCCACGGCATCCGTGCTGCGCTTGCCCTTGATCAGAATCTGATCCGTGACGCCCAGCTCCTCCGTGACGGCCAGCACCAGGTCGTAGTACTCGTAACCCTGGTCGACATTGACCACGATCCGGTCCTTGCACACCTCCAGCGCCTCGCGGAGCGTCGGCATACGGTGCGTCGTCTTCACGCCGTGACCCGTCTTCAGCACGCACCGCCGGATCGAGTCGTAGGTGATGTCGCAGACGCGGCCCTTGCCCGAAGTCGTGCGGTCGATCGTCCGGTCGTGGCAAAGCACCAGCACACTGTCCTTCGTGAGTTTCAGGTCCAGCTCCATGATGTCCACGCCCATGCCGATCACCGATTCGATGGCGGCGATCGAGTTCTCGGGGTAGTTGCGCCAGTCGCCCCGGTGCGAAGCCACGACGACGTATTTGGAGCGGGGGTTGTGGATTTCGGCGACGATCGCCGCAGCGCGGTTTCCGGAAACCGGTTCGGTTTGCGTGCAGGCCCCGAGCAGGGGAAGGCAGGCGAAAAGGATCAGCAGTTTTTTCATTTTTAGAAATTTAAATTGGGTTAAATAAGGTACATAAAACAGCGCTCCGCAAAACCATGCGGAACACCCACCCGGCCCTATTTTCTGCGAACGAAAACCGAAATCGTCCGAAGGCCCGTACAAATGTAACGAATTTTCGCGCAAATGCAACACTCCCGGATAAAAAATCGCAGTGTCCGTTACGTATGCCGGGGTCTTTTTTCGTACTATATACAGGCAAGGTCCCCGATTAACGGGCAAAACCGACCGCCCGAACAAACCAAACCGACGAAACCCGAAGAACACCCCCCCGGCCAAAACCGAAACCGATTCTCGACACCGCCCGCATTCCGACACCGGAAATTTCCGCCTCCCGGCAGCTCCCCGG
>ERZ826613.1878-NODE-1878-length-22836-cov-11.456609_pt1 | contig 22836 bp, 16 predicted proteins | sample MGYA00519925_ERZ826613 | MGnify/ENA primary metagenome ERZ826613 (study PRJEB31778, sample SAMEA3449236) | human gut metagenome | biome: human gut; feature: human-associated habitat; material: faeces | place: United Kingdom | collected 2010/2012 ... | reverse complement strand
TGGAATAATTACAAAAAGATTTTAGGCGCTATTATACTCCCGTTGATTTCCCTATCTATAGTGGTAACGCTTGAAACTCCCGACTTCTCTGCAGTGGAGTTTACAGCCACTTCCATGTTTGAAACAACCGGAGGGTTTGGTCCTGTCCATTTATCCGTGGTTTTAGGTGTAGGAATTCTAATTCTCATCACTCTTTCTTTGATTAAACAATCGTTAGTTATAAACCTACTCGGAAATTACATTGCAATATGCTTTCTGGCCTTCAGATTGTTACTCTCTTTTTCCCGAACTGGAGTCGTTGCTTTGGTTGTCTCCTTGGGAGCAATTCTGTTTTGCTTGATCATGAATAACTCGATCAAGCTGAAAAAGATATTGATTTACCTAAGTATTATCGTTATGGCTGGTATCGTCGTTTGGAACAAGGTTGACGATGTCACGCATGGAGTAGCTTCTTTTCGTTTTTCAGGTAGAAACAGCGTCGGAGATAAACTTGACGATGTAACATCTGGACGTATTGATCTTTTTACAGAAGAACTATCTATGTTTGCAGAAAATCCTATTCTCGGTATTGGAGCTGGTAATACATCTTCCGAACGACAACATCGTTTCGGTCAGATACACTCCTCTCATACAGAATATTCGCGCCTGCTTTGTGAACATGGAATATTAGGTATTGTAATGAATTTGATCTTATTGGGAGTCCCTTTATCGTTTTTAAAAAAAACACGGGGAGCGACCCGGCTTTTTTTCGTGGCATTTATCGTCTATTCTCTGCTAAGCATGGTTTCAGCCGCGACCCGGACAACTTTACCTTTGCTGATATACGGACTGGCTTTTTTACGGATAAAAGAGGATTATATCAAGAAATAATGGTCATGAAACATCTCAACTCCATAGACATTGTCCGGTCACTCAGTATGCTTTATATCTTGATATTCCACTGCGGAAATTATACCGAAGAGATCAATTTCCAGCCTTGGGGTGACTTTTTAAAAAATGGGGCGTTGGGAACATTTATGTTCATCTCAGGTTATTTGCTGGGACGAAAATACACTATTTTTCATGGGATAGATGCAGTTAAATCTTTTTTTATCAATCGAGCCATTCGTATTCTGCCATTATTTTTCCTGTCGCTACTAATATATTTGTTCATGGGATATCTTTCGGTCAAAACCGTATTATTATCTATGACAGGATTTTCCGTAATTATTCCGCCTCAGCCTCCTACGCTTTGGTTTGTTTCCATGATCATATTATTCTACTATCTTTTCCCCATCATGTCAGGACAACGAATATCCTCTGTGTTTATGATCGCAGGCTGTATTATACTCGTGGTTATGGCCGCTCAGGGGGGGGGGTATGGATATCCCCTACCGGGTGCTGAACTTGTAGACACAGACATGGCGGTAGCGCTGGCCGGAGCCGAGCACCGTCGAGGGGAAGCCGGGATGGTTGGGGCTGTCGGGGAAATGCTGGGTTTCGAGCGCCAGCGAAGCGCGGCGGCCGTAGGATTTGCCGCCCTTGCCGACTAGGGAGCCGTCGAAGAAATTACCGCCGTAGAACTGGATGCCCGGTTCGGTCGTCCAAACCTCCATATAACGCCCCGCAGCGGGTTCATAGACCGTAGCCGCCAGCTCCAGGTCATGGGTGCTCCTGCGCGACAGCACCCAATTGTGGTCGTAGCCGTGGCCGTGGCGGAGCTGTTCGAAATCGGCATCGAGGCGCGACCCGATCGGTGCCGGACGGCGGAAATCCATCGGCGTGCCTTCGACGGGCATCAGGCGACCGGTGGGGATGAGCGTCGAATCGACGGGCGTGAAGAAATCGGCTGCGATCATCAGCTCATGGTCGTTGATCGGCGGCCCGCCCGCCCCGTGCAGGTTGAAGAACGAGTGGTGCGTGAGGTTGACGACCGTACGGCGGTCGGTCGCAGCCTCGTGTGTGATGACGAAGCTGTTGTCGTCGGTCAGCTCGTAGGTCATCGTAACCTTCAGGTTCCCGGGGTATCCCTGATCGCCGTCGGGCGAGAGGCAGGCCAATACGATCTTCTGCGGCGTCACCTCGACGACATCCCACACAACCATGTCGAAGCCCTTGGCACCGCCGTGCAGGCTGTTGGGGCCGTCGTTCAGAGGCAGCGTATACTCCTTCCCGTCGAGCGTAAATCGCCCTGCGGCGATACGATTGCCGTAACGGCCGATGGTGGCGCCGAGGAACCGCTCTCCGGTTTGATCGACGTAAGCGCCGAGATTGTCGTGCCCCAGCACGATGTCCGCGAAATTGCCGTCGCGGTCGGGCACCCACAATTCGACGACGCGGCCGCCGAAATTGGTCACCGTCATCTCCAGCCCGCGGGCATTCCTCAACGTGTAAAGGTCGGTCGCCTTGCCGTCCACCGTGGAGCGGAAGGCGGCACGCGAGACCTGCGAATGCCGCTCGGAGCCGCATCCGGAAAGCATTCCTGCCATAAAAAATACGATTAATAAGTTCTGTTTCATTTTATTCGGTTCGGGAGCCCCCGCCCGGGGCCGACGGCGCCTGCCGCCGGACAGGGTGCTGTCAGTCGGTTACGACGGGGATGCGGATCAGCGTGAACGAGTGCGCCGGGAAGGCATAGGTGAACCGGTCGCCCCGCGCCTGTGCCTCTTTGGTCACGGTTTTCACGGCCTGACGGGTCATCGAGTTCTCGGCCTTGATGTCGGGGCCGTTGACCTCGTATACCGTCGCCTTGCCGCCGAAACGTCCTGTCTGGCAGAGGATGTCGGTCGTGATGGCCTGCTCCCGGTGGCGGTTGGTGACGTTCACGATCACTTCGCCGGCCTCGTTGTCATAGGCCGCCGATACGTCGAGGTAAGGGATCCGCTCCCCGCCCAGCGCATAGGTGTCACAGTCGACGAAGGTGTCGAGCGACGTGCCGTGGCAATGCGTGGCGAAGAGCTGCAACGGGTAGAAGATCGTCTGGTACCACGAACCTTCCTTGGTGGAGAAGATCGGGGCGATGACGTTGACCAGCTGCGCCATGTTGGCCATCTTGACCACATGGGCGTTGCGGACGAAGATGTTGAGGAAAGTCGATACCACCAGCGCATCTTCGAGGTTGTAGACCTCCTCGTTGCCCTCCTCGCCCTTGGCGCGGTACCATACGTTGTACTCGTCGAAGGCGATGTAGATCGGATCCTTGCGTTCGGCCTTGGTCATCGCCTCGGCGATCAGTCCCTCGGTGATGCGGATAGCCTTCTCGGCGAAGCGCGTCGTGGCCATGAACTTGTAATAATCGTTGCTCCGGTTCTCGACGTAGTTGTGCAGGGCGATGTAGTCGGCGTGGTTCTTCAGGTACTCCAGCACGGTACGGTTCCAGTCGATCCAGTTGCCGTTGTAGTCGCTCGACCCGGCCACGACGAGTTTGATGTCCCGGTCGATCCACTTCATCAGCTTGGCCGTCTCGAGGGCGAACTTGCCGTAATCCTCGGCGTTCTTGTGCCCCATCTGCCACTGGCCGTCCATCTCGTTGCCCAGGGCCCAGTATTTCACCTTGTGGGGTTTCTCGTAGCCGTTACGGCGGCGCAGGTCAGACCAGTAGGTGCCTTTCTCGACATTGCAGTACTCGACCCAGTTGCGGGCTTCGTCCATCGTCCCCGTGCCGAGGTTCACGCAGAAATAGGGCTCGGTCGCGGCACGGCGGCACCACTCGACGAACTCATCGGTGCCGAACGCGTTGCTCTCGCGGAAGCCCCATGCCAGGTCGATGCGCGTCGGGCGTCCGGCCTGCGGGCCGATGCCGTCCTCCCAGTGGTAGCCCGAGACGAAGTTGCCGCCCGGCCAGCGCACCAGCGATGTGCGAAGCGCCCGCGTCGCTTCGAGCACGTCCCGGCGGTAGCCCTTCTCGTCCGAAAGGGGCGATCCGGGCTCGTAAAGCCCGCCGTAGATGCAGCGGCCGAGGTGCTCGACGAAGTTGCCGTAGATATTCCGGTCGATTTCGCCCTTTTGGCGTTCGATGTCGACCTTGATTCGGGCATTGCCCGTTTTCCCGCGCGCCCAAAGCCCGCCGGGGATCAGCACGGCGGCCACGAGCGCCGCCAGCATGGTTCTTTTCAGATTCATAGTCTTCGGTTTTTCAGGGTTATTCATCCAGCACCACGATCGTATAGGAGTAGGGCGCTATGTCGACAGTCTGCGCAGCCCAGGCCGGCAGTTCCCGCCCGACGGGGGCGATGCGGCGCGGCTCTTCGGGGGTGTTCACCGCGTCGAGGTCGCCCGAGAGCGAAACCATGCGGGCTTGGGAAACCTTCCCCATCCCGTCCACGCGCAGGCCCACACGCAGCGGCTCGGCACCCGTATTGGCGATGTGGAGCACGACGCTCCCCGCCTCGCGGCTGCGGGTTGCCGTCACGTCGAGCACCCCATCAGCGCCCTCGACCCCGCAGCCGACCGTCAGGGGACGGTGGTGTGCCGCAGCCATCTGCTGCGCATAATAGGGGGGCATCCCCCACACCTGGGACGGGGTGAAGAAAACCTGCCCCTGATCCCAGCCGTTGTCGTTTTGCCGGTAGGGTTGCAGGGCATTGGCCGCGCAGGAGGTCAGCACGAAGTCGCCCATGCGGCGCACGGCGTTCTGAAGCGTGACGTGTCCCAGCACGCGCTGCATGTCGTGGCGGTTGCCGTTCTCCTCGAAGATGGCGCATTTCATCGTAGTGGAGGGATTCCACCTGAGGAACAGCTCGCGCATACGGCGCAGTTCGGCCTCGACCTCCCGGCCGCTGGCGAGCTGGTCGGCCCACGGATGGTAGTCCCAATAGTCGGCTTTGCCGTCCAGGGCACGGAACGTCCGTTCCATGCTCGGCGAATCGGCACGCCACCACGCCGTGGAGATCAGTTTCACCGACGGGTCTTTGCCCTTGATGGCGTCGTGCAGCAGGTTGAAGCGCTCGACATAGTGGTCGTATTCGTCGGCACGATCGCCGTTGAAGAGTACCTCCTCGTTGCCGATGCCGATATATTTCACGCCGTAAGGCTCGGGGTGGCCGTTCTCGGCACGCCGGCGCCCCCACTCCGACGTCACCGGGCCGTTCAGGTACTCGATCATGTCGGCCATATCCTGGGGCGTCTCTTCGATATTGACCGCAAAGGCCGCCGTGAAGCCCGCCTTCTCGCAGAATTGCAGGAAATCCTCGATGCCGAAGCCGTTGGTCGACCAGCGGTACCAGTGTCCGTGGTAGGGCGGCCGCTTGTCGCGGTCGCCGATCATCTTCTTGAAGCGGTAGCCCGAAATGTTGATCATCGTACCGCCGTAACGCAGGAAGGTCAGCCCCTGGTCGACCATCGCCTGCCCGATGTCACCCCGCAGCGGCAGGCCGCGGAAGCGGTCTTCGCCCGTGGACATCAGCGTCACCTGATCGGCCTGCACCCTGCCGGGGCGGTCGAGGTAGAGGGCGAAGCGGGCATCCCCGTCCGCGGCGGCGGCAGTCAGTTCGAACGGAAATTTCTTCCAGGCCGCACCGATGCCCGTGATACGCTGCGAGGCATATTCCTTCGTGCCGTCGGCACTCTGCAACGCCACGACCACATCGCCCGACCCGCGCAGGTAGAGACGCCCTTCGAACGTCTGCCCCTTGCGCATGGCAATGCCCCAGCGGTTCAGTCCGGCATTGGCGATGCCGACGGTTCCCGTCCCGGAGACGAATTCCACGCTCTGCGAGCAGGCGCCGTTATAGGCGTCCCCCACTTCGTGGCGGTAGGCAGCCACGGCACCGCCCGTCGAAAAGGCGTCCCACTGCCGGCTGACCTGCACGGCCGGCGTCGTGCGGAACACGAGTTTGCGCGACGCACCGTCGGCCGTAACCTTCACGTTACGGAACCGTGCCTCGGAATTCCACGTACGCAGGGCGACCCTGCCCCTGGCCAGCACGGGATCGTCGTCCTCGGCACGGAGCACGCAAGCCCCGTTCAGGAAAACCTGCAACGTGCGGCCGTCGGTCTTGAATCCCAGCCTGTTCCATTGTGCGGGGTCGCACGACACGGCAGCATCGGCGATCGGCGTGAAATTGTTCTTATGCTTGCCCAGCACGACCTTACGGACGTCGGCCGTAAGGCTTATCTCGTAGCCGTGGAAATTGTCGGCGCCGTTGCCCGGCTCCGAAACCCCGGCCAGCAGGCCGGCATTGTCGCCACCGCCGCCGCGGGTGAATTTCAGTTCGGTCTCGACCTCGCCCGCAGCCATCTCCAGCGGGTCATAGACCAGCTTGGCGCCCGCATGAGCGGCACAGAGCAGCTCGTCGCCGGCAACCTGCCACTCCCCTTCGTAGGCCGAGCAGTCGTCGAAAAGGGGGTTGGGCACGGGCTCCTCGAAACTCTCGCCGAAGATCCGCTGGTCGTAAAGGCCTCCGTAAATCTCGTGGTTGACGTCTTCGATGCAGGCCCCGTAAAGCCAGGGGGTGACGCTGCCCTCGACTTTCGACGCATCGACCGTGATCGTGGCGTCCGTTGCGCCGCCCGCACAGGCGGCGGCCATGGCGGCACACAAGGCCGCGAGGGGAATTTTTTTCAGGGAACGGTTCATATGTCCGGGTTTTTATTTTACCAGTTCTTTCTGTATCTGTTCGAGCGATTTGTCCTTGGTCTCGGGGAGCTTTATCGCAAAGATAAGGCTGCCGAGGGCAATAAGCGCGAAAAATCCGAAGATATAGGTGCCGCCAACCGAAAGGAAGACAGGGAAGAACCACGACAACAGCGCCGACCACACCCAGTGGGTCATGCTGCCCAGCACCTGCCCCTTGGCACGCACCGAATTGGGGAAGACCTCGGAAATGACCACCCAGATCGTAGCGCCCAGCGACACGGCGAAGAAGGCGATGTAGCCCATCAGGCAGACAAGCATGTAGTAACCTTCGAAGCGTTCGAGCCAGAACCCGCGCGCCACGAGCACCAGCGAGACGAACATCCCCACGGCACCTACGCCGATGAGCTTCTTCCGCCCCACCTTGTCGATGAGGAACATGCCCAGCATGGTGAACGTGAGGTTGGTGATGCCGATCATGATCGACTGCATCATCGCCCCCTCGCGGAAGACGCCCGACATCTCGAACAGGCGCGGCGCATAGTAGAGGATGGCGTTGATCCCCGTGAGCTGGTTGAACGTCGAGATGAGGAACGCCAGCAGGATGGGGATGAAATATTTTTTCCGGAAAAGCCGCTCGCCCGTATCGCCCGCCCCGGCGAGCGAGGCGCGGATCTCGGCCATTTCGGCTTCGACATTCTCGCGCGTGGTGCGTTCGAGTACACGGCGCGCCTCGGCGTCACGGCTGCGGATAAGCAGCCAGCGGGGGCTTTCGGGCACGGTCATCAGCAACAGGCCGAAGGCCAGTGCCGGGACGGCCTCGATGCCCAGCATCCACTGCCAGTCGTGGGGAATCCCCACGATCCAGTAATTGGTCAGGTAGGCGATGACGATGCCCAGCACGATGTTGAACTGGAAGAAGGCCACGAAACGCCCGCGCCAGTGCGACGGGGAGATCTCGGCGATATACATCGGCCCCACGACCGACGAGGCGCCGACGGCCAGCCCGCCCAGGAAGCGGAAGAACATGAACGAATACCAGTTGACGATCACGGCACTGCCCACGGCCGAGATCAGGTAGAGCCACGCGATCACTTTCAGCGAGCGCAGGCGCCCGTAGCGTTCGGCTGGGCCGCCGCAGACCAGGGCGCCGACGATGGTGCCGATAAGCGCCGTGGCGATCGTGAAGCCGTGCGCGAAGTCCGAGAGCGCATAGATCCCCTGGATCGCCTTTTCGGCACCGGAGATCACGGCCGTGTCGAAGCCGAACAAAAGGCCGCCGAGCGAAGCGACGAAGGCGACATAAAACATGAAGCCTTTAACGGATGTTTTCATATCAGGTCGGATTAGTTGGTTTTCAGTTTCGCTTCACGCCGGTTCAGAGGCCGAATTCGATCCGGTCGATCACATGGTTCTGGTAACATTCGTCCAGTTCGACGAAATAGCCGCTCCAGCCCCAGACGCGCACGATCAGGTTGCGGTGCCGCTCGGGATGCACCTTGGCGTCGAGCAGCTTTTCGCGGCTGACGGTATTGAGCTGCAACTGGTGGCCGCCCAGGGCGATGTAGGTCTTGACGAGCATTCCCAGTTTGCGGACGCTCTCCTCGTTGTTGAAAACCGACTGGTCGAACTCGAGGGTCAGCGGCCCGCCGTTGACCACATCCTCCAGTCGCGGTTTGGTGAAGGATTTGATGACCGATACGGGCCCGCGCTGGTCGATGAACAGGCTCGGCGAATAGTTGGCGGGGATCATCTCCCCGGCACTACGGCCGTCGGGCGTGGCACCGAGGCCTGCGGCATGAAAAACATAGTACATGGCCGTACCGGTGCCGGCGCGGTAGATGCCGCCCCGCTCGTTGCGGCGCCCTTCGAGCGCACGTGCGAACGATGCGAGCAGGTCGCGCCCGATGGAATCGGCATAGTCGTCGTCCTGCCCCATCTTGGGAGCCTCCCGCCGCAGCAGGCGTTGTAATTCGGGTGCGCCGCGGAAGTCGTCCTCCAGCGCCGAGAGCAGCGTCGGGGCATCGAAACGGCGCTCCTCGAAGTAGAATTTGCGCAGCGCCGCCAGCGAGTCGGCCGCCGTGGCAATGCCCGTGCCGTGCAGACCGTAGTTGTTGTAGCGCGAGCCGAGCGAAATGTCCTGCGCCCGTTCTATGGTGCCGTCCATCAACAGCGACATCATCGGTGCGGGGGCGATGTAGAGGTTGCGGTGCTTGCGGCAGATGGCGTCGGCCTTTTCGGCGATCTTCCGCTCTACACGGCCGTAGAAGGCCGCATAATCGGGGCATTGCTCCAGTTCGGGCAACACCTCGCGCACGCAGCCGATGAGCGACACGGCGTCGATGTTGGGGATGTCCATCGCATGGTTGGGGATGATGAACTCCCAGCAGGCGGCCACGACATAATTGCGGGCGTCCTGCTCCGAATAGCCTTTCTTCATGAGCCCCGGGACGATCACGTCGTCGTTGCTGTACTGCGGGAATCCCAGCCCCTTGCGGGTGAGCTGCGACCCCAGGAAGAAGATTTCGTCGGGCGTATCCGCGTCGACGCGGATGTTGATCTTGGGGTCGATCAGCTCCAGTTCGCAGCTGGCCCGCAGGCACATCTCCGAGAGGCGGTTGAAAAGGTAGTCGCCGTTTGCGGCGCGGCCGCCCAGCACCATGCTCTGGCCGTTGTCGCCCTGCTGCATACCGGGATAGAGGTCGCTGTCCTTGTTGCATGCGAGGAAGAACTCTTCCACCAGGTCGAACGCCTCCTCCTCGGTCAGCACACCGCTGTCGATGTCATGGCGGAAATAGGGGTACATGTACTGGTCGAAACGCCCCAGCGTATTGTGGTAATTGCCGGCCTCCCAGATCGCGAAATGGAGGATGCGCAGCAGTTGCAGCGCCTCGCGCAGCGACCGGGCGCCGCGCGTACGCACGGCCTCGAGCACTTGGGCCGTATCCGCCTGCCCCGCTTCGCGGGCATGGGCGGCGTAACGCCCCGTAAGCTCCTGCACGGCCTCGATGCAGAGCGCCACCGACCCCAGGAAGATACGCTGTTCCTGGTCGAGCGAATCGTCCGCCAGGCGGGAAGCGATTTCGGCCTTCCGGGCATCGAGCCCGAGGCGGATGGTGGTTTCGTAGTCGGGCGATATGTTGCAGACCGTCCCGCGCTCGTGGATGTAGTGCGACGCCTTGATCCCGTCCCACTCCTGCGGGGTGAAGATTTCGGGCACTTCGGTAACGGTGCGGGTGAATACGATCTTTTCGCCCGGCAGGATCACGGGCTGTTCGGCACGCATCAGGGCTGCGAGCATCTCCGCCGAGCGCCTCACGGGCGGCATTCCGGCCGCTGCAAACCCGATATTGAGGTTGTCCAGCCCGAGCCGGGCCGGGGTACGGCGCAGGACATGGTGCTCTTTGCGGAGGATATAGCCGCGCAGGTTTTCGATTCTGGGATTCATTGTATGAGTGTTTTAAGATTGTAGTCGCTGAAAACGTCGTGGACACGGGGCTCCGCCCCGGTATCGAAACCGGGGGCATACGTCCGGCCGATCATGGCGTACTTCGCCCCGGCGGTCTTGTGGTAGCGCAGGATCTCGACCCGCTCCAGCCCCGGGGCATCCTTGATCAGCAGGCAGGTCTGCAACATGTTCTCCCGCGTATCGTTCACCCCGGGGATCAGCGGGATGCGGACGACGAACGGCCGGCCCGAAGTGCACAGCCATGCCAGATTGCGCAGGATGGGGGCATTGTCCACCCCTGTCCAGCGGCGATGCTGCACCGGGTCGGCGTGCTTCACGTCGAACAGCACCAGATCGGCGTGCCCCGCCACCCGGCGGAAAACATCCGGCGCGGCATAGCCGCTCGTCTCGACGGCCGTATGCACCCCCGCGGCCTGCAACGCGGCAAGCACCTCTGCCGCAAATGCGGCCTGCAGGAGCGGCTCGCCGCCCGTGAGCGTCACACCGCCGCGGTTCATGGCGTATACCGCCTTGTTGCGCAGCAGTTTGCCAGCCAGCTCCCCCGAGCAGATCGCGTACCCGCACATCGTGCGGCCGTCGCGGCGATCCATATACTGCGGCTCGGGGGAAATGCCCTCGGGATTGTGGCACCAGGCACAGCGAAGCGGGCACCCTTTCAGGAAAACGGTGGTGCGGATACCCGGCCCGTCGTGTATGGCGAACTCCTCGATGCTGAAAACAATCCCTTTCTCCATTGCGCTGTACGATCTTTCGGGCAAATATAAACAAAATTTCGTCATACTGGTACGAACTGGTATGTTTTTTTTTATTTTTCGTACCGGTTCGTACCGATATTACCCGATTTTACGTATATTTGCACGACATTGCGTGTGCAAAGCCATGAAAAACAACGAATCGAAATACAAACAGGTCGTCAACTTCGTCATCGACGGCATCGCCGAAGGGAAGCTCCAGAAGGGGGACTGGATACCCTCGATCAACGAATTCCGCGAGAATTACCGTCTCTCGCGCGACACCGTGTTCGCCGGGCTGAGCGAACTCAAATCGCGCGGCATCATCGCCTCGACGCCCGGCGTGGGCTACTACATCGCCTCGGCGCGAATCCCCTCGGAACAGAATATTTTCCTGCTCTTCAACGAATTCAACGAATTCAAGGAAGACCTCTACAACTCGTTCATGGAGCACGTCGGCAAAGGCGTAAGCGTAGACCTCTATTTCCACAACTACAACCGCAGGGTCTTCGACGCGCTGGTGACCGACGCCAACGGCAAATACACCACCTATATCATCATGCCGGGCAAGTTCACCGGCATCGCGCCGCTGCTCGAAAGCCTTTCGGGGCGGGTGTTCCTGCTCGACCACTTCCACCCCGAACTGCTGGGCAGGTATTCGTCCGTGGCGCAGAACTTCGAAAAGGACACCTACGAGGCGCTCTGCCACGGGCTGCGGCATATCCGCAAATACGAACGGCTGCTGATGGTGCAGCACGAAAAAAAGGAGCCGCAGGAGCGCTACGACGGACTGGTGCGCTTCTGTGCGGAACACGGGTTCGGGCACGAATACCTCGCCTCGATCCGCGACCGCGAAATCCGCGAAGGCGACCTGTTCATCCTCGTCAGCGACCGCGACCTGGTGACGCTGCTCAAGCAGGCCGAGCGGCAGCAGATGACGCCCGGCCGCGAATTCGGCATCATTTCGTACAACGACACGCCGCTCAAGGAGATCCTCGCGGGCGGGATCACCACCCTCTCGACCGACTTCCGCCAGATGGGGCTGACGCTGGCGCAGCTGATCTTCCAGAAAGGCATCCGCAACATCGAGAACCCCTGGATGCTCAACATCCGGCGCTCCCTGTAAAACGGCAGCAGGCCGCGATTCCGCCCTCCCTGCGGGCGGAGCAGCGGACTGACGGGCTGACGAGCTTACAGACTAATGAGCCGGCGGACAGACAGACAGACAGACAGACAGACAGACGAACCAATGGGCTGACGGGCGGGCAAACTGGCAGACCGAAGGACTGGCGGGCCGACGGACTGGCGGGCCGACGGACTGATGAGTTGACGGACGGACAAACCGATGGATTGGCAGATTGACAGCCGGGGAAACGGCTCCGGCATACGCCCCGAAAACAAACATCCCGAACTACGAATGTCCGGGATGTTTTTATTTCTTCGCCCTGCGCAACTCTTTCGCCCTGCGCTGCGCCTCCTGCGCTTCGGCCCGCTGTTCCAGCACCTCCTTGCGGGATCGGAACTTTTCCCGCCCCGACAAGACCCGCTCTTCATAACGCCGCTGTCTGAGCCTTCCCAACCAGTCGGGCGCCAGCACGACCGAGACATACCCGATCGCCTGTCCCGCGCAGTAACACCCGACCTGCGCCCACAAATTCCCCTCGAACGCCCCGACGGGCAGCACCCGGTATTCCAGCCAGGGAAACAGGGCGAACATCACCAGCAGCATGGCTGCATCGAGCCGTTCGTTGCGCGACCACCCGAGCCTGCGCCACCCTAAGAGGAGAGCCAGCAGGTTGATGCACAGCATGGAGGGAATAAGCATCCGGGGCGTAAGCAGCGACACCCCGGGACGGAACAGGATGACATAAAGGCCCGGCACGGCGGGCAAGACAAGCTGTGCGGCAAACAGCCCTATTTTCATTCGTTCGGTTTTCATAGAGATACGGAGATCGGGGCACCCTCCGATACGGCCCATCGAATATAGGAAAAAATCCCGGACGGTGCAAATCGCCGTCCGGCTTTTCGTCCGGCAAAGCGAAACAAAATCCCGGCGAGCGAATCGCCGGGATCTGCCTCTGTCCGGCAGGCTCCAAGTCACCGGATACCGGACATACCTGTCCCTCTGAAAGGGATTTGCGGAACGGATCCTGAATTCCCGACGGAACAGGGAACCTCCTCCGCGGGAAGCCTACCCTAACTTCATGACATCGTCGATGCCCATGTCCTTATAGGTGGTTGCCAGCTCCTCGCTGCGGTCGGAAATGACCAGCAGCTTGTCGCCCAGCTTGAGTTCCGTCTTACCCTGCGGCACGAAATACTCACCGTCGCGGCAGACCATCATCACCAGCGTATTCTCGGGGAGGGTGATGTCCTTGAGCGTATGCCCGCTTTCGAGCATCGTCTCGTTGACCTCGACCTCCGTAAGCGCCGACTTCATGTCCTGGTGCATGTCGACGCTGAAGGCCGACTCGCGCTCCTCATAGGCCAGCCCCAGAAGGTTGGCCATGCCGCTCACCGTAGTGCCCTGCACCAGCAGCGAAATGATCGTCCCCAGGAAAACCACGTTGAACAGCAGCCCGGCATTCTCCACATGCGCCATCAGCGGATAGATGGCGAAGAGGATAGGCACGGCGCCGCGCAACCCGACCCACGACACGTAAAGCCGCGCCTTGGTCGTAAACTTGCGGAACGGGAGCAGGCAGGTGAAGACCGTCAGCGGACGCGCCACAAGGATCATGAACGCCCCGACCAGCCCGCCGAGGATCAGCACCCGGGGTTCGAGCAGTTCGTTGCTGTTCACGAACAGGCCCAGCGTGAGGAACATCACGATCTGCATGAGCCACGTGAACCCGTCGAAGAAGACGGTCAGCGGCCGTTTCTGTTCGAGTTTATGGTTGCCGATAACCAGACCCGAAAGGTAGACGGCCAGGTAGCCGTTACCCTTGATCAGGTCGGTGAAGGCGAACGAGAAGAAGATGAATGCCAGCAGGAGCACCGAGTAGAGCGAATGGTTGGCCAGCTTGATGCGGTTGATCGTCCATACGGCCAGCCGCCCGATCAGGTACCCGGACAGGGCGCCCACGACCATCTGCACCACGAAAAAGACTACGCTCATGCCCAGGCCGACGCCGGACGAGGTATTCGACACGACGCTGATGAGCAGGATGGTCATCATGTATGCCATCGGGTCGTTCGAACCGCTCTCCAGCTCCAGCAGCGGGCGCAGGTTTTGCTTGAGCCCCTGTTTCTTGCTTCGCAGGATGGAGAAAACCGACGCCGAGTCGGTCGAGGACATCGTGGAGGCCAGCAGCAGTGCCAGCGCGAACGGTATTTCGATCCCCAGCCACGGAGCCACCAGCCACACGAAACCGGCCAGCACGAACGCCGTCATGACCACGCCGACCGTAGCCAGTACGACGCCCGGGCCGATGATGGGTTTTATCTCCGAGAACTTCGTGTCCATACCGCCCGTGAAGAGGATAATACACAAGGCGATCATACCCACGAACTGGGTCATCTCGACCGAACGGTACGAGATGAAATTCAAACCGAACAACATGCCCACCCCGAGGAACAGCAACAGCGCGGGGGCCCCGAAACGATACGCGACCTTACCGGCCATCACCGCCACGAAGAGCAGCAATGCGCCTACCAATACTACGTTTTCACCACTGATGTCTATCATTCTTCTCCGTTTATGTTACGTTATGCTTTATCTACTATGTTCAGCCTGGTCAGCGGCTTGTACTCCAGGTCGGCGTACTCGAACGCCTGCATGGCTGCAAAACTGTTGTCGGGCGTACGGTAGAGGGCCACCGTGAGCGCCGGGACATTCGCGCGTGCCAGGCCGAGCAGCCGGTCTACGGCGCCGTTCTCCACCGACTGCACCACATCGGCACGGACGCCCCGGTCGAAGTAGAGCTCCTCGAAAACGAGGTAGCAATGCTTGTCCTTGTGGAAGGGCACGCCCCCCGAGCCGAAGAGCTGGATCGCAGCCATGACCATCCCCGAGAGGATCAGCAGCCCGCCGATGAAAACGATCGCCGAACGCATGTTGTTCGTGAGCTCCGCCCCGTACATGTTGTTCACTACCACCAACGCAACGCCGGCGATGAACAGCACGGCAGCGCGCAACTGGGACTTGCGGCGTTTTACCACAACGCCCCCGGGCAAGGCGTACATCGCCTCGCAAATTTTATTCCTATCCATATCTTTTTCATTATTAATCGTTTGTATCTCCTTTGTAAACCGGTAAAATACAACACGCTAAATAATGAGCCGGCGCAGCCGGTAGACGTAGTAGTCTACGGCATGCAGGCCGACGGACAGGTCAGAAGATTTGAATTCCGAGGTTACTTTCACGACACCCGCCTCGAACCGGTTCGCCGCAAAACGGTCGGCGTTCTGGCCGGTTCCGGATCCGCCGCGCTGGGAAACGGGCACGACTGGGGCAGGAGATACTTCCCCCGCCACGCGGGGTAAATTCAGGTCGGCATTGTACTCGCGCTCGCAACGCCATTGGTCGTGGGAAGCGCGGTCGACCGAAATCGTGACGGCGGCATGCTCCGCAACGGACGCAGGAATCCCCCTGCCGCCCGTTTCGTAGAACAGGCAACACAGCAAGCCCGACAGTATGATCGCGATTTTACGCATGCCTGAATTTCGATCGGCAACAAAGATAAAAAAAATCCGGCAAACATCACGCCTCTGCGGGGCAAAAAGAACTTATTGGGGGATAAAAATATACGTAATCGTCCCTTGCTGGCGTGCCGGGGCGGAGTCGTCGATGTTGAAACGCGACCTGCGGGCCGAACCGAGCGCCGAAGAGCGCATGCACTCGTCCCCGCCTTCGACCACCCGGGCGTTCGTCACGTCGCCCGCACGGTTGACCGTAATCTCGACCACCACTTCGCCGCCGCCTTCGCATTTGTAGGCCGGGACGGCCAGGTAGCGGGACGTCCGCACCGGGTCGGTCAGCGAAAAGGAGACCGTGACGCGCCCCTTGACCTTGCGATCCTGGTGCTCGGAATCCTCCCCGGCACCGCGGCGCTGGCGGATGGCGCGCTCCTCGGCGAGCCCCTGTTCGTAAGCCTCGCGGTTGGCGCGCATGCGCTCCTCGGCCGCAGCTGCGGCATCGTTGAGCGCCGCGGCATTGGTACCGCGGTCGTCCCTGAGCTTTTCGTTCAGCGCGTTTTCGTTCGAGACCTGATTCTGGATGCTCCGCCAGTCGATCGGATCCTGCTCCTGCCGTTCGCGCGCCAGCCGTTCCAGCCTGTCGCGCTCCTGTTCCAGCTCGGCCAGCGTCTGCAGGTCGATATACATCCCCTGGGTATGGGGCTTGCGGCCGACGACGATCTTCGACGAAACGAAGGCGATCATCAGCACCAAGTAGGCGATGAGCGTCACGCACAACCCGATGCGGTGGTCGTACGTCCACGAACCGGCATCCTGCTTCCGTTTCTCGAAAGGCAGGCGCAGGCGGGGGCGTTTGACTCGTTTTTCCGGTTCCGGCGTCGGCATGGCGTGTTTCCTGTTTTTTCCGCACAAAAATACTGTTTTTTTCCGAAATATCCACCCCCGCCCGCGGCGATGTCGCAATAAACCCCTACTTTTTATAATAACCGCATAGGTACTTTTTATTAAGAAAAAATTTTTATCTTTGCGCGTAAATAATCGGAAACACTGCTTATGTCAACAAAACAACAAACGCTGAAGGCCCCGATCTCATTCTCCGGCAAGGGGCTCCACACGGGCGTCAAGGTAACCATGACCGTCAATCCCGCCGAAGTCGACACGGGGATCGTATTCCGCCGCACCGACCTCGAAGGGCAACCCATAATACCCGCACTCTGCGACTACGTCGTAGACACTTCGCGCGGCACGACCATCGAGAGCGGCGGCCACCGCGTAAGCACCATCGAACATATCATGTCGGCGCTCTGGACGCTGGGCGTGGACAACGCCGTGATCGACATCGACGCCCCCGAGACCCCCATCATGGACGGTTCGGCCTGCGCCTATGCCAAGGCCATCACCGAAACGGGCGTCGCCGACCAGGACGCCGAACGCAAATTCTACCACGTGACCGAAAAGATGGTCTACACGATCCCCGAGAAGGGCGTGGCCATCATCCTCTATCCCGACGACGAGTTTTCGGTCTCGGTGCACGTGGACTACAACTCGAAGGTCATCGGCAACCAGTACGCCACCTTCAACCCGGGTGACAACTACGCCGAGAAAATCTCGCCCTGCCGCACGTTCGTCTTCCTGCACGAACTGGAGCCGCTCATCAAAATGAACCTCATCAAGGGCGGCGACCTGGACAACGCCATCGTCGTGGTCGAAAACCCTGTCCCGGCCGACCAGCTGGAACACCTGAAAAAGATCTTCAACAAGCCCGACATCGAGATCAAGGCGGGCTACCTCAACAACCTCGAACTGCGCTGCAACAACGAACTGGCGCGCCACAAGCTGCTCGACCTGCTGGGCGACTTCGCACTGCTGGGCGTCCGCATCAAAGGCCGCGTCTGGGCCACCCGCCCCGGGCATTTCGCCAACACCGAGTTCATGAAGCAGCTCAAGCACACCATCCGCCGGGCCGGCGAAAAACCCCGTTTCCAGTACGACTGCCGCAAGCCGCCGCTCCACGACATCAACGACATCCGCCACATGCTGCCCCACCGTCCGCCGTTCCTGCTGGTCGACCGCATCTTCCACCGCGACGCGACGGACGTGGCCGGTATCAAGAACGTCACGATGAACGAACCCTTCTTCGTGGGGCATTTCCCCGAAGAGCCCGTCATGCCGGGCGTGCTGATCGTCGAGGCGATGGCCCAGTGCAGCGGCATCCTGGTGCTGGGCGACGTGCCCGACCCGGAGAACTACTCGACCTACTTCATGAAGATCGACGGCGTGAAATTCAAGCGCAAGGTCGTCCCCGGCGACACGCTCCAGTTCGAAATCCACCTCATGGAGCCCATCCGCCGCGGCGTGGCCGTCGTGGAGGCGAAGGCCTTCGTAGGCGAAACCCTCGCATGCGAAGCCGTCCTGATGGCCCAGGTCGTTAAAAACAAAAACAACAAGTAAGCGATGATCAGCAATCTGGCATACATCCATCCCGACGCCAAAATCGGGAACAATGTTACGGTGGAACCGTTCGCCTATATCGCCGGCGACGTCGTGATCGGCGACGGCTGCTGGATCGGGCCCGGCGCCGTGATCCACGACGGGGCGCGCATCGGCAAAGGATGCAGGATACATACCGCAGCCTCCGTCTCCTGCCTGCCGCAGGATCTGAAATTCGCAGGCGAGGTCACGACGGCCGAGATCGGCGACTACAACGACATCCGCGAGTATGTGACCATCAGCCGCGGCACGGCATCGCGCGGCAAGACGGTCGTGGGCGACCACAACCTGCTCATGGCCTACGTCCACATCGCCCACGACGACGTGGTGGGCAGCAACTGCGTCATCGCCAACCGCGTGTCGCTGGCCGGCGAGGTCGAGATCGGCGACTGGGTGGTGATCGGCGGCCATGCCGCCATACACCAGTGGACGCGCATCGGCGACCACGCCATGATCCAGGGCGGGGCGCTGCTGGGGCAGGACGCCCCTCCGTTCGTCATCGTACGCAACGACACGATGCGCTTCGCGGGCATCAACAAGATCGGGCTCTCGCGCCGCGGCTTCACCCCCGAGCGCATCGGCGAGATCCACGATGCCTGCCGCATCCTCTTCCAGAGCGGCCTGAACTACATGTCGGGGTGCGAGGAGGTCGAGAAGCAGGTACCCCAAAGCAAGGAACGCGACGAGCTGGTGAAATTCATCCGCGAATCGAAGCGCGGCATCATCAAGCCCTATGAAAGCGTATCGAAAGAGGAGTAAAATTTCCGTATAAATATTGGTATATTAGAAATTTTCACTATATTTGCAATGTCGAAAGACAAAGCAAGTGGTAAGGGGACGGGGAGTCCCCTTATTTTATACATATTTACGACCGGTATTCAGCTATGATCGACACAAAAAAGATAATCGAGGCGGCGGAGCGCAACCTGCAGGGGACGGACATGTACGTCGTGGGATGCACCTGCACGCCCGGCAACGATATCGAGCTGCTCATCGACAGCGACACCTCGGTGGCCATCGACGCCTGCGTCAGGCTCAGCCGCTCGATCGAGGAGGAATTGGATCGCGACGAGGAGGATTTCTCGCTGACGGTGGCTTCGGCCGGCATCGGGTCGGAGCTCAAGTGCCTGCGCCAGTACCGCAAGCTGGTCGGCAGCACGGTCGAGGTGCTGCTCACCTCGGGCATCAAGGTGCTGGCGAAACTCGACGCGGCCGACGACCAGGGCATCACCCTCTCCTACGAGGAGAAGCAGGCCGTCGAAGGCAAAAAACGCAAGCAACTGGTGACGGTGACGCGCCGTTACGGCTTCAGCGAAATCAAGTCCGCGCGGGAGTGGCTGGATTTCAAATAGGCACTCGCGCCGGACAACCCCGGACAAACGGCGGGGAGCCGCAGGCAAAAACAAGCATAAACTGAAAACAAGATAAACGACACAATGGACAATCTCAATCTTATCAGCAACTTTGCCGAGTTCAAAGAGCTGAAGAACATCGACAAGAGCACGATGATCGGTGTGCTGGAGGACGTTTTCCGCCACGCACTGCAGAAACAGTACGAGACGGACGAGAATTTCGACGTCATCATCAACCCCGAGAAAGGCGACCTCGAAATCTGGCGCAACCGCATCATCGTGGAGGACGGCCAGGTGGAGAACCCCAACCAGCAGATATCCATTTCGGACGCCCGCAAACTCGACGAAACCTACGAAGTGGGCGAAGAGGTGGCCGACGAGATAAAACTCGATTCGTTCGGACGCCGCGCAGTGCTTTCGCTGCGCCAAAACCTCGCCTCCCGCATCCTCGATCTCGAAAAAGCCAACCTGTTCGAGAAGTACAGCGAACGCGTGGGCGAGATAATCACGGGCGAGGTCTATCAGGTGTGGAAAAAGGAGATACTCGTGCTCGACGACGAGGACAACGAACTGATACTTCCGAAGAGCGAACAGATACCGAGCGACTTCTTCCGCAAAGGCGACACCATCCGGGCCATCGTATCCAAGGTGGAGATGCGCAACAACAGCCCGGTCATCATCCTCTCCCGCACGGCACCCGAATTCCTCGAAAGGCTCTTCGAACAGGAGGTGCCGGAGATATTCGACGGCCTCATCACCATCAAGAAAATCGTCCGCATACCGGGCGAACGGGCCAAGGTGGCCGTGGAATCCTACGACGAACGCATCGACCCGGTGGGCGCCTGCGTCGGCATGAAGGGTTCGCGCATCTACTCGATCGTCAAGGAGCTGCGCAACGAGAACATCGACGTGGTCAATTACACGGCCAACCCGCAGCTGATGATCCAGCGCGCGCTGAACCCCGCGAAGATCTCGTCGATCACCATCGACGAGGAGAAGAAGACTGCCTCGGTCTACCTGAAGCCCGACCAGGTGTCGCTTGCCATCGGCAAGGGCGGCCTGAACATCCGCCTCTCGAAGATGCTCACCGGCTACGACATAGACGTCTACCGCGAGATCGAGGAGGAGGACGTGGCCCTCACGGAGTTCGCCGACGAGATCGACGGCTGGATCATCGACGCCCTGAAGGCTGCCGGCTGCGACACGGCCAAGAGCGTGCTCGAGCTGCCCGTCGAGGAGATTGCCGCACGCGCCGACCTCGAGCTGGAGCAGGCTCAGAAGGTGGTCGAAATTCTCAAGGCCGAGTTCGAATAACCAAAACAGCAAGAAAGGAGAGAATACCATATGAGTAATGAAAGAAGATTAAGGCTCATTCAGGTTGCCAAGGAGTTCAACGTGGGGATCAACACCATCACGGACTTCCTGCACAAGAAGGGCATCAAGAACGACGGGTCGCCCAACGCGCTGGTCGATGCCGACACCTATGCCGTGCTGGAGAAGGAGTTCGGCTCGAACCGCAGTGCCGCAGGTGCCCGCAACTCGATCCGCGAGCGCATCTCCCAGAAACAGGCGACCATCACCCTCGAGCAGACCCGCAAGCAGGAGCGCGAGGAGGAGAAAGAGGTGGTCATCAAGAGCAACGTCATCAGCGTGAAGGACGAGATCCAGCAGCCGAAGTTCCTCGGCAAGATCGACCTCTCGCCCAAACCCAAGGCCGCCCCGGCTCCCCAGCCGGCCCCGGCGCCCGCTCCGAAAGCGGAAACGGCCCCGGCACCCGCCCCCGCAGCCGAGAAACCGGCGGCTCCGGCCCCGGCGCCCTGTGAGGAGGCCCCCGCCGAGCCGCATGTAACCGCTCCGGCTCCCGAACCGCGGGTTGAGACGCCCCGTACCGAACCGCAGCCGGCACCCGCTCCCGCCCGGGAGGAGGCTCCGGCCGAAACGAAGGCCGAGGCCCGCACGGAGGAGCGCCCGGCGCCCCAACCGGCCGCACCGGCTCCCGCCGAGCAGGCTCCCGCGACACCCGAGCCCCCGAAGGACAACATCTTCCGTCCGGCTACGGTGACCCTCACGGGCCCGCAGGTACTCGGCACGATGGACGTCTCGGGATTCGTTCCCGGAGGCAAGCACAAGCGCAAGCGCCTCCAGAAGGAGAAGGTCGATGTCTCGAAGGCCCAGAAGGGAGGCCAGCAGGGCGGCGGCAAACAGGGCGGACAGGGCGGACAGAACGACCGCAACAACCGTCCGGGAGGCCAGCAGCAGAACCGCGGCCAGCAGCAGAACCAGCCCCGTCCGGGCGAAGGCCGCCGCAACAAGAACAAGAACACCCCCAAACCGATCGTCCGCCCCGAAGTGAGCGACGAGGAGGTTTCGAAACAGGTAAAGGACACCCTGGCCCGCCTGACGGCCAAGGGTGCCAAGACCAAGGCATCGAAATACCGCAAGGAGAAACGCGAGGCCGTCGCCGAACGCATGAGCGAGGAGTCGGCACGCGAGCAGCAGGAACGCTCGATCCTCAAGGTGACCGAGTTCGTCACCGTGAGCGAGCTGGCCACGATGATGAACGTCTCGCCGACGGAGGTCATCACCGCCTGCATGAACCTCGGACTGATGGTGTCGATCAACCAGCGGCTCGACGCCGAGGCTCTGGTGGTCGTTGCCGAGGAGTTCGGCTACAAGGTCGAGTTCGTCTCGGTGGAGATTCAGGAGGCCATCGCCGACGACCACGAAGACAAGGAGGAGGACCTCGTGCCGCGTCCGCCGATCGTCACGGTCATGGGACACGTCGATCACGGTAAGACCTCGCTGCTGGACAACATCCGCAAGACGAACGTCATCGAGGGCGAGGCCGGCGGCATCACGCAGCACATCGGTGCCTACAGCGTCGAACTCAACGGTCAGAAGATCACGTTCCTCGACACGCCGGGCCACGAAGCCTTCACGGCCATGCGTGCCCGCGGTGCGAAGATCACCGACGTGGCGATCATCATCGTCGCGGCCGACGACAACGTCATGCCGCAGACGATCGAGGCGATCAACCACGCCCAGGCTGCCGGTGTGCCGATGGTCTTCGCCATCAACAAGATCGACAAGCCCAATGCCAACCCCGACCACATCAAGGAGCAACTCTCGCAGATGAACTATCTGGTGGAGTCGTGGGGCGGTAAATACCAGGATCAGGAAGTTTCGGCCAAGAAGGGCCTGAACCTCGACAAACTGCTCGAAAAGGTGCTGCTCGAAGCCGAGATGCTCGACCTGAAGGCCAACCCCGACAAGAAGGCGCAGGGCACGGTCATCGAATCGACGCTCGACAAGGGCCGCGGGTACGTCTCGACGATCCTCGTGCAGAGCGGTACGCTCCACGTGGGCGACGTGATCCTGTCGGGCACCTACACGGGCCGCGTAAAGGCCATGTTCAACGAGAACGGCAAGAAGGTCGAATCCGCCGGCCCCTCGACGCCGGTACAGGTGCTGGGACTGAACGGCGCGCCGCAGGCCGGCGATACGTTCAACGTGATGGAGGACGACCGCTCGGCACGCGAAATCGCCAACAAACGCGAGCAGTTGCAGCGCATGCAGGGCATCATGACCCAGAAGCACGTGACG
>ERZ826613.1869-NODE-1869-length-22903-cov-7.471857_pt1 | contig 22903 bp, 18 predicted proteins | sample MGYA00519925_ERZ826613 | MGnify/ENA primary metagenome ERZ826613 (study PRJEB31778, sample SAMEA3449236) | human gut metagenome | biome: human gut; feature: human-associated habitat; material: faeces | place: United Kingdom | collected 2010/2012 ... | reverse complement strand
ATGGAGCAGAACATCCAGTGGATGTTCGTTTTGCTCCGACCGAAGCGGAGCGTAGGCATCATTATCACTTGCAGAGTATCTTTAGAAACAGAATGGAGAGAATATATGACTACAAAAAAGCAGAATATAGCAGTGATCGCTGTGTTTCTGTGCATGGTCTTCGGAATGACAATCTGGACGATGGTCACGCCTTCCAGAGAATTTTCGGAGAGGGAGAACAGAGCACTGGCACAGATGCCGGAAGCATCGGTTGAAAGCTGCTTTTCCGGAAAATTTGAAAAAGATTTTGAAACGTATCTGACGGATCAGTTCCCGATGCGGGATGGCTGGATCAGTGCAAAGACTGCGATCGAGAAGGCAACTTTTAAAACAGAGAGCAAGGATATATATTTTGCAGACGATGATTATCTGATCGAGGCACATTCCAAAAGCTTTACGGCACCGAGTGCAAATGCCAATATCGGTTACCTGAAGAATTTCATGGAAACGTGTGTGGAAACATACGGCAAAGACCATGCAACAGCGATGGTTGTGCCGAATGCGGTGGACATTCTGAGAGATCATCTGCCGAAATATGCATCTCCGTACGATGAAGAAGTCTACCTTCAGAAAGTTGCGGATGCAATGCCGGAAGGCACCTGGTTTGACAGCGGAAGTGTTCTGCGTGAGCATAAGAATATTCAGCTTTATTACCGCACAGACCACCACTGGACCACGGAAGCAGCATATTATGTGTATGCGGCATGGGCAGAAGAAAAGGGACTTTCTCCGCTTGCACTGTCTGATTATAAAAAGAAGACGCTCACAGATGGATTCTTCGGCACGGTTGATGCCAAGGTCGGCGGACGCAATCGCAGCGATACGATCCATGTTTATATTCCGAAGAAAAAGGAAAAATATCAGGTAAATTATGTGGCGAAAAACGAGACGGCAGATGATATTTATCAATATGATTATCTGAAAATAAGAGACAAATACAGCGTTTATTTTGGCGGAAATCAGAGTCTGGTGGAAGTAAAGACAGACAGCAAGAGCAAACGGAAGCTTCTGGTCGTGCAGGATTCTTACGCACACTGTTTTATTCCGTTTACGCTGCATGATTTTAAAGAAGTCGATTTTGTGGATCTTCGCTATTACAGCGAAAGTCTCAAAGAATATATGGAAAAAGGCGATTATACGGATGTTCTGTTTTTGTATAATGCGGCCGGATTTGCAGAGGACAACAGTCTGATCAAACTTGGAAACTGAAAACGGGGTAAAAAAGACAGGAGGAAATGGCATGAGCTATGCAGATAAAGTATTTAAGGGAATGTGCAGAGATATTCTGGATAACGGAGTGAGCACAGAAGGAGAAAAGGTGCGTCCGGTCTGGGAGGACACGAATGAGTCGGCGTACACGATCAAGAAATTCGGCGTGGTTAACCGTTACGATCTGCGAAAAGAATTTCCGGCACTGACGCTTCGAAGAACGGCATTGAAAAGTGCGTTTGATGAACTTCTGTGGATCTGGCAGAAAAAGTCCAACAATGTGCATGACCTGAATTCTCACATCTGGGACGCATGGGCAGATGAGGACGGCTCGATCGGAAAGGCTTACGGCTATCAGCTCGGCGTGAAGCATCAGTACAAAGAAGGCGAGATGGATCAGGTGGACCGTGTAATCTACGATCTGAAGAATAATCCGTACAGCCGCCGGATCATGACCAATATTTATGTGCATCAGGATCTGCATGAGATGAATCTTTATCCTTGTGCCTACAGCATGACGTTCAATGTGACACAGAAAAAGGGCGAGGATAAGCTGACGCTCAATGCCATTTTAAACCAGAGATCGAACGATGTGCTGACGGCAAACAACTGGAATGTGGCACAGTATGCCCTGCTTGTGCATATGCTGGCACAGGTGTGTGATATGTACGTCGGCGAGCTGATGCATGTGATTGCAGATGCCCATATTTATGACCGACATATTCCGCTGATCGAGGAACTGATCACAAGAGAAGAGCATCCGGCTCCGAAAGTATGGCTGAACCCGGAGAAAAAAGATTTCTATGAATTTACCGTGGATGATCTGCATGTAGAAGATTACGTAACCGGACCGCAGATCAAACATATACCGGTTGCAGTGTAAAAGCTGGCATGACAGAATACATTTACCGGATAAAAAAGTGTAAAGAATGAGAAAAGAGGAGGATAAGTAAGATGAATTTGATTGCTGCTGTGGATAAGAACTGGGCGATCGGCAAGAACAATGAACTGCTGGTCAGTATTCCGAACGATATGAAGATGTTCCGTCAGATGACAACCGGAAAAGTAGTTGTGATGGGCAGAAAGACACTGGAGAGTTTTCCGAACGGACTGCCGCTCAAAAACAGAGTCAACATTGTCCTGACGAAAAATCAGAATTATCAGGCCAAAGGTGCCATCATCGTGCACAGTGTCGAGGAAGTACTGGAAGAGCTGAAAAAATATGACAGTGAGGATGTCTATGTGATCGGCGGAGAGCAGATCTACCGTCAGATGCTTCCATACTGCGATACGGCTCATATGACAAAGATTGACCATGCATATGAGGCTGATGCTTATTTTCCAAATCTGGATGAGAAGGAAGAATGGAAAATCACGGCGACGAGCGATGAGCAGACGTATTTTGATCTGGAATATTATTTTGTGAAATATGAAAAACAGGTACAGTGAAGTCAAGTCGAACATACGTGAGACTTGGTATGCGATTTTGGTCAGCTTTGCTGACATTAGGGAGGTCTGATTTATGTACAGAGAACATACAAAAGTGGTAAAGATCGGCAACCGGGTGATCGGAGGCGGAAATCCGATCCTGATCCAGTCCATGACAAATACAAAAACAGAAGATGTGCGGGCAACTGTGGCACAGATTCAGGCTTTGACTGCAGCAGGATGCGATATTATAAGATGTGCAGTTCCGACACAGGAAGCTGCGAGTGCATTGAAAGAGATCAAAAAGCAGATTACGATCCCACTGGTAGCGGATATTCATTTTGACTATAAACTGGCGATCGCGGCGATCGAAAACGGTGCCGACAAGATCCGCATCAATCCGGGAAATATCGGCAGCAGGGAGCGTGTGCAGGCTGTAGTTGATGCGGCCAAAGAGCGAAACATTCCGATTCGTGTTGGTGTAAACAGTGGTTCTCTGGAAAAAGACCTGGTGAAAAAATACGGCGGCGTGACGGCAGAAGGGATCGTGGAGAGTGCCCTGGATAAAGTGCATATGATCGAAGATATGGGATATGACAATCTGGTCATCAGCATCAAATCTTCCGATGTACTGATGTGTGCAAAAGCACATGAGCTGATCGCACCAAAGACCGGTCATCCGCTCCATGTCGGTATCACAGAGTCCGGAACAGTTTTATCCGGAAACATCAAATCCGCTGTCGGACTTGGTATCATTCTTTCGCAGGGCATTGGTGATACGATCCGTGTGTCTCTGACCGGAGATCCGAAAGAAGAGATCAAATCTGCCAAGCTGATCCTGCGTACGCTGGGGCTGCGAAAAGGAGGCATTGAGGTTGTGTCCTGTCCGACCTGCGGACGTACACAGATCGATCTAATCGGTCTGGCAAACAAAGTTGAAAATATGGTAGAAGATATTCCACTGGATATCAAAGTTGCGGTCATGGGCTGCGTGGTAAACGGACCTGGCGAAGCGAAAGAAGCGGATATCGGGATCGCCGGCGGAAAAGGCGAAGGTCTTTTGATCAGGAAGGGGGAAGTGGTGAAGAAAGTGCCTGAGAGTGAACTTCTGGATGCTCTCAGAGAAGAGCTTCTTCACTGGAATGAGATTCATGCCTAAAGAGTTTTTTGATGTATTTCCGACTTTAAAGGTAAATGACAACTTAAGAGGATTACTTTCTCAGGCGACGGTTACGAGAGTAACCGTCACTTCTGCAAGAGACAGAATGAGGGTATATCTGGAAAGCCCAAGGCTTCTGTACTGGCAGTCCGTGCAGGATACGGAACATGAGATACGAAGACAGATTTTTGGCAATGCATCGATGGACGTAAAGATCATTGTCAAATTTCAGTTATCCAGACAATATACGCCAAGAACGCTGATGCAGGAGTATGAGAGCAGTATTCTATCTGAAATCAGAGATTATAATATCTTCCTTTACAGCATCCTGCGTCAGGCAGAATGTACTTTCACAGCGGACGATGAGATGACGCTGACCATCGAAAAGAATGTGATAGCGGAAGAGCGTCTTGAGGAGCTTTTGCAGATCCTGGAGAAAATTTTCTGCGAACGCTGCGGCATGCATTTTAAGGTGCAGACTGTTTTCAAAGAGCCGGTGGAGAGCAAGTCGCATAAAAACAGCGAGCTGCGTATTCAGCAGGAAGTCGATGCGATCCTGCAAAATGCCGTGCTTGGTAATCCGGAAGAGCCTCAGAATCTGCCGGAAGAAAACGGACAGGTGGAGGCTGCAAAAGCGGAAGGAAAGGCAGAAGCGGCGAAAAAAGAGAAAGCAAAACCAGAAAAGAAAAACGACGGAAAGAGCGAGAAAAAAGTCGAGAAACAAGCAGCAGATATGCCAAAAAGCAGAGGAAATTTCCAGGGAAAAGGAGGATTCCGTTCCGGATTTTCCAGAGGAGACGGACCTCGCAGCGTGCGTCGCTCGGACAATCCGGATGTGCTTTACGGACGTGACTTTGAAAGTGAATCTCTGGCGATCGAGCAGATCCAGGGAGAGATGGGTGAAGTGACGATCCGCGGACAGGTACAGACGCTGGAGACGCGTGACATCCGTAATAATAAAACAATTATTATGATGGAAGTGACCGACTTTACAGATACCATTGTGATCAAGATTTTTGCACAGACAGAGCAGGTGCCGGAGATTTTAAAAGCTATCAAAACCGGTGCGTTTCTGAAAATCCGCGGCGTGACGACAATCGACCGGTTTGACGGACAGCTCAGTATCGGTTCGGTGTTTGGTATCAAAAAAATCCAGGATTTCCGCAAACAGAGGGTGGACACCTGGCCGGAGAAACGTGTGGAACTGCACTGTCACACAAAAATGAGTGATATGGATGGCGTTTCCGATGTAAAAGACATCATAAACCGGGCAAAATCCTGGGGACATAAGGCGATCGCCATCACAGATCACGGTGTTGTGCAGGCTTTCCCGGATGCGAACCACGCGGTTTCGCCGGATGAGGACTTTAAGATCATTTACGGATGCGAGGCTTATCTGGTGGATGACCTGCAGGACCTCGTTGTCAATTCCAGAAATCAAAGCCTGGAGGATGCCTATGTAGTCTTCGACCTGGAGACAACCGGTTTCAGTACGGTGGCAAACAAGATCATCGAGATCGGTGCCGTCAAAGTGGTAAATGGTAAGATCACGGATAAATTCAGCACCTTTGTCAACCCGGAAGTGCCGATCCCGTATCGGATCGAGGAGCTGACCAGCATCAACGACAACATGGTGCTTGACGCTCCGACAATCGAAGAAATCCTGCCGAAGTTCCTGGAATTTTCGAAAGGATGCGTGATGGTCGCACACAATGCATCGTTTGACATGGGATTTATCGAAGCAAACTGCAAACGGCAGGGCATTGAAAAAGAATTTACGGTTGTCGATACCGTAGCACTTGCAAGGGTGTTGATGCCGCAACTGAACCGTTTTAAGCTGGATACGGTTGCAAAGGCACTGAAAGTATCACTGGAGAACCATCATCGAGCCGTTGATGATGCCGGATGTACGGCAGAGATTTTTGTGAAATTTATTGAAATGCTTCAGCAGAGAGATATTACAACGCTGGATGGAGTCAATGAGCTGGGGCGTACTTCCGTGGATAAGATCCGCAAGAGTCCGTCGCACCATGCAATTTTGCTGGCGACAAACGATCTTGGACGTATCAATCTCTACCGACTGGTTTCCTGTTCACATTTGAAATATTATAACCGAAGACCGCTGATCCCGAAGAGCGAATTTGTGCGTCACAGAGAGGGACTATTGCTTGGTTCTGCCTGTGAAGCGGGCGAACTGTATCAGGCTGTGTTAAACCATCGCTCGGATCAGGAGATCGCAAGGCTGGTCAATTTCTATGATTATCTGGAGATCCAGCCGATCGGCAACAATGCTTTTATGCTTCGAAGCGACAAGACCGATGTGGAGACGATCGAAGATCTTCAGGAGATCAACCGCAAGATCGTAAAACTCGGAGAACAGTTCAACAAAATGGTCGTGGCGACCTGCGATGTGCATTTCTTAAATCCAGAGGATGAAGTTTACCGCCGCATTATTATGGCGGGCAAAGGATTTACCGATGCCGACGAACAGGCACCGCTTTACCTGCGTACCACAGAAGAGATGCTCAAAGAGTTTGAATATCTTGGCAGTGAAAAAGCAGAAGAGGTTGTGATCACAAACCCGAACAAGATCGCCGATATGTGCGAAAAAATATCGCCGGTAAGACCGGATAAATGTCCGCCGGTCATCCCGGATTCGGACAAAAGTCTGCGTGAGATCTGCTACAACCGTGCCCATGAGATTTATGGCGAGGATCTTCCGGAAGTCGTTGTCGAGCGACTGGAGAGAGAGTTGAACTCCATCATTTCCAATGGGTTTGCCGTTATGTACATCATCGCACAGAAACTGGTGTGGAAGTCGAACGAGGACGGCTATCTGGTAGGATCAAGAGGTTCGGTCGGATCTTCGTTCGTAGCGACGATGGCGGGGATCACCGAGGTAAATCCGCTGCGTCCGCATTATTATTGTGAGAAATGCCACTACAGCGATTTTGATTCCGAGGATGTGAAAGCCTATGCAGGAAGAGCCGGATGTGACATGCCGGATAAGACCTGCCCGGTCTGCGGAGCGAAGCTTCGAAAAGAAGGATTTGATATTCCATTTGAAACATTCCTTGGATTTAAGGGAAACAAAGAGCCGGATATCGACCTGAATTTCTCCGGTGATTATCAGGGAAATGCTCACCGCTATACCGAGGTTATTTTCGGAAAAGGCCAGACTTACCGTGCCGGAACAATCGGTACGCTTGCCGAGAAGACGGCATTTGGTTACGTGAAAAATTATTACGAAGAACGCGGCGAGCGGAAGCGTACCTGCGAGATCAACCGTATCGTAAAAGGATGTACCGGCGTGCGAAGGACAACGGGGCAGCATCCGGGCGGTATTATCGTTCTGCCTCTTGGCGAGGAGATTGATTCGTTCACACCGGTGCAGCACCCGGCAAACGATATGACAACGGATATTATAACGACGCATTTTGACTACCATTCCATCGACCACAACCTCTTGAAGCTCGATATTCTCGGACACGATGATCCGACGATGATCCGTATGCTGGAGGATTTAACAGACATCAATGCACAGGACATTCCGCTGGACAATAAAGAAGTCATGTCGCTTTTTGTCAGCACGGAGGCACTTGGCGTTACACCGGAGCAGCTTGGAGGATGTCCGCTCGGTTCGCTTGGTATTCCGGAGTTTGGAACCGATTTCGTTATCCAGATGCTTGTGGATACCAAACCGCAGAGCTTTTCAGATCTGGTCCGCATTTCCGGTCTGTCCCATGGAACAGACGTATGGCTTGGAAATGCACAGACCCTGATCGAAGAAGGCAAGGCAACCATTTCCACGGCAATCTGTACACGAGATGACATCATGACTTATCTGATCGGAAAAGGGCTGGACAGCGAGCAGTCCTTCACGATCATGGAGAGCGTGCGAAAGGGGAAAGGACTGAAACCGGAGTGGGAAGAGGAGATGCTGGCACACGATGTGCCGGACTGGTATATCTGGTCGTGCAAAAAGATCAAATACATGTTCCCGAAAGCACATGCGGCAGCTTATGTTATGATGGCATTCCGCATTGCCTGGTACAAGATTTTTTATCCGCTGGCATATTATGCGGCATATTTTAGTATACGAGCTTCTGCATTCAGCTATGAGCTGATGTGTCAGGGACAGGAAAAACTGCTTCACTACATGGACGAATATCGCAAAAAAGGCGATGCACTCTCCAAAAAAGAGCAGGATTCCATGAAAGACATGAAGATCGTGCAGGAAATGTATGCCAGAGGTTATGATTTTCTGCCACTCGATCTCTATCAGGCAGATGCGAGACGTTTTAAGATCATCGACGGCAAGTTGATGCCGGCGTTAAGTACGATCGAGGGTCTTGGAGAGAAGGCTGCGGATGCCGTTATGGATGCGGCAAAAGAAGGAAAATTTTTATCAAAAGATGATTTCAGAGACCGGACAAAAGTCAGCAAGACAGTCATCGACCTGATGGATGATCTGGGAATTCTGGGCGATCTGCCAGAGAGCAACCAGCTGTCGCTGTTTGACCTGGTAGGATAGATAAGGAGAAAAAAAGAATGAGCGAAGCAATTGTTACCCTGAAAAAGGGCGAAGGAAGAATGTTGAAATCAGGCGGACTGTGGATCTTTGACAATGAGATCGCAAGTATCCTCGGAAGCTTTGAGGACGGAGATATCGTGGCAGTACATGATTTTGACGGCTACGGACTTGGCAAAGGCTTTATCAACCGCAATTCCAAAATCCGTGTGCGGATGATGACAAGAAACCGTCATCAGGAGATTGATGAGGCATTTCTGAAGATGCGTGTGCAGGAGGCATGGGATTACCGCAAAAAAGTCAGCGATACCGGAAGCTGCCGTGTGATCTTCGGCGAGGCAGACTTTCTGCCGGGACTGGTGATAGATAAATTTTCCGATGTGCTGGTCGTACAGTCCCTGGCACTTGGCATTGACCGCCTGAAAAATCAGATCGTGGAGCTGCTAAAAGAAGTCCTGGCAGCAGACGGCATCAAGATCCGCGGTGTCTATGAGCGAAGCGATGCAAAAGTACGCCGTCAGGAAGGCATGGAGCTGTACAAGGGATTTATCGGAGAACCGTTTGATACCAACGTGGAGATCGAAGAAAACGGTGTCCGCTACATGGTTGATGTCAAAGACGGACAGAAAACAGGATTCTTCCTCGATCAGAAATACAACCGAAAAGCGATCCAGCATCTCTGCAAAGATGCAAAAGTGCTCGACTGCTTTACACACACCGGATCCTTTGCCTTAAATGCCGGATATGGCGGGGCAAAAGAAGTGACAGGAGTTGATGCTTCTGAACTTGCCGTAGAGCAGGCAATACTGAACTCCAAGTTAAACGGCATGGAGGACCGCGTGAAATTTATCTGCCGAGATGTCTTTGAGCTTCTCCCGGAACTGGAAGAAAAAGGGGAGAAATTCGATGTGGTCATCCTCGATCCGCCGGCTTTCACTAAGTCCAGAAATTCCGTGAAAAATGCCGTGAAAGGCTACCGTGAGATCAACCTGCGTGCGATGAAACTGGTGCGTGACGGAGGTTTCCTGGCAACGTGTTCCTGCTCACACTTTATGACCTATGAACTGTTCACACAGACCATCCATCAGGCGGCAAGAAATGTCCACAAACGCCTGCGTCAGGTCGAGTACCGCACCCAGGCACCGGATCACCCGATTTTGTGGGCGGCAGAAGAGTCCTATTATCTGAAGTTTTACGTGTTCCAGGTGGTGGATGAGAAGTGATTTTGTAAAATAGTCACGCCATAATGATTCGAAAACAATCCAAATGGGAAAATTCTGGCAGCATGTTAAGTGAAATCCGCCGAAGACGGATATTCTCAAATTAAAGTAATGAAAACAGACTCCTGTATCAAGAAAGAATACAGGAGTCTGTTTTTTGGCAGAGTGGAAAAAAGGATTGACGTTGCAGCCTCGTCTGTTCTATACTAGAGGACAGAGAAATCAGATGATTAAATGCGGTTTTCAAGCTGCATTTCAGGAGGAATAAAGATGGAAAAGATCATTTTGACCGGCGACAGACCGACCGGCAGACTTCACGTAGGACATTATGTTGGATCTCTGAAACGCAGAGTTGAGCTGCAGAATTCCGGAGAGTACGATAAGATTTTTATCATGATCGCAGATGCACAGGCACTGACAGACAATGCAGACAATCCGGAGAAGATCCGTCAGAATATTATTGAGGTAGCACTGGATTATCTTTCCTGCGGACTGGATCCGGAAAAATGTACGATTTTTATTCAGTCACAGGTTCCGGAGCTGGCAGAGCTCTCCTTTTTCTATATGAATCTGGTTACTGTTTCCAGACTGCAGAGAAACCCAACCGTTAAGACTGAGATTCAGATGCGTAATTTTGAGACAAGCATCCCGGTAGGATTTTTCACCTACCCGATCAGCCAGGCATCCGATATCACAGCTTTCAAGGCAACGACTGTTCCGGTAGGAGAAGACCAGCTGCCGATGATCGAGCAGGCAAGAGAGATCGTCCGCAAATTCAACAGCGTATACGGCGAGACACTGGTAGAGCCGACCGCACTGATCCCGGAGAATGAAGTATGCTGCCGCCTGCCGGGTACGGACGGTAAGGCGAAGATGAGCAAGTCTCTTGGCAACTGCATCTATCTGTCCGATACAGAAGAAGAAGTTCGCCAGAAGATCATGAGTATGTACACCGATCCGAACCATATCAAAGTGTCTGATCCGGGTAGCGTAGAAGGAAACGCAGTCTTTACTTATCTGGATGCATTCAGCAGACCGGAACATTTTGAGCGTTACCTGCCGGACTATAAAAATCTGGATGAGCTGAAAGCACATTATCAGAGGGGCGGACTTGGAGATGTAAAAGTAAAACGTTTCCTCAATACTGTGATGCAGGAAGAGCTGGGACCGATCCGTGCAAAAAGAAAAGAGCTGGAACAGCACATTCCGGAGATCTATGAGATCCTGAAAAAAGGAAGCGAAGAAGCAAGAAAAGCAGCAGCAGAAACGATGGCTGAAGTGAAGCGTGCGATGCGTATCAATTATTTTGAAGATGCAGCACTGATCCAGGAACAGTCAGAGCGTTTTGCAGCTAAACATGAGAAATAAATATCAGAAATCAGGCAGATTCTTTTTCTTTTGACACAGGAAATGTGACCGTAAAAGAAGTACCGAGATTTTTGGCACTGACCACCGTGATCTTACCGCGGTGGTTTTTTGCTATGGTCTGAGCGATGGCAAGACCAAGTCCATAACCGCCGTCCGTGCGGGCTCGCGATTTGTCGGTGCGGTAAAAGCGTTCAAACAGATGTGGCAGGTCTTCTTCCGGGATGGCCTTTCCGGTATTGTGGACAGTCAGCTTTATTTTTTCGTTTTCAGATGTCAGGGTGACGGTAACTTTTTTATCTGAACTGCCCGATTTTTCAAGAACATCTGCAATGCCGGCATATTTGCAGGCATTATCCAGCAAAATGGCAACCAGCTGTCGGATCTGTGGAGCATCACCGGATATGAAAATATCATCAGAAATTTCATCTTCTATCATGACACCCTGCTCAAAGGCAACCGGCTCAAAAGTTAAAAGACAGCCAAGGATCAGGTCACTGAACGAAAACGTGCTGTAGAGCATTGGCGTGGATTTCGCATCGGAACGGGCCAGAAAGAGCAGATTTTCTACAAGCTTTTTCATACGGCCAGCTTCTTCCTGCGTGCTTTCCACCCACTGAAGTTCATCGTGGATCGAGGCATCTTTGTGTGAGAGCAGAATCCGAAGGTTGGCGAGAATTACAGTCAGCGGTGTTTTCAGCTCATGGGAAGCATCAGCGATAAACTGATTCTGCTGTTCCCAGGCCTTTTCGACCGGTTTTAATGCCCAGCGTGCCAGAAAAATGCTGACCAGAAGAAAACAGAGCAGAAAAAGCAGAAGCATCATGACGCACTGAATGACAAGCTCGCCAAGAGCACGTGTTTCCTGGACCGTATCGGCAAAGGCGATTTTTGTGCCTTCCGGTGTATTCTGCTTGATAAAACGCAGCTTCAGATTTGAAAGATACCCCTGATCTTCGGAAACAGCAAATGCGGCACTTACGGCAGCTTCGGAAAGCGTATCCGTTACGGTATAGGAGCCGCTGGAGTTGGTGTCCGTGATCTCGTTGTTTTCATCAAGAGTGACCAGAAAAACCGGGGTCGAGTTAAATGCCGGATTGCGTCCGCCTGGACCGAAATCAAGACTTGGAGAATGAGGTTTCGTGTCATTTTCCGGCGGCTCCTTTGAGCGTGGGCTGTCCAGCATCTGCCGCATTGCTATTTCACTTTCTGCACGAAAAGCGTGTACACGGGTGAAACAGAACATGCCAAGCACCACACAGAGAATCACGGCAACCAGGGACATGTTGATGATCACAAATTTGCGACGCAGTTTTTTGATCATGATGTTTCCTCACTTTCCAGCCGGTAGCCGACTTTGCGGACGGTTCCAATCGTGACTTTCGAATCCAGATAGTGGAATTTCTTGCGTAAGAACGAAATATAAGCCTCCACATTGTTACTTTCGGCAGCAGACTCTGCACCCCAGACTTTGACGATCAGCGTTTCTTTTGAAATCAGGATCTTCGGATTAGACATCAGGATTTTGAGGATTTCAAATTCCTTATATCCAAGATGAATGGATTTGTTTTTGCAGGAAAGGTCGTTGCTGGAGAGATTGAGCGTCAGATCATCAAACGTCAGTTCTTCCAGAATTACCTCACCCTGACGTCTTGAGAGGGCACGGATCCTTGCAAGAAGTTCTTCCGGGACAAATGGTTTTGTCATATAGTCATCCGCACCGCTGTCGAGGCCTGTGATCTTGTTTTTTACATCGTCAAGAGCCGTCAGCATGATGACCGGTGTGGAAATTTTGGACTCCCGCAGATGATGTACGACCTCAAAACCATCCATGCCGGGCAGCATCACATCCAGCACGATCACATCGTAATCGCCGGAAGAAGCATAGGCAAGCCCGTCCCGGCCATCGTAAACAATATCTGCCTGATATCTGGCTTCCTGCATAATCTGCCCCAGTGCATCCGCCAGTCGCTTTTCATCCTCTATAATTAAAATCTGCATAAAATCGCCTCCTGTGTATATAAGATCAGACATTGCAGACAGTGCCTGCGAATGAATATTATAATTGATGATGCCATACGAATTGCTCTGTACTGCGTACTTGCGAAATTCTGTAACCCTGGCATCATCAGTATAGCATAAAAAACTGAAAACAGGCTGAAATATATCACAGTCAGATATTTGATCAAATCAGGCAAGTTCCCTGCTTTCATTGAGAGTATCCGCTTGACTCTCCGACTAAAATATGTTCGACTTAAACTTCGTGACATGAACGAAAATTTCGTTTACAATAGATTTCAGGTCCGCACAAGGAACAAAGCAAACAAGTTCAGATATCATACACAGCGACTGATCATCAGATAAAACCCAAAACAAAATAGAAGAAAAGAGGAAGAAGCATATGAAATCATTAGTGATCGCAGAAAAACCTTCTGTGGGAAGAGATATTGCAAGAGTTTTACATTGCAGCAAAAACATTCCGGGAGCACTCGAGGGGGACAAGTACATTGTAACCTGGGCACTGGGACATCTGGTGACGCTTGCAGATCCGGAAGAATACGATAAAAAATACAGCAAATGGGACATGGAAACACTGCCGATGATGCCGGAAAAAATGCAGCTTGTTGTTATCAGACAGACGGCAAAGCAATATGGGCTGGTGAAAAAGCAGCTGTTCCGCAAGGATGTAAATCAGATTATCATTGCGACCGATGCCGGAAGAGAAGGAGAGTTGGTAGCACGCTGGATCCTGGAAAAATCAGAATGCAAAAAGCCGATCAAACGTCTGTGGATCTCCTCAGTCACAGACAAAGCCATCCGCGAAGGATTTGCAAACCTGCGTGACGGCAGAGCGTACAACAATCTTTACCATGCGGCAAAAGCCAGGGCAGAAGCGGACTGGCTGGTCGGCATCAACGCTACCAGAGCTATGACCTGCAAATACAATGCACAGTTGTCCTGCGGCCGTGTCCAGACACCGACGCTTGCGATGGTGGCACACCGCGAGAAAGAGATCCGCAGTTTTGTACCGAAGGAATATTATGGCATGCAGCTTTTGTCCGGCGGCGTGCGTTTCACCTGGAAAGATGCAAAAAGCTCCGGTTACTGCACATTTCAGAAACAGAGAATGGATGAAATTGAGAAAAAAGTAAAAGCAGAGATCAAAAGCGGCAAAAAAATGATCATCAAAGAGGTGAAAACAACAGCAAAGAAAACATTTGCACCGGGGCTTTATGATCTGACGGAGCTGCAAAGAGATGCCAACAAACGTTTTGGATATTCGGCAAAAGAGACCTTAAATATCATGCAGCGTCTCTATGAAAGTCATAAAGTGCTGACCTATCCGCGAACCGATTCCAGATATATCACAACCGATGTGGCAGATACCTTAAAAGAACGTTTAAAGGCATGCAGCGTCGGACCTTACCGTAAACTGGCAGGAAGCCTTTCCATGCGTCCGATCCGCAAAAATGCTTCTTTTGTGGACAATAAAAAAGTGACGGATCACCATGCGATCATTCCGACCGAGCAGTTTGTGGATCTGCAGACGATGACGAACGAAGAGCGTAAGGTCTATGATCTGGTAGTACGTAGATTCCTGGCAGTACTGCTTCCGGCATTTGAGTATGATCAGACCGTATTTACCGGCGGGCTGGCAGGAGAGAGTTTTACGGCAAAAGGTAAGATTGTGAAGAGCCAGGGCTGGAAAGAAGCCTATGAAAATCTTGAAACGGATGAAGAATGGGAAGAAGCGGACGATTTGGCAGCGGCACCGAAAGAACAGACGCTGCCATCCGTGAAAAAGGGCGATAGTATGCCGGTCGCAAAAGTGACAGTTACAACCGGAAAGACAACGCCGCCGGCTTATTTTACGGAGGCAACGCTGCTCTCCGCCATGGAAAATCCGGTCCGCTACATGGAAAGCAAAGATGCAAAAGCGGCAAAAACACTGGGCGAGACGGGCGGACTTGGTACGGTAGCGACAAGAGCCGATATCATTGATAAATTGTTTAACTCTTTCCTGATGGAGAAAAAGGGAAATGAGATCCATGTGACCGGAAAAGGAAAACAGCTGCTGGAGCTGGTTCCGTCCGAACTGAAGAAACCGGAGCTGACGGCAGCCTGGGAAATGAAACTTTCCGGCATTGCAAAAGGAAATTTACAGGAAAAAGCATTTATTGAAGAAATCAGCGATTATACCGAAGAACTGATCCGTGAGATCAAGGCAGGCACACAGACCTTCCGCCACGATAACCTGACCAACAAGAAATGCCCGCAGTGCGGCAAAAGACTGCTTGCGGTCAATGGAAAGAACAGCAAAATGCTGGTATGTCAGGACAGGGAATGCGGCTATCGGGAAACTCTTTCCAGAACATCCAATGCGAGATGCCCGAAATGCCATAAAAAGATGGAACTGTACGGAAAAGGAGAAGATCAGACATTTATCTGCAAATGCGGATACAAAGAGAAACTTTCAGCATTTAAAAACCGAAGAGAAAAGGAAGGAGCAGGTGTCAGCAAACGGGATGTGCAGAGTTATCTGAAAAAACAGCAAAAAGAAGCCGCCGAACCGTTAAATAACGCGTTTGCGGCGGCTTTTGCCAAACTGGACATCAAATAGAAGCCAGAGTGCCTGTAAGCGGATGCGGATGTTTTATCCGATCAGCTGCAGGATCATTCCGGCGATCACAGCGATCAGATAGAGAATACCGGTAATGGCAAAACATTCTTTTTTATTCCGACTGGTTTTAAACAAGACTACAAGTCCAATCCCGGCACCGGTGCACAGACCGGCAACGGCAGAACCAAAACTGATCGCACCTTCCAGGAAGAGCTGCGTGATCAGGATAGAAGCTGCACAGTTCGGAATCAGCCCAAGCAGTGCAGTCAGAAACGGCTGGAAGACAGTCCCACCAAGCAGGGCTTTCGAGAGTGATTCCAGCCCGATCCCTTCGAGCAGAAGATTCAGAACGGCATTGAACACAAGGATAAAAGCAAAAAGCTTTAACGTGTGATTCAGTGCCGGCCTTATAATACCGTGATGATCGTGACATCCGCAGTGGTCACAGAGATCCTCGACGTGTTTCTGAGGATGTCTCCATCTGTTCCAGATAAAATCAACCAGATATCCGGCAGGAATGGCGATGATCAGTTTGGCGAGCAGAAGCTTTCCGACCACACCGGCCCGATCCGGATGTGCAAGAAGGATCAGGATCGCTTCATCCGAAGTGGATAAGTATACAGCAATCAAGGTTCCGACTGTGACAATGCCTCCGCAGTAAAGGCTTGAGATCAGAGTGGAAAATCCACACTGAGGGATGCAGCCAAGCAGGGATGCGATGGCCGGTCCGCCTTTTTTGTGCTGAAAGAAATGCGTCAGCCGGTTACTGGAATAGTGTTCGAGGGCTTCCAGGATCAGAAAAGCTACAAATAAAAAGGGAAGCATGCGAAGACTGTCAAGCAGTGCGTCCAGTGCAGCATCCAGAAATAAAGTTGCATTCATATGATATCTCCCATATTCAGGTTATGTTTCTGAGTTACCGGGTATCCGACGGGCAACAGATCGTATGCTGTGCGGATACCAAGCGTGATTATAACAAAAACGCGGGAAAAAGTATAGCAAAATTTGCGGAGGTTCTCTTCCGGTGCAAAAAAATATGCCGACCGAAGGAAAAATCCGTGGAAGTACTCAGAGAATTCTTAGTTGTAGTTTCAAAGGAAATATGATATACTCTCAGCAGAAAGTTTCAGGTAAACAGACACATAAACTGTCTCGAAACAAAAAAACAGATTGAGGTGCAGAATGAAAAGAGTATTATTGAAATTAAGCGGCGAAGCACTTGCAGGTGATAAACATATGGGCTTTGATGAGCCGACCGTTACAAAAGTAGCAAAACAGGTAAAAGAGATTGTCGATGCAGGTCTGGAAGTCAGCATCGTGATCGGCGGCGGTAACTTCTGGAGAGGCCGCTCCAGTGAGAATATCGACCGCACAAAAGCGGATCAGATCGGAATGCTGGCAACGGTCATGAACTGCATTTATGTATCGGAGATCTTCCGTTCTGTCGGAATGAAAACACAGATCCTGACACCGTTTGCATGCGGAGCGTTTACAAAACTTTTCTCAAAAGACCGTGTCAATAAATATTTTGAAAAAGGGATTGTATCTTTCTTTGCAGGAGGTACCGGACATCCGTATTTTTCCACCGATACAGCAACCGTGCTTCGTGCCATTGAGATTGAGGCAGATGTGATCCTGCTCGCAAAATCCATTGATGGTGTATATGACAGTGATCCGAAGACCAACCCAGATGCAAAAAAATACGATGAAATCTCTATTCAGGAAGTCATCGACCGCAAACTGGGCGTAGTAGATATGGCAGCGTCCATTCTCTGCATGGAAAACAAGATGCCGATGCTTGTTTTCGGGCTGAACGAAGAGAACAGCATAGTCAATACCGTAAACGGCAAATTCAACGGAACAAAAGTTACCGTATAATACCAGAATACAGGAGGAATCAGAAATGGATGAAAGAATCAAAGCATACGATGTCAAAATGACAAAATCATATAACAATCTGCTCGAAGAGTTCGGAGCGATCCGTGCAGGTCGTGCCAATCCGCACGTACTGGATCGTATCACCGTAGAGTACTACGGAACACCGACGCCACTTCAGCAGGTAGGAAACGTTACCGTTCCGGAGCCGCGTATGATCCAGATCCAGCCGTGGGATGCATCTCTGATCAAAGAGATCTGCAAAGCGATCCAGACATCCGACCTTGGCATCAATCCGAATACCGACGGAAAAGTGATCCGTCTGGTATTCCCGGAACTGACAGAGGAACGAAGAAAAGATCTGGTAAAAGAAGTGAAGAAAAAAGGCGAGGGTGCAAAAGTTGCTGTCCGCAATATCAGACGTGACGCAAACGATGCATTCAAGAAACTTGGAAAGGGAAAAGAGGTATCCGAGGACGAAGTCAAAGAGCTGGAAGAAAATGTCCAGAAGCTGACAGACAAGTATATCAAGGATATCGACAAGGCTATCGAGGAGAAATCAAAAGAGATCATGACCGTGTAGTCTTAGAAGGTAAATATTGGGTAAATACAGGGATGTTGCAGTGTGGCATCCCTGCTTTTTTGCACACAGGAGGTTTTGTGTATGAATATTCCACAACATGTAGCAATCATTCTGGACGGCAACGGACGCTGGGCAAAGAGCAAAGGGATGCCGCGTAATTACGGGCATGCACGCGGTGCCAAGAATCTGGAAAAAATCTGCCGTGACGCTTATGATATCGGTATCAAATATCTGACGGTCTATCTGTTTTCGACTGAGAACTGGAAACGTTCCAGAGAAGAAGTTGACGGGCTGATGAAGCTTTTCCGAAGCTATACAAAGACCTGTATCAAGACAGCAAGGGAAAATAATATGAAAGTCCGTGTTCTCGGAGATCCGACGGCACTTGCAGATGATCTGCAGGAGAGCTTAAAAGAACTGGTTGAGTCTTCCAAAAACAATACCGGGCTGAATTTTAACCTTGCGATCAACTATGGAAGCCGTGATGAAATCGTGCGTGCGATCCGGCAGCTCAGTCAGGACTGCGTAGACGGGGCAGTAAAACCGGAAGACATCACAGAAGATCTCTTCTCTGCATATCTGGATACGAGAGAGATACCGGATCCGGATCTTCTGATTCGCACCAGCGGTGAGCTGCGTCTGTCCAACTATCTGCTGTGGCAGCTGGCTTATTCGGAGTTCTATTTCACGGAAGTTCCGTGGCCGGCATTCAATAAAGAAGAACTGTTAAAGGCCATTGAGAAATATAATGGAAGAGAACGCAGATATGGCGGTGTGAAAGGAGAATAAGATATGTTTGTGACAAGACTTATCAGCGGTATCGTTCTGGTGGCAGTGGCACTTCTGACAATCTGCAGCGGAGGCTGGATTTTGTACGGAACACTGACCATCGTATCGCTGATCGGTATGTTTGAACTGTATCGTGCAGTGAAGGTACAGAAACAGGGTGAAAACCTGCTGGCAGTGGTGGGATATCTGGGCGTGATCTTACATTATATTCTGCTGAGTCTCGGATATTCGGAGTATGCGATGATGAACTTGATCATTGTGCTGATCGCCATGATGTTTGTCTATGTGTTTTCTTATCCGAAATATCATGCAGAACAGGTGATGGCAGCCTTTTTCAGTGTGGTCTATGTGGGTGTCATGCTGTCCTATATTTATCAGACCAGGATGATCCGCGACGGAGCATTTCTTGTATGGCTGATCTTTCTGTGTTCTTGGGGATGTGATACCTGTGCCTACTGTGTCGGCATGCTGATCGGGAAACACAAAATGTCTCCGGTTTTAAGCCCGAAGAAATCTGTGGAAGGAGCCGTCGGCGGTGTTGTCGGTGCGGCACTTCTGGGAGCCATCTATGCGGCAGTCGTAGGCAGTCATCTGGAGGCAGAAAACCCGGTGATCACTTATGCGATTATCTGTGCAGTCGGAGCACTGATCTCCATGGTCGGAGATCTGGCAGCATCAGCGATCAAGCGTAATCACAACATCAAAGACTACGGTACACTGATACCGGGACATGGCGGGATCATGGATCGTTTTGACAGTGTGATCTTTACTGCACCGGTTATTTATTATCTTTCCATGTTTATGATGAGATAAGGAGGAACAAATGAAAAATATAGCAGTTTTGGGTTCAACCGGATCGATCGGAACGCAGACGCTGGATGTGGTGCGTGCCAATCCGGAAAGGCTCTGCGTAAAAGCACTGGCAGCAGGTCATAATATTACACAGCTGGAGAGCCAGATCCGCGAGTTTCATCCGCAGATTGCAGCTGTCTGGGACGAAGAAAAAGCAAAGGAGCTGCGGATCTGTACCGCAGACCTTCCGGTGAAGATCGTTTCCGGCATGGAGGGACTTCTTGAGATCGCACAAATGGAAGAAGCAGAAGTGCTGGTGACAGCGATCGTTGGCATGATCGGGATACGCCCGACCATTGCAGCAATAAAAGCAGGAAAGGACATTGCACTTGCAAACAAAGAGACACTTGTAACTGCCGGTCATATCATTATGCCTCTGGCAAAAGAATACAACGTAAAGATCCTTCCGGTGGATAGCGAGCACAGTGCGATTTTCCAGTCCTTAAACGGAGAAAAGAAAACACAGATCGACAAAATCCTGCTGACAGCATCCGGCGGTCCGTTCCGCGGAAAAGATAAAGCATTTCTGAAACATGTGCAGCTTGAGGATGCACTGAAACATCCAAACTGGTCGATGGGACATAAGATCACGATTGATTCTGCGAGTATGGTAAACAAAGGACTGGAAGTGATGGAGGCAAAATGGCTGTTTGATGTGGAACTGGATCAGATCCAGGTTGTGATCCAGCCGCAGAGCATCATCCATTCCATGGTGCAGTACAAAGACGGTGCGGTGATCGCCCAGCTTGGAACCCCGGATATGAAGCTTCCGATCCAGTATGCACTGTTCTATCCAGATCGGGAATATCTGGCCGGAGAACGTCTGGATTTCTGGAGCCTGTCACAGATCACCTTCGAAAAACCGGATATGGAGAATTTCGAAGGACTTCCGCTGGCCTTTGCAGCGGCAAAAGTAGGAGGCTCCATGCCGACTGTATTTAATGCGGCAAACGAGCGTGCAGTCAGCAAATTTTTGAACCGCAAGATCGGTTTTCTGGATATTTACGAGATCATCAAAACCTGTATGGATGCACACAAAGTGATTGAAGCTCCAACGGTGGAACAGATCCTGCAGTGTGAACAGGAAACTTATGAAATGATTGAAAGCAGGTGGTAAATTGAGCATAATTATAGCATTGTTGATCTTCAGCCTGATTGTTCTTTTTCACGAATTCGGACATTTCCTGCTGGCGAAGAAAAATGGCATTACGGTTGTGGAATTTTCTCTGGGAATGGGACCGAGACTGTTAAGCTTTGACAAAGGAGGAACAAAATATTCCTGGAAACTTCTGCCGTTTGGCGGTTCCTGCATGATGCTTGGAGAAGATGAAGGAACGATGGAACCGGGAGCATTTGCAGCGGCATCCGTATGGGCAAGGATTTCAGTTATTGCAGCAGGTCCGGTATTTAACTTTATCCTGGCATTTGTACTGTCCCTGTTTATTATAGGAAGTATCGGGTACGATAAACCGGTGATCCTGCAGGTGAGTGACGGATACCCGGCAGCAGAAGCAGGCCTGAAAGAAGGCGATATTGTTAAAAAGATCAATCACAGCAATATCCATGTGGCAAGAGAAGTAACCAACTATGTGACCTTTCATCAGAAACAGTCCGTGACGATGACGGTAGAACGCGACGGCAAAGATATCACCGTTCAGATGGATCCGGTTGCAAATGAGAGCGGTCGCTACATTTTCGGTATCAGCTGCAGTTCCAATTACCGCGAAAAATGCGGTATCCTCGGCAGCTTGAAATACAGTGCCTATGAAGTAAAATATTGGATTCAGCTGACAATCGAGAGTATTAAAATGCTCTTTACCGGTCAGGCGAGCATCAATGATATGTCCGGTCCGGTCGGTGTTGTGAGTTACATCGGAGAGACGTATCAGGAGTCACAGTCCTCCGGAGGTTTCTATGTATGGCTGAATATGCTGAACATATCGATCCTTCTGACAGCAAACCTGGGTGTCATGAACCTTCTGCCAATCCCGGCACTGGACGGCGGCAGACTGGTCTTTCTGATCATTGAGCTGATCCGTGGGAAACGGATCGATCCCGAGAAAGAAGGAATGGTACATTTTGTCGGACTGATGCTTCTGATGCTTTTGATGGTAGTGGTGATGTTCAATGATGTGCGGAAAATCTTCTTTTAAGTGTTAAGATGTTGAGGTTAAAAATTAAAACTGCGATACCGGTGGATCATTCCGTGCTTTGCAGACTTACAATCGTAAAAAAGGTTCATAAGAATTGTAAAAAAAATGTAAAAAAAGGTTGACACACACGGGTCTGTATAATATAATTAAGCAATGTGACGAAGTATGTAAATGTCTGATCCAAGCCCCGGTAACGACATTTTACTATAGAAACTCATAATGGAATATCAATCAGGAGGTTACCCCATGAAAAGTTATATGGCTAGTCCAGCAACAATCGAAAGAAAATGGTATGTAGTGGACGCAACAGGATATACATTAGGTAGATTAGCATCAGAAGTAGCAAAGATCTTAAGAGGTAAAAACAAACCGATCTTTACTCCGTTTATCGATACAGGTGATTATGTAATCATCACAAACGCAGACAAAATCAAAGTAACAGGTAAAAAACTGGAACAGAAAGTTTACTACAGACATTCCGACTACGTTGGAGGAATGAAAGAGACAACTCTGAAAGAAATGTTAAACAAGAAACCGGAAAGAGTTATCGAACTGGCAGTTAAAGGTATGCTTCCAAAAGGACCTCTGGGAAGAGAAATGTACAAAAAACTTTTTGTATATGCTGGTCCGGATCACAAACATGCAGCTCAGAAGCCAGAAGTATTAACATTTTAACAGGAGGTAAATGACAGTGGCTAACAAATTCTACGGTACAGGAAGAAGAAAAAAATCTATCGCAAGAGTATATGTAGTACCTGGTACAGGTAAGATCACAATCAATAAAAGAGATATCGACGAGTACTTTGGTCTGGAAACACTGAAAGTAATCGTTCGTCAGCCGTTAGTAGCAACAGAGACAGCTGATAAATACGACGTACTGGTAAATGTACGCGGTGGTGGTACAACAGGTCAGGCCGGTGCTATCAGACATGGTCTTTCAAGAGCACTGCTTCATGTAGATGGCGAGTTCAGACCAGTCCTGAAAAAAGCAGGATTCCTGACACGTGACCCGAGAATGAAAGAACGTAAGAAATACGGTCTCAAAGCAGCTCGTCGCGCTCCGCAGTTCAGCAAGCGAT
>ERZ826613.1863-NODE-1863-length-22925-cov-14.354176_pt1 | contig 22925 bp, 10 predicted proteins | sample MGYA00519925_ERZ826613 | MGnify/ENA primary metagenome ERZ826613 (study PRJEB31778, sample SAMEA3449236) | human gut metagenome | biome: human gut; feature: human-associated habitat; material: faeces | place: United Kingdom | collected 2010/2012 ... | reverse complement strand
CAGATGGCAGAAAAGGCATCGCCAGCGCTGCCAACGAATTGTGCGGTAGTGCCTTAGTTGATTTCCGTAATGGTCGGCACTGTCCACGTCTTGAGTGCCTCCATATCTGGCGTATAGATGCGCATAAACAGATGGAATCCGCCTTCCCCCACCGGAAGCCAATTGGTCGTGTCTGCCGGCGCGTCCTTCGACAAAATTACATCCACAGAGCCGTCGTCATTCCTCTTCAAACCCGAACGGTCGTTGATGCAGTAGCGGTCGAGCAGATTATCGATGAGGAAATCATCGTCACCATATGCAGTGATCGACCAGAAACCGCCGTCAAGCACCTGCGGATCGCTTTCAAGGTGGAGAATGTAGGACTTTTCACCCGTCAAAGGATTCCCGTCGGCATCCTTTTCCGTCTTGGGGTACAGTGCGATTTCCACCGTATTCGCCCCAAGTCCGGCAATGGCTACCAGCGCACGGTAGGCATATTCCGTACCAAAGTCTCCGATTGGCGCGCCGAAATAGCTCCACTGCCCCAGCTGTTTTGAAAACTTCATTCCCTCTGCCGCGAGCTTCGGCCGAAGCCCTTGCAGCATTTCCCGCCAATTTGCCTGAATATCTCCGGTCAAAACAGATGCGTCAAATTCCATGCCGGGGCCAACGTGAACTGCCGCGAGTTTTTCAAGTATTTCCGCATCAGCGGCGGACGGCGGATTGTCTTCCATCAGCGTGTTTGCTTTGTTGAAGAATGTGACAGGATCCAGCGACAGTACCTTGTTGATGGGAACATAGCTGTTTTCCTCCCGATAGCTTCCCTTCGGAGGCTGATACGCTTCTCCGCTCAGGTAGACAGAAAGCGGTAAAAGCTGCATCTGCACCTGAATTGTATACACATTCGGAAGATCCGCCTCTCCGGAAAGCACCGTTCTGGTAATGGCCCACGCCATAGCGGTAGGAACATCAATGCGGGTCACATTGTCCGGCAGGTTGCCCTTCCAAGTTGAGCGCGTGATCGCATAGACTCCAGCCCGGTCAAGGACAGCGACGGTATTTGTCCATGCGTCAAGCACCTGCACCTTGCAAAAGCGGTCTGTTTCCGGATGCACATAGATCATCGGCTCTTCGCTCAGGTCATACCACACCTGCGTGTAAATGGTGTCCACATTCGGCGTCACCACGTTTTTGAACTGCGCGTTGGCCAGTGCCACACCGTGCATGAACTGATTAACAGGCGCCTTGCCGGGTGCGGCTTCCTCCGTATTCGTTGCGGAAGTTCTCGTCGCGTCCATCAGCAGCAGCGGGAATGCGTAAATGTAAGCCTCCTCAATGGTTTTCCACACATCTTCGGAGGACGAGACAGCCTCCGCCTTGACACTCCATGCGTAGCCGGACAGCAGCATCGCCATGCAGAGCAGAATCACTGTGATTTTCTTCATCTTTTTCCCTCCTATAACGATTTTTCTTACGGCTCGATGATATTGAAATACAGGTCAAAAGCGGCCATACTGTCACAAAACGCTTGGAACAGCGTCTTATCGCCCTTTTCAACGGTGATGAGCTTGTCGATATTTTCCTGATTTCCGCTTGTGATGGCAAGAATCCCGATTCGGGGGGTAGAAATCGTCAGGTCTGCCTCATCCGAGAGCGCATCCTTATAGTACAGGAGCACGCCATGGTGAATCTTCAGCAGATAATCGTCGCCATCCGTCAGTTTGAGGTTGATGGTGAAGGAACGATTCTGAATCTTTTCCGTATCCATGATAATGCCCATGTAATCCAGCATTGTCTGCGCGTCCATCCCCTGGGCGGTGGTGCCAACGCCAAGTTGGGCTGCCTTCGGGTACAGGCCGGTGCCATTCCGCAGCTCAAAGGCTGCCACAAGATAAGCGTTTCTCCATGCGCCCGACTCTGCCTGATAGCCAAGCTGCTCCAGCGCATCGGCGCACAGATAGCGCGCTTCCTTATTTTCCGGGTCAGCATATACCAGCGTATTCGTTATCTGTGCAACCCACTGATATTCGCCCTTTTCATAATCGGCATGTGCCATTTCAAGCACCTTGTCCGTGTCGCCAAGATACTCCACAAGTTTTTTGGCATATTCGCTCGGCGTCAGTTCATCCAGATGAATCGGGTTTGCATCGTACCAGCCCATGTATTTCTGATAGACTGCCTTGACATTGTGCTTCAGCGTACCGTAATACTGCCGGGTATACCAAACCTTTTCCAGTTCCTCCGGCAGCCGGATCATGGAGGCAATCTCCGTGGAGGTATAACCTTCGTTGATATACAGGAGGGTCTGATCGTGGATGAACTTATAGATGGCAGCTGTGTTGGTCATGTATTCGTTGACGGTTTCCTTGCCCCAATGCGGCCAATTGTGCGCCTGAAAAACAACCTCGGCGTCGGGGAACAGCGACTGTGCCTCGGTGATGTAGCGAGCCCAGCCATTCGCATCCCGCACCTCCGCGCCGCGCAGCGTGTAGAGATTGTGCATGCTTCCGCTGCAGTTTTCCGCCATCCAGAGGGCTTTGCTGTCGGGGAAATAGGTATTCATTTCGGCGGGAGATTCCGTTCCCGGCGTCTGCTGGAAGATAGCGGTTACGCCATCAATGGTTGTTTCATAAATCGAATCCGCAACCTCGAAGGTCGGCGCGATATAACCGACACCGGTCTGCACTGCGGTCAGGCCAATGCCCACCGAAAGGCGACCCTGTTCGCCATAGGGAAGCATGGAGCCGTACTGGAAAAACGCCCGCCGCTTCATTGCCGTGCCCACAAAGACATTTTCCTTCATTACCGCGTCCGTAAAGCCTTTCGGCACAATAATTGCGGTTTTTCCGGATGCAATCTGCTCGTCAAGCGGCAGGCTGCTATCCGCAGCATCTTCGGGGGCAATCAGCCCTTCAATGCCGCCGTAGTGATCCACATGCGCATGGCTGATGACAATGGCGACAATCCGCGCATCGCCCATCTCGGAGCGGAAGAGTTTCAGCGCTTCCGCCGCGGTATATTTGCTGCTGCCGCAGTCCATGATAATCCATCCGTGTTCGCTGCGGACGAAGGTAATATTGGAAATATCATAGCCGCGCACCTGGTAGATGCCGTCAGTAACCTCAAAGAGACCGTAAATGTGGTTTAGCTGCGTATTCCGCCACAGGCTGGGGTTGGCGGTATCCGGCGCGTCTTTGTCAAGAAACGCATATGCATCCTGCGTCCACACGATTCTCCCGTTCTCGCCACGGAGATTCAGTGTGTCCGGCGCAGTGATGAAACCTCGTTCCGCATTCTCAAGCTCCGACGTATCCTCAAAGTTCAGGAAGTCATATACCTGCCGATTGACCTCAATGGTGCTTTGGGTTGCCGGCTTCGTCTCTGCATTGAACACGGCGGCAGTGCCGCTGCTTTTCTCGGCACTGGCGCAGACCGTCAGCGTGGCAGCCAGCATGGTCGGCACAAGGAGTAAGCTTAGCAGTTTCTTTTTCACAGGTGTTCCTCCTTTACTCAGACAGATTTCCCCATAGGGAACTGCTACGAAAGATGACATTGCTCACCTTCCGTCCTTTTCTGTTCTTATGTTTTCAGTGTAGCATAACTTTGTTTGAATTGCAACATACCTTGCGTGAACATCGTACAATCCTGCGCGAATGACGTTTTTTCTTTGCGTTGAATCTTGCATTGCATCTGAAAACATGGTATTCTGTAATGGTATTTTATAATGGTGGAGGAAGAGCTATGAGATTCAACGATATTTCCGTTATTTCCAACCGCAGGCATATCAACTTGCTGACAGAGGACATTCTTTATATTCAATTGTCAGGCCGCCAGTCGATCATCCATTTTTCCGATGGCAGAACCTACGAAACCTATGCCACCATCCATGAATTAGAAAGTATGCTTGGCAGCGGCTTTATCCGCGCCGACCGCGCCACGCTGGTATCTATTAAGGGTATCCACGACATTGGAAAGGAGATTGAACTCGTCAACGGAGAAACGCTGTATTATAGCTGTCGAAAGAAACGAGAGCTCAAAGAACAGCTGCGCGCCGGACGGCGGCAGATTGCGCAGAGCCTGTCTGACAGCGACGCGCCCACCACACAGGAAGAATATCAGCGGCACTATGCCAGCTATGACAGCGCGCCCTTTGCGTTTACCGACATCGAGATGGTGTTCAACGAGGAGCGTGCCGCTGTGGACTGGATCTTCCGCTACGGTAACGAGGCACTGGCTGAAATCGAAAAAACGCCGCTGCAGCAGCTCATCAACCACTCTTTCGGCAGCATTTTCCCCAATATGGACGCAAAGTGGCTGCGCGTCTACGAGCGCACGGCGCTGTTCGGTGAAACGCTGGAAATTGTATATTACAGCCCGGAGATTGACACAAAATTGAAAATCATCAGCTTTCCCACCTTCAAAGGTCACTGCGGCTGTATGCTGTTCAAACAAACGGATATTCAGACGGTGGGTGAGTACGCCGCGCCATAACGAACTGCGCAGATGCGTATCCCTGCTCTCATACTATTTTCAAATGAGAATGCGCCAAGATGCGCCGCGAATTTTTCACGTTGGCTAACGCGAATGAAACGCAGCGTAGCAGCGCTACGCTAAGTGGAATGAGCGGACGCCAACGGGGAAAAGGCGCAAGCAGATGGCGCAGGTGAATTTGGAAATAGTATCACACATACTGTTGACATTTCAATTCTTTTCTGCACGCAAACAGGCGCTGGCAAGAATCTCACCCTGCCAGCGCCTGTTTTGTATTCTGCTTTACTGCCGCTGCACCGAAATTGGCTCATCCGTCAATTCCACCGTCTCGCCATACACCTGTACCGCCAGTTTGTCCCCCTGCGTCAGCTGGAAGACAGTCTTATCCGCATCCATGCTGATTGCAATCACACGCCCACGGTACATGACCGAGAATGTCAGCCGCTTCCAGCGCTCCGGAAGACGCGGGGCGAAACGCAGCATCGTGTCATCGCTGCGCAGACCTGCGAAGCCGTAGACGATGTTCGCCCATGCCATCGCAATGCTTGTGATGTGCAAACCCTCGCGCGTATTGCGGTTATAGTTGTCCAAATCAAGGCGCGTCGCGTAGCCGAAGAAATTGACTGCCTCGTCCATCTTGTCCAGCTCCGCCGCCAAAATGGAGTGAATCGCAGGCGAAAGGGAGGATTCGTGAATCGTGCGCGGCTGATAGAAATCATAGTTGATACGCTTCGTCTCGGTATCAAAAGACGAATTGTAGAGGTAGAGGAACATCAGCACATCCGGCTGCTTAATCATGTCTGTGCGGTAGATGCGGTCGTACGCCCAGTGGTCGTAGAGCGGGAACTCGCTGACCGGAATGCTGTTGATGTCCGTGTGCGGCAGCTCAAAAAAGCCGTCGTGCTGCTCAAACAAGTGATTGGGCGTTTCCGGAATGTACATGTTGTCGGCAATGTGTCGCCATTGCGCGGGTTCGTCAGGTGCAAGCTCGACTTTTTCACACAGTGCCGCGTAAGTTTCCGGCGCATCCTCCCGCATTGCATCCAGCACATCCGCCGCATAGCGCAGGGCGCGCATCCCCATATAATTGGTATACGCGTTGTTGTTGACCATCATGTGGAACTCGTCCGGGCCCATCACGCCAAAGAAGCCGTATTTGCCGATTTTCTCGCTGAAGCCGACGCGCGTCGCTTGGAATCGGGCAATTTGCAGCAGCATTTCCGCGCCGTAACGATACAAAAACGCCTTGTCGTCCGTCAGGTGGACATAATGCCAGATGCCGTAGGACACCGCCGTGCTCGGCTGCAATTGCAGGCTGGCGTGCTGCCAGAGCGGACATGCCTCGTCGCCGTTAAGCGTCGCAATCGGGTAGCATGCGCCCTTGCAGTCCAGCATTTTTGCGCGCTCCAGCGCCATCGGCAGCGTGTTGTAGCGGAAAAGGAGGAGCGATTTCGCGGCTTCCGGGTTCGTGAAGAGGTAGAACGGCAGGCAGCAGGATTCCGTGTCCCAGAATGCATGACCGTTGTACGCCTCGCCCGTCAAGCCTTTCGCGCCAATGTTGTGGCGCATACTGCCGCCGTTGTAGGTCTGCGCGAGCTGGAAGGAGCAGAAGCGAATCCCCTGCTGTTCCGCTGCGACGGCTTCCGCCATGCTTTCATCTTTCGGCTCAATGCAGATGTCGGACGTGTGCCAGTAAGCATCCCAGTACGCGCGCTGTGCCGCCTGTGCGTCATCGAGCGAGACGGCTTTGCTCTGTGCCATCGCGTCCTGACCGCTCTGCCAGAGGTCGTCCCCCTGCTGACCGTTGAACAGCACGACGGCGCGCTTGTCGATTTGCACGGTTTGCCCCGGCGCAAGCAGAACATCCGCCGTCGCGGTGACGGTTTTGCCCTCGGCGGATGTGGTGGATTCGCCGGGCAGCGTCAGCCATGCGCCGCAAAACTCCTCCTGATTCGATAGCGTCGTGCGGGACTGCGCCATCAGGCAATCCGGCTTCGCGTCGATGCGCGTCTCCTGCCAGAAACACTTCTGCCGCCCTTCATGCACGACGTTGAAGGACACGCCGGACGTGACTGTCGCGCTGCCCGTGAAATTGAGCGCTTCGAGCGTGATGCGCTGGTACGCGCGTTCGCGGTGCACCATATCGAGGAATCGGAGGAAGGTCAGGCGGATTTGCTTGCCGCTCTTCGCTGTCCAGAGGAAGCGGCGGGTGAGCGTGCCGGCGCGGAGGTTGAGTTCGCGGGTGAAGTCAGAAAACTGCGACTGACCCAAATCGAGCGTTTCGCCATCGACGGAAATCGTCGTCATCAGCCATTCCGCCGAGGGAATCATGAAGTGCGTTTTGTCAATGATGCCCTTATAGGAGCGGCTCAGCTTCTCCATATCATAGATGCCATTGGTATACGCTCCGCGAAGGCTATCGACGTGTCCGCCCTCATCAAAGCAGCCGCGCACGCCGATGCTCTCATTGCCCAGCGAGAAGATGGATTCACTCACGCGCGCGTAGGCGGGGTCGAAGCCCTGCTCAATGACCTTCCACGGGTCTACTTGGAAATATACGTCAGCGGCTTTTGCCATTGTGCGTCCTCCTGTCGGTTCTTTCTTTTTGGCAAGAAAGAAGTAGAAGCTCTTTTTTTCGGTATTGCAGGTTGTCTTCTTTTCCGTGAATGGGCTGTTAAGCAGCTTCCAGAGGGCTTTCCGCTCGCCCTCTGGACTCCTTCGGCGCGCCCTCCCATGTTACTGGGTGATAGGCGGAGTTTTTATAATGTCACCCCTTGATGCCCACAGACACGGCGTTTTCGGTCAGCTGCTTCTGGAAGATGAAGAAGAGGATGATGGGCGGAATCATCGAGAAAACGACGGAGCGCATCATCGTGTCGGCGTTGACGGTCTGTTCCGTGCTGAAAACAAACAGGCGCACCATCACCGTTTGCAGCGCGCTGCCGCGAAGCACCAGATACGGCAGGAGGAAGTCCGACCATGCGGCGTTGATGGCGAAAATCGCAATCACGGAGCAAATCGGCTTGGACAGCGGCAGGACGATGTAGAAGAACGTTTGCAGCTGCGTGCAGCCATCAATCCGCCCGGCTTCGATGATAGAAGTCGGCAGCGATTCAAAGAACTGCACGAACAGGATAACGTACATCGCGTTCGCGCCATAGCTCAGCCAGAGCGGGACGAACGAGCCGCCGAGATTCAGCTTCTGGATGTTCATGAACAACGGCACGATGCTGATGGTCGTCGGCAGGAGCAGGGAGAGCATGACCAGCTTCTTGACGATGCCGTAGCCCTTGGGTTTCAAAATCGCCAGCCCGTAGCCCAGCAGACCGTTGAACACAATCGCGCAGACGACGCTGCCCGCGACGGAAATCAGCGAGTTAAGGTAGTTCTGCGCAATGCCCAGCTGCGACCACGTTTTCGCGAAGAGAGAAAAATCGAACACTTCCGGGAGCAGCTTGGCGGACGACATGAACTCCTTCAAGTCCTTGAAGCCCGCCAGCACGACCCAGATAATCGGGAAAACCGCGATGACCGTCATAATCAGGCAGAAGAAGATGATGAACCCATACCCAACCCGGACGGACGCAGAGTGCATATCGTAGTCCCGGATGACGCCAGTGCGCTGTGCTTTTGCCATATGCGTTCGCCCTCCTTAATCCCAGTCGGATTCTTTGCGGTCGAAGTAGGAGTAAATCGCCGTCATGACGAGCAAAATCAGCGTGACAATCACCGCGACGGCAGATGCCTTGCCATAGTTCATCGAGCCGCCGAACGCGTACTGCCACATCAGCTGCATCAGCGACAGGGACGCATTATCCGGGCCGCCCTTCGTCAGCACCATCGGTTCATACATAATCTGGAACACAGAGATGATTTGCAGAATCAGCAGCGTACCCGCGAGCTTCTTGATGGCAGGAATCATGATGTGGATGATGCGCTGCCAGATGCCCGCGCCGTCAATCGCCGCCGCTTCGTACAGCTCCGGGCTGACGCTGGACATGCCCGCCATGTAAATCAGCGCCGTCGCGCCCGCGCCCTTCCACGTCGCAATCAGGATGATGATGGGGATGACCCACTCCGAGCGCGTCAGGTAGGTCTGCGGCGCAATGCCTAAGTGGCTGAGCAGGATGTTCAGCACGCCGGACTTCTCGCCGGAGAAGAACGCCGACCAGAGGAGGACGACCGCCAGACCGGGCAGCATGTTCGGCAGATACGCCACCGTACGGAAAAAGCTCTTGCTCCGCACCGTCTCCCCAATCAGCAGCGCCAGCACCATCGGCAGAAAGAAGCCCAGCAGCAGCGACCAGAACGTGTACGAGAACGTGTTCGTCAGCGCCTGCAGGAAGTCATCTTTGCCCATGACGCTGATGTAATTTTTGAAGCCGATGAAGTTCACCAGTTCGATGTTGCGCGTCTTATACAGGCTCATCACCACGCTTTCGAACAGCGGTTCCCAGACAAAGAACAGCATCAGCACGAGGCTCGGCAGCATAATCAGCCAAGCATTGAGGTGGTCAACCGTCCGTGCGCGCAAGCCGACTTGCGCCTTTTTTCTGCTCATAGGCGTTCCTCCGCGAAGATTTGAGCGATTTTTGTGTAAAAGAAACCGGCATCGGTTCTCCTCCGCCGGTGTTCTTTTTTCCAATTAGAAATGAGGAATTAGCAATTAGCAATAATTGCCCGATGGCACCGCACTGCCCCGTCCGCATTGACTTTCGCTTGTCACCAACAAGGGCTAACCCAAAGTGCAGCGGCGCCGAAGGTTTCCAAAGGGCGATCGGAAAGCCCTTTGGTCGCCTCCGCAGAGGCGAAACCCTCTGCAACAAACAGTGCAATGCCATGCAGAATCAGAAATTAATAATCATTGATTTCATCATCCAGATACTCCTGGAAGGAATCCTGCGCCTTCTGCAGCGCCTTGCGCACATCCGCGCCCTCGCGGGTGATGACGCGCTGAATGACTGCGGTCAGCTCGCGATACAGCTGCTGCGCAAAGACGGGTTCTTCCGAGCGCAGCGTAATCGTGCCCTGCGTGATGGAATCGAAGAAGTCGTTATACAAGCGCATATCGACATTGCAGTATTCGTCAATAATCGCCTGCTTCGCCGCGTTGTAGTCCTCATCGTTCCACGCGCTGATGGCGGGCAGAACTGGTGCGCCGCGGTCGCGCTTGGCAGCATAGTCCGCGCGCATCCCCTCGATAATCTGGTCATTCAGGTAGGGCATCTTGCCCAGCACGGTCAGGTATGCCATCAGCGCCGTCGCCTGATCATCGGTAATGTTCGGCGCGAACATGTAGCAGGTGCCGCCCGCCAGCGCATAGCGTCCCGCGTCGCCCGCCGGGAACGGAATCAGCGCGAAGTCCTCCACCGGCAGACCCTTGTTGGAGGTCGGCTGGTCAACCGAGTCATCCGCCGCGAAGTTCATCGCCGCTTCGCCCGTGCCCAGCAGAGAATGCGCGCCCGCCCAGTCGGTCGTGGTCGCGTCGGCATTGAGGATGTTGTACTTCCAGCGCAGGTCGCGGATGTACTCCATCGCCGCCACGCACTCGTCGGATGTGAAGTTGCACACCCAGCGCCCGTCTTCATCCTGATATTCCAGCGCGTTTTCGCCCACGCAGCCGAAGTTCCACGCGATATTGGTGAACAGCCAGCCGCCATACGTCTCGCTCGCCGGGAACACCAGCCCCGCCTTGCCCGTCTTTTCGCGGATAATCTGACCGTATTCCGCCACTTCCTGCAAGGTCTTGGGGTAAATCGGCAGACCTTCCTCGTCCACCAGCCCCGCCTCGCGGAACAGGGCGACATTGATGTGCATACCCAGCACATAGCCGTCGCGCGGCAGACCGTAGATGCGGCCGTTCTCGTCAGACAGCATTTCGAGGTACGACGGGCTGAACTCATCCAGCACGCCCGCGCGCTCCAGCGCATCGGTCACGTCGCCGACAAGATGCTGGCTGATCAGCAGCTGCGGGTCGGTAAACGGCGGCTGGAAGATGCTCGGCGCCGTGCCGCCCTTCGCCATCGGAACGTAGCTGCTCAGGGTGTAGGAGTAGTAATCCGGCACCAGCGTCACGTTCGGGTACTGCTTCTTCATCGTTTCGCGGTAGCTCTCAAAGAGCGCCTTTTCCGCCTCCGCCGCCGTATCCGCGGGCCAGTTGCCCAGCGTAATCGTGCAGGTCAAGTCCGCATCAACGACCTCTTCCACCATCGCCAGCGGCAGCGCACCCAGCGTCAGGCACAGCACCAGCAGCATGGAAACCAATTTCATCGACCCTCTCATGGGAAAACCTCCTTCACGAGTTCATGGCGTATTTTCGTTAGGTTTAACGTTCAACCTTGTCTCTATTATAGTGTATCAAGCCCATTTTGTCAATCCTGTTTCGAGATTTTTTTGAAAAGAAAAGGGGCTGCTTCGGAGAAGCTGTGTCCCCGAAGCAGCCAAAGGGATGTGTTATACTATTTCCAGATAAGAATGCGCCAAGATGCGCCGCGAATTTTTCATTCTGGCTAACGTGAATGAAACGCAGCGTAGCAGCGCTACGCTAAGTGGAATGAGCGGACGCCAGAATGGAAAAGGCGCAAGCAGATGGCGCAGGTGAATCTGGAAATAGTATTATTTACTTTCCTTGAAAACGACCATCAGTCCCTGTGCATTTGCCCAGTCAATCACCTGCTGATTTTCCGCGTCGCAGAGAATCACCGGATGGCAGCCGCTGAAGGCATCATCCGCCAGCGTTTGCACACTGTTCGGGATAATGACCAGCCGCAGTAGCGTACAGTCTGCAAAGGCGCGCTTTCCAATCGCAGTAACGCCCTCCGGAATATTCACCTGCTGCACCTGCCACATGCCGGCAAAAGCTTCTTCCTCGATTGCCTTCAAATTCGCAGGCAGCTGCAGAATGTGATCCGACGCAATTGCATACCCATTGTCCAGCCATGTATCGCAAATCCGGCAGACTGTTGCACTCACCAGACCGTCTTCCGTCGGTGTTGCAGGCCGTACCGTCTCAATGTACGGCGTATGCGGTATGTCGATGCGGCTCGTAACATAACTTTGTTCCGATTCCACATAGTTGTCCGCTGTCTGCGCAATGTAGAGAGCATATCCCAGGTCGCAGCGAAGCGCCGAGAGGTCAAGCGTAATTTCGCGCTTGCCGTCCGGGTAAAGTTCTGCACGATCCTCCACATAGAAGTGCGTTATAGGAGCACTCGATATGCCGTCTTGCGGCCAGAAAATCAAATCCAGCTGCGCATTCTCCGGGAAAATGTGCGAATCCGAAAGCGTCAGCGTCAGCTTGTTGTCCACCAGCTCCGAAACATCCAGGATGCGCGGCAGTTGACATTCCAGCACCAAGTCAAATTCCGTCGGTGCCAGCGTGTCAATGTACTGGCACAGGTTCGGGGTGAAGGTTGCATGATAGACCTTTCTGCCAGTAATGGTCTGTTTCTTTTCTATATCTTCTCCCCTTTCTATGGTGAACAGCGCCACGTTTGCTTCTTCGGTGCCTTCCGTCAGCGTCAGCGTGCCATCCACATTCCAGTCGCACAGCATCGCCGTGTATTCCGGATCATCCAGCCGCACTTCCGCACCATACGGATAGAGCGTCTGCGTATTCACCGTCACTTGCGCATACTCGCCCGTCAGGTCGTCACTGAGCCAATAGCCGTTATTTGTGCCAATGATAGTCGGCTCAAATTCGCCCTGTGCGTTCTGCCAGTCCAGCGTATCCATATGCCGCCCTGCGAAGTCCAGCACATACGCATAGTGCGCATCCATCAGTTCCTCAATCGGCTGAACTTCCGCATACACCAGCTTTTTGCCCTCCGTGAAGGACGCAGATGCCTGCTCAACAACCTCCGCCTCAATATCCTTGGAGTACGCCTGATACAAGAAGGTCTGGTTGTAGTCGTCGCAGTCTTCCACCTTCGGATCATCCCCAAACGACAAGCGATACGTTTCTCGATTGAGCATGAAGTAGCGTGCTTTTCCGAAATGTTCCACAAATGCCGGGTGCGTAAAGTACCATTGCCCGTCAATTTGAATCATGTTCACGGCATCACCGTCAAAATACGAAACAAACACCGAGCTTTGATCACCAATGCCAACACCTTCGATGATGCCTTTCGCGTTGAAGTATATGCCATTGGTAACATTTGCCGCATTCAGCAGTGCTTTGTATGCAAATGCCCAGCCCCAGCGCGTACCTTTACGCTGGACAAGCACCATTTTGCCGCTATATGTGTGCGGCAGCATGTCTGACAGCTTCGTTTCGCTGAGCATCCAGTCTACCAGCGCTTCTGCCTTCTGATAGTCGGTCATGTCATCCGTAATTACCTGCGCGACAATTTTTGCTGCCATCTGTTCAGCCGTGCCGAGGTATTCTGCCGGAATCGACTCATCCAAATGCACAGGAATCTGATGCGCCAGCGCGTACTGATGCGCCGCGCTGCCCGACGGCGTGTAGAATTCCACAACCGCTTCGCTGAACGCATCATCCGCAATTTCCGTAACCGATGCCGGAATTTCCAGCAGCAGCATCGCGTTTCCAAATGCATTTGCGCCGATGCGCTCCAAGCCATCCGGCAGTTTCAGCGCTGCCAAAGCAACATTGCCGTGGAATGCCTGTGTGCCAATGCTGCGCACACCCTGCGGGATGGTAAGCGTCTGTATCCGCGCGGCCTGCGCAAACATCCCCTGCGGGATTTCCGTCAGTGATTTCGGCAAATGCACGGACAGAATGGCATAATTCATCCACATCGGATTGATGCCGATTTGCTTCACGGTATCCGGGAAATACATGGACGTAACGGACGTGGAAGCAAACGCATAATCCCCGACCGTTTCCAGCGAATCGCCCAGAGAGAAGGACGGAATTGCTTTGCAGACGTTGAATGCCCGCTCGCCGATGTACTTCACATGCGGCAGCGAAACGCCCTTCTGCTCCGCCGACGGCGAAACGCGCTTCAGTTTCTTGCAGCCATCAAATGCATAGTCTGAAATTTCCGTCAAATTCGGCGAAATATTGATTTCCTCAATGTTTTCGCAGCTCGTGAAGGCATGTTCGCCAATGGACTGAATGAGCGCACCGCCGTTAATAGTTTGAAGCGCCTTGCAGCCGCAGAACGCACTGCTCTCGATGGTCGTAACAGTGCTGGCGAGCGTTGCTTCCGTCAGCTTCGAGCATTCCAAGAACGCGTCAGCACCAATCGTTTCAACGCCGGGGGCAATGGAGACCTTCTCCAAATTCTTGCAGTAAATGAATGCGCCGCCAAGGCGCTTCACATTGCCTGGAATGGTAATCGAGGTCAGCCCGCTCTCACGGAACGCGGCATCCCCTATTTCCTCCAAACTTTCCGGCAGTTCCACCGATTGGAGCTTGGACGCTCCACAGAAAGCATTCGCGCCAATTTTCTTCAAGCCATCGGGGAGCGTCAGCGAACGGAGCTCTCCATTATAATAGAATGTCCAGTCCGCGATTTCGGTCACATTTGCCGGGATGACAACTTCAGCAATCGGAACTCCTAGGAATGCTTCTTCTCCGATCGTGGTCAGCGAATCCGGAAGATTGATTTCCTTCAGCGCATAGCAATGCGCAAACGCAAGTCCACCAATGTTCGTTACCCCATCCGGCAGATGAATACTCTCCAGCGACTTGCAGTTTGCAAATGCTTCATAGCCGATGCTCGTCACACTGTCCGGAATTTCAATAGTTTTCAGGGACGTACAGTCCTTAAAGCCATGCACGAACGTGATGTTCTTCGGCAAAACGACCGTAGTCAGGGACGTGCATTCCGTGAAGCATCCGCCTTCCATGCGGAAAACCTGCGGCGGCAGAATTACTGTCTCCAAATTTTCGCATCTTGCAAATGCCCACTCCATCAAGTCAAAGTCCGTCGATGTGATTTCCACAGACTTCAGCTGATGGCAATCAGTAAATGCAAAACTCCCAACGTGAAGACCCGGCTGCGAAAGTTTCAGCGATGTAATGCCGGAATTGTAGAATGCATTTCGTCCAATCAACTCTAATTTTTCCGGGAAGTTGATATCCGTTAGTGCTGTGCAGTTTTCAAAAGCATAAGAATCAATGACAGTGCAGCTTTCCGGCAGCGTGACGCTCGTTAAGCCTTTTCTGCCCTTGAACGCCCCTGCGCCAATTGTCGTGATGCCATCACGAACGGTTACATTTCCCGTAATCGACGCATTCACAAACAAGATGCTGTTGTCCTGCGTATCATATAAGATACCGTCTTCGGATACATAGCGCACAGAACCAAACGCTGTCGTTATCGTTTTCAGCTTGCTGGGCCACTCGCCGCTGATGTCCGCCAGTTTAGCAGGCAAGTGTAGAGTTTCCAGTGAACGACATCCTTCCACAACGCCGTTCATCATGTGGGTTAAACCACTCGGCAAATTCACGGTGCGTAAAGAGTAGCAGGTTGCAAATGTTCCCGACATAAATGTGATGCCTTCAGGCACGGTTATTTCTGTTAAGCTATCGCAGGAGCGGAATGCGCTGTCGCCCAAGCTCTTTAATCCTTCCGGCAGCACAACATTTTCCAGTTGTGTACAGTAGGCAAACGCCAAACCATCTATCGTTATCAGCCCTTCCGGGAAGGTAATTTCCTTCAGTTCCTTGCAGAACTGAAATGCGCAATTCCCAATTTTCTGCAAAGAATCCGGCAGTTGAACAGATGTTATCGCATGTTCCTTAAACACATCGTCGCCAATGCGCACCGTGCCGTCACGAATCACTACATCCCCCGACACATCCGGCAGAGCATAGCGCAGCGTCTTTGCAGGAATGTCGTAAAGCAATCCGTCCTCCATCTCATAGGTTGGATTTCCTTCGGCTACATACAGCGATGTCAGCGCTGAACAGTCTGTGATGAAAGAGTCTCCAAGGCTGGTTACATTGACCGGTATCGTCAGCGACGTCAAGCCAGAAGATTCAAACGCTCTCCAGCCAATCGTTGTCAGCGTATCCGGCAGTGTAATTTGCTTCAGCATGGTGCAGCTGCCAAAGGCCGATTGCCCAATTTCCACCACACTGCCAAGTGTAATCTCCTGCAAGTTTTCCTGTCCCCAGAAACCGTCATCCGAAATGATTTTCAAGCTCTGCGGCAGACTTACGCTCACAAGCGTGCGAATGTAGCCTTTCTCATAATCAAAATACGCTTTAAATGCCGAGTCCCCAATCACTTCAATCCCTTCGCTGACAACAACGTGCGTCAGAATCGGACTGCGGAGGTTTTCAATCGCATAGACCGGATAGCCGTCAATCACCGTAGGCACAACCACGTCCGGCAGTGTACCCGTGTAGCCCGTGATGTAAGCTTTGTCCCCTTCAAGGCGGTAGGAGAACGACGTGCTTTCGCTGGCATAGCGCACCCCGTGCGCACTCGCCCACAGCTGCGCCGGGCTGCCATCCTGCACAACAAGGCACAGGGCATCGTTCACCGCGTCAAACGCATGGTCGCCAATCGTCTCCACCTGCGTGCCAATGGTGATACTGCGCAGATGTTGGCAATAGGCAAACGCATAGTCTGCAATGGCAGTCACGTTTTCGTCAATCACCAAATCCGCTCCTGCGCGCCGTGCCGGATAGAGCAGCAGCGTTTTACCTGTCGCGTCCATCAGGATGCCGTCACAAACCTGCAAATACACACTTTCCGCTTCCACGCGCACTTCTTGCAGGTACTTGCAGTTTGCAAAGGCGTTTTCCGCAGTACCGACCACGGGCAGCCCGTTATGCACAGCCGGAAGCACCAGCAGCACTGCGTTTTCATCGCAGCCGCTGACAAGATAGCCATCCTGCGTGGCATTGAGCGTGTAGGAAATTTCCTGATCCGCCGCGGCAAAATTCACGCCCTGTGACGTGGCTGCTTTTTCAGCGGCAGACCCCTTCCAGCCGCGGATGGTCAGATTCTCGCAGTTCGCAAAAGCATCCGCCGCGATTTCCTCCACGTCCGGCCAGAGCAGGATGTCCGTCAGCGCACTGCATCCCTCAAAAGCGGCACTTTCAATGCGCCGCACCGTGCGCGGCAAAGTCACATTGGTTAGGCTTTCATTGCCGCTGAATGCCCTTGCGCCAATTTCCACAATGCCGTCCGGCAGCTCGATTTGGGTCAGCGCAGTGCAGTGTTCAAACGTGTTCGCCGGGATTTTCGCCAACGCGGCGTCCCACTGAACTTCCCGCAGGGCGGCACAGTTCATCCATGCGCCGTTGCCCAGCGTCGTGACGCTCTTGGGCAGCTTCAGCGTCTGAATCCCAGTGCCAGAAAAAGCAGACGAACCAATCGTGTTCACATTTTCCGGCAGGACGATGCTTTCCAGCGTGCCAATGCCCGCAAACGCATACGCACCGATTCTGGTCAGGCTCTCCGGGAAGATGATTTCCGTCAGGGCCGTATTTTCAAACACATTTGCTTCTATGGTTTGCAGATACTTGCTCCATGTCACCGTTTTCAGTGACGTGCAGCCGCTGAACGCCGACGCAGAGACGGTATGGAGGCGCTCCGGCATCTGGAATTCCGTCAAGGAAACGTCATTCCGGAACGCCGCTGCACTCAGGCTCGTTACGCTGTCCGGAATATGCACGCTTTCCAGTGCCGTGCAGTTCTGGAACGCCTTTGTGCCGATGTTCGACAGCGAATCATCAAACGACAGCGATTGCACCGCCGTGCAGCCTTCAAATGCCGATTCGCCAACAGACGTCACGCCCGTGAACGCATTGGGCGAAACAAGCGACGTGCAGCCCTTGAAGAATCGGTCAGGAATCGCCGTCAGCGTACCTTCGCCGAAATTCACCGTCTTCAAGCCCGTTGCATTTTCAAACATGCCCGCCTGATAATCGCTGAAAATCGGCGAGAAAGTCAGCGTTTCCAGATAGCGCAGGTTTTTGAGTGCGCCATCATCAATCTGTGTCAGCGTTTCCGGCATGACAAAGCTTTGCTGCGGTGCGCTGGCAGCATAAGTCAGCAGCCGCGTGCCATCCGCCGTCATCAGTGCACCTTGCTGCACCTGAAAATGCGTGTTTCCCTCTGCCAGCTGGAAATCCGTCAGCGCCGTGCAGTCACGGAATGCATCCGCGCCAATCAGGTTCAGCGACTTCGACAGCGGCATCGAAGTCAGCGCAACACAGCCGTCAAAGGCTTCCGCACCAATCATCGTAATATCGCCATCAATCTGAATGGATTCCAGTCTTTCGCAGCCCTGAAATGTGCGGTCCGGAATGACTGTCACACCAGCCGGAATTTCCAATGATTTAATTTTATAACAATACTGAAATGCGCCTTCCCCGATGGATTCGAGTTTCTCAGGCAGACGAGCATCTCCCCAAGCTCTCCCCATATTCCAGCATCCAGCGAACGCGCTTTTACCGATTTTGGTCACGTTTTTGCCGATGCATTGCTCAACACTATAATCTCCTCTCCCAGCGCCATAGCCCCAGCAGTTCACAAAGGCTTCGTCCGGAATTTCTGTCAGTGAATCAGGGATTTCCAAAAAGTGCATTTGTAAACATGCCGCAAATACGCCCTCGCCCATTTTCGTCAGCTTCTGCGGCATCCGAACCGCATCAAGATAGGCGCTGCCTGCAAAGGCTTCCTTACCAAAGGTGGTTACATTGTCCGGAATGTAAAATTCCTTGCCGATGCCCGACGGCATATCAGAAAACGCGCGGTCGCCGATCGTCGTGACCGGATACCCTTCAATTTCCTGGGGAATAAGCACTTTGCGGCGCAGAAGGTCTTTATTATATCCTGTAATCGTCGCTTCCCCATTCTGAATCTCATAGGTATAGTACTCTGCCGGGTCAGCAACAAGCACATATGCGTGCATGTAAATCCAATAATCGACATTCGGTTTTTTTATGCGTAGTTCTACACGAACCATTTCATTGTTGGAAAGAGTAATGCTACCTTTTCCATCAAATTCGACATGGGTTCCCGTTGGCTCATAGGTATAGCTTTCCGAGTAGCTATCACCGTATTCGCCATCATAGTAAGTACAGCCACGACCATCCGTATAGGCAAAACACCATGACCATCCCTCTTTATCCACAATGAAGCCTTCCGGAACATCATAAGTAAAGTGAATTGTTTCCCCCGGCTGGGCAAAAATAACACGCTTCCCTTCCAAATCCACTTTCTCTTCGCGCGTTTCTGCGCAAGCAACTGTCGTTGCCAGCGCAAAAAGAAGCAAGAACAGTCCGAATGTGACCTTCCAACGTTTCATGTGCAATTCTCCTCCATCCGCTTTTTCCCTGTTGCAAACTGCCAGTTTTCCATATTTATTATACGCAGGTTTTCCCAGCTTGTCAACATGATTGGTAATCGTTTCTTGACAATTTCTTCTGAATATAGCATTAGCACCTTATTGATTTGACGGTGCATGACATAGCATTCGATTTAGTTTCTGTATTTTCCCTTAATTTTCTTGATTCTGCTATTGACTTTTTCTTGAAATTGCTGTATGCTGGAAATCGAGAAAGGGGTTGATACGCATGAAATCCAAGAAACTTTTGACGATTACGCTGACCAGTCTGCTGATCGGAAGCTGTCTGGTCCTACCCGCACTGGCGGACAGCGCGGACGCTCCAAGCGGCGGAAATGTCGCGACTTACGAAATTTCCGCAAACGTAAAACGCATTGATGAATATGCGTTTGCAAACAGCACGAGCCTTGTCAGCGTGAAAATTCCTGATTCTGTAACTGCCATCGGGGATTACGCCTTCTCGGGCTGCACGAGCCTGAAAGAGATCACGATTCCCAGCAGCGTGACAGAGATTGGCGCGCACGCATTCGATGGATGCACGGCGCTGGTAAAGTTGCAGGGGCTGGAGAATGTGACAAATCTCAGCGACTTCACGTTCTATAACTGCATTTCACTGCAAGATGTTGGGGATTTGACTTCTTTGACGAGCATTGGCGAATCTGCTTTTGCAGACTGCAAATCACTGACGCAGCTCGGTGATATGCCCCATCTGAAAAGTATCGGCGCGTCTGCTTTTTCATACAGTATCAGTTGGGACGATGGAACAGAACAATATTGCGATTCACTGAAGCGTATTGGCGACATTTCTAATGTCGAACAAATCGGTGATTCAGCCTTTTTCAGCTGCGCGTCTTTAGCAGAAATCGGAAGTTTGCAGCATGTCACAACAATTGGGGATTGGGCTTTTGGGTATTGCACTTCACTCAAAGAAATCAGCAGCTTAGACAATATTAAAAAGATTGGAAGATGGGCTTTCTACGATTGTCAGTTGAATACGCTTGAAATCGGAGGAAATGACGTCCACATTGGGGCGGAAGCATTTTTCAGTTGCAATTCTCTTGCAAGCATCGAGGGCTTAAGCAACGTAACAAGCATCGGCAGCGGTGCTTTCGAGTCCTGCGCCATGACCACCATTAGCGGTCTAACGAACATTTCTGCCATTCCGGATAGCGCATTTGCCAGCTGTTTCAATCTGCAAAGCGTAGAAGGTTTGGAGAATGTGACGAGCATTGGCGCATACGCATTCTCCAGATGCTATGCGTTGGAAACACTTGATATCACCGATAATGTAACCACTATTGGTGCTTACGCTTTCAGAGATTGCGAGTTGCTCACATCCATGGAGCATTTGAGCAATGTAACAAGTATTGGCGATAGTGCTTTTGTAGGCTGCACCTCCTTGGTTCGGGTTGGTGATATGCCCCATTTGGAAAGCATCGGCGACTCTGCCTTTGGGGTTTCCAGCCGTTGGATTCCGGACGAAGGCATGTCAAAAGACTATGCCTGTGCGTCACTGGAAAGCATCGGAGATCTCAGCAGCGTTACTTCCATCGGCGAAAACGCCTTCTATCAGTGCACTTCGCTGAAAACCGTCGGCAGTCTCAGCAGCGTTACTTTCATCGGCGCAAATGCGTTCAAGCAGTGTACTTCCCTGCAAAGCATCGGGGAACTCGGCAATGTTACGCGCATCGCGTATGGTGCCTTCTACGGCTGTGAATCACTGACCAGCATTAGCGGCTTGGAAAAGCTGACCGTCTTGAATCGAGAGACATTCCGCAATTGCAAATCGCTGAAAACCGTTGGTGATTTAAGCAGTGTGACAAGCATCAGCGAGAAAGTTTTTGATGGCTGCACTGCGCTAACCACGGTTGGCGATTTACGCAGCTTGAAGGCTGTTCCTGACAAGCTGTTCTACTGTTTGAAGGATCTTCTTTCAGTCGGCGATTTAAGCAGCGCTACCAGCATTGGGAAAGATGCATTCTATGGCTGCAGCAAGCTGGCGAGTATCGGGGACATGTCCAACGTCCGCACCATCGGCAAATATGCGTTTTCTAATTGCGAAGCATTGACCAGCCTTCCTGAACTGCCCCGGCTGAATAGCATCGGCAGCAGTGCATTCGCTGACTGCACCGCTTTAACCAGCGTCGGGAATCTGACCAATGTCACAACACTCGGCACTTGTGCCTTCAATAGCTGCAAAGCGCTGAAAACCATTGGCGATTTAAGCAAAGTCACATCCATCGGATATTCCACCTTTGGCTTCTGCACCGCATTAGAGAGCGTAGGCAACATGAGCAGCGTAACTTCGATTGATTCTTACGCATTTGAAGGCTGCTCTTCGCTTGTGCGTGTCGGCAACATGAGTAATGTCGAATCCATTGATTCTAACGGTTTTGTGAATTGCAGCGCCTTGGAACACGTTGATGAACTTGACAAGATCACCAGCATCGGTCAGTATGCATTTATGGGCTGTACTGCACTGAAGAGTATCGGTTCCCTGCACAACTTGGAAACTATCGGGAAAGGTGCTTTTAACGGCTGCAGTGCACTGGAGCATGTTGATGATTTGTACAGCTTGACGCGCTTGGAATCCGGAGCCTTTGCACACTGTGCATCGTTGGTCAGCGTTGACTGGTCTGACAAATTAACCGCCATTGGGGATAATGCATTCATCGACTGCAAATTGCTTGTCAGCCTGGGCGATTTAAGCAGTGTTACAGCCATCGAACATTTTGCTTTTGCTGGCTGCTCCAGTTTGGAACGTCTTGAACACTTAGATAATCTGGTGAGCCTTGGCGAGGGCGTATTTGGGTACGGCAGCCATTATACAGGCTGTATCTCGCTGAAATCAATCGGCGATATGCCCAAATTGGAGTCAATGAAGCAGAAGTGTTTCATGGGATGCACTGCGCTGGAAACCGTCGGTGATTTAAGCAGCCTGAAGGAGATTCCATATGAGGCGTTTGATGGCTGCACCTCTTTGGTAAGCATCGGCGATTTGAGCAACGTAACCATTATCGGATCATACGGGTTCAACCAATGCAAAAAGTTGACCTCAATTCCGAATCTGGGCAGTTTGGAAAGCGTCAATCAATCTGCCTTCTCCGGATGCGAGTCGCTTGCATTGCTGGGCAATCTTCGCAATCTAACAAGTTTTGGCTACTTGCCTTTCTATAACTGCCCAAACCTTGTCTTGGAAGTCCTGCCGGACTCCGCCGCTGAGCAGTACGCAAAGGATTACAACATGCAGTACACCTACATTACGGAGTGATTCTCACATCGCTTGGTTCTTCGCGGAATCTTGGGGCAACCAACAAGATTCCGTGAAGAGCCTTTTTTGCACCATTTCGTCCACATCCACATCCATGTTGATATGTGCCGTTGGATTTCTCAGAACTAAGAGGCATACCATTTCGACTGTTGCTTCATTTTCCAAGGAAAGTTCTTTCACTTTCTGACCGCTCACTGGAACAGGGAATGCAAACACCATATTCCTGATGCAGCTGCCGTCCTTCTGCTTTTCCAGGTACAGACCAATGCCCAGCCACAAGTACGCACAAATTGATTACTGGGGCACAAGAAGCAACACAGCTCACCTGAAAGTAACTGCTTGAAAATTAGAGTGCACTGTATTATAATTTAGATGTGACATTCTAATTTGAACTATTGGGGGTGCTGCGATGCTGACAAAAGAAGAAATGCCCGCTTGCCCGGTAGCAACTACTGTGACGCTGATTGGAAGCAAGTGGAAGTTGCTTATCATACGAAATCTGCTGGCCCGTCCGTGGCGGTTCAATGAACTGAAAAAGGACTTGGAGGGAATCAGCCAAAAGGTGCTGACGGACAGCCTGCGCTCGATGGAAGCCGATGGTATCATCACCCGCACGGTTTATCCCGAAGTGCCGCCGAGGGTGGAATATTCGCTGACGGAACTCGGCAAAAGCCTGAAACCCATTTTGGATTCCATGCGGGCGTGGGGCGAAGCATATAAGACTAAACACTAAAAACCCGAAGCAGTACCTTTCCAGTGCTACTTCGGGTTTTCCTTATGTTGAAGTTAAATCATTCCCAAATGCTTCAATCTCGATATGTTTTCCCCTCTTGAAGTTTGGACAATACGCATACCGTCTCCGACATATCCGTTTCGTCCCAACAAAGTCCGCTGATCTCCGAGCCCT
>ERZ826613.1862-NODE-1862-length-22930-cov-4.816743_pt1 | contig 22930 bp, 15 predicted proteins | sample MGYA00519925_ERZ826613 | MGnify/ENA primary metagenome ERZ826613 (study PRJEB31778, sample SAMEA3449236) | human gut metagenome | biome: human gut; feature: human-associated habitat; material: faeces | place: United Kingdom | collected 2010/2012 ... | reverse complement strand
CTCTTACTTCGACTGCGGCTAAGTCTGGTATCACTGCGTTCAATGCTTTGCTCTCTCTATTTCATGGACTACTTGCTTTGGAGGACTGAATAGTTACAAAATTTTATAAAATAGTGCCAGTGATCCCATTTAAGCTTTTCTTCATAATCATCATTTCTGTATTCGCTGTCATAATAGCTGTTATAAAAATCTTCAAACGAACTGAAATTGTTATAATTATAGTATGAAAGGTTGGATATATAGTTGAGTTCGCTGATAAACTGCTGATTAGCATCAAATCCGTTTATTTCAGCATATGTTTCAGCGCTGTCATTTCTGATACCGTCAATTACTTTCCAAACATCAGAACGTGTTTCTGAATCTGATATATCACCGGACGTACCTAGCATTGCCTCAAAATCAGATGCCTTATCAGACGGAACAATATATCTTGTGCCGTCTATAAAAATCATATAGCACTGTTTATTTTCGTAATATGGTTTTTTCAGTAATCCTTCATTTAACATTCTGCATAAATCATAATTATTCAGTTTTGTTATGCCACTGCCTTTCAGTATCTGATAATCGCCGAAAGTTGCAGTTGTATTTGCATCGCCCCAGCTCATGATTGCTCCCGGAGAATATACAGAAACATCTGCATACAGCAGATCACTTTCTGTTACAGGAGGAACTGATGCTTTGCACTTTTTCAGAACTTCTATTGTATTTTTAAAGGACTTTCTTACAGGGTAAGAATCAATATAGCAGTACAAATCTTCTGTCATAAGCTGTTCCGGTGTTGTGTTGCAATAATCTTTGGCATATGCTTTTGCAAGTTCAGCTGCCTGCTGTTTATCAATTACCAGTTCATTTGTCGTACTGCCGAGAATATTTGCAATGTAAGTTTCATAAAAATGCTGCTGACGGCTGTCGTCCTGTTCACGATAGTTGTCATTATCATATTCCATACCTTTAAATATTCTCTTTTCAAGATACTTCTGATACTCTTTTGTTGAATCGAGAATGCATAGCTTCCTGAGTTCTTCAAATGTCAGATAGTATTCCCTTCTGACTGATGAACCGTTTTTCAGATGATAAACAAGAGTTATTTCATAGTCATTTGGTGTTTCGTAATCATAATAATCATAATAGTCGCTATATTCGTATGTATCTGAGTCATAATAAAACTCGTTATTATTAAACTTATCTAAATTATCTTTCTGAACCTCAATAATCGTATCTATAACTTCTTTTTCTGTATAGTTGACCATATCACCATCGCTGTAATAATTTACACTGTAATCTCCGGTATAATTATCAAATCCGGAATATGATATATCCACACTGCTGACCGAATCAGCCGATGGTACATAATTCTGAACTCCGAACCCGTTCGTACCTTTGGCAATAATACACAAAACCAGAATCGCCACCATTGTAACAGCATATCGTATCAATGATTTATATATCTTTTTAAATCCTCTGTTTGTAATTATCTCAAAGATAAGATAAACGATAAGCGAGAAAACTATAACCGGTATTACTGTTGAAAAATCATATCTTGCAATAAGTGAAATCGCCATTACAATTGTTGTAACTGTAATATAGTAAAGCACCTTGTATACATAAGGTTTTGAAACTGATTCCGCCTTTCTCTTTAAGTAAAGAACCATTGAAATTGCAAATATAATACAAGTAAATATAAGGAATATAATCAGCCACTTTGTATAAACAGCGGCAGATAAACACAGCATCCAATTACTGTACTCCAACTTATTTGCAAGTTCGTAAACAAGATATATTCCCGCTCCGGCAGGACTTGTGTAGCCTATCAGAGGAATAACTGTATTCATAATTGAAACACCGTAAAGATCGGCAAATAGCATTGCTGATATAACCAGTATTATTCCCGGTATCAGTGCATTTATCATTATTATGTTAAGTATTGATTCAAAAAGCGTTCCGCAACAGTTCAGGACAAACACTGTAAGCGTATAAATAAGAATCATTATAAACAGTCCTGCCGCTTCTGCCTGAATGATAAGCGGAATTGTTCCATGATCGTTTATAATTTCCTTCATATTGTCTATGCAGACTCCGCCGGAAAGTATAATGATAATTGACAGAATACTTCCTATGATATACGGAACAGTATATACAAAAAGTCCCGAAAAGAAATCGCTCAGGAATTTATATTTCCGCTTTATCGGAAGTGAATAAACCATATCCACTTCTGTTTTCTTATAAAGGTAACTGAAATTATTTATTGCAATTACAATACCACAGAAAACAGCCACGCAAAGACAAAATATTGAAATTGCCAAAAACAATGGTATATTCGTTGTCTGGAAGGCTGTACCGCTGCTTGCTGCATCAATATTCAGTATCAGTGCCATAACAGGCAGACTCAGCATCTGAAGGACGCTTACTATTATAAGCATCTTTTTATTCATTCTTATGTTCTGACGGAAGTTTACCCAGAACATATTATTTTTCAAGGGCGTTGTAGTCATATCCAAGCACCTCCATTTCATAAATAAATATTTCTTCAAGTGAAAGAGGTATTATATCAAGCACAAGCGGATTTTTATGTTCAAGCTTTTTCTTGATTTCCTCAACATCTCCTCTTGCAATAAGATGATAAACACTCTGATTTTTTTCATAATGAAGAATTTCTATTCCTGTTCCGCAAAGTTCTTCCTTTGAATAACACTGCGGCATTTCAGGGTCAGCTGACTTGAATACAGCCTGTATCTTATGAATGTTGCCCTTAACGCTGTCAAGATCCCTTGAAAAAATAATCTTTCCCTGATGAAGAAGTGCAACGCTTTCACAGACCTCATTTATTTCTTTGAGATTGTGTGAAGAAATAACAGTCGTAAGTTCACGGTCTATCATAGCATCAACAAGCATTCTCTTGACTATTATTCTCATGGTCGGGTCAAGACCGTCAAAAGCCTCATCGAGAAGCAGATAATCCGTCTGACAGGCAAGAGCTGTTATAACAATTGCCTGACGCTTCATTCCTTTTGAAAATGCATTCAGCTTTTTCCTGAGCGGCAGATTTACGGTATTGCGAAGTCGTTCAAACAAATCCTCTGAAAATTTCGGATAAAATCCTTTATAGTAATTTTTCAGTTCCTCAAGCGTGAAAGAAGTAAACTGAATCGTTTCATCATCTATAAAAAATATTCTTCTTTTTATCTCCGGATTGTCGTAAACAGATTCTCCGTCAACAAGAACTTCTCCGCTTTCCTGTTTGTAAATTCCTGAAAGAAGGCGAAGTATAGTAGACTTTCCTGCACCGTTTGATCCAAGCAGACCAAAGGCTGTTCCCTTCTGAACCTCAAGATCTATCCCGTCAAGCACCTTAAAATTATCAAAGCCCTTTGTGACATTTTTCAGTTCAATCATACATTCACCCCATCTATTCTCTTTTTAAGTTCTTCTTTAGTGATACCGATTCTCAATGCCTCATTGACAGATAAATCAAAATCCTCTAAAATATAATCCTTGACAGCTGAATCAGCAATATTTGCAATAAAGCTTCCTCTGCCGGAAACAGAATAGATAATCTTGTTTCTTTCGAGTTCCTGATACGCTTTTGCAACTGTATTCGGATTTACGCCTATTTCCTTGGCAAGGCTTCTCACACTCGGAAGCTGATCATTTTCTTTAAGTACACCTTTTATAATAAGCTCAATAGTCTTTTTATAAAGCTGTTCATATATAGGAGTTCTGCTTTGCAGATCCAAATCAAACATATATAATGTCCACCTCCAGAATTTTATAGTGTACCGTTTAGACTAATACAGTTAGTATACAACTTTTTCACGACTTTGTCAAGTTCATGAAAATTTTTCATGTATATGTAACATTTCTGCTTTCATAATCGTATATGTTATGAAGTGCTTCAAAATGAAAAGAAAGGAGATACATAATGCAGAGAAACGAAATGGAAGAAATCTACGACAAATATAAAAATGTTGTTTACAGAACGGCTGTTACCTGCTGCAAAAACTTTTCAGAAGCCGAAGATATTACTCAGGATGTTTTCATAAAATGCTTTACATCAGACAAAATGTTTGAAAATGATGAACATTTAAAAGCATGGCTTATACGGGTCACAATCAACAGATGCAAGGATATTTTCAGGTCATTCAGATTCAGAAATATCGTTTCTCTTGATAATGCAAATCATCTGAGTTATGAAACCCCTGATGAGAATGAAGTTTATAATGCAGTAATGACACTGCCCGAAAAATACCGGATAATAATCCACTTGTTTTACTACGAAGAATATTCAACCAGAGAAATTGCCGGAATAACCAGACGCTCAGAAAGTGCAGTCCGAACACAGCTGCACCGTGGACGTGAATTACTGAAAAAAATACTTGGAAAGGAGTTTCAGATATGAGAATTGAAGATTACAAAAAGGCAATGAACAAAATTGAAATCAGAGAAGAATGCCGAAAGGAGATTATTGAAATGAGTGCAGAAAAAAATAATTCCGGACACAGATGGTCAAAGAAAAAAATAATTCCGGTTATGGCTGCTGCCGTTATAGGCTGTACTGCAATGTCTGTTGCTTTCGCTGATGATATAATATCAGTATTCAGCAAAGCAAAAAACACTCAGGAAATTACCGTCGAAAATTCAAATGGTGATTCGTATAAAGTAAATAAAGGCGATCAGCTTAATTACGACAAACTGGAAAAACACGCAGAATTATTAAGTGAAAGCTGTGAAACTGACGGTCTTAAAGTTACTGCATCTTCGTCATTCTGTGACGGTGAAAATATAACAGTTATTTTTACGGCTGACAACAGCAATCCGGATATAAAAAATGATGTCAGCATATGGGCAAAAGGAATTTCCATAGAAATAAACGGAAAAACATATACTGACACATATCAGGAAACTGCTATCTGGCTTAACCTTTTCCGTGATTCAAAAGATACCTCTACTTACACCGGAACGCTCCAGTTTCCTGTTCCGGAAGAAAGCAGGTTCAGCCAACCGACAGATATAAAAATCAAAGTTGGAAGCTATGAAATGACGGACGGATTCAGCAATGACGGAACAGCATTTAAAGGTTCAGGTGAATTTCTTATAAAGGTTACTCCTAATACTTCTGCAAATACTGAAAATAACAACACGTATCAGAGCGATGACGGAAGATTCGTTGTAGAATCAGTAAAATCAACACCGTATGCACTTTCAGTAAAAAATAAAATGCCTCTCGAAGGTTCATATGATATGCTGGTATATGATGAAAACGGAAACCGCCTTGATATCAATATTGAAAATCAGGGTTACTATGACGGAGAATACTCTGTAAGCAATTTTACAGCAACAGATTCCAAAACTATAACAGTAAAATTCATTGATAAATCTTCGGATAATCTTGATGAAATTTGCTCATTTGAAATTCCGCTGGAATAAAAATGTTCAGACTCAAATTAAAAACCGGACTGTAATAGTCCGGTTTAACTTTTTATTCCTGTTCCTGATCCATTCTTGCCGCTTTCAGCATAATAGCACATTCAAGTCGCTTTTTCTCCATCTGACATGAGAACTTGTGTGCATTATGTATATCTCCGGCATACATATAGTTATTAGCATTGCATCCGCCGCTGCAATAGAACTTAGCCCAGCATTTTTTACATTCAGGCTTTGTATAAACGTGTGCTGCCGCAAATTCAGCCTTCATATCCATATTGAAAGTACCCTCGTCAATGTTGCCCATTTTATATTCCTCAATACCGACAAACTGATGACATGGATAGATATCTCCGTCCGGTGTAATTGCAACATATTCATTGCCGCAGCCACAGCCCCTCAGACGCTTTATAGCACAAGGACCCTGATCGAGGTCTAGCATGAAGTGGAAGAAATTAAATTTCTTTCCTTTCTTTTCATTTTCAAGTATTCTTGCTGAAAGATGCTCATACTCATTAAAAATTGCTGAAAGTTCCTTTTCTGTCAGTGCATAAGGCATTTCCGGAGGACATACAACAGGTTCTACTGATATCTGGTCAAATCCTTCATTGTAAAGACTGAAAACATCATCGGAAAAGTCAAGATTATATTTAGTAAATGTACCACGAACGTAATATTCCTTGTCGCCTCTTTTTTCAACAAGCTTTTTGAATTTAGGGAGAATATTGTCATAACAGCCTGTTCCGTCAACCTTGACTCTTACTCTGTCATTAACTTCCTTACGTCCGTCAATTGAAAGAACAACATTTGACATTTCCTTATTGATAAAATCAATTTTATCATCAGTAAGAAGCATACCATTTGTGGTTATTGTAAAGCGGAATCTCTTTTTATATTCAGCTTCTTTGGAACGTGCATACTCAACAATCTGCTTTACAACTTCAAAGTTCATAAGCGGTTCACCGCCGAAGAAATCAAGCTCAAGGTTTTCTCTGTCGCCGGACTTTTCAAGCAGGAAATCAATTGCTTTTTTACCGGTTTCAAATGTCATGAGCTTTCTGCCTTCGCCAAAGTCGCCGGTAGACGCAAAACAATATTTGCATCTAAGATTACAGTCATGAGCAATATGCAGGCACATTGCCTTTATCGGTGATGCAACAGAATATTTTGCAAATTTTTCATAATCATCTTCTGAGAAGAGTATCTTGTCATTATAAAGCTCAACTATTTCATCATAGCATGAGTTTATATCATCAATCGCATAAAAGCGTGAAAGCTTGTCCACAACTTTCTGAGGACATTTTTCTTCAAACGGCGGCTCAACGTTATCAAGCAGATCATATGTAATATCGTCAACAATATGAACGCCACCACTGTTAGTATCAAGAACTATATTATACCCGTTTAATTTATATTTATGTATCATTAATTTCACCTCATAAAAAATTTAAAAGGGACACTTTACTATGTCCCTTTTAATTCCAAACAGACCAAAATTATCTTTCACACTTCTGGTTTGCAACTGTGCAGGAAGTTTTGCAGGCTGACTGACATGATGCCTGACATTTGCCGCATCCGCCTTTTCTTGCAGATTCCTTAAGATTAGCCTTATTGATAGTTTTAATGTGCTTCATAAAAAACCTCCAAATAATCTTATTTTTCAACGTGCTTTTTATTATATCACATATTTATCATTTTTTCAATACTTTTATACAAAAATTTCACTCTTTCTTAATAAAAAATTATTTTAACAGGAATTACGGTGGCGGTTGTCTGATTTTCGTGTTGACTCCATACACTCCCCCGATTACTCCCGAAATGCATACAAACAGCATATTTTTTACAAAAGCAGATGCTGAAAATGTTCCTGTAAGGCATATGACAAGTATCATGATTATAATTCCGAATATAAGTCCTGAAAACAGTCCGCCTTTAATACCTTTTCTGCGTCTGAATTTGCCATATTTAAAACCTGTTATAAAACCGCCGGCTGACAGTATAATATATAGTATAAGCTTTATTATGCTGTCGGACATATCAGTTATACTTACACACAGTGCAAGAAGTGAAAAGAGTACTGCTGTTGTTATAATGCCTGTGAACAGTGAAGTGATGATATTATAATACTTCTTTCTTTTTATAATATAGCTTTTGCTGTGCCGCATAAATCACCCTTCCTTACTGTTCAAGTACTCTGCCAAGCTGTTCACACTCATCTTTTATATTCTCATCAAATGTTGAACCATAACTGTAAACAGCCGTTCCGAGATTTTTTTCAAGAACATATTCCGCCTGTTTTGCGGGAATCCCCTCATTCTCTTTCCATTCATTAATGCCGCTTCCTGCCCATTTGTCCTCGGTTCCTATTTTATAAGTACAGATACCGATAACAAGATTTACACTGTCGCATTTATTTAAACCTATCCACTCGTCAACGGTTTCCTTAAACGGCTGACTCTCATTTTCAAATCCGAAATATATCTGCGGAACTATGTAATCGCAATAGCCCTCTTCTGCTGACCATTTTTTTACATCTGCATACTGTGTACTGTAATTTGATTCTGTATTTCCCTGCGGACTTATTCCGAAAAGAATATCACTGCCACTTTCCCTGACCGTTTTATACATTGATTTCACCATTTTATTTATATTGTCTGTACGCCACTGTTCAATATCATCACTTCCCGATTCGGAAAATGCGACGGCATCAAAAGAATCTTCTTTTGTAGGGTAAAAATAATCGTCAATATGTATACCGTCCACATCATAATTTTCAGTAATATCCGAAATTCCGTCACAGATATAGGCAATAACATCATCATACGCCGGATTAAGATACCATCTATCACCTACCTGTGATATATACGTACCGTTTTTATCCTTATCATTGTACCATTTTTTTATTGTGTATTTATCATCTGTATTCTGCATTTCAGAGTCAGTCTGACACCTCAGCGGATTTATCCATGCATGAACAGAAAGTCCTGCTGAATGTCCCTCCTGTAACATAATCTCAAGCGGATCGTAATCTGCATCTTCTGAATAATATTCTGCACGGGGAAACATATCAGAATCATAGTAAACATCATTAAACGGACGGACGTGTACATAAACCGTATTTATCCCGACTGATATCATATCTTCATAAGCCTTTTTTATATTATCAGTAAATTCCTGCTTTGTCCTGTCTTTCAGCAAATATTCATAATCCATCATGGTAAGCCACATTGCTTTCTGAATATCAAAATTAACCGGTGTATACTGTTTATCCGGAGCTTCTGTTACACTCTGAATATCAAGCTGTTCAAGGGTTTGCTCACCAAGCGTCATATCCGGAATTTCTTCTGAAATCTTATCAGAAACTTTTCCACATGAGCATAAAATCACTGTTGTAATAATAACTGAAAATATCTTTAATACAATTTTCATATCCGGCACGTCCTTTTTGGGTTCATGAACAAATTCTATAAATCATTCTTATTCAGTCATACCGGAAAATATGCAAAAAATAAAGCGGACAGTTTAAACTGTCCGCCATTTGTAATTTATTTGTCCGCGGTATCAATACCCGGATCATACACTGAGAACGAAACATCTTTTCCAAGAAGGAACTGGTTAAGCAATGTCAGGTCAGCCATTGTAACTGAGCCATCACCATTAGTATCAGATGCACTTGCTTTAGCAACTTCTTCCTGTGGTTCTTCAAGAATTCTCTTGAGAGAAATTGAGTCAAAAATATTTACGCTCTTGTCATCGTTTACATCACCAGGAATGAACGCAATATCAGAACCTGTTGTATCATCTGTTGAAGGAGCTGTCGGATTCACATCTGCGTTATAATTAGCCCAGCTGCCTTCCGGAAGCTCATCAAGAGTAATACAGTAGTCACTCTGATACATTTCTTTCAGTGTGTCAATGTTATTCTTATCAGAGCCTGAAAGGAAGTTATCTGATCCGTTATCATACCAGATACAGAAATACAGCCAGCCTGCTTTTTCTATGCTCAGGTTTTCAAGACTCGGTACTGTATCATTTTCCGGCATTGCAACAAGTTTCTTGTTACCTGTATACTTTACAAGTTTGTAGAATGTATCTGATATAGCATCTTCATTCGGGCAGTTCGTCTTACCGTCAGTTCTGTTGTAAACACAGTTATACTTATCGTATCCGACCATATCTACATAATCATCACCTGCATACCATTTAGCAGAATCATCATTCCATGTATAAAGGTTCTGTTCCCAGATAAGGTTATGTATTCCATATACTTCTGTAAGCTGTGTGTAAAGGTATTTCCAAAGCGAAACATATGATTCGCAGCCACTTGAACCCCACCAGAACCATGCAGCACTTCCATCTGTATTTACATTACCTTCTGCCTCATGCAGCGGTCTGAATATAACCGGAACACCTGCTTCCTGAACTTTTGCAAGCTGTTCTGCAAGATCCTTGATTGCCAGGTTGAAATATTCATTTTCCTTAGTCCCTTCAACAGAAGCTTTTGATGCATCAAAATCAGTGAACTTAGGATCATATGTGCACTTATCCCAGCCAACCTCTTCACCAACTGTATAGTTTGCAAAATCCTTAGGAACGTTTATATGCCAGCATACTGTCGGGATACCATTTCTTTCGTTGCCCCATTCAATAATACGTTCCGTTGTACCGTCATCCCAACCGTAAAGAGGATTGTAATTCATCATATCAAAACCTCTTATTGCAGGATATACACCAAAATTCTTCTTTATCCACTCAAACTCTGATTCATATCCCTGAAGAAGATCGCCTGAATATCCGGCAGGTTGGTCTGTTGTATGACCATTACCATAGATTTCCTGCTGTCCGGAAATTATGTGATTGCCGTACATATCGCAAAGATATCTCATAAGTCCCTGAGTTTCCGCAGTTGCTTTTTTGTCAGAAAGTGTAGGTTCTACATTAAGTTCCGGAAACTCTGCTTCTGATACTGTTATAGTATCAAATGACGCATAACCATACTGAGGTGTGATTTCAAATGTATTCTCACCCTTTTTCAGTCTTACCTTTCCAACTTCAAAATCTTTCCATGTATCTGAATAAGAAAGGTTGAATGTTACTGTTGACGTATCGTTTATTTTAATAGTCTGCATTCTTGATTCATTTTCAGCACTCAGTATCTGGGCATATCTTGTTGAAATTTCGTACATGCCCTCTTCCGGTGCATCAACAGTAAATTTTATACTGTCACCTGTCAGATAGGCAAAACCTTCACCAGAATATCCCGGAATTTCCTTTCCATAAATATCCTTCCAAAGTGTCGCACCTTCAAGATCTTCAGCCTCAGCCTGAAAAATAACTTTTGAACCGGAAGCAGTATCTTCAGCAAAAGCCGGAACAGTTATCGCACACGCTGAAACGGTCATAGCTGCTGCACTTATCAGAGAAAGCGTTTTTTTAACTATATTTATCATAATTTATTCCTCCTTATACGTTTATCTATGTAATTTTATTATAAATCCTCTATGAAAAAATGTCAATATTTCCATGAAAATTCAGTGACAAGAATATCATATTTATGCATGCTGTACAAATAAATCCAGAATAATTATTTAAATTATCCTGGATTTATAAAATTCATTTAATTATTTTCTGCATATTACAGAACTTTTTCAGCACTTGCTATCTTAACAGCAAGACAAAATATTTCCATAGCCATTGTAAGTTCATCTACTGACGGATAAGTCGGAGCAATACGGATATTTTTATCCTCCGGATCCTTGCCATAAGGATATGTTGCACCTGCACCTGTAAGTGTAACCCCTGCTTCCTTACAAAGTTCAACTATTCTCTTTGCACAGCCCGGAAGTGAATCAAATGAGATAAAATAACCTCCGTCCGGATTTGTCCAGCTGCCGATTCCAAGCGGAGCAATTTCCTTTTCAAGCATATCAATAACTGCATCAAACTTAGGCTTTAAGATTGCTCTGTGCTTTTCCATGTGTTCCAGAATACCTTCATAAGTACCGAAAAATCTGACATGTCTTAACTGATTTATCTTATCATATCCGATAGTTCTGATTCCCATTACCTTTTTCAGATATGAAATATTATTCTTGCTTGTTCCAAGAGCCGCAACACCTGCACCCGGGAATGTAACCTTTGAAGTCGAACCAAAAGTATAAAGAATATCTTCATTGCCTGTCTTGCGACATTCGTCCATAAGATTCAGAACATATTTTGGTGTATCTGAAACATGGTGGATGCAGTAAGCATTATCCCAGAAAATTCTGAAATCAGCTGCTTTCGGTTTGAGTGCAGCAAAACGCTTTACAACTTCATCGCTGTAAACATATCCTGTCGGATTTGCATACTGCGGTACACACCATATACCCTTTACAGATTCATCTGATGAAACCAGTTTTTCAACCATATCCATATCAGGACCGTTTTCATCTGTCGGAATATTTATCATTTCAATACCGAAATTTTCACAGATTGCAAAATGTCTGTCATATCCCGGAACAGGACACAGGAATTTAACCTTATCCAGTTTGCACCAAGGTGTACCACCATTTACTCCCTTTAAAAAAGAAGTTGACACAACATCATACATTATATTAAGACTTGCATTTCCACAGACAAGAATTTCATCTGATTTAACGCCAATCATCTTTGAAAACATTTCTCTTGCCTCAGGAATACCTTCAAGAATTCCGTAGTTTCTGTAATCATCACCATTTTCGCCGATAAGACTGCTCTTGCTGTTAAGAACATCAAGAAGTCCCATACTAAGTTCAAGCTGTTCCGGCGCCGGCTTTCCTCTTGCCATATTAAGCTTCAGACCCTTGGCTTTGAATGAATTGTATTCATCATCCCACTGTTTCTTCATTGCCACAAGCTCGCTTTTTTCCATTTCATTAAAACCCATTTTTCTGCACTCCTTAATTTAATCCATAATGCTGTGTTTAAGAATCCTGAATATCCATTAAAACACAACTTCAAATTTCATTTACTATTATAACATATTTTCTGACATTTTGCAATACAGATTTTTCGAGAAAAATACAGTTGTTTTTGTAACAAATACACTTTAAATAGACAGGGTACCCGTAAAAAACGGATACCCTTGTTAAAATTTATCTCAGATTTGTATATCCCATAAGATATCTGTCAACTTCCTTGGCTGCCTCACGTCCCTCACGGATAGCCCAGACAACAAGCGACTGACCTCTGTGCATATCTCCGGCTGTGAACACCTTTTCAACATTTGTCTGATATGTTTCAGCTGACTGCGTTGCAACATTTGTACGTTCATTAAGCTTTACGCCGAATGCATCGGCAATATAACTTTCGGTTCCAAGGAATCCTGCAGCGATAAGGATAAGGTCTGCCGGAAGCATCTGCTCACTTCCTGCTATTTCTTCCATGCGTACCCTGCCTGTTTTCAGATCCTTTACCGACTGAAGCTTAATGGTTTCAACAAAGCGGACATGACCCGTATCATCATTAACAAAACGTTTTACAGTTGTCTGATATATTCTCGGATCTCTGCCGAATACTGCAATTGCCTCTTCCTGACCGTAATCAGTCTTGCTGACTCTCGGCCATTCCGGCCACGGGTTATCAACGGCACGGGTATCAGGGAGTTTAGGCATCATTTCAAGCTGAACTACTGATTTACAGCCATGGCGAATAGATGTTCCGACACAGTCATTACCTGTATCACCGCCGCCTATTACGATTACATTCTTATACTTTGCACTGATAAAATATCCATCTGAAAGATTGGAATTTATAAGACTCTTTGTTGTGGCTTTAAGGAAATCAACCGCATAATAAATTCCTCTTGAATCACGTCCGGGAGCGTTTATATTTCTTGGATTTGATGAACCGCAACAGAGTATAACCGCATCATAACTGTTCTTTATTTCATCGGCTGTGATATCCTTTCCGACATCAACACCGGTAACAAATTTCACGCCTTCTTCTTCCATAAGCTTTACACGACGCTCTATAACAGTTTTTTCAAGTTTCATATTCGGGATACCGTACATAAGCAGTCCGCCAACACGGTCCTCACGTTCATAAACTGTTACAGTATGTCCACGTCTGTTAAGACGCTGAGCGGCAGCAAGTCCGGCAGGACCTGAACCGATAACTGCAATTTTCTTGCCTGTTCTTACCTGAGGTATCTGCGGTTTCATAAGACCGTTTGCATAGGCATATTCAATTATTGCATACTCATTTTCCTTGACTGTTACAGGGTCACCATAAAGTCCGCAGGTACAAGCCTTTTCACAAAGTGCCGGACATACTCTTGAAGTAAATTCCGGAAAACTGTTTGTAAGCAGCAGACGCTTTGCAGCATCGTCCATTCTTCCGCTGTATACAAGATCGTTCCATTCAGGACAAAGGTTATTCAGCGGACAGCCCGAAACCATTCCGCCGATAAGCGGCTTGCCTGACTGGCAGAACGGAACGCCACAGTCCATGCAGCGTGCCGCCTGTTTTTTTCGTTCTTCCATATCCAGAGGAGTATGGAATTCACGGTAAGTTTTTATTCTTTCAAGAGGTTCCTGTCCGATATTTTCTTCTCTGTTATATTCAAGAAATCCAGTTGGTTTTCCCATTTCGCATATCCTCCTAATTATTACTTTGTGTTTGCATAGAAAGCTTCGATCTTGGCTTCTTCATGGCTCAGACCTTCTGCCTCGAATTTACGGATACCGCTGAGCATTTTTGCATATTCATGCGGTACAATCTTTTTGAATCTCGGAAGATATACATCGAAATTATCAAGGATTTCCTTACCTCTTACAGAATGTGTAACTTCAACGTGTTCCTCAATAAGTGACCTGAGCTGTTCAACGTCTTCATCAGCTGTCACCTTGCTGAATCCTACAAGTGCCTTGTTAAGCTTTGTATAAAGATCATTTTCTTCATCAAGAACATAAGCAATACCACCGCTCATGCCGGCTGCAAAGTTCTTGCTTGTCTTTCCGAGGATAACTGCACAGCCGCCTGTCATGTATTCACAGCCGTGGTCGCCGACACCTTCAACAACAACAGTTGCACCGGAGTTTCTTACGCAGAAACGTTCACCTGCAACACCGGCGATAAATGCCTTACCGCTTGTCGCACCGAAAAGTGCTACGTTACCGATTATGATATTTTCATCTGCCTTATATTTTGCATTTGCAGGAGCGTAAACGATAAGCTTACCGCCTGAAAGTCCCTTTCCGAAATAATCATTGCTGTCGCCTTCAAGTTCAAGTGTAAGTCCCTTTGGAATAAATGCGCCAAAACTCTGTCCGCCTGCGCCATGACATTTCAGAACAAATGTATCATCATCAAGGTTATTATAATATTTTCTTGTGATTTCTGAACCGAAAAGTGTTCCGAGCGTACGGTTCAGGTTGTTTACATTAAGTTCAAGTGTCTTCGGAGTCTTGTTTTCCAGTGCCTCTTTCATCTGTGGGATAATAACTGTTTCATCTATTGTTTCATTAAGTTTGAAATCATAAACATCTTCTGCACGGAAATGTGAAGGTTCATCTGTTCCGACATACGGATTTTCAAGAATGCTTGACATATCAATCTTGCTTGCTCTGTTTTCCTTAGGGAATTTTTTCTGAACAAGCAGGTCAGAACGTCCGACAAGCTCATCAACAGTATGAATACCAAGCTTTGCCATATATTCACGCATTTCCTGTGCGATAAATCTCATGAAGTTTACTATATATTCTGGCTTGCCCTTAAAGCGTTTTCTGAGCTCAGGGTTCTGTGTTGCAACACCTACAGGACAGGTATCAAGATTACATACTCTCATCATTACACAGCCCATTGTTACCAGCGGAGCAGTTGCAAAACCATATTCTTCAGCACCGAGCATAGCTGCTATAACAACATCTCGACCTGTCATCATTTTACCGTCTGCTTCAATAACAACTTTTGAACGAAGTCCGTTCATGATAAGTGTCTTATGCGTTTCAGCAAGACCGAGTTCCCAAGGAAGTCCGGCATTGTGGATTGAACTTCCCGGAGCAGCACCTGTACCACCGTCATATCCGGAAATAAGAATTACTTCAGCACCTGCTTTTGCAACACCTGCCGCAATTGTACCAACGCCTGCTTCTGAAACAAGCTTTACAGATATTCTTGCTTTTTTGTTTGCGTTTTTAAGGTCATATATAAGCTGAGCCAGATCTTCAATTGAATAGATATCATGATGCGGAGGAGGTGAAATAAGTGCAACACCAGGTGTTGAATGTCTTGTTTTGGCAATCCATGGATAAACTTTCTTTGCCGGAAGGTGTCCACCCTCACCAGGCTTTGCACCCTGTGCCATTTTTATCTGTATTTCCTTTGCAGATGTCAGATATTTTGATGTTACACCAAAACGTCCGGAAGCAACCTGTTTTATAGCAGAACATTTATCTACTGCACCGCCGCTTGTAACGATACGTTCAAGGTCTTCACCGCCCTCACCGCTGTTGGACTTTCCGCCTATGCGGTTCATAGCGATAGCCATGCATTCATGTGCTTCCTGAGAAATTGAACCGTATGACATAGCACCTGTCTTGAAACGATGCATGATGCTTTCAACGCTTTCAACTTCTTCTATCGGAATTCCGCCATTTTCATCAAATTTAAAGTCAAGAGTACTGCGGAGTGTCAGATTCTTATCCTCTGCATTCAGACATTCTGAGTACTTCTTATAAAGGTCATAGTCATCACGCCATGTTGACTGCTGAAGAAGATGGATAGTCTGAGGATTGTAAAGATGTTCCTCCTGTCCGCTTCTTGCCTTGTGACTTCCGATACTTGCAATGGATTCATTTACTGTAAGATTGCAAGGGTCGAATGCGGCATCATGAAGCGCAATAACACGGTCGCTGATATCATTCAGGTCAATACCGCCTACCCTGCTTACAGTATCAGGGAAGAATTCATCACGGACACTCTTGCTGATTCCGAGTGCTTCAAAAATCTTGGAACCCTGATATGACTGTATTGTGGAAATACCCATTTTTGATGCAATTTTTACAATTCCGTCTACAACCGCCTTGATGTACGCATTTGCGGCTTCTGTATATTCCTTGTCAACAGTACCGGAAGATGTCATGTCATAAAGTGTATCAAGTGCAAGATAAGGGTTAACTGCACTTGCGCCAAATCCGAGAAGTGTTGCAAAGTGATGAACCTCAGTAGGTTCTGCTGTTTCAACGATGATCGAAACAGCTGTATTTTTTCTTGTTTTTACAAGGTAATTTTCAAGTGCTGCGACTGCAAGAAGCGAAGGTATTGCAAGATGATCCTGATCAACGCCCCAGTCTGTAAGAATAAGGATAGCCGCACCTTCTTCATGTGCCTTATCAGCCTGAACATAAAGATTCTTTATAGCGTCATGAAGTGAAACGTCCTTTGTATAGAGCATTGAAATATCAGCTGTTTTCAGTCCCTCAATATTTGCCTTTCTGATTTTGAGAAGATCAAGATTTGTAAGAACAGGATTCTTGACTTTAAGTACACAGCAGTTATCTTCATTTTCCTGAAGAATATTTCCTGATGCTCCAAGATAAACAGTAGTATCAGTAATAACAGATTCACGGATAGAATCTATCGGAGGATTTGTTACCTGAGCAAACAGCTGTTTGAAATAGTCAAACAAAGGAGGATTCACCTTTGACAATGCAGGAACAGGAGTATCAACACCCATTGCGGCTGTCGGTTCTGCACCATTGAGTGCCATAGGTATCATTACATTATAAAGTGATTCATAAGTATATCCGAAAGCGTGCTGAAGTCTTTCAAGCTGTTCGCCGGAGTTTCTTTCGGGACGCTTGTTAGGTATTTTCAGTTCATCAAGCGGGTGGAGGTTATGGTCAAGCCATTCGCCGTAAGGCTGACGTTTACTGTAAAAATTCTTGATTGTTTCATCATCAACAAGTTCGCCCTTTACTGTATCAACAAGGAGCATTTTTCCAGGATGCAGACGTTCTTTCTTAATAATTGTTTCTACCGGAATGTCAAGTGCACCGACTTCTGATGAAAGAATAAGGTATTTTCCGCCCTTTCCGTCATCTGTAAGATAATAACGTGACGGACGCAGACCGTTTCTGTCAAGCACTGCTCCGACAAGATCACCGTCTGAGAAAATGATTGAAGCCGGACCGTCCCAAGGTTCCATCATTGTTGCATAGTACTGATAGAAGGCTCTTTTTTCACGGCTCATTGTACTGATATGCTGCCATGGCTCAGGAATAAGTGCCATAACTGCAAGCGGAAGATCCACACCAGCCATAGTCATGAATTCCAGTGTATTGTCAAGACGTGCCGAGTCAGAACCTGTTACATCAAGAATAGGAACAATGTCCTTCATTCTGTCACCGAGAGATTCGCTCTTCAGGATTGCTTCACGGCTGAGCATCTTGTCAACGTTACCTGTAATTGTGTTGATTTCTCCGTTGTGAACCATCATACGGTTCGGATGGGATCTCTGCCAGCTTGGATTTGTGTTTGTGCTGAAACGTGAATGTACAATACCGATAGCAGAATCATATTCGGAATTGTTGAGATCCTCATAGAAAAGACGAAGCTGATCTACAAGGAACATACCCTTGTATACAATAGTACGGCTTGAGCATGAAACGACATAGGTTTCTTTTTCCCTTTTTTCAAATACCATTCTTGCAACATAAAGCTTTCTGTCGAAGTCGATTCCCGCATCACAATCATCAGGTTTCTTTACAAATGCCTGCATAATATTCGGCATACTTTCCAGGGCTTTTGTTCCCAGAACAGATGAATTTACCGGAACTTTTCTCCAGCCGAGGAATTCGAGGTTTTCCTCCCTGAGAACTTCCTCAAAGGTTTTCATTGCCTTTTTCAGTTTTTTCTCGGACTGTGGGAAGAAAAACATTGCTATTCCGTATTCACGTCTGCCGCCAATATTTATGCCTTCCTTTGCAGCTGCTTTTGAAAAATATTTATGAGAAATCTGGAGAAGTATTCCGACACCGTCACCGGTCTTTCCCTCTGCATCCTTACCAGCTCTGTGTTCCAGAGTTTCAACGATTTTCAACGCATTGTCAACAACCGTATGGTCGCTCTTTCCGCTCATATTGACAACTGCACCGATACCACAGTTTTCATGCTCGAACCTCGGATCATAAAGACCATGTCTTTCAAAAGGTTCCTGATTTCTGTAATTGTCCATAGCCACTGCTCCTTTATAATATATAAATTAAAGATTTTTTACGATATTTGCAGCACCTGTATTTTGCAGAACATACATACAGGCAAATAAAAAAGACCCCTACACAAACCACAGGTATAATTAACCTGTAATTTACATAAGCGTCGTTGCTTCAAAATATTCTTTTTTACTCCCGAATTTGAGTGTAGTTATATTGTACATCAAAAAAACTTATTTGTCAATAGTAAATTCATGTTTTTTTCTAAAAAAATAAATTTTTTTGGTGAGTTCACTTTTTTTAATTAAGAATTCTGCATTTTCCTTAAAACTTATAGGAATTTGCGATTTATTTGACTTTAATAGTATTGACCGAAAAGTGAAAATGTGATATGATTATTTTAAAATACTGCGGAGGTCATCTGCCGCAGAAATAACAAAACGCTGAAAATTCAGCAGAAAACGGAGAATACTATGAAAATAGAAACAAAATGCCTTCACGAAGGTTATCACCCTAAAAATACAGAACCGAGAGTTCTGCCGATAGTTCAGAGTACTACTTATGTATACGATTCCACCAACGACATAGCTGATGTTTTTGATGACCCTACAAAAAGTCTTATTTATTCAAGATTTGAAAATCCTACTGTTATGGCTGTTGAAGATAAAATTGCCGCTCTTGAAGGCGGTGCAGCAGCTATGGCAACTTCAAGCGGACAAGCCGCTTCACTTTGTGCACTTCTCAATATATGTAATGCCGGTGACAGCTTTATTTCCACATCTACCATATATGGCGGAACTGTAAATCTTTTCGCCGTTACACTTAAAAGACTCGGCATAGAGTGTATTTTTGTTGATGCTGATGCTCCGGAAGAGGAAATTCAGAAAGCCTTCAAGCCTAATACAAAGGCTGTTTTCGGCGAAACCCTCGCAAATCCTGCACTTTCCGTACTTGACATTGAAAAATTTGCAAAGATAGCCCATAAAAATAATGTGCCTCTTATCATAGACAACACTTTCCCTACCCCTATCCTTTGCAGACCTATTGAACATGGTGCAGATATTGTTGTTCATTCAACATCAAAGTATATGGACGGTCACGCACTTCAGGTAGGCGGTGTTATAATCGACAGCGGTAATTTTGACTGGACAAACGGCAAGTTTCCTGAATTCACAGAACCTGACGAAAGTTATCACGGAACAATCTACACAAAGGCTTACGGCAAGCTTGCTTATATAGTAAAGGCGAGAATGCAGCTCATGAGGGATTTCGGCTGTTATCCTTCTGCAAATTCAGCATTCCTTCTGAATCTCGGACTTGAAACCCTTGCAGTAAGAATGAAACAGTACTGCGAAAACGCAATGAAGGTTGCAAAATACCTTGAAGCTTCTGACAAGGTTCTTTCTGTAAACTATCCAGGACTTGAAGGAAACAAGTATTACGGCCTTGCAAAAAAATACCTTCCGGACGGTTGCAGCGGTGTTATCACATTTACTATCAAGGGCGGAAAGGAAACCGCAGTTAAGTTTATGGACAGCCTTAAACTTGCTTCAAACGTTGTTCACGTTGCAGACATCAGAACCTGTGTACTTCACCCTGCAAGTTCAACACATCGTCAGCTTACAGATGAACAGCTTGTTGCCTGCGGTATAGATGGCGGAATGATTCGTTTCTCATGCGGTCTTGAAAATGTTGATGATATTATTGAAGATATCGCTCAGGCATTTGAAAAAATCTGATTTAAAATGCGTAAACGCTCTGCATAAATTGCAGAGCGTTTTGTTTTACCCGATTATGAAATAAATAAGTACAAACAGCAAAAGAAGCAGTATGTTTGAAACTGTAAAATAAACAAAATAGCGTCCCTTCATTTCCGGACATTCCTTTGCAGCATTTTTGAATGAAATCAGACTTGCCATTGATGCTATAAGTGTTCCGAGTCCGCCTATATTTGTTCCGGCGATAAGTGCCTGATAATTATCAGTAAATCCCGAAAGAAGAATTGCACATGGAACATTGCTTATAATCTGACTTGCAAGAACTGAAACAATAAATTCATTTCCGTTTGTTATGCCTTTGAGAAAATTATCAACTGCATCTACCCTCCCCATATTCCCGATAAACACAAAGAGAAAAATAAATATCAGAAGAAGTGAATAATCTATTGTTCTGAAAATTTTCCTGTCACATATAAGTATAACAGCAACAACAAAAACCATCGCCGCAATGTAGTGCACAATTCCTGCAACAGACAATACACATATCACAAACAGCCCCGAATAAATGTTTATCTGCCGTAAACTGAGGTTTCTTTCAGTTTGCGGTATTTTTATTTCAGATGAAACGTTTTTGCATATAAATACACTCCAGAGGGTTATAACAGCAAATGCTATACCGGTATACGGCAAAAGCAATAAAATAAACTTCCAGAGTTTCATTCCGGATATTCCGTAGAGATAAAGATTCTGCGGATTGCCCATAGGGAAGAGCATACTTCCGAGATTTGCCGCAACAGTCTGTATCACTATCACAGGAACAAGAAGCCTTTTCTTCACACTCTCCCCTGCCATGCTGAGAACAGCAATGGACAAGGGAACAAATGTTATAAGTGAAACATCGTTTGTTATAAACATACTCAGAAAAAAACAGAGGTAAACAAGAATCAGCACTACTGTTCTTATGCCCTTTGCCCTTTCAAGAAGGATTCCCGAAACTGTACTGAAAACTCCTGTTTTTTTAAATCCTTCCATAACTGCCATAAGGGCAAAGAGAATACATATAGTTTTATAATTTATATATCCTGCATATTCCCTGTCAGGAGGGATGATGAACACCGATACAACAGCAAGTACCGCTGAAATAAATAAAACTATTTCCGATCGTATAAATTTCAGTAATTTCATATTCATTAAAACCTGATTATACCCATAGACTGTAAAAGCAGGAGAATAAGAAGTACAGGAGCTATAACTTTTATCATTGCAATATAAAGCAGATGTCTTTTGAATTTATAGCCGCCGAGTGTAACTTCATCTATAATAGTTTTCGGTTTTACCACCCAGCCTATCAGTATGCAGGTAAGAACAGCTACAAACGGCATAAGGCAGTTGTTACTGATATAATCCATAACATCAAGAAGCTGTCCGATCTGACCATTCGGGAGTTTCAGTTCAAAATAAAGATGATTGTATCCCATGCATACAACTATTCCGCCAATAAGTGCGTATGCTGTAACAATAACAGAACTTTTTCTTCTTGAAAATCCGAATGCGTCTATAATGCTTGCCACAATGGCTTCCATAACTGAAACGGACGAGGTAACTGCCGCAAATAATACCATAAGGAAAAATACAAAGCCTACAACCGTTCCGAATTTTCCCATAGCCATAAACACTTTCGGAAGCGAAACAAACATAAGTCCGGCACCTGCGGACATTCCCTCTGTCCCCATAAATACATAAACAGAAGGTACTATCATAAGTCCGGCAAGAAGTGCAACAACAGTATCGAAAATTTCAATCTGATTTATTGATTTCATAAGATTTACATCTTTTTTAACATATGAACCATAGGCAACCATAATACCCATTGAAACACTTATTGAGAAGAAAAGCTGTCCCATTGCGTCCATAAGAACAGTAAAGAATTCTTTTAATGTCATTCCTGAAAAGTCAGGTACAAGATAAACTTTAAGACCCTGTAAACCGGTTCTTGTCTTTCCTGTTTCATCTGTATGGCTAAGCGTCAGAGAGTATACAGCGATACCAATTATAAGCAGAAACAATACAGGCATAAGTATTTTACTGTATTTTTCAATACCCTTGTTTACACCGCTGAAAACAATAAATGCTGTTGCCGCAAGAAATATAACTGTAAAGATTACCGGTGCTTTATCTGACACTATATACTCCGTAAAATAACTGTCGCTTACGGCTGACTTTCCCTGTCCTGTTGCATAAATGGTCAGATATTTTACTACCCATCCGCCGATAGCACAGTAATACGGGAGAATTATTGTCGGCACAAGGCTTGCCAGAACGCCGAGAAATCCCCATTTTTTGTTCAGCTTTGCATATGCTGTAAGCGGACTCTGTGCTGTTTTTCTTCCGATTGCAATTTCCGTTGTAAGAAGTGTAAATCCGAATGTGAGTGCTAAAATTATATAGCAGAAAATGAATACGCCTCCGTTGTCCTTGGCTGCAAGATAAGGAAATCTCCATATATTCCCAAGCCCGACTGCACTCCCGGCAGCAGCCATTACGAAACCGATTGTACCGGTAAAGTTACTTCTTTTATGTTCCATTAAAAATCCTCCGTTTAATTTTTTATGTTAA
>ERZ826613.1858-NODE-1858-length-22973-cov-5.012959_pt1 | contig 22973 bp, 16 predicted proteins | sample MGYA00519925_ERZ826613 | MGnify/ENA primary metagenome ERZ826613 (study PRJEB31778, sample SAMEA3449236) | human gut metagenome | biome: human gut; feature: human-associated habitat; material: faeces | place: United Kingdom | collected 2010/2012 ... | reverse complement strand
TTTCGAATTCATCATGGCTGTATTATTTTACGCACTATGTTTTACAATGCGGTTTCGTTTGCACATTGCTAAAAGCTCCTGGCCTGCCAGGGGTCGCTTAAGCAAAAAGCTTTCTCAAGCCAAAATTATTTTGCTGAATTCACTTTCGCTTCCATAGCGTAAACTGCCGGGCAGACGGTATGGAGGCTATTTCTTTCTTCTGTGCAAAACAAAAAAAGATTATAGAAGTGTAAATTGTGCCCTGTCTTTTTGCGTCCGGCACTCTATAACACTTTCATTTCATCTTTTTGTACTGAAAAAGAAAAAACAGTAAATTTCTACTCGGCGGAGGTTTCACTTTCTGCACTTTCTTCTTCACTCTCCGGATAATCATCGTAATTTAATCCCTGGAATGCGGACAGTTTATCCGCTGACATTAGATAAATATTATTGCTTCCATCGAGCTGAACATAGTAAGATCCGTCTTCTGCCTGTTCTCCCACATAGAGAGTTCCGCTGAGAATTTCGGCAGGTTCGGTTTCGTTTGCTGTTTCGCTTTCTGTTTCGGAAGAAGTGTCTGTTTCTGACTCGGCTTCCGTTGTAGCATCATCCGAATCTGTCGCTTCGGTATATTGGAAGTTTATCGTCATGGACGGATTCTTCAGTCCGTATTTTTCTTTGTTCTCTTCTTTATGATCCACAAAACTGTCAAAAGAAAGATTTCCGAGGTGGTCCACAAGGGTTGTCACGGTGTTTACGGTCGCTTTTTCAGGAGTACTTTCTGTTTTGCCTCCGTCCTGAGACTGGGAAATCTGCCAGGTTTTTACCGAACCGGTGGTACTGCTCTCAAAAAGCAGTGTCGTACCTTCTTCGGTTATCGAAAGCTCCTGGACATTATCGGAAGAAATCGTCGGAAAACTTTCGATTTCAGCCAGATCCGTTAACGTTTTATGAAAGGAATCTGCAAGGGAAGAGCTTACGGTATAAATTTCTCCGCTGTCTTCACGTTTCAGATAATAATCACCGGTCATGCTGTTGGCTTCGCCAAGAATAAAGCTGCAGTTTGTACTGTCGGAAGAAGTGAGCGTGACCGTAGGAGCGTTTTCCGAAAATCCATAATTTTCCCCATCCTGTGCAGTGCCAAGATCACGCACAGCCTGGAGGGAAGTGAAAGTATTTACCAGTTCGGAAGCAGCATCGTTGGATAACGGAAACGTCTCGTCCTGAACACAAATCCAGCTGTTGTCTGTTTTTGTCAGCGTAAAAGAAGTATCACCGTCTGCCAACTGAAAAGAAGAGACTTTATCAGAGGCGATTGTTGCTACTGCTACACCGGTTTCCGATTCCGCAGCAGCTGATTCCGACTCCTGTATCCGGTTATGGTTGGCAAGCAGTGCATAACTGCCGCCAAGTACGATCAGAACAGCAACGGCCGCAGCCAGTCCGAATGATTTTTTCTTCATTATTTTTTCCTCCTTTTCAGCCAGATCACACCGCCGGTTACCAGGAACAGAACCGGAAGAACGGCAATGGTAATAATGCTCCAGAGGTTGACATTTGCAGATGTCAGGGTCAGATAAGACAGCTGCATACTCTTGGAAGGAATGGAGATACTGGAACTTTGTCCGCACATCCAGCTTAAAGCGTTTGTGAGAAGTTTTGTATTGCCGCCGGAAACAGCAGAGTCTGTATTGCTGGTCAGAAACTGACTGCTTGCAAGAACGACCAGCCTGGTTTCTTTTGCATCTTCGGCAGCTTCTGTTTCGCTTTCAGCCTCAACCTGAGAAGCACTGCTTTCTCCTTCTACAATAGTTTCTGTTTCGGTCTCTTCTTCGGAATCAGATCCGCTTCCGATGGCTTCGGTAATGGCTGCTGCCAGAGTAAACGGACCGCTTTCATCGTTCTCTTCTTTGGAAAGGCTCTCCATATTTTCCGGAGCTGCTTTTAAATATGCAGAACTGGTAGAAGTCAGCATATCGGTTACTGTGATGTCATCGGATTTGCTGTCCAGTGTTTTGATACTCTGACCGATCGGCATCAGCACATAGCTGTTTGAGCCGGAAAGGCTTCCGGTAGCATCGCAGGACTGGATCTCCGGCACCAGATAAAGAGGATTTCCGGAAACATAATGATTGTTGTCACCTTCCAGAACAACGCCTTTTTCAATAGAAACGCCATACTGTTCCAGAATAGAATGATAATTCGGCATTTCCGTTGTGGTATATCCGGATACCAGAAAAGCATGACCGCCATTTTGCAGATAGGTCAGAATGGCACTGGTCTCATCGTCGGAGAAATCTTTCTGCGGAGCATTGATCATCAGGCAGGATGCGTCTTCCGGAACCGTTCCGGCTGTGAGAAGATTCAGTTCCTGAACTTCGATATTTTCTTTTTCGATAGCAGACTGCATGGAGGAATCAAGATCATTTTCTTCATGTCCTGTTAATGTATACAGAATCGGAAGATCCTCTGTTGTGACATAGGCGATCGCACTGGTGATCTGACCTTCACCGTCAAATGCAGTTGTTTCCATAGAGTAAGTCTGGTAATTGACACTGCTTTCATACAGATCACTGTAAGGGATCACCTTGCTTCGTTTGTCACTGACAACGATCACACTGTTGGAAGCAAGATCTTCGTCGGTATAGGAAGAAGCAAAGCTTGGATTCAGAACCGGGTCCTTTTTCTCATATTTAATGTGAGAAGAGAGATCTGCATAACGTGTCAGAAGTTCGTTTAATGTAGCATCCTCACTTCCGTCTTCTGCAAGAAGATAAAGGGTGACATCTTCTGTCAGAGAAGAAGCAACGTTCTTTGTCTCGTCACCGATACTGTAAAGTTTATTTTCACTGACATCTATTTTCGTTGCAGAGGAAGGAAGCTCACCGATCAGAAGATTCAGAAAGACGGCGATCGCAAGGATGACAACCGTAAAAGCAAGGCTGTAAGATCCCTTCTTTAAAAGTTTTTTGTTTTTTGGCCGCAGCATATTAGCCGGCTTTTTTGATTTTAAATTGATGTTCATGGCGACAACCTCCTAATTCCAACGTCTTTTCTGAATGCTCTGAACCGTCAGAAACAGCATAATTCCAATAAAGGAAAGATAGTAGACAACACCGGTAAGATCAAGAATACTATTCGTAAAATTGCTGAAGTGACTGGACATATTGAAAAGATTCAGTATTTTCTGGATGATGCCTTCGAACATGCTTTGTTTCACAAAATAAAGAACGGCAAGGACACCTTCACCGATGACACCGATCACAAGCGGAAGCAGGATGTTCTGTGTGGTATGATAAATCAGCAAACCTATAAGCAGAACAATGACAACAAGTGCAAAAAAGGAAGCACCGGCAGTTTCCGGGAAAAATCCGCTGATTCCATCCATCAGATAACATACCAGCAGAAAAGCGAAGGTTCCGACTGCGGCAAGAATCTGGCTTTCCGTAAGAGACGAGAAGAACAGTCCCACAGCCAGGCAGGTACATCCAAGCAGAAAAAAACCAAGCAGTGCCACGTAAGTAGATGCAAAAGCAATGCTTCCGTACTGTGCCATGATCAGCGGATAGAAACACAGGATCACGACCGGAAGAAGAAAAGTGACGATCAGTGCCAGGTATTTTCCAAGCACAATCTGCCATACCGTCACCGGTGCAGTGAGAAGCAGCTGGTCCGTCTTCTGTTTGCGTTCCTCTGCAAGCGTTCGCATGGCAAGGATCGGTGACACGATCAGAAACAGAAAGGTGATGGAAGAGAGCGTATAACTGAACAGTGGATAGCCATAATTCAGGTTATAGGCAGTAAAATAAATACCCACCATCAGAAGCAGGAATGCACCGAACACCCATCCTATCATAGAATGAAAAAAACTTCGGATTTCTCTTTTACATATGCACAGCATTTTCGTTGTCTCCTTTCTCTGTATCCGATTCTGTCGTGTCGGTATCGGTATCGTCCGCATTTTCTGTAGGGGAAGATGGTGTACCGGTAATCACTTTTTTTGCTGCCTGATCATCGGCAGTCAGTTCGAGGAAGATATCTTCCAGTGACAGTCTCACAAGCTGCATGGCAAGGATCGGAAGATTCTTTTCTGCCAGCTGATAGAAAAGCAGTTCCCGGATATCGGAAGAAGGATCGGTTTTGATCTCTGCTTTTACACAATGTTCTTCTTCGCAGTCGCCCATAAAGTGAAATTCTTTCACGGCTGTGATGCCTCGCAGAATTTCTTTCAGCTGTTCTTTGGAAGATTTCACCGTTACGATCAGACTATTTTGTCCCTGCATCAGTGAAGTAAGATTTTCCAGAGTGTCGCTGGCTACCAGTTTTCCGTGTGAAAGGATCAGGACGTAGTCGCAGACAGCACTGATTTCCGAAAGAATGTGGGAACTTAAGATAACCGTGTGTTCTTTTCCGAGTTCTTTGATCAGATCACGGATCTCCAGGATCTGTTTTGGATCCAGACCAACCGTAGGCTCATCCAGGATCAGGATTTCCGGTGATCCGAGCAATGCCTGTGCAAGTCCTACTCTCTGACGGTAACCTTTGGAAAGATTTTTGATCAGACGGTTCTGTACGGCATCCAGTTTTGTGGTTGCACATACTCTGGTTATCTGATTTTTCCGTTCCGCTTTTGGGATTTTTTTCAGCTCGGCGGCAAATGCAAGATATTCTTTTACCGTCATATCAAAATAAAGCGGCGGCAGTTCCGGCAGATAACCGATGTTCTTTTTTGCGGCTTCTGCGTCTTCCAGAATGTCATGTCCGTTGATTGTAACACTTCCGTCGGTGGAAGCGAGATAACCGGTTATGATATTCATTGTGGTGGATTTGCCGGCACCGTTTGGACCTAAGAATCCATAAATACGGCCTTTTTCAATCGTGAAATTCAAATCGTCTACAGCGAGCGTGTCACCGTAGCGTTTGGTTAAGTGTCTGACTTCAATCAAAACAATATCCTCCTTAAATAAATAACATATGATCTTATAAATCAGGGCAAAAACGCCCTGATTTTCAATCTTTTCAATATTTTATAAGGATTGTGTGTTTGATATGAGATGAAATTGTGTTTTTTGTTTGAAAATTGTGTGAAATGCAGACAGATCCTAAAAAGAAGGGAAGTGCTGGTAAGGTTCTCCGGAAGGAACAGTGATGCCAAGATCTTCCAGTTCGATGGGGATTTTTTCTCCGTTTTTATCGACGGTACAATAATAGATGGACAGATCCTGATCCTGTGAAAAATTCACCTGTAAGGTATAGCAGATACTGTCAAGAATCTGACGATAAAGCTGATCCTTGCTGTAGATGGGAAATGCTTCCTTTTCAGCGGATGCAGTGCCAGTAAAAAGAGAGCAGGATCTGGCAAAACAGACTGTGAGACTGTTCTCATTTTCTCCGGTGACAGATTCGGCAAGATCCAGATTCCATCCGGTCAGATCAGCCATTGCAGCGATCAGAGATTCCGGCGTGACAATATCTCCGCCGGCATAGGGATAAGCACGGAAACTTCCATTGCTTCCTATATAAATAGATGCAGAAACAACTTCGGATTCTGTGCTGGATTCTTTTTGGTGTTCCGGTTCCTGGATCGGCAAGCGGATCGTACCGGATACGGACTGTGATTCCGGCGTGCTGCTTTCAGTTTCTGTTATATAGCCTCCGATTTCTGTTTCCACTGCAGGAGCCTCCGTGATCAGAGGTTTCGGTTCCTTTCGTTTGCTGCATCCGCCGGAAACCAGCAGCAGGATGCCAAGAAGAGGCAAAAATAAATGGTATTTTTTCATATATAATCCTTTCCGATTTCAGTTGCATTCTTACAATTTTGGCAGGAAGTCCTTCGACCTGTGCCCGATATTACAGATACTGTTTTGTTTCATTCAGTATAGAAGAAAAGTGAAAAAAATGCAATAAAATGGAAAAAAGTTGCTTGCACCTTTTGGAAGGATGGTATAAGATACAGGAAAAGTGTGTTTATGAGGTGAGAAAATGGCAGATTCCAATATCACAAGGAATGCGATGGCAGCGGCGATGAAAGCTCTGATGAAAGAAAAAAAGCTTTCCAAGATCAGCATTTCCGATATATGCGGAGCATGCGGTATGAATCGCAACAGTTTTTATTATCATTTCAAAGACAAGTACGATCTGATCAACTGGATCTTTTATACAGAATTTGTGAGCAATATCCATCTGGAGGAATATAAAGATGCATTGCAGCTTCTGGAAGATATCTGCGATTATCTATATCAGGAAAGAGATTTTTACCGTGTGGCATTGAAGATGGAAGGACAGAATTCTTTCCAGGAATATTTTTCAGAAGTGATGGATCCATATCTGAAGTATCTTGCGGATCAGATCATGGGTGTCGGAAAAGAAGAAGCTTTTTTTCTGCGGTTTTTCGGAGATGCTTTTTTGATGGCGATTATCCGCTGGGTAATGGATGAGAATATTATGCAGCCCAGAGAATTTGTCCGACAGCTGGATGAGACAATTTCCCTGGGGGCGAAAAAGATTCTGGAAGTTAAACAGAAGAAAGCAGCCGATTCATCCGTTCTGTGATATGAATCGGGAGCGGATCACCTGAAATAATCTCATTGATCCGTGTGATATCAGAATAAAAATCAACAGCTAAAAACGGATATGCCTGCTTCATGCGGGTATCCACGGCAAATCTGGAAGCGGCACTGCTGGTGTCGCTTTTTCTGTCTTCTGATAAAAAAAACAGAAATGGTGTGCCAAGAGAAGACAGAAGCCCCAGACTTTTCCGTGAAATGCATTCCCGGATATTCTGTTCATTATATAGCTGATAAACGCCATAAAGTTTTTTGTGGGCACTTAATATCTGATGGATTTCAGATTCCATTAAAGCTTCCATTTTGAAGATTGGCATTACATTCTGCACATCTTTATAATCATCCATATTGATACAGAAAGAATCCACATCCGAAAGAAACCATAAGAATGCACAGTCATTCTGCTTTTGAAATACCTCCGGCAGAAACGTGTTCTCTGAAAAGGAGGCAGATGGAAGGAAAGCATAAGTGCAGACACCATATGTTTTCCAAAAATCAATAAAAGCATTGAGGTTTTCAACTGTCCATTCGCTCTGTGAGAGATCCAGTATCTGGATCCAGGAAGTTAAGATGCCTTCATTATCCTTTTTTGCACGGATTTTTTTTGCACCGTCCGTCCAGCTGTTATAACCGAGGTTCATACCGAAAGTAGTCAGATTTTCTGCCGATACATTTCTGACGAGATTCTGCATAACAGAAAAATAAGGACTGTCTTTATATCTGAGACACTGCTGAAAAATGCCGAATATTTCTTTTTGCACCGATCCTCTGGCACATACTTTTCCGAGATCTGCCAGTTTGCGGAGCGTTCGTTTTGGATTACTTTCCATACCGCGAAAAGCTCTTGCGAGTTCCAGACGGATAACGGAGCGTGTTACGTCTTGTGTATTCAAAATGTCACCTTCTTTTTCATTTATGAGAAAAAAACACAAACAAACTCTATAGTATTCTTAACTTTTTTCTACTATACTACTTCTTAGAAAGAAGAAAAATAGGCAAAGGAAGCGGCGATGTAAAAAAATTGTACACTTCCGTAAATGTGTCGAAAAATTATACATCATCTCAATAGTGACTAATGAAATATAAAAGCCGCAAAGCATATAATGTCACGTGAAAAGAGGAGCTGGCTTAGAAAATGTCGCAGAAGAGGCGGCAGCAGGAGGTAATAGATCATGGCAAAAAAAATCAGAAAAAATGTAAATACAAAAAAAGTTGTTTATAGAGGAATTGCAGTGGGAATGGCTGCTGTAATGGGTGGCGTGCCGGTAAGTGCAGCTGCCGCAGATGTATCAAAAGAAGAAACCGTTTATGTCAATGCGGATGCATCCGGAAATACGACAGACGTTACCGTATCAAACTGGTTGAAAAACAGCAATGGTGACAGTACGATAAAAGACAAATCCGATCTGCAGGATATCGAGAATGTAAAGGGCGATGAAACTTACACCGGAAGCGGTGACTCCATGAGCTGGCAGGCAGACGGTTCCGATATTTATTATCAGGGTACTACAAGCAAAGAACTTCCGGTATCTGTAAAGCTTAAATATTTTCTGGATGGTGTAGAAACAGATCCAAATGATCTGGTCGGCAAGAGTGGAAAGCTGAAGATTCAGGTAAATTATGAAAACAAAGCAAAAACAACAACAAAAATCGATGGCAAGACAGAAAATATTTATAATCCATTTGTTATGGTGACCGGAATGATCCTTCCAGATGAACATTTTTCCAACATTGTGATCGACAATGGAAAAGTGGTATCCGATGGAAGCAGAAATATTGATCGGTGTGGCAATGCCAGGTTTAAAAGAAAGCCTGAACCTTTCCAAAGATCAGGAAAAAGATATCACACTTCCGGAGAGTCTGGAGATTACAGCGGATGTAACGGATTTCGAGATGGACTCCACCTTCACCGTAGCAATGACGGACATTTTAAAACAGCTGGATGTGGACAGCATCTCGGATACCGATGAGCTGACAGATGCCCTGGATGATCTCGAGGATGCTGCACTGAAACTGGTTGATGGTTCCGGAGAGTTGTCTGACGGTGCAGATACTCTGAATGAGAAATACGGAGAGTTTGATGACGGAATCCAGACCTTAAAGGATGGTATCGATCAGTTGAACGGCGGTGCAAAACAGCTGGACAGCGGAATCAACGCTTATACACAGGGTGCAGAACAGCTGAATCAGGGTATCCAGAAATATCTCGGAAGCAAGGGTGTTATGACCGGAAAAGTAACAGAATACAAAAATGGTGTAAACAGCATCGTATCCGGTGTACAGACCTATACAAAAGGAACCTCCACACTGGCAGACGGTGTGACTTCTTACATCGCAGGTGAAAAGAAACTGGCAGACGGTGCAAAAGCACTGAAACCGTTGACAACAGGTCTTTCACAGGTGAGCACAGCGATCGATCAGATGTATGCCGCACTGGACGGAGAAGGCAGTACACAGGAAGATCTCAAGGCGGCTTCTTCTGCTCTGGCAGCCGGAACGGCACAGCTTGAGAGTTCTCTTGAAAGTCTGTCCGGACTTGCATCACAGGTTAACGGACTTGCTCAGACAGGAAGTGAACTGATTACAGAGGGCAAAGAACTTTCAGGTGCAGTAGACAGCTCCATCAAAGCACCGGCAGCACAGTTGATGGCAGACGGACAGTCACTGGCAGCACAGCTTCAGACAATCCGCACTACCCTTACTACTTTACAGACACAGGCACAGACTGCGATCGCAACAGCAATGGGCACATCCGTTCAGAATGTCAATGCACAGATTGCAGACCGCAACAGCAAACTCGATGCAGCAAAATCCTCTGTGAATTCTGCAGTTGAAAGTGCAAACAGCCAGGTGGCAGCGGCAAATGGTCAGATTGACACGGCGAATGGTCAGATTGAGAGTGCAAGAGCCGCTCTTGATACAGCGATTGCAGCAGCACAGGCAGCCGGCAATACAGATCTGGTAAATTCTCTGACCGCTGCAAAATCAAATCTGCCGAGCGTATCCAAAGTGGATACCACCGTATCTGCAGATACTACTGGCGTGACAGCGGTAGATCAGGTAACGGCACCGGATGTCGAAATCAGCATGCCGGGTATCGACACGGCATCACTGACGGCAACACTTCAGAATATGAAGACCAGCCTTGAGACCCTTCAGAGTGCAGCTGGACAGATGAGCACAAAACTGGATGGCATGCAGACAAAACTGGCAACACTTTCCGGTGTGAGCATTCCGGAAGCACCGATGACACAGCTGACAACCAGTGTCAAAGTACTGAATACAGGCATGCAGGGAATGGATGCTGCAATCGACACACTTGCCGGAAATGTAAAGACTCTGAAAACACAGACTGCATCTCTTCCGACCGCGGGAGCCGGAATCGCAAGTCTGCTGAGCGGATTCGATTCACTTGGCTCATACAACGATCAGCTTACATCCGGAGCAAAAGAACTGAAACAGAACGCACCGGTACTGAATGCAGGGGTCAAGACACTGCAGAAAGGAACCAAACAGCTGGCAAGCGGTGTATCTCAGCTTTCCACGCAGCTTTCAGCAGGAGCATCTACCCTGGTATCTAATAATGCAACTCTGACAGATGGTTCTGCAACCTTGCTTTCCGGCGTAGATGAGCTCTTCACAGGAGCCGGTACCCTTCAGACCGCAAGCGGACAGGTAGCAGATGGTATCAGCCAGCTGGCAGACGGAGCAAAAGAACTGGCAGACGGAACTTCTGAATTCGAAGAAGAAGGCACTAAGAAACTCAAAGAAACCGTAGAAGATGATCTGCTCACGGTGATCGACCGTATCAAAGCACTCAGCTCTGACGAGTGTACATACGATACTTTCAGCGGAAAAGCATCCGGTGTGGACAGCAACGTCAAATTCATCATCGAAACCGATCCGATCGAGTAACTTACGTTAAAACGGTGTGATGTTCGGCAGGCAGGTGTATCAGCGATATAAAGCTGATACACCTGCTTTTGATATACCTGTGCAGCAAAAGAATTCTCAAAAAAATCGGTTTTGATATGCACGAAAAATGCAGGAAATAACAGAAAATAATTGAAAAAGCAGCATAAATAATAAAAGAGAAATGCAATATTGGTGATAAAACTGGTGATAAGTCACAAAAAGACTTGAAATAGAATAAAAAGTATAGTATACTATACCTAGTTTTGAGGCGAAGAAGTCTTGGAATAAAATAAGAGTGGAACAGCATGAGTTGTTTCACAGTGCAGTAACAGCAGTTACCACAGGGAGAAGCAGACAGCGGTACAGATGTCTGCTGTAAATATTTATGAAAGGAAAAGGTAAAAACGTATGAAATTCAAACAGGTTTTAGCTGGATTACTGGTTGGTACCATGGTTGTGACAAGTGCACCGGTATCCGGACTTGGAGCATTGAGTGCTCTTGCAGCTTCAGAAGAAGCAGAAAACAGTTATACAAAACTGACAGGACTGACAGGAACAGCAGACAGTGAAGAACTGACAGGTGAACCGAATAAAAATGGTCCGATTGACAAAGCACTGGATGGCAAAACAGATACTTACTGGCATACAAACTGGCAGGATGACAGTAAACCAAAAGCAGAAACAGATGGCAGTAAACTGACAAAAAATAATAGTTATACAATTACACTGGCAAAGCCTTCCACCGTAACAGCGTTTACCTATGTTCCGAGAAGCGGATATGAATCAAGCAGTCAAATGGTAAACAATGGTGCAATTGAGCAATGCAAAGTTTTTGTAACAACAGATGGTACAAACTGGGAATTAGCAGGCGAAATTGGTGAGGACAATGCATGGAGCTATGTAAAGCAGAACGACGCAGGAGCAGATCAGAACTTTACAGAGAAAAAAGTGACCTTTGCAAAGGCATATGCAGGTGTTACAAAAGTAAAAGTAGAAGCAATCAAAACTGCAGGACCTCAGCCAAATCAGTTTATTAATGCAGCAGAATTTGGTGTAATTGGTAAAAAAGACGCAGAGACACCTGCGGAATCTGTTATTGCCGCACCTGTACTTACAGCAGTTGCACCTGTAACAGGGGAGACACCTGCTGATGTAACTGCGACTAATCCGGAAGGATACACCGTTGCAACTGCATGGACAGATTCTGATGGCAGCACAGTAACAGAATTTGAAGACGGAAAAGATTATACCCTGACAGCTACTCTGACAGCAGAAGAAGGAAATATATTTGATGAAACTAGTATTCCAGAGAAAATCCAGGTTGGAGAGGAAGAAGTTGCTGTAAATGCATCAGATGTAGTTATATCAAACGAAGGAAAAACAATGACTCTGACTCTGGTTTTCAGTGTACCGGCAGATGAAGTACAGTATGCAAAACTGGACGGACTGACTGGCAAAGCAGATAGCGAGGAGCCGACCGGAGAAGGTGCCGGACAGGGAACTGCTGATAAAGCTCTCGATGGAAATGCAAGCACATTCTGGCATACAAAATGGGGAGATGATGATGCGACAGCAGCAAAAGCAGAGTACGAGACAGATGAAAACGGAAATGCGACAAAACTGACTGCTAATAATACATATACTATCACGCTGGCAAAAGCCACAAAAGTAAAAGCATTTACTTATATGCCGAGAAATCATTATGACGGAAGTGGCAACATTGCAAACGGTGCAATTTCTGAATGCAAAGTTTTTGTATCCACAGATAATGGTGCAAACTGGACTCTGGCAGGAACGGTAGAAGGTGATGCTGCATGGACTTATGTAAAGAAAGATGCAGAAGGTGCAGATCAGAATTTTGCTGAGAAAACATTAGAATTTGGCACAGAATACGCAAATGTCACAGATGTAAAAGTTGAAGTTATCAAGACAGCCGGTGCTGAGGCGAATATGTTCATTAACGCAGCAGAATTCGGCGTGATCGGTGAGAAAGATGCAGTTCCTGTAGAATCAGAAGCACGCAAAGCTCTGACAGCAGCACTTGCAGATGCAGAAAAAGTAGAATCTGCTGATAAATATACCGAGGATTCTTACAAGACATTCAAAGAAGCCTGGGATGCTGCAAACGCTGTTACCGATGAGACAAAAGATGAGGATGTTCAGACAATCGCAGATACACTGGCAAATGCGATCAAAGCACTGAAAAAAGCTGAAACACCGGCTCCACCAGTTACCGAAGATTCTGTGATCACAGCACCGAGGCTTTCTTATACAGCACCGGTAGCCGGAGAAACTGCAGTAGTACCAAGCTATGTTGCAATGGAAGACCAGTCTGCGAAACCGGCTACACTGGAAGTGAAAGATGACGTTCCGACAACGGTCGCTGAAGATGGCGGCGTATTGGCATTCCAGGGAAGACTGACTGCACCGAACAACGGAGCAAACAATGATAAATTTGATGTATCCGGTGACACACCGATGATTCTTCGTACAAAAGTAAAACTGAACAATAAGACCGATGAAGTTGTAAATATCCTTGGTAAGATGGATTCTCAGTATGGTATCCAGGTAGACGGTGCAAATGACCGCGTGATCCTGTACTGCTGCGATGCACAAGATAAATGGCCGGAGGTACAGTATAAATATGATGCCGATACCTTCTGGGGAGAGTGGCATGATATCGCACTGGTATATACCGGAACAAATATGCAGCTTTATGTAGATGGAAAAGCTGGTAAAGCTACACCGGGAAGAGTAAATGCATCAGATGGATACCAGGTTGTATTTAAATCTTATGCATCCAGTATCTTTACAATCGGATACAATACTGAAAAGAGTACAAACCACGAGGCAGATGGAAACGGTGTTAAATACTCCACACTGGATCAGGTAGATGGTAAGATTGCAGATATCAAACTTTACAAAGGCACCGATTATTCAGAAGGTCTGACAAAAACTTACGATGAGATCAAGGCCGCTCTGGAAAAGGTGGCACCAGATGCTGATATTTCTGCAATTCCATACACAGCAGTGACAACATGGTCAGCAAACGGTACTGCTCTTGAAAAAGATGCCAAGTTTGCCGGAGAGACAGTATATACTGCAACAACCGTATACACGGCTCGTTCCGGATTCATATTTACCGACATCAGCAAACCAAGCGTAGACGGTGCAACCGTTACGATTTCAGCAGACGGCAAGACCATGACCGTGACAAAGACATTCCCGGCAACTGCAAAAATTGTTTGCTCCTGTGTAGTTGGCGAGATCACAGGTGTTGCAGATCAGACGATTGATCTTGGCGTAGCAGACAGCAAGACAGTAACACTGAATGCAAAAGCACAGGTAACCGGTGACTGCAAGGTAGAAGGACATGACGGAACTGTAAACTATACCTACACAGTAACAGACGCAGGTACAACAGGTGCAACTGTAGAAAACAATGCAGTGACAGTGACAGCAGCAGGTAAAGCAAAAGTAAAAGTAACGGCAACTCTGGCATCTGATGCAACCAAGACAAGCACAAAAGAGATCACACTGACTGTTACAACAAACAAAGCATCCGCAGAAGACAAAGCAAATCTGGCAGCAGAAATCGCTTCTGTAAAAGATTTAAAAGAAGCTGATTATACAGAAGAAAGTTATGCGGCTCTGAAGAATGCTCTTGCAAAAGCAAATACACTGAAAGACAAGACAGATGTATCCAAGGCCGAAATTGAAGACGCAATCAAAGCAATCAGCGATGCGAAGAAAGGTCTGAAGACCAAAGTTGCTGCTAAGAAAGAAGAACTGAACAGTCTGCTGACAGCTGTTTATGATGATCTGATGGCAAATGGTAACAAATATACAGTAGCATCTTATAATAATGCAGTGAAAGTATATAAAGCAGTGAAAGATGTTCCGGGCAAAGACGGAGTAACCGTAGCAGAACTTGAAAAGGCAATTAAAGATCTGAATGATGCAAAAGATGCGCTGGTACTTCAGGAAACAGCTGATCTGGAAAAAGCAAAAGAAAACGCATCTGCCGCACTGAAAAATGCAGAGGAGATTGCAGATGCAGGACAGAAGGATTATGAAGCAGCAAGCTGGAAAGCATTTGATGCAGCTTACAAGGCATTGAAAAATGCTCCTGCAGATGCAGACAAAGCAACCCTGGAAAGTCTGACACTGGCTCTTAGAAATGCACAGGCGGCTCTGAAAAAAGCAGAGACTCCGGCACCGGAAGTTACTCTGGACGCACCGAAGGTAAAAGCAGCAAAAGCAAAAGTTACCAAGACAGGTGTAGTTGTAAACGTAACGGTAGAAGCAGTGAAAGACGCAGCATCTTACGATGTATACCGTGTAGTGAAAGGCAAAGCAACCAAGGTTGGTACAACCGCAGCCGGAAAGACTACCGTGAAAGATAAGAAAGCAGTAAAAGGTGCTTCTTACTACGCAGTAGCAGTTTCCAAAGACGGCAAGGCTGTAAGCAAAGCCAGTGCAGCTGTAGCAGTGAAACTTGCAAAAGCTCCGAAGATCCAGAAAGCAACAGCAGGATCTAAGAACGCAAAACTGAGCTGGAAGAAAGTAAAAGGTGCAAAAGTTGTTGTATATCGTTCTACCAAGAAGAACAGCGGTTACAAAAAAGTAGCTACTACCAGAAAGAACGCAACTTCTGTTACAAACAAGAAGGGTCTGAAGGCAGGTAAGACTTATTACTACAAGATTGCAACGATCAAAGGAAAACTGATCAGTGCAATGAGCAAAGCAAAAAGAGTTAAAATTAAAAAATAAGATTTTCAAAGCATGGAAAACTTATAATTAAATGAAAGAAGAGGGGCGGTACTTCGGTATCGTTCCTTTTTCTTTACCATTTTGGTGTCTTAAAAAGACAGCATAGGAATGCTTCTGTATGTTTGATTTTGGAATCTTTGGAATTATTGTATCATGCAGAAAAAACGTGAAAATTCCAAAAAATAAAAAAGTTTAAAAAAATTAAAAAAAGGTGTTGACATTTCCTGAAACATGGTATATTATTAAGGAGTCTTGAGGCAAGACAAAAAAACAAAAGATAAGGTTCCATGGTCAAGCGGTTAAGACGTCGCCCTCTCACGGCGAAAACAGGGGTTCGATTCCCCTTGGAACTGCTAAGAAGGCTGTTTTGTTAGAAAACAAAGCAGCTTTTTTCTTTGCCCCACAAGAGAACATTTGTTTTGGGGTGTGATAAGAACAAGCATGTTTTTGAGCAAGGAGGAAAATATGGCAAAACAAAGCACCTATGATGCCAGCAGTATTTCGGTACTGGAAGGTCTGGAGGCTGTCAGGAAGCGTCCTGGTATGTATATTGGCAGCGTTTCCAGAAAGGGTTTGAATCATTTAATATATGAAATCGTAGATAACTCGGTGGATGAACATCTGGCTGGTTTCTGTGACCGCATTGAAGTGACACTGGAAAAAGACGGCTCTGCAACCATCAAAGACAATGGACGTGGTATTCCGGTGGGCATGCACGAAAAAGGCATGTCGGCAGAACGTCTCGTTTTCACGACGCTGCATGCAGGCGGTAAGTTTGATAATTCGGTCTATAAGACAAGCGGCGGTCTGCATGGTGTCGGATCTTCCGTTGTAAATGCCTTGTCCGAATGGCTGGAAATAAAAGTAAGCCGTGAAGGTTGCGTGCACTATGACCGTTACGCGAGAGGGATTCCGACGGTTGAACTGGAAAACGGCTTGCTCCCGGTTATTGCAAAGACCAGAGAAACAGGAACCTGGATTCGTTTTCTTCCAGATGCAGAGATTTTTGAAAAGACTCGTTTTTCGGCAGCAGAAGTAAAGAGCAGGCTGCACGAAACTGCTTATCTGAATCCAAATCTTACGATCGTATTCAAGGATCTGCGGGATGAGGAGAAAGAGACGGTCACGTTTCATGAGCCGGACGGTATCGTCGGCTATATCCGGGATTTAAATAAGAAAAAGGAAACGATCCACGAGCCGGTTTATCTGTGTGGAGAAGCGGATGGCATTCATGTAGAATGTGCATTTCAGTATGTCAATGAATTCCATGAAAACGTACTTGGTTTCTGCAATAATATTTACAATGCAGAAGGCGGCACGCACCTGACCGGTTTCAAAACCGTGTTTACCACGGTGATGAACACTTACGCAAGAGAGCTTGGGATTTTAAAAGAAAAGGATGCCAACTTTACCGGAGCAGATATCCGAAACGGTATGACGGCGGTTGTTTCTATAAAACATCCGGCTCCGCGATTTGAAGGTCAGACAAAGACCAAGCTGGATAACCAGGATGCCTCAAAAGCAACGGCGAAGGTGGTAGGAGATGAGGTGGTCCGCTATTTTGACCGAAATCTGGAAGTATTAAAGAGCGTGCTCTCCTGTGCGGAAAAAGCAGCCAAAATCCGCAAAACAGAAGAAAAAGCAAAAACAAACATGCTTACAAAGCAGAAATATTCTTTTGATTCCAACGGAAAGCTGGCAAACTGTGAAAGCCGCGATGCTTCAAAATGCGAAATTTTTATCGTGGAGGGAGATTCTGCGGGGGGATCTGCAAAAACGGCAAGAAACCGTAATTTCCAGGCGATCCTGCCGATTCGCGGTAAGATTTTGAATGTCGAAAAAGCAAGTATTGATAAGGTTCTTGCTAATGCCGAGATCAAAACAATGATCAATGCATTTGGCTGTGGATTCTCAGAAGGATACGGTAATGATTTTGATATCACAAAACTCCGTTACGATAAGATCGTGATCATGGCAGATGCCGACGTGGACGGTGCTCATATCTCAACCCTGCTTCTGACGCTGTTTTATCGTTTTATGCCGGATCTGATCTATGAAGGACATGTATATATTGCAATGCCGCCGCTTTACAAAGCGATGCCTTCCAGAGGAGAAGAAGAGTATCTGTACGATGATAAAGCACTGGAGCGTTACCGCAAAACACATAAAGGCAATTTCACGCTGCAGCGTTACAAAGGTCTTGGCGAGATGGATGCCGAGCAGCTCTGGGAGACCACACTGAATCCAGAAACACGTATTCTGAAAAGGGTGGAGATCGAAGATGCACGTATGGCTTCGGATGTGACGGAAATGCTGATGGGAAGCGATGTTCCACCAAGAAAGGCATTTATTTATGAACATGCCCAGGATGCAGAACTGGATATATAGAACGAAACAAAATATAGAATCGCTTCGAACAGATGAAGCATCTGATGGCAGAATCACAAGAACAGGATTGAAATAAGGAGAAAGTTACGACATGGATAGAGAACAGGAACAGATCATCCGGACAGAGTATTCGGAGCTGATGCAAAAATCATATATTGATTATGCGATGAGTGTCATTGTCTCAAGGGCACTGCCGGATGTGCGTGACGGACTGAAACCGGTACAGAGACGAACACTTTATGATATGTATGAACTGGGCATTCGCTATGACCGCCCTTATCGTAAATGTGCCCGTATTGTCGGAGATACGATGGGTAAATATCATCCGCATGGCGACAGCTCGATCTATGAGTCTCTGGTTGTGATGGCACAGGACTTTAAAAAAGGACTGCCTCTGGTGGACGGTCACGGAAATTTTGGCTCGATCGAGGGTGACGGTGCAGCGGCGATGCGATATACAGAGGCACGCCTGCAGAAAGTGACTCAGGATGCATTTCTCTCGGATCTGGACAAAGATGTGGTGGATTTTGGATCAAACTTTGATGAAACAGAAAAAGAACCTCAGGTTCTTCCGGTGCGGCTTCCGAATCTTCTCGTAAATGGATCAGAAGGAATCGCCGTTGGTATGGTGACCAGCACACCGCCGCACAATTTGGGCGAGGTGATCGATGCCGTCAAGGCAACGATTTTAAATCATAAGATCACGACGGAAGAACTGATGCAGTATATTCAGGGTCCGGATTTTCCGACCGGCGGCATTGTCATCAACAAAGACGATCTGCTTTCCGTTTACGAGACAGGGACAGGCAAGATCCGCCTGCGTGGACGTGTGGAGATTGAAAAGCTCAAAGGCGGAAAAGAACGCATTGTGATCACAGAGATTCCATATACCATGATGGGGGCAAATATCGGCAAATTTTTAAATGATATCGCAGGGCTGGTAGAGAACAAAACCACCACAGATATCGTCGATATCTCCAATCAGTCCTCGAAAGACGGTATAAGGATCGTTCTGGAGCTCCGGAAAAATGCAGATACGCAGAATATCATCAATATGCTTTACAAAAAGACCAGACTGGAGGACACATTCGGTGTCAATATGCTTGCCGTGGCAAACGGAAAGCCGGAAACGCTGGGATTAAAAGCGATCATCGAACATCACATTGATTTTCAGTTTGAACTGGCAACCAGAAAATATAAAAATCTTCTTGGTAAAGAAAAAGCGAAACAGGAGATCCAGGAAGGACTGATCAAAGCCTGCGATGTGATCGACCTGATCATTGAGATTCTGCGTGGCAGCAAAAACCGCGATCAGGTAAAAAAATGTCTGGTGGAAGGCATAACAGAAGGAATCCGTTTCCGTACCAAAGCATCTGAAAAAGCTGCGGCAAAACTGCATTTTACGGAGAATCAGGCAAATGCCATTCTGGATATGCGTCTTTACAAACTGATCGGGCTGGAAATCGAGGCACTGGAGGCGGAGCATGCCCAGACCCTGAAAAACATTGCTGCTTACGAAGATATTCTGACAAACTACCGTTCTATGGCAAAAGTGATCATGAAAGATCTGGATCGTCTGAAAAAGGAATATGCTTCTGAACGGAAAACTTCCATTGAGAATGCAAAAGCAGCTGTTTTTGAAGAGAAGAAGATGGAGGAAGCGGAAGTGGTGATTCTGATCGACCGCTTTGGCTATACAAGAAGCGTGGATCTTTCGGTATATGAACGGAACAAAGAATCAGCAGATGCGGAAAACCGCTTTGTGGTGCATTGCCTGAATACCGACAAGCTCTGTATTTTTACGGATACCGGACGTTTGCATCTTCTGAAAGTGGCAGATCTTCCTTATGGACGTTTCCGTGACAAAGGTACACCGCTTGACAATCTCTGCAATTATTCCAGCACGGAAGAAGAAATTCTTCGCATCGAAGGCCTGAATGCGGTCAAGAGCACAAATCTGTTGTTTGCAACGCAGCAGGGCATGATCAAAAAGGTAGAGGGGACGGAATTTGATGTCTCCAAACGGACGATCGCATCCACAAAACTTACGGATGGCGATAAACTGATTGCAGTTTTACTGATCAGTGAGGAAGAACAGATTGTCCTGCAAAGCATAGATGGATATTTCCTGCGTTTTATGCTGGAAGAAGTTCCGGTCAAAAAGAAGGCGGCAATCGGTGTCCGCGGTATGAAGATGAATGCGAAAGATCAGCTTTTGCAGGTACATCTGCTCACACCGAACGGAGATGACATCGCTATATACAAAGACAAAGAAGTACATTTAAATCGCCTGCGGATCAGCAAACGAGATGCAAAAGCAGTCAAAACGAGGGTTTCCTGATAAAAAACAGACAAAAAGTGCAAAAATTAAATAATAAGAAATTTTCAACAAAGTCTTGCATTTTAACAGCAGTAGTGTTATAATTGGAGCGATGATAGAAGATTACCAGAGTGTGAGTGGGCAGTTCGCCCACTCATTCTTGTTGTATAAGAAAGGGTGAAGCGAATGACAAGAAGAGAGACTTATGAAGCAAAGACAGAAGAACTGCTGCAGCCGCTTGTGGATGCACACGGGTTCGAGCTTGTCGATGTAGAATACGTAAAAGAGGCCGGTAACTGGTATCTGCGTGCCTATATTGACAAACCGGGCGGGATTGCAGTAGATGACTGCGAAGTAATCAGCAGAGCGTTGAGTGACAAACTGGATGAAGAAGACTACATCGAAGATTCCTACATTCTGGAAGTGAGTTCCCCGGGACTTGGACGTCCGCTGAAAAAGGACAAAGATTTCCAAAGAAGCATCGGAAAAGAGATCGAAGTCCGCACTTTCCGTGCCATCGACAAACAGAAAGAATTCACAGGTATCTTAAAAGAATTCAACAAAGACAGCTTCACCATAGTGATAGAAGACAACGAAATGACGTTCCAGCGTTCCGAGACAGCACTGGTAAGACTGGCGTTTGATTTTTAAACATAATAGGAGGATAAAAGAAAATGAATAGCGAGTTGTTGGAAGCATTAAATGTACTGGAGAAAGAAAAAAACATCAGCAAGGATACCCTTCTGGAAGCAATCGAACAGTCCCTGCTTCAGGCATGTAAAAACCACTTTGGAAAAGCAGACAATGTAAAGGTATTTATTGATCCGGTAACCTGTGAGTTCAACGTGCACGCAGAAAAGACGGTTGTAGAGAAAGTAGAAGATCCGATCATGGAGATCAGCCTGGAAAACGCAAAACAGCTGAACTCCAAATATGAGCTTGGTGATATCGTAAACGTAGAGATCAAATCCAAAGAATTCGGACGTATCGCTACCATGAATGCCAAGAACGTGATCCTTCAGAAAATCCGTGAAGAGGAAAGAAAAGTACTTTTTGAGGAATATTATCAGAAAGAAAAGGATATCATTACCGGTATTGTTCAGCGTTATGTCGGCAGAAATGTCAGCGTAAACCTTGGTAAAGTAGATACCGTCCTGATGGAAAATGAAATGGTAAAAGGTGAAGTATTCCGCCCGACCGAGCGTATCAAGCTTTACGTTCTGGAAGTAAAAGACACACCGAAGGGACCGAAAGTTGTTGTATCACGTACCCATCCGGAGCTGGTAAAACGTCTGTTTGAGTCCGAAGTAACCGAAGTAAAAGATGGTACTGTAGAGATCAAGAGTATTGCAAGAGAAGCCGGAAGCAGAACAAAGATGGCAGTTTGGTCCAACAATCCGGATGTAGATCCGGTCGGAGCATGTGTCGGCATGAACGGTGTGCGTGTCAATACGATCGTAGAAGAGCTGCGAGGAGAAAAGATCGATATCATCAACTGGGATGAAAACCCGGCAATCCTGATCGAGAATGCATTAAGTCCGGCAAAAGTAATCTCTGTTATCGCAGATGACGATGAGAAGACCGCAAAAGTGATCGTTCCGGATTATCAGCTGTCTCTGGCAATCGGAAAAGAAGGACAGAATGCAAGACTGGCAGCAAAACTGACCGGATTCAAGATCGATATCAAGAGTGAGACACAGGTAAGAGAATCCGGCGAGCTGGATGAATATCTGATGCAGGGCGATTACGAAGAAGACGCTGATACAGAAGCAGCAGATGAGGATACTTTTGATTATGAAGAAGCATACGAAGAAACTTCTGACAAAGAAACGGAAGATATGCTGAATGAAGAGGGCGATCAGGAGTAAAACATGAGTCAGGTTAAAAAAATCCCCATGCGGAAATGCGTGGGATGTCAGGAAATGAAAAGCAAACGGGAGATGATCCGCATCCTGAAAACAGAAAGCGAAGGGATCATCCTGGATGCGACAGGAAAGAAAAACGGCAGAGGTGCATATATTTGCAGATCCGGGGAATGCCTTGAAAAAGCGATCAGAAATCACGGGATCGAGCGTTCACTGAAAACCGGCATCTTGCCGGAGATATATGACAGCCTGAAGAAGGAGATTGAAAAGATTGAGTCAGAATAGAGTGCTCTCTATGATCGGTCTTGCACAGAAAGCCGGAAAAACGGCCAGCGGAGAATTTTCTACGGAAAAAGCGGTCAAAACGGGTTGTGCAGCACTGGTTATCGTATCCACGGAATCTTCGGACAATACAAAGAAGAAGTTCCGGAATATGTGCGAATATTATAAGGTGCCGTTCTATCTTTATGGTACAAAAGCTGAATTAGGTGCAGCTATGGGTAAAGAATTTCGGGCATCACTTGCGATCACAGATACAGGACTTGCAAATGCCGTCCGGAAATATTTGCCAGAGGAAAATGGCGGAGGTAGATGTGATGGAGAGAATCAGGATACATGAACTGGCCAAAAAGCTTGGCAAAGAAAATAAAGAAATTTTGAACTATTTGACAGAAAAGGGCGTTCAGGTAAAAAGCCCTATGAATTCATTAGAAGAGGAACAGGTGGCTATGGTAGAAGATAAATTCGGAAAGAAAGAGACGAAGCCGGAAGGAAAGGCAGAAGCAGCAGAAGAAAAGAAAGCACCTGCTAAAAAGAAAAATATTACACAGGTATTTCATCCGCAGAACAGCCGTACAGGTATCGGACGCGGCACAAGAGGATCACAAAATCGAACAGAAGGACAGCAGGGACGCAGAAACGAAGGCCAGAATAATCGACAGGATGGTCAGACACAGAATCGTGACGGTCAGAACCGCACAGGTCAGCAGGGAGGGCCAAGAAGAGACGGCCAGAATGGAGGCGGACGTTTCCGTGACGGCAATAATGACTCCAGAAATCAGGGTCAGGGACGCAGAAATGACGGTCAAAACCGCACAGGTCAGCAGGGAGGACCAAGAAGAGACGGCCAGAATGGAGGCGGACGTTTCCGTGACGGCAATAATGACT